>Ga0190274_10001405_pt1 | contig 14100 bp, 9 predicted proteins | sample Popmic531T_FD_133002 | JGI IMG/M metagenome (GOLD analysis project Ga0190274, IMG submission 133002) | Populus adjacent soil microbial communities from riparian zone of Yellowstone River, Montana, USA - 531 T | ecosystem: Environmental > Terrestrial > Soil > Riparian zone | place: USA: Montana...
AATGACCCTTTCTGAGACTCTCACACTCGCGACGTATTTCTTCGTCCTGATCATTCTGGCCGTGTACGGGTGGCACCGCTACTTCATCGTCTACCAGTACATGAAGAACCGGGACCAGGTGCCGGGTCCGCCACCCCCCATGGACGAGTGGCCGGTCCTGACCGTGCAGTTGCCGATTTACAACGAGATGTACGTCGTCGACCGGCTCATCGAGACGATTTGCGACCTCGACTACCCGAAGGAGTTGCTCGAGATCCAGGTCCTCGACGACTCGACCGACGAGACCCGGGAGATTGCCGAACTGGCCGTACGGCGGCAGGTCGCCCGTGGATTCGACGTGAAGTACCTGCACCGCACCGACCGCACGGGCTATAAGGCCGGTGCACTCGACGCCGGACTGAAGGTTGCGCGCGGCGAGTTCATTGCGATCTTCGATGCCGACTTCGTGCCGCCCGCCGACTTTCTGCGGCGCACGGTCCCGTATTTCAACAACCCGCGCATTGCGGTGGTCCAGGCGCGATGGGGCCATCTCAATCGGGCCTACTCGCTGCTCACCAGGGTTCAGGCGGTTTTGCTCGACGGCCATTTCGTCCTCGAGCACGGCGGTCGCAATCGATCGGGCTGTTTCTTCAACTTCAACGGCACGGCAGGACTCTGGCGCCGCGTGGCGATCGACGACGCGGGCGGCTGGCAGCACGACACGCTCACCGAGGACCTCGATCTCAGTTATCGCGCGCAGCTCCGCGGGTGGAACTTCCTTTTCTTGCCCGACGTGGTGACGCCGGCCGAAGTACCCGTCGAGATGAACGCGTTCAAGTCGCAGCAGCACCGGTGGGCGAAAGGATCAATTCAAACCTGTCGCAAGGTACTGCCCTATGTGCTCTTGTCGAATCTGCCACTCAAGGTCAAGGTCGAGGCATTCTTTCATCTCACGGCGAACTTCAACTACCTGCTCATGATAGTGCTGTCGCTGCTGATGTTCCCGGCGATGGTGGTCCGCTACGAGATGGGCTGGACCGAGATGTTGCTCATCGACATCCCGCTCTTTGCGGCCGCGACATTGTCGGTCTTCAACTTCTACCTCATCAGTCAGCGGGAGGCCTATCCTGACTGGCGCGCGCGTATTCGTACCTTGCCGCTTGTCATGGCGATCGGCATCGGGCTCGCCGTCAATAACTCCAAGGCCGTCCTCGAGGCTCTCTTTGGCGAGCCGGGCGAATTCACGCGCACGCCCAAGTACGGGATCGAGCGCCGGCAGGACGACTGGCAGCACAAGCGCTATCACCAGTCGATGCCGATTCAGCCCATCGTCGAAGTCGCCTTCGGCCTGTACTTCACGGCCGCGGTCTGCTACGCCGTGGCGTCCGGGATCTACGGTACGCTGCCATTTCTCTTCCTGTTCCAGTTTGGGTATCTCTACATGGGCCTGACCTCCATCGTGCAGCAGATGCGCAGCGATGAGGTGATGGTCAAAGCACCGCAGATTGCTAGTGGTAAGTAGACTCCGCGAGGAGCGAGCGTAGCGGGCCCCGAAGCGCCGTGGCGCGCGGGGGTGGGCCCCGCGCGCATTGAAAGTAAAGATGACCGCTGTCGATTCCAAACCCAAAGCCGGCCTTGAAGAGGTCATCGCCGGCCAGTCCGCCATCTGTTTTCTTGACGGCGATCGTGGCGTGTTGGCGTACCAGGGCTACGACATCCACGATCTGGCCCATGCTGAACGCGGCGTCTCGTTCGAGGAGTGCTGCTATCTGTTGTGGCACGGCCGCCTGCCGCGGCGCGCGGAGCTGGGCGATTTGCAGAGTCAGCTTGCCGCTGCGCGCGCCTTGCCCGAGCCAATGATCCGTGCGATGAGGATGCTGCCGGCCGTCGAAGGGATGGACGCCCTGCGGACGCTCACGTCGATGCTCGCGCACTACGATACCGACGCCGGTGTCTCGTCAGCACAGGCCAACTATCGGAAGGCCGTGCGTCTGACCGGGCAGGTTGCATCGGTGGTGGCGACCTGGGGCCGCCTCGCGCAGGGCGGCGGGCCGATCGATCCGGATCCGGCTCTTGGACACGCAGCTAACTTTCTCTACATGCTGACGGGCAAGCGTCCCGGCGCCCTCGAAGCGCGCGCCTTCGACGTATCGCTCATCCTTCATGCCGACCACGAGCTGAACGCCTCGACGTTTGCTGCGCGCGTCGCGGCCGCGACGCTGACCGACATCCATTCGGCGATTGTCGGCGCCATCGGCGCACTCAAAGGACCGCTGCATGGTGGCGCGAACGCCGAGGTCATGCGGATGCTGCTCGACATCGGCAAGGACGCCGGCATCGAACGGGCCGAGGCCCACGTGCGCGGCAAACTCTCGCGCAAGGAAAAGATCTCCGGCTTTGGCCATCGGGTGTACCACACCGAGGATCCACGCGCGACGCACCTGCGGCGTTTTTCGAAGACGCTAGGCGAGCGTTCAGGTGAGCCCCAGTGGTTCGCGATGTCTCAGCGGATTGAAGAGGTGGTGAAGGCCGAGAAGAAACTCAATCCGAACGTCGACTTCTACTCGGCGACGATGTTTTACGCGTTGGGGATTCCAATCGATCTCTACACGCCGATTTTCGCGGTGAGCCGCATTTCCGGCTGGACCGCGCACGTGCTCGAACAGTACGCGAACAACCGGCTGATTCGCCCCCGCGCCGAGTACACCGGACCGCCCTATCCGCAGCCGGTTCTTCCGCTCGATCAACGATAGGCCTCGTCGGCCCTCACTCACGCCAGGAGCCAGTTCACGGGCTATCGCAGCTGATGGCGCGCGCGAGCAGGCGCGGTTGACGCTAAGGCAGAAAGCGCACGCGGCCATTTGTCAGTTCGTAGACGGCCCCGACGAGCTTGAGGACCCCTTCAGCCTGGCGGGCCTCGGCCTCCGGCGTCTCGAGCACCTGCCGCATCGACCAACGGACGTTCGCCTCGACGGCGGCGCGCATTTTTGCTCTCGCGGACAGCGTGGTTTTGATCCCTTTCAGGCCGGGAAGGATCCGATCGAGGAGTAGCGCGATCCGCTCGTGCTCGCGCGTGCCCTTGTCCATCGCGCTGAGGGCGGCCTGGACGGCGCCGCATCCGGCGTGTCCCATCACGACGAATAACGGAGTCCCGAGGTGCACGGCCGCGTATTGAATCGATCCCATGACCTCTGGTGAGATGACATTGCCGGCTACACGCACGATAAAGAGCTCGCCAAAGCTCGCGTCGAACACGAGCTCTGGCGGCACGCGCGAGTCGCTGCATCCAATCACTGTGGCGTACGGGCGCTGGCCTTTTGCCAGATCGGCGAGCACGGCCTTCTGAACGGTGGGAAATCGAGCCTTGCCGGCGACGAAACGCTTGTTGCCGGCAACGAGCCGCGCGAACGCCTGGTCCGCGGTCATCGTGCGTGTAGCGTGCGACATGCGGGACATTCTAACGTTGCCTCGATCCGCCAGTTGTCCGGCAGGCCTGAAGGCCTGCCCTACGACTGAGCTGTTGCGCGGCTGAGCTGAGTACTGTCGTAGAGCAGACCTTCAGGTCTGCCAGATCCACTGGTCTCAGTGCTGTCGTAGGGCGGGCCTTCAGGTCTGCCAGATCCACTGGGCTCAGTACTGTGTAGGGCAGACCTTCAGGTCTGCCAGATCCATCGGGCTCAGTACTGTCGTAGGGCAGACCTTCAGGTCTGCCAGATCCATCGGGCTCAGTACTGTCGTAGGGCAGACCTTTAGGTCTGCCAGATCCGCCCTTAATGCGAGTTGATGTCAGCCGTGGTCTCGCCCGCGGCGCGATCCGCCGATCCCCTGCGGGTCGGGCGCGCTGGCAAGAGCGAGGTCCGCCGGAATGGGGTAGAGCGCCTTGACGGCCTCGTCAAGACGATCGCGCTCGTCCTTGATCGCTTGATGTCGGTGACGAGGTGTAGCCACAAGGAGATTGTCGAACATCGCGCGCAGGCGTCTGGCGATCTGGACGTTGTTCGCGCCGCAATGCCTGATCTCCGTGCACGAGAGGTGAATGAAGTCTTCCCAGTTCGGCGTGTGATAAATGACGCGTGCTTGCCCGAGACCGTCGGCCAGGACCTCGCCGCGGAGCCGCCGCCGTCCCACGACGCGGAGCAGGCGATGAATCTGGTCAACAGCCAGCGTGCCCGTGGTCGGATCGTTAATGGCCGGTGAGAGCGCCTTCAGCGCGATATCGACCATGATGCGGAACGAGAACAGCGGATCCTGTTCCATCGTCCGTTCAGGTCCGAAGGCGACGGCCTCCCGCAGTTTGCGATCGTCAATGTCGGTGGCGCCGCCATAGAGAACGAACAGGGGTTCGTCGGTGGCCAGGAAATCGCCCACGTGGGGCATGAACTCCACGACACCCCTCGTCCGGCGCGCCTCGCGCATCACCGTTTCGAGGTCTACGGCCAGGACAATTTCAGACCGGCCCGTATGAGGAACGACTCGGTGCGGCCCGTCCCGGACTCTATCGAGCGCCGAAGATTCGTCCGCATCTCGAGCGACCGGATCGGGATAGACAGCGGCGATTACCCTCAGGCCGCCTTCGGCCACGCTCGCGAGAATGCTGACCGGTCTCAGCAGGCGCGCCGCGTAGTCGATGAGGAAGAGAAACACGGCGATGTTCGTGATCCCCAGACATGCCGTGATGAAGGTCACCAGATCGTGGACTTTGTCTTCTATCCGATCGAGCGCCATCACGGAGAAGATGAGCGAAAAAACAAAGAGGCCGACGCTGTAGCGCACGACGTTGTCGCGCAGCAGCGTGGTCGCGATGACGCGGGGCGTCAACTGGCCACCGGCGATCTGGATCGCGACCAGGAGTGAGCCGAACGTGAAGATCAGGAACGACATCGTCAGCGTTATGACCGTCTGGTACAGCGACTTGGCGCCGTCCACCCCAAGGCTCACCATGTCCCACTCGAGCCAGGCATCGACGACCCGGAGAATCGGCATGCTGACGAGGACTGCGAGGATCGCAAGCAGCGGCACGACCCACAGGGCAGACCGTGTGTAACTCGTCACGCGGTAGAGACGGCTCCACGTGAGTCTGCGGCGGAGGTCATGCTTGACCCGCCGCCATCGCGTCCTGAGGCGGGCGATGATCTCGGTCACTCTCGCGGGCGACGCCATGGCTGCTCCCTCTGCTAAAACCGGCTCGATTTGGCAGAACTGAACGTCCGCCCTACTGACAGCACGCCGCCGAGTTGACTCAGCTCAGTCATGGGGCAGGCTTCAAGGCCTGCCGGACGGCGGTAGTGCGAACACGATACATGATGCGTTGCCGGGTGTAGCATGCCCCCGGGGGTCTGACGATGCTTGCGGCACGAAAGTGGCTCGCGACCTACGACCGCGTGTGGCTGCGCGGCGACCTGATGGCGGGTGTCACGCTCGCTGCCTACCTGTTGCCTGCCGCACTCGGTGACGCGTCGCTGGCCGGCCTGCCTCCGCAGGCGGGGCTCTATGCGTGCCTCTTCTCCGGGCTTGTCTTCTGGCTGTTTTGCAGTTCTCGGGTGACGGCCATCACCGTCACCTCGGCAATCTCGATGCTGGTCGGCGCCACGCTCAGCGGCATCTCGGACGGCGACCCTGCGCGTCAAGCGACTCTTGCGGCGTGCACGGCACTGATGGTTGCCGTCATCGCGGTCGGAGCGTATGTCCTCCGCGCGGGCACTGTCGTCAACTTCTTCTCGGAAACCGTGCTCGTGGGTTTCAAGTGTGGACTGGCTTTTCACCTGGCCAGCACGCAACTCCCGAAGCTGTTCGGATTTGGCGCGGGTCACGGGGACTTCTGGGAGAACATGAGCCACTTCCTCGGGAGCCTCGATCAGACGAATCTCACGTCGCTCGCGCTTGGACTCGTCGCACTCGGCCTTCTTGTCCTCGGCAAGACGGTCCTCAAGAATCGTCCGGTCGCGCTGGTCGTCCTCATTGGCAGCATCGTGGCGGCCGGGATACTGCACCTCGACGAACGGGGCGTCAAGTTGCTCGGCGAGGTGCCGATGGGCCTGCCATTGCCTGTCGTCCCGCTCGTGAGTCGTGCGGACTTCGTGGCGCTCGTCCCGCTGGCGCTCGCGTGCTTCCTGCTCGCGGCGGTCGAATCGGCAGCCATCGGTCGCATGTTTGCCGCGAAGCACAGTTATCGCCTCGACGCGACCCAGGAGTTCCTGGCCATTGGCGCCGCCAACCTCGCGGCAGGCCTGGGCTCCGGATTCCCGGTGAGCGGCGGCTCCTCGCAGTCGCTCGTGAACGAGTCCGCCGGCGCGCGAACACCTCTGTCGGGCGTCGTCGCGGCGCTCATCACGCTCGTTGTTGTGCTCTTCTTGACCCGATTGCTGCGCGACCTGCCGCAGCCGGTGCTTGCCGCCATCGTGCTGGCCGCGATCGCGGGCCTCGTCGACGTCCACAAACTGCGCGAGATCCTGCGGTTCAGCCGCACGGAGTTTACCGTCGCGATGGCGGCGCTCGTGGGCGTGCTGAGCTTCGGGCTGTTGAACGGCGTCCTCATCGGCGTCGCGATTTCGATCACGCTGCTCATTCGCCGCGCCGCACGTCCGCGGGTGATCGAGGTCGGGCGTGTGCCGGGTACGGCCTACTTCGCGGGCATTGCCCGCCATCCGGAGAACGCGCGCGTTCCGGGCGTGCTTGTCGCGCGGCCCGAAGGGTCGATTCTCTACTTCAACGTCGACCATGTCCGCGATCGGTTGACCGAACTCGTCGCCGCCGCGACGCCGCCTCCGCAATTGATCGTGCTCCTCATGAGCAACGTGCCCTTTGTGGACATGGCCGGCACTGAATTGCTCATCGACCTGCACGGTACGTTCGCCAAGCAGGGCATCGCCTTTCGCCTTGCCGAGGCGCGCGCGGAAGTCCGCGACGCCGTGCGCCGCCTCAGCCTCAACGAGTCGACTGGATTCGTCGTCGCCAATCAGACCGTGGTCGATGTGCTTCGAAGTGCGAAGTTCGAAGAATGACTAACGCAGCATGCTGAGCGCGACCTGTGCGCAGATGATCTTGAGAATGGTCAGCGTCGGAAAGGTCGTCGCGTAGGCGGCGTCAACCCGTTCGCCTGGGTGAATCTTGTTGGCGTACACGAGGATCGCCGGATTACCCGTGATCCCGCAGACGATGCCAAACAGATCGTCGGTGTCAATCCGAAGGAAATGTCCGAGCAACATGCCAACGAAGACGGCGGCCAGCACGATCGCCATTCCAATCCACAGGTAGAGGAGCCCGGTAGTAGCCAGCGTGTCAACGAATGGGCCGCCAGCTCCCAACCCGACGGCCGCCAGAAACAGGGTCAGGCCAAACGTCCGTAGCGTGAGATTCGCAGGGAGGGGCATATGCCAGGTCAGCGGACCCGTGCGGACCAGTTTGCCGAGCAGCAGCGCCACGAGAAGCGGCCCGCCTGCCAGGCCCAGCGTAAAGCGACCGATGCCGGGAATCGGGAACGGCAAGAGCCCCAGTAGTACGCCTAACGACATCCCCAGACCGACCGACATGTACGACACCTCGGTGGTCGACCTGATCGAGTCGCCGAAGTGCCGACGCAGCGTCGGCAAGGCTTCGCGCGGCGCGATCACGGCCACTCGATCGCCGTACTCAATCACCAGGCCTGGATCGGGCAGGAGCAGAGTGTCGCCGCGGCGCACTTCGACGATCTTGCCTTCGATGCCATTCGGAAATGCCATGCCGCCAATTGGCGCACCCGTCAACGCGGCTCGCGAGACGAAGAACCTGCCGATGTCGAGCGCGCTACGGTCGCCAGCGAGGTGCCCGGCTTCGAGGCGGCCAATCTGCTGATGCACCCGATCGAGCGCCGCGGACTCACCGAACAGCAGCAGGACATCACCAGCGTCGAGCCGGAGGTGCGGTTCAGGCAGCCTGTTCACCCGTCCATGCCGCACCGCCACCACGTGCACGGAGTCCGGCAGGCCGGCAATGAGCTCGCCAAGCGTCGTTCCTGCTTTCTCGGTCGCGAGCACGATCTCAACGACGGCGGGTGGCAGTGGGGTGGGGGTGAGGCGCGCGCGCGCAAGACGCGAGAAAACAAAAATACAGAGGATGGGCCCGATGATGCCAAACGGGTAGGCCACTGAATAGCCAACCGCCGGCGATCGATCGCCGGCCGCGTCGATCGCTGCCTGAAGCGTCGGTGTGCTCGTCAGAGCACCGGCGAACATTCCGAGACTGTGGGCTGGCGCGACGCCGAACGCGCCGCCCAGCATGAGTGTCACCGCGAGCGCCGCCAGCACGCCGCTAGCCCCGATCGCATTCCACTTCAGTCCCGATCCGCGGAGCCCGAGGAAGAACTGCCGACCGTACTGAATGCCGATGCCGTACAAGAACATGACAAGCCCGATCGAGCCGACGAGCGCCGGCGGCGCCGCCTTGGGCGCAATCGCACCGAGGGCGAGGCCCGCGAAGAGCACCGCCCCGATATCGAGTGAGAAACCGGCGATCGAGATTCGCCCGATGGCGTAGCCGATTCCGATTGCGGCAAACAGCGCCAGCATGGGCGACTGCTCGAGGAGAGAGCGAAGGGTTTCCAGCACCGTCGAGTTCAGGTTGGGGAGTACCAGAATTCGGCGTGTCGCCTACTTCGGTTGGATCTTTGCGATCTTGTTGCCCTGAATACCGAGTCCTGCCATCAGTCCCTTCTGTCCGAACACGAAGGCGTAGATGTCGTCCTTCATCGTGGTCGTCGTCGTAGTCTTGGCCATGCCTTCATCGACCATCACGACACTCGGGCCGATGCCGACCTCAAAACCTTTGGCGGCATTGAGTTGCGCCAATGCCCTCTCATTCATGAAGAACATCGCGTAGCCATACTGCTGCCCGCCGGCCTGCAGGCCGAACGACGCGCCGGTGGTTTTGTAGAAAGCGGTCGAGTTGCCGCCCCTCAGCAGCGCCCCCTCCCCGTACTGGCCCCCGATGCCGAGCCCTGCCTTCTTGACACTGGGGAACACCAGAATGGCGACTGCCTTCGGTCCCAGTTGTCTAGCAAGCGGGGCAGTTGAGTTCAGCTGTTTCAGGCTCGCTTGCGCGTCCCGTGTGAGTTGCGCCGCAGCCGTCTTGCCCTTGTCCTGTGCGATGGACGAGGCGGGTGCGAACAACAGGGTTGCAGCGACGAGGATGGCCAATTGTGCTGTAGTTCTGATCCGCATGGGAGTTTCCTTTCGTACGCGACTCAACTCAGTCGTAGGGCAGGCCTTCAGGCCTGCCGGACATTCAATAGGCTTTGAGCCCAGCTTTCCGAAACACATCGCACGCGCGCTCCGCGAGTTCCGCTGTAGGGGGGGCCACGTCACGCAGCGTGTAGTTCAGGCCGAGCCTTTCCCACTTGAAGCGGCCCATCTGATGAAAGGGCAGCACCTCGACCCGCTCGACGTTCCCGAGCAACGCGCCGAACTCGGCGATCCTGGCGATGTCGTCGAAATCGTCCGTGAGACCCGGCACCAGCACGAACCGGATCCAGATCGGCCGGCGGCGTTCGGCGAGTCGTCGAGCGAACGCGAGCGTTGGACCATTCTCTTTTCCCGTCAGCGCCAGATGGCGCGCGGGATCCCACGTCTTGATCCCGAGCAACACGAGATCGATCGTGTCAAGTTCGACATCCGCCAGCCGGTCGCTGAAGAAGCCGTTGGTTTCGACCGCCGTGTGAATCCCCATCTTCTTCGCGGCCGCGAGCAACTTGGCCGCGAAACGATTCTGCATCAGCGGTTCACCGCCGCTCAGCGTAAACCCACCCGACATCATCTTCAGGCCATGCCGATACTTGCCCAATTCTTCGGCCGCCTTCAGCACGGACACGGGCAAGCCGTTGGTCATCGTCCATGTGTCCGGGTTGTGACAGTACTGGCACCGCCACATACACCCCGTGGTCCACGCGACGACGCGCACGCCCGGCCCGTCGACGGTGGATCCGGTCGTATAGGAATGCAGGAAGCCCATGTCGCCGGTCGCGAGCGCCTCACGAACGCTCTGATCGGACATGGCGTCGCCCAGATGGACCCGCAGCTCGAACGGGCTCTTGGCCTCGAGCGCGACGGCGGACGCCTCAGACATTGGTGTCTCCGTGGAACGTGCGGTTGATGACGTCCATCTGTTGCTCGCGCGTCAACCGCACAAAGTTGACCGCATAGCCCGAGACACGAATCGTCAGGCTCGGGTACTTCTCGGGGTGATCCATCGCGTCGATGAGCGTGTCGCGGTTCAGCACGTTGATGTTCATGTGATAACCGGTGGCGCTGAAGAACGCGTCGAGAATGGAGGTGAGATTCGTGATGCGATCGTCGGCCACCCGGCCGAGCCCGGTCGGTACGAGCGTCGTGGTGAGCGAGATGCCGTCGGCCGCGTCGCGGTACGGGATTTTTGCCACCGACGCCGCCGATGCCTGGATCCCATGGCTGTCGCGTCCGTGCATCGGATTGGCGCCCGGTGCGAACGGCTCGCCCTGCCGCCGCCCGTCCGGCGTGTTGCCCGTCGCCTTGCCGTACACCACGTTCGAAGTGATTGTCAGGATCGACTGCGTGTGCAGTGCATTCCGGTAGGTCGGGTGCTTGCGGAGCTTGGTCATGAACATGCTGACAAGCTGAGTGGCGATCTGATCGACGCGATTGTCGTTGTTGCCGAAGAACGGAAACTCCCCTTCGGTCTGGTAGTCGGTGACCAGACCCGTCTTATCCCGGATGACCCTGACCTTGGCGTATTTGATCGCCGACAGGCTGTCGGCCACCACCGACAGTCCCGCCATGCCAAATGCCATGGTTCGGAGTGGCGCATAGTCGTGGAGCGCCATCTCCACGCGCTCGTAGGCGTACTTGTCGTGCATGTAGTGGATGACGTTCATGGCGTTGACGTAGACGCCCGCCAGCCAGTCCATGGTCTTGTCGAGCCGCTCGACCACGTCGTTGAAATCGAGGTACTCGCCCTTCACCGGCTCGGAGGGAGGGGCGACCTGCTTGCCAGTCATCTCGTCGCGGCCACCGTTGATGCCGTAGAGCAGGCACTTGGCCAGGTTGGCTCGCGCGCCGAAGAACTGCATCTGCTTGCCGACGAGCATCGGGGACACGCAACAGGCGATCGCGCCGTCGTCGCCCCAGGTCCGCCGCATGATTTCGTCGCTCTCGAACTGCAGCGAGCTGGTGTCGATGGCCACCTGCGCCGAAAAACGCCGGAATCCATCGGGCATCCGTGGGGAATACCAGATTGTCAGGTTGGGCTCTGGTGCCGGCCCGAGGTTGTACAGCGTGTGTAACATCCGGAAGCTGCTCTTCGTCACCAGCGAGCGGCCGTCGTCGCCCATGCCGCCGATCGACTCTGTCACCCATGTCGGATCGCCGGCAAAAAGATCGTCGTACTCCGGCGTCCGCAAGAAACGCACGATGCGAAGTTTGATGACGAAGTCGTCGATGATTTCCTGCGCCTGCTCCTCGGTCAGCCGGCCGGCTTTGAGGTCGCGTTCGAAGTAGATGTCGAGGAACGTCGAACACCGCCCGAGCGACATCGCCGCCCCGTTCTGCTCCTTCACCGCGGCGAGGTAGCCGAAGTACAGCCACTGCACCGCTTCGCGCGCGGTTTCGGCCGGGCCCGAGATGTCGAACCCGTAGCTCGCGGCCATGGCCTTGAGCTCCTGCAGCGATCGAATCTGCTCCGACAGTTCCTCGCGGTCGCGGATGATGTCTTCGGTGGACGGGACGGGATCGAGGGCTGCCTTTTCCTGCTTCTTCACGTCGACTAGCCGGTCCACGCCATAGAGCGGCACGCGGCGGTAGTCGCCGATGATCCGCCCACGCCCGTAGGCGTCGGGCAGGCCGGTGAGGACGTGCGAACTCCGGCAGGCGCGGATGTCGGCGGTGTAGGCATCGAACACACCCTCGTTGTGCGTCTTCCGGTACTTGGTGAATGCTTCGACGATGTGTGGATCGGGCGTGTAGCCGTAGGCCTGCAAGGCGCTGAGCACCATACGCAACCCGCCGTTCGGCATGATCGCGCGTTTCAGGGGAGCATCGGTCTGCAGGCCGACGATGATTTCGTTATCACGGTCGATATAGCCGGGTCCGTGTGCCGTAATCGACCCTGGAATCTGAGAAATGTCGAGAACGCCTTTTTTACGCTCCTCGACGAACAGCGCCGTGAGCTTGTCCCAAATGGCCCTGGTCCGGGCGGTGGCCGGCGCGAGAAACGCCGCGTCGCCCTCATAGGGCGTGTAGTTCAACTGAATGAACGCTCGGACGTTGATTTCGCGCTGCCAGAGAGCTCCTTGAAAACCTTCCCATGGCGTCCCCGTTCCGCTTGTTCCGTCCGCAGCGCTCTTCAGTGCAGTCGAGCTCATTTCAAACTCCAGTGGCGCCGCGCGTCAGGCGCGAGGACCAGTAAGGCCAAGCAATCGGCCCGTATGCCTGGCGATCATCAATTCTTCGTTCGTGGGAACGACCCAGGCGGACACGCGACTCGCTGCGGTGGAGATTCTCGGGCCGTGCGAGTCGTTGGCATCCGGATCGAGCTCCACGCCCAGCCAGGCCGACGCCTCGAGGATCCGACGTCGAATCTCGGACGAGCGCTCCCCAATCCCAGCCGTGAAGATCAGCGCGTCCACGCCGCCGAGCACGGCGGCCAGCGCGCCGATGTGCTTGGCCGCCTCGTACACGAAGTAGTCAACCGCCAGGCGCGCCGCCGGATCGGAATGGCCGAGAAGATCCCGCATGTCGTTGCTGATACCCGAGATCCCGATGAGACCGGACTGCTTATAGAGCAGCTTTTCCACCTGGGCAGCCGACTGGCCCATGGTCTGGAAGAGATGGAGGATGACGCCCGGATCGATGGAGCCGGGACGCGTGCCCATACAGAGGCCATCGAGGGCCGTAAATCCGAGCGTGCTGTCCACGCTTTTACGCGCCTTCATTGCGCACAGGCTGGCGCCACTGCCGAGGTGGGCGACGATCACCCGGCCGTCGGCGACCGCCGGCGCCACCTCTGGCAGGGCCGACGCGATGTATTCGTACGAGAGCCCGTGAAAACCATAGCGTTGCACGCCGGTGTCGCGGATGGCCTTCGGCAGCGGCACCAGCTCTGCCACGGCGAGCTGGCCCCGATGAAAGCTCGTGTCGAAACACGCCACCTGCGGAACGCCGGGCAATTGGGCGGCGACTGCTTCGATAGCCGCAATGTTGTAGGGCTGATGGAGCGGCGCCAAGGGCACGAGCGCACGGAGATCGTCGAGCACGGCCGGCGTCACGATGCAGGGGCCGGCGTACTTGGCGCCGCCGTGCACGACGCGGTGCCCAACGCCGAGCACGCGCGATCCGCCGTAGCGCCCGCGCAGCCACCCGGCAAGCACATCGAGGGCCGCGCGACCATCCCGAACAGCCGCGTCCAACTGCTCGTTGGCGATCGAACCACCGCTGCCATCTTTCGCCGAGAGACGCGGTGTGGTGCCGATGCCATCGATCTGGCCGCGTGCCTCCAGCCGCCAGCCCGCGTCGGCTGGCCGGACGTACACGCAGAACTTCAGGCTCGATGAGCCAGCGTTGAATACCAGCGCGTAGTCGTCCATCGCCACCTCGCCGCGCTAGCGGGGCGGTTGCCGCCGGGCGTGGGCCGCTTGCACGGCCACGGCACAGCTCGCGATGCGCGATCTCAGGCTGTCGGAGCGGCTCGTGAGGATGACCGGCACGCGCGCCCCGAGCACGAGGCCCGCGCTGTCGGCGTTGGCCAGGAAGCTGAGCTGTTTGGCCACCATGTTGCCGGCCTCGAGATCGGGTGCGAGCAGGATGTCGGGATCGCCGGCGACTTCCGACTGAATCCCCTTGGTTACAGCGGCCTCCAGGCTGATCGCGTTGTCGAAGGCCAGCGGTCCGTCCAGGATGCCATGCTTGATCTGACCGCGGCCGGCCATCTTGCAGAGCGCGGCCGCGTCGATGGTAGCGGGCATCTTCGTGGTGACAGTCTCGACGGCGGCCAGAATTGCGACCTTAGGTTTCTCCAGCCCCAGCGATATCGCCAGATCAATCGCGTTCTGGCAAATGTCAGCTTTGTCTTCGAGATTCGGCGCGATATTGATCGCGCCATCGGTGACGATGAGGACCTTGT
>Ga0190274_10001406_pt1 | contig 14095 bp, 9 predicted proteins | sample Popmic531T_FD_133002 | JGI IMG/M metagenome (GOLD analysis project Ga0190274, IMG submission 133002) | Populus adjacent soil microbial communities from riparian zone of Yellowstone River, Montana, USA - 531 T | ecosystem: Environmental > Terrestrial > Soil > Riparian zone | place: USA: Montana...
CACAACGCGATCGTCGGCAACATCGGCCACTTCGACAACGAGATCGACGTCGCCGGGCTCGAACAGCGCGACGACGTCGAGCGGACCGAGATCAAGCCGCAGGTCGACGAGTGGCGCTTCGCCGACGGGCACTCGATCGTGCTGCTCTCCGAGGGCCGCCTGCTCAACCTCGGCAACGCCACCGGCCACCCGAGCTTCGTGATGTCGAACTCGTTCACCAACCAGGTGATCGCGCAGATCGAGCTCTTCAGCAAGAGCGAGGAGTACGGGCCCAAGCAGGTCTACGTGCTGCCCAAGCACCTCGACGAGAAGGTCGCGCGCCTGCACCTCTCGGCCCTCGGCGTCGACCTCACCGAGCTCAGCCCCGACCAGGCTTCGTACCTGGGGATCCCCGTTGCCGGCCCCTACAAGCCGGACCACTACCGCTACTAGAGCAGCAGCCGCCCAGGCGGCTAGATCGCGCCCTCGCGGCTGGCGGAGCGCTCGCGGGGCTTGGCCTCGAGGCGGACCGGGGCGGTCGAGAGCGCCTGCACCCGCAGGTCGCTCCAGGTCAGCCCCTCGCGGACCAGCGCCGGCAGGCCGAGGGCGACCGCGGTGGCGATCTCGACCGCCTGCAGGATGACGCCGTAGGCGAGGGCGTCGGCGGTGCCGATGCCGAAGCCGGTGTGGAGGACGCTGATCACGGCGAGCTGGAAGACGCCGATGTTGGACGGGGTGGCCGGCACGACCGCGGTGACGTTGACCGCGAAGAGGACGGCGGCGGCGGCGCCGATCCCCGCCTGGCCGTCGAGCCCGAGCGCGTAGAGCAGCGCCCAGCAGGCGGCGAGCTGGATCGCCCAGGCACCGAGCTGGGCGGCGGCGGCCGCCGGGCCGTGGCGGGGGTCGCGGAAGATCGCCAGGCCGGCCCGGACCTGGACCAGGGCCCGGTGCAGGGAGGCGCCGAGGCGGGCCAGGCGGCCGTTGCCGTTGCGCCGCATCAGCAGCGGGGCGACGAGGACGACGACCAGGAGCAGCAGCGGTACCAGGCTGAAGACGAAGAGCTTTTCGGTGCCGGAGTGAAAGAGCGAGGTGGTCGAGACGATGATCGCCCCGAGCAGCGCCAGGGCCACCAGGTTGAGCATGGTCTGGGAGACCAGGGTCCCGACCAGGACCGGGAAGGTTTCCCGCATGCGACCGGTGCGGCGGGCGAGGGCGAGGGCCCGGGCGGGCTCGCCGAGGCGGGCCGGCAGGGTCGCCGACATCAGCACCCCGATCATCGTCGCCGAGGTGACGTCGCGGCGGCGGACGGGGCGGTTGGGCAGGGCGGCGCGGGCGATCCAGTACCAGGAGGCGGCGCGGAAGAAGAGCGAGGCTGCCATCAGGGCGCAGGCGATCAGGACCCAGGTGAGGTTGGAGCGGACGATGCTCTCGACCACCTTGTCGACGCCGATCTTCTGCGCGGCGAGGACGGTGAGGCCGATCCCGAGGGCGCCGGCGACGGCGAGCCCGGCCCGCCGCGCGACCGCCCGGCCGCGCTTACCGGCGCTGGCCGGGGCGGGATCCAGCGAGGGCAGGCGCTGGGCGGGGCGGCGGGGGCCGCCGTCGGCGGGGCGCAGCCCGGCCCAGTGGGCGTAGCGCGCGGCGGCGCCGGCCGGGCGCGGGGTCTCGATCGCGCGCTCGTAGACCGCCGTCACCTGGTCGGCGACCCGGGGCCAGGCGTAGCGCTGGGCGCTGCGGCGGGCGGCCTCGCCCATCGTCCGCAGCCGCTCCGGCTCGTGGTGGACGCGCTGCAGCTCCTCGGCCAGGCGCTGCGGGTCGCCGGGGGGAACCAGGAGGCCGTCGACCCCGTCGGTGACGACGTCGTTGTAGCCGGCGATGTTGGAGGCGATCACCGGCGTGCCGGCGGCGAAGGCCTCGGTCAGGACCATCCCGAAGCTCTCGCCGGAGAGCGAGGGGGCGCAGAGCAGGTCGGCGCCGTGCAGCTCGGCCCAGAGGCTCTCCCCGGAGACGCGGCCGCGGATGTCGATCCAGCGCAGCAGCTCGGGGTCGGCGAGGTAGCGCAGGACGTCCTCGCGCTCGGCCCCGATCACCGTCAGCCGGCAGGGGACGTGCTCGACCAGGGCGCCGAAGGCGGTCAGCAGGACCGGCAGGCCCTTGCGCTCCTCGGGGCGGCCGACGAAGAGGATGCGCAGCTCCCCGGGGGGCGATGGCGGCGCGCTCGGCGCGGTGTCGACGTCGACCCCGTTGGGGATGATCGTGTAGTCGCCGCCGTACCAGCGGCGGCCGGTCCAGGCGGCGGCCTCGGAGACGGCGATCCGGGCCGAGAGGCGGTTGAACATGCGGCGGGCACCGGTCGCGTTGGCGATGTAGTTGGGCAGCGGCTTGGTCGAGTAGGCGTGGAAGGTGCCGACGACCGGCGTCCTCGCCCCCAGCGTCGCGTTCCAGCCGACCAGCGGCGCCAGCGGCTCGTGCACGTGGATCACGTCGAACTCGCCGCGCCGCACCGCCCGCCGCGGGGCGACGACCCCGCCGGCGGGGAAGGGGGCGAGGTTGGAGACGGAGCCGTTGGCCCCGAAGCCCACCGTGCGGCCGAGCGGGGCCAGGTAGTCGGGCATCTGCTGCGGTTCGGCGGCCGCCCGGTGCAGCAGGCGACTGACCCGGCCTGGCGGGTCGTAGGGGGCAAGCACGCGGACGTCATGGTCGCGGCCGAGGAACTCCTCGGCAAGCGCCTCGACATGCCGGTTCACGCCCCCCTGGTAGGACCAGGAATATGGCGAGACGAGAGCTATGCGCACGAGTGGTCAAGGGTAGATCATCCGCCGGCCTGCCCTGCCTGGCGAGGCGCGGTCGGCCTACCGCTTTTTAGTTCCTAAAAACTCACTTATAAAAAACTTCGATGTGTTCAACTACGATGTCCTGTGAGGCCATTTAAGTCGAGACAGGGGTGACTTCGAACAGAGCATGGCGACGCCCGATGCAGCTGCATCCATGGATGGGGAGATTCGCGCCGGCAGCCGCGTGCTGTCGATCTTCGAGAACCCCTTGAACACGCGGGTCCTCCGCGCTCATGCCGAGGGCCCGCAGCGCCTGGCCGACCTGCAGGAGCGGGTCGGCTGGTCGGCGCAGACCACGGTCCGCGCCGCCGTCACCAATCTCCGCGGGGTCGGCGCTCTGACCAAAGACGTCGTGGGGGAGTCCCGCTACGCGGTGGCCACCTCACTCACGCCCGCCGGCGAGGAGATGCTCTTCGTCGCCGACGAGGTCGAGGCCTGGCTGGCGCTCTGCCCCGACGGCCCGATCGCCCCTGACAGCGAGGAGGCGAAGGTCGCCGTCAAGGCGCTCTCCGGCGGCTGGAGCTCGACCCTGATGCGGGCGCTGGCGCACCGCCCCTTCACCCTGACCGAGCTCAACAGCCTGATTCCCCACGTCAGCTACCCCTCGCTCGAGCGCCGCGTCTCCTGGATGCGGACGACCGGCCAGATCGAACCGGTGGAGAAGGAGGGCCGGGGCACGCCCTACGTCGTCACCGACTGGCTGCGCCACTCGATCGCCCCGCTCTGCGCCGCCGGCCGCTGCGAGCGCCGCCACATGGAGGAGGAGGGTGGCCCGATCACCGACATCGAGGTCGAGGCGTCCTTCCTGCTGACGGTTCCCCTGGCTCCGCTGCCCGATCGCGCCCGCGGCACCTGCATGCTGGCGGTCCAGACCGACCCGGTCGAGCCCGATGCCGCCAACCCGGGACTCTCGGGCGTCACCGTCGAGGTGGACCGGGGCCAGGTCCTCTCCTGTGCGCCCAAGATCGTCGCCGAGCCGGTCACCTGGGCCGTCGGCGCTCCGGAGACCTGGCTCGACGTCGTCATCGACGGCCGGATCGAGGACCTCCGCATCGGCGGCGCCAACCCGCAGCTGGCGCTCGACCTGGTCACGGGCATCCACTTCGCGCTCTTCGCGCGAGCGTAAACACGCGGTCCTGCGGGCGCGCCATTTCCGACATCCTGCGGCCGTGGGTTATGGATGTCCTATCGGGAAAAGCCCATAAGGAGGATGTCCGATGTTGCTCAGAAAGATGCTGCTGCTCGCCGGTACCGCGCTCGCAGCGATCGCGTTCGCCGTCCCGGCCGCAGCCCAGGCCGAAGCCCCCGAGTGGCTCACCGAACCGGGCGGGGCGACACTCCTCGGGGAAGCCCAGCTGCACATGGCGGGAGAATTATCGTGGAAAAGCGGTGCGCTCACAAGCGGTCCGTGCGCAGTCACATTCGAAGGAGTGGCCAAGAACGAAAAAGAAATGGCTGCGGGTCAGCTCGAATCCGGGGAAAGCCTCAGCCATCCCTGCCCGACGAATCTGCCGGGCTGTACCGTCACACCGGACTTCGCCAATTTCAACTGGGCAATAACAGGCGTGACAGTCACAGGAGAACTCGGACTTGAAATTAGAAGCGTTACATCGACCGCCACATATCCCGCTTTCTGTCAGAGCACCTACGGCCTCCCCAAAGAAGTAAGCACCACAGGGACCGCCACAGGCCTTGTCGAAGCAAATGAAGAATGCATCTCGTTTGAAGGTCATCAGGACGACCTGTTCATTGAGGTCGGCGGCCAACACACCGGCAACAAAGTCGATCTTGAGGGCGTCCTCTGCATCGAAGGTCTGTCCTTGCCCTGAGCATCTGTTTCTGCAATAGACGGAGCAACTATAGGAGGATAAAGTCATGATGTGGAAGAAGATGACGCTGCTCGCCAGTATGGCGCTAGCGGCAATCGCATTCGCGGTTCCGGCCGCACAGGCCGCAGCACCGGAGTGGTACACCCATCCCGGTAACGTGACACTCGCAGGCGAAAAAGTATTCTTCGCGAGCGCCGAAATTTCGTCGATCGGCGGTGGGCCGCTTACAAATGGTCCCTGCGAACTTGAATTTACCGGTACGGCCAAAAACGTGGCCGGTATGGCAGCTGGGCAGGTCGAAGGAGCTGTCGTTCTGAAAGCGCCGTGTCCAACGAATCTCCCGGGCTGCACGGTTACCCCGGTTCTCTCGAATTTCAATTGGCCCATCACAGGCATTGAAGTTACAGGCGAACCGGGTCTTCAAATTAGTGGCACGACATTCACCAACAAATACAGTGCGTTCTGCCAGAGTCAGTATGGAATCCCCAAAGAAGTGAGTACGACAGGTACCGCCACAACCATCGTGGTAGGCACCGAATGCCTCTCCTTCGAAGGACATGATGACGACCTGGTTATCGAGAACGCGGCGAAAGAAGACACCGCCGCAGGGGTCAATCTCGAGGGCGGTATCTGCATCGAAAGCCTGACACTTCACTAGAGCTCATCGAGGTAGCCCAGCGGAGGGGCCTTGCTAACGGCCCCTCCGCATCTATTCCAACTTGGCCATGCTCAAACCAGCCAGCAGACGTACTCAAAGGAGATACAACATGACGATGAAAAAGATGCTGCTTCTCGCCGGCATGGCGCTCGCAGCAGTCGCCTTTGCCACCCCGCCGGCTCAGGCTCACGCTCCAGAGTGGTATATCCATACGGAAAGCGGTGAAGAAACACTCGCAGGCGAAGCAGAATTCACGACCTTTGGCGAAATTGGATCACAAGCCGTCGGCAGCCCGCTGACAGAAGGGCCCTGCGAAATTGAATTCACCGGTACGGCCAGTAACGAAGCTGGTATGGCCGCCGGGCAGATCGAAGGAGCTAATGTCCTTAGCACCCCTTGCCCGACGAATCTCCCGGGCTGCACGGTCAACCCGGATATCTCGAATTTCAACTGGCCCATTACAGGCGTTGAAATTACAGGCGAACCGGGTCTTGAAATCAGAAACATGACATTCACCAAAACATTCGCGACGTTCTGTCAGACCCAGTACGGGATCCCGAAAGAAATCAGCGTGACAGGTACCATTACAGGTATCGTGGAAGGGGCTGACTGCCTCACTCTCGAAGGGCACCAGGACGATCTGTTCATCGAGAACGCGGCAAAAGAAGACACCGCCTCGAAAGTCAACCTCGAGGGCGGGATCTGCATTGAAGGGCCGACACTTCACTAGAGGTTATTGAGGTGGTCCAGCGGAGGGGCCTTGATAGCGGCCCCTCCGCGTCTATCTAATAAGCGCGGATCCGCGAGCTTAAGTTTCGGACGCCCTGCGGCCGGCGGGTATGCCTAACAGCTCGTAATTCCCCGCCTTTCAAGCGGAAGTACTCATAGGAGGGTACAAGCATGACGATGAAAAAGATGCTGCTTCTCGCCGGCATGGCGCTCGCAGCAATCGCTTTTGCGGCTCCAGCGGCTCAGGCTCACGCTCCGGAGTGGTATATCCACACGGAAAGCGGAGAAGAAACACTGATAGGAGAACAGGAATTCACTGCGGTGGGTGAAATTTCGTGGCAAAGAGGTGGCAGCCCGCTGACAGAAGGGCCCTGCGAAATTGAATTCACCGGCCGAGCCAGTAACGAAGCTGGTATGGCCGCCGGGCAGATCGAAGCAGCGAAAGTCCTGAAAACCCCGTGTCCGACGAACTTGCCGGGCTGCACGGTTAACCCGGATATCTCGAATTTCAACTGGCCCATTATAGGCGTGACAGTTACAGGCGAACCGGGTCTTGAAATCAGAGGCATGACACTTACCAATACATTCGCAACGTTCTGTCAGACTCAGTACGGTGTCCCGAAAGAACTGAGCGTGACAGGTACCATTACAGGTATCGTGGAAGGCACCGAATGCCTCACTCTCGAAGGGCACCGGGACGACCTGTTCTTCGAGAACGCGGCAAAAGAAGACACCGCCACGTCGGTCAACCTCGAGGGCGGGATCTGCATTGAAGGGCCGACACTTCACTAGAGGTTATTGAGGTGGTCCAGCGGAGGGGCCTTGATAGCGGCCCCTCCGCGTGTTTTTAATAAGCGCGGATCCGCGAGCTTAAGTTTCGGACGCCCTGCGGCCGGCGGGTATGCCTAACAGCTCGTAATTCCCCGCCTTTCAAGCGAAAGTACTCATAGGAGGGTACAAGCATGACGATGAAAAAGATGCTGCCGTTCGCCGGCATGGCGCTCGTAGCGATCGCATTCGCGGCTCCAGCGGCTCAGGCTCACGCTCCGGAGTGGTACATCCACACGGAAAGCGGGGAAGAAACACTCGCAGGCGAACAAGTATTTACCGGGCTTGGCGAAATTTCGTGGCAAGTCGCAGGTAGCCCGCTGACAATGGGTCCCTGCGAAATCGAATTCGAAGGTACGGCGAAGAACGAAGCTGGCATGGCCGCCGGGCAGATCGAAGGAGCGAATGTTTTGGCCACTCCTTGCCCGACGAACCTTCCGGGCTGCACGGTCAACCCGGATATCTCGAATTTCAATTGGCCCATTACAGGCGAAACAGTTACAGGCAAACCGGGTCTCGCAATTAGAAACGCTACATTCACCAATACATTCGCGACGTTCTGTCAGACCCAATACGGGGTCCCCAAAGAACTGAGCGTGACAGGTACCTTCACAAGTATATTGGTTAGTGATCAATGCATCACTTTCGAAGAACATCTGGACGATGTATTTTTCGAGAATGCGGCGAAAGAAGACACCACCACGAAATTCAATTTCGAGGGTGAAATCTGCATCGAAGGGCTAACACTTCAATAGAGGTCAGCGACGGTAGTCCAATGGAGGGGCCGTGGACGGCGGCCCCTCCGCCTCCGTTCCGACTCGACTGGGGGACGCTTCACAGATCGATGACCATGTGGATCTGCGCCCGCGAGAATTCGACATCCTCTGATTTGCAGGGGAAAGCGAGCCCGGCTCAGCATCATGGGGGGTGCTCCTTCCTCTCTACAGAATGAAATCCTTGACTGTTCAGGGGTCTGTCGGCTATTGATGGCAGGGACCAAGTTGGAAACCCCGACGGATCTGTAGTCCGCCGAGGCGCCCAACATTCAATCGTCCCGCCTGGGCCCAGGTTCAACCAGCAAGCCCGGCGGGAGGTACTCATAGGAGGGTACAAGCATGACGATGAAAAAGATGCTGCTTCTCGCCGGCATGGCGCTCGCAGCTATCGCCTTTGCCGCACCGGCGGCTCAGGCTCACGCCCCGGAGTGGTACACCGACCCCGGCGAAGTAACACTCGTAGGCGAACAAGGATTTACCGGGCTTGGCGAAATTTCGTCACAAGCAGTTGGCAGTCCACTGACAAATGGTCCCTGCGAAATTGAATTCGAAGGGACGGCAAAAAACGAAGCTGGCATGGCCGCTGGGCAGATCGAAGGAGCTAATGTCCTGAGCACTCCTTGCCCGACGAACCTTCCGGGCTGCACGGTCAACCCGGATATCTCGAATTTCAATTGGCCCATTACAGGCGCAACAGTTACAGGCGAACCGGGTCTTGAAATCAAAAACACTACATTCACCAATACATTCGCGACGTTCTGTCAGACTCAGTACGGAATTCCCAAAGAACTGAGCGCAACAGGTACCGGCACAGGTATATTGGTTAGTGATCAATGCATCTCTTTCGAAGAACATCTGGATGACCTGTTCATTGAGAATGCGGCGAAAGAAGACACCACCACGCGAGTCAATCTCGAGGGTGAATTCTGCGTCGGAGGAAATCTGACACTGAAATAGAGCTCAGACAGTAGTGAGTGAAAGGGGGCCGCCTTTGGCGGCCCCCTTTTCTCTGCTCGGAGGAGGGGCAATGCGCGTGAGAATTGAGATTTCCTTGACAAATACGCTCTTGTTCCTTAAGGTAGCTTTCGGATCCGGTCGGGGCCGGATAACCAGGGACTGATAAATCGAAGCAGCAGGCAGGAGCTGCGTCTGGCAGGACGTAAAAGGGCTCCGCTTGCTCGGCAAGGAGAGGTTTGAGCGCGAAGGCGAAGACAGGGTCGGCGAGAGGGATGGGCCGCGTCGGCGGTGCATTTTGCGGGGTGCTGCTCGCATGTCTACTAACGATCTTGGCGGTGGGCTCGACGGCATCTGCCGCAAAAGGGGTCTATGACACCTTCGGCGCGGTTGGAACCGAGGGAGGGCAGTTCGCCGCCAGCACCAACGGAATCGCGCACGTCGCCGTTAACAGCCACGGGACCGGGGGAGCCAATGCCGGCGACGTCTATGTGGTCGATCGTGGTAATAATCGAATTCAGCGCTTTGGCGCGGATGGTACCTTCATTGTTGCTTGGGGGCTCGACGTGGAAGCGGGGGGTGGAACGGGTTACGAGATCTGTGCCCTGAAAGCCAGTTGTAAGGCCGGTCTCACTGGAGCTGCTGCAGGGGCCAATGGTGGTATGAGCGATCCACGGGGTATTGCCGTCGGTCAGGCGACTGGCAGCGTATACGTCGGGGACAGGCTCAACCGGCGCGTCGACAAGTTCAGTGCAACTGGGGCTTTTATCCTTTCCTTCGGCCAGGATGTCGTCGCTTCGGGCCCTGGTAACACTGGGGGCTTCGAGGTCTGCGTTGCCGCCAATGGGGACGTCTGCAAGGCCGGAGTCGATGGAACTACCGGGGGTGCTTTCGAATCTTCCGGTGGAGGGATCGGCTCTGTTGTCGTAGCGCCTGCCGGAGCTATTAACGCCGGCAACGTGCTGGTCGCCGACGCCCAGAATCGGAGAGTGCAGGAGTTCACTGCCTCCGGTGTGTTCGTGCGGGCGTTCGGCTGGAACGTCGTCTCTTCTGGATCGGGCAACACGGGCACGGAATTCGAGGTCTGCAATGCATCCGTCCTCGACGTCTGCCGAAGCGGGGAAGACGGTTCGGGGGTGGGCCAATTCCGACAGGGACCGCAGCGGATAGCCGAGGACTCTTCGGGCAACGTCTATACCGTCGAGTCTCGCGAAAACGGCAATTTCAGGGTTCAGAGATTTACTCTGCCGGGAAATGTGGTCTCGCCACAGGGCGCTTTCGACCCAGGGGAGCTGAGCGGAACGGGACCGGTCACGGGCGGAGGAGCTACCGGCGACACCCCGATCGATATTGCGGTCGACACTTCAAGTCCACCGGGCACCCCGGGCACCGTCTTCGTGCTCAAATACTTCCCGGCGGGTGCGGGGAGTCCGCCGGTACCGCTGCCGGCTTCCAACAGGGAGGCGCGGATCCTGGAAGTGGATCCCAGCGCCAACGGCGGGACGGGTGGCATCACCGACAGCTTCGCGGCTTTGGCCAAAATCGGCTCCGGCGACGGTATCGCCACCGGCCTGGCCCTGAACACCACAAGCGAGCGTCTCTACGTCAGCCAGCCTCCCAGCCCTGTCTATGTCATCGATGAGGTGCCGGCGATTGGGGTGAGCGACGTAAGAGCCACCGATATTGGGTCTTCCACCGCGACGCTAAGGGCGACGATCGCTCCATCGCCGCTACCACACCTACACACTCTCTACAGCTTCGAATATGCGCGATTGGGAAGCGGCGGATGGAATCGGGCAGAGGCTTTAGATGCCGATGTCGGCAATGGATCGTCGCCGGTTTCGGTGGCGCAGGAGATCGCCGGCCTCGATTTCGAAGCCAGCTATGAATTCAAACTGGTGGCCCATACCGAATTCAACGGCGCCCAGGCGACCGTCGCCGGGGCGCCGTTCAGAACCCAGCCGACCCCGCCCGTTGCGACCACCGGGGCGGCAGCCTGGAGCAGCCCGGCGGCGAGCGGGCCGAGCCTGCTCTTCGGCGGCACGGTCAATCCCGGCCACGACCGCACTACCTACTACTTCCAGTATGTGAGCGAGACTGCTTTTCTGGCGGACACGGCCGGTGGTGGAAGTGGCTTCGAGCACGCCAGCTCCGTCCCCAGTCTTCCCGCGGAGGCGGGCGAAGGCGTCGATGACGTCTCGGTGCACCAGTCGGTCTCGGGGCTCGATCCGACCAAGGTCTATCGCTACCGCTTGGTGGCGACCAATTCAGTCGACACAGCGCTTGGCGCCACCACCGCGGTTCTGGCACCCAGCGACGGCGATCGCTTCTACGAGCTGGTCTCAAACGGCGATAGCTGGGGCAATGGGATCATTGGCAATCTCGGGGGGGTGGCGGCGGACGGGGGCCGGGCGGCGTTCAGCGCCCAGGCCTTCGGGCAGTCGGAATCGTTGCCGGGGCCGTCGAACCCCTATGTCTCCAATCGCACCGCCTCTGGCTGGCAGGTGGCGTCCATGTTCCCGGAGGTCGAGCGCACCAGCGAGCAGCCGCTGGCCGGGGGCGGAAGTCAGATGGCGAGCGATCTGGGGGCCACGCTCTGGGCGGAAAGCTCATATGCGGAACGGGAACGGGGCGAAATGCGGTTCGGGCTCGTGCGTCTAGACGGGACGCGGAGCGTCGCTTCTGCGCACCTGGTTCCCCTCGCCGCAACCGGCAGCGTCAACTCCTACGCGGTCCTGGGCGCCTCGAAGGATCTCTCGGTTGCCGCCTTCAAACCGTTCCCGGGCGGGATAAGCCTTTTCCCGGGAGAGCCGCTGCTGGGCGACGCTCGGCATAACCTCTACTCGGTCTCGGGTGGTGCGATCGGCATCGTCAACCGGGCCAACGGCAAAGAAGGGGCGATTATCGGCGGGGTCTGCGGGGCGGACCTCGGGGCCAATCTGAGTCCGTCCGCGAACGCGACCGTCTCCCATGCGGTGTCCGACGACGGGTCGGTTCTCTACTTCAGTGCCCGACCCACGGCCCCGACGGACGGGGCGTGCGGTAGCCAAGCGACGGAAAAAGCCTTCCCGAAACGTCTCTACAAGCGGGTCAATGGCGAAACCACGGTTCAGGTCTCCGCGTCACAATGCACCAGGGTGAGCCCGCCCTGTTTGGGCGGAGGCGACGCGGGCAGCGGCGAGGACGAGTTTCAGAGCGCCTCCGCCGACGGGTCGGTGGCATTCTTCACCAGCACCCGGCAGCTGACCGACTCGGACGAAGACGCGACCTCTGACCTATATGTCTACGATGCCTCGCCGCCGGCGGGGCAGCCCACCCTGGTTCAGGCTTCGGCGGGCGAAGCGATCACCGGCCACCCGGCAGTCGGCAGTGGCGCGAAAGTGCTCGGGATGCTGGATGGATCGGCCGATGGATCGCGCGTCTACTTCGTGGCCGAAAGCCGGCTGACCGCGGATGCCTCGGCGGTTGCGGGTGCCAGGAACCTCTACGTCTACGAGCGCGACGATTCCCACCCGGGCGGACGGATCGCCTTTGTCGGCTCACTGGCCGGCGGCGATTCGCCGCAGTGGACGCTCGAAGGCGGCGGCGGCGGCAAGTCCTCCTTCGCGCTGCCCCTCGACGACGGCAAAGGCAACGGGCACCTCCTCCTCTTCCTCAGCGCGGCAGCGCTGACGGCGGGCGACGGGGATGCCTCGCGGGACCTCTATCGCTATGACGACACCGCGCTGGCTGGGGAAAGGCTCAGCTGCCTCTCTTGCGCGGGGGATGAACCCATTGCCGTGGAAACGACGACGCGGGCGATCGAACGGAGCCCCGCCGACTACGCCGAGCGCGCAGCTGTGGCGAGCGCCGATGTCTCGACGGTGGTGTTCACGACCCGCGAGGCCCTGACGGCAGACGATCACAACGGCGCCATCGACGTCTACATCTGGCGGGACGGGGCGCTGAGCCTGGTCAGCGGCGAGACCGAAGGCTTCGGTGTCGCCGGGGGAGACCGCGCGAGCGCGGTATCTCCGGACGGCCGCAATGTCTTCTTCATCACCCGGGCCCCGCTGGTGGCCTCCGATTCCAACAACTCCCTCGACCTCTACGACGCCCGGGTGGGAGGTGGCTTCCCGGCATCTTCGACCCAGACGCTCTGCGCGAGCAACGAGGCGTGCCAGGGAACGGGCCAGAGCCCGCCGCCGCAGGGCTCGCCCGCCAGCAGCACCTTCGCCGGTCCGGGCAATCGGTCGCCGTCCAAAGCCTGCAAGAAAAACCAGGTGAGGAAACAGGGGAAGTGCGTGCGCAAACCCGTCCGCCACAAGAAGCATCGCGCCAAGAGAGCCAGCCGCAAGCATGGAGGCGAGCGATGAGGGCCCGGGTGGCGACGGTCCTCGCCCTTCTGTGCAGCACCGTCCTGATTGTTGCCGCTCCTGCCGCGGCGGCGCCAGGACTGAGCGTAACTGTGCAGCGGGACCGGCCGACTCTGCAAAGAGACGACGAATTCGTCGGCTACGCGGTCAAAGTCAAAAATCCCGGTACCGATCCGACCGCGGGAGTCACCAGCCTTTCCGTGGCACTGCCAACTGGTTTGAAGCTCTCTCAGGGCGGAGGAACCGGCTGGAGCTGCAACCTCAACGCTCAGACCTGCGCCAGGTCGGGATCGATCGCAGCTGGAGGAGAAGCTCCTACGCTGAACCTGGGTATTTGGATCTATCCGGTCGAAGCGCCCGAAGCGGTGTCGGTTGGCTTCACGGCCCACGGGGGCGGTGCGCCCGCCGATGCTCTTGCTTCCGACGCTTTCACGTTCGGGCCGGCGGCGTCCTTTGGCCTCACCAGCTTCAGCGCGAAAACCGAAAGCCCGTCGGGCGCCGACTACACCGTCGCCGGCGGGCACCCCTTTGCGGCGACCAGCGCCTTCGCTCTGGCCACCCACCGGAATCCCTCGAACGTCAGCAACTCGGTCGAGGACCTGCGCGACCTGCACTTCGAGCTGCCGGCTGGGTTCATCGGCAACCCCCAGGCCGTCACCGGCGCTTGCACCGTCTTCGACGTCAAGTCCTACACCTGCCCCGCCTCGGCGGCGGTCGGGGGGGCCGCTGTCGAGCTTGGCTTCGGCGCGGCTTCGCATCGCCCTCTCTACAGGGTGATCCCCGAAGAAGGCTATGCGGCCGCCTTCGCCTTCACTCCGGCCGATCCCTCTCTCTCGAACCTGACCGTGGTGCTGCGGGCGAAGCTGCGCTCCAACGGGGATTACGGCGTCAGCGCCGTCGCCCCGCTTGCCCCGCAATCGCCCAAGGTCTCGAAGGTCGAATTCGCGACCCTCTGCGGTTACGGAACGGCGGTCAGCCCGGTGCCACTCGGCACGGCGGCCACCTTCGAAGGCTGCAAGACGGCGAGCGAAGTCAGTGCCTCGAAAGTGCCGTTCCTGACCAATCCGACCCGCTGTTCGGGGCCTGCGCCGGTGACGCGGGCGCGCATCGACTCCTGGCAGCACCCCGCGGCCTTCGACGCCGAAGGCTTCGC
>Ga0190274_10001407_pt1 | contig 14093 bp, 14 predicted proteins | sample Popmic531T_FD_133002 | JGI IMG/M metagenome (GOLD analysis project Ga0190274, IMG submission 133002) | Populus adjacent soil microbial communities from riparian zone of Yellowstone River, Montana, USA - 531 T | ecosystem: Environmental > Terrestrial > Soil > Riparian zone | place: USA: Montana...
CGATCCTGCTGGTGACCCTGGTCCTCTCGACCGCCAGCCCACTGCACGAGTCGGCGATCCTGCTCGCCTTCATCGCCCTGGCGCTAGCCCTGGCGCTGCTCTCGGTGCGCTACGCCTGGCGCGGCTGGCCGGCGCTGGAGCGGACCTTCGAGTCGAGCAGCCAGCTGGCGGTGCGGGTCACCGTCGTCCTCGTCTTTGGCCTGGTCCTGCTCGCCAACGAGCTCGGCCTCGACCTTCTGCTCGGCGGCTTCGTCGCCGGGATGATCACCCGCGTCGCCCTGCAGGGGCATGAGCTGCAGGTGTTCGAGTCGAAGCTGACCGCGGTCGGGTTCGGCTTCTTCGTCCCCTTCTTCTTCGTCGCCAGCGGCATCGAGTTCGACCTCGCCGCGCTCGGCTCGATCGGGGCGATGGCGAAGCTGGCGATGTTCTTCGTCCTCTTCCTGGTCGTCCGCGGTGCCCCGGCGATGCTGCTCTACCGCGGCGTCCTCGGCGTTCGCGACCGCGCCGCGCTCGCCTTCTACTCGGCGACCGAGCTCCCCCTGGTCGTCGCGATCACCACGATCGCGACCGAGACCGGCCACATGAAAACGTCGACCGCCGCCGGCCTGGTCGGGGCGGCGATGCTCTCGACCCTGGTCTTCCCCTTCGTCGGCATGGCGCTGCGCAAGGGCAGCGCGGAGAAGGAGGATCCGGAGATCGAGGGCCCCTCTCCGCTCGGAGAGGGGCCCGTCGCCCTGGCCTGAGCCTTTTAGCCCTGCTTCCTGACCAGCTTTAGGCGCTTGTAGACGGTCGCCTTCGCCTTGCCGGCGCGGACCGTCTCCTTGAACAGGAGTCGCTTGCTCCTGGCGACCTTCTTCAGCCCCTTGGGCTTGATCCTGAGAACGAACTTCTTGGTCTTGCCCTTTGCCACCTTGGCCTTGCGGCTCGAGGTCGCGGCCTTCTTGCGGCTGAGCATCCCCCGCAGGGTGATCCGGCAGGCGACCCCGACCCTGGCCGGGCACCTGGCCTTGACCGCGATCCTGTTGCCCCTCAGGATCGCCGGGCCGATCAGGCTGTCGCCGATCAGGGACCGCAGCTGCTGGTCGGTCAGGCTGCCCCCCGAACCGGAGCCGTTGCCCGAGCCGCCGCCGCCATCTCCCGCGCCCGCGGTCTGCACGCTCACGGATACGTTGTCGAAGCGGAGGCTGGTAGTGCCCCCGAGCAGCGCGGTCCCGGCGACGGTCGAACTCGTTTCCGTTCTGATCGAGAGCGCATAGGTATGTCCGGCCTTGACCGTCGCCGCGTGGTCTTTGCCGATGAATTCGGATGCCGCGGGCATCGCCTCCGTAAGGACCTCCGATTTCGTCCCCGCCGTGCGGTCGATCAGGGTGACGCCGTAGGTGGCCTGCGGCGCCAGGTCGAGCAGCGAGCCGGAGACGAACTGCCGGTCCAGATGGAGCGTGGCGTCGCCGGCGCCGGCGACCGTGAAGTCCGGCGACTGCAGGGTCACCGTCGATTTGAACAGCGTCGCCAGGTTGAGGCCGATGTTCGTGTTGGCGGCGATCGAGCCGGGCGGGTTGCCGTTGGAGCCGTCGTATCCGCCCGAGGCGGTGCAGAGCGCTGGCACGTTGCAGCTGGCTTCGGTGGCTTCCCAGCCCTGAGCGCCACCGGTGAAGGTGCTGCCCCCGGCGGGATAGACGTTGGTCGCCGCCCTGGCCTGTCCCGCGCTCAGCAGCATCAGCAGGGCTGCCCCCACAAAGCCGCAAAGCCAGAGCAACGATCGAGATTGAGGTTCGAGATGTCGGAGCACGGTGTTCCTTTCGTAGGTCCCTACCAAGCAGGCTTCGCTTCTCTTGGAACCCGTTTACTTAAAATTCTCAACCCTCTTACCTACTTGTGTGGACCATCGTTCGACATCCGGGCGCACCTTTCGTCCGCGCCGCACCCCCGGCAACCACACTCCTCGATCCGCGTAAGATCCGCTCTCCCGGGCGCGTAGCTCAGTGGGAGAGCGCTCGCTTCACACGCGAGAGGTCGCTGGTTCGAAACCAGCCGTGCCCATCGACCTGGCCGATCGACCAAGCCATCCATTCCAGGCTGCCGGGCTAAGGTACGGCCGTGGAGGCTTCCAGCCCGGACAGGGCGATCGATGTTGCGCTGGCTGAGTTCCAGGCCCTGCGAAGCGAGATCATCAGCCACATCACCACCCAGGCGGCGGTGGTGGGTCTGGGCCTGACCGCCCTCGGAGTCATCTTCGGCGTCGTCGTGAACAACGGCGAGGAGCGGCTGCTGCTGGCGATCCCACCGGTTGCCTTGCTGGTGGTGATGATTCACATGGCCGAGACCTTCCGCTGCGCGAAGATCGGAACCTACGTGCGAGACAAGCTCTGGCCATTCCTGCAAGCTCGCGTGGGCGACGAGACATTGCCCTCTTGGGAGGTCGAAACGGCGCGGATTGGGAAGCCTCTCGGAGCCTTCGCGAAGGCTCTCGTCATCGACTTCCCGGCGATGGCGATCTTCATAGTGGCCAGCGGAGCCGCGGTCTGGCTGGCCCCCCGGTTCGATCTCCTCTGGTGGCTGGGCCTTGGGATGACGCTGGCCTCGGTGGCCGTCCCGGCCATCCTCGGCTTCCGGATCCACGCGGAATTCGTTGCCTCGCCGGCTCTCCAGAAGGACGAAGCAGATCGTGCCCGGCGGCCGAACACGCCCCCCGCCTAGCGCTCCTCCAGCACCGAAAGCGTGTTCCCGGCCGGGTCCTTGAACCAGGCGATCAGGGGACCGCCCTCGCGCATCACGCCCTTCTCGTCCTGGGGCATCTCGTCGTAGCGCTCGAAGCTGATGCCGGCGGCGGCGAGGCCGTCGACCGCCTGGTCGATGTCGTCGACCGGGAAGTTGAGGATCGTGTAGCTGGGCGGGGTCATCCCCGGGCTGAGATAGACCAGCGTGGGGCGATCGCCGGCCAGGCGCAGGGTCAGCAGACCGTTCTCCTCGTCGAGCACCTCGACCTCCAGCCCCAGGGTCTCGCCGTAGAACCGCCGGGCCTTGTCCAGGTCGTCAACCGCGAAGCCGCTGTACGCCTTGGAGTCCGCGAGCATGATCGCTTCCTTTCCGTCGCTTGATTCCGTCTCTACCCCTAAGACCGCGAACTCACCGCGAACTCATCGCCCGGGGCCTCAATCCCCTTCGCCGCCCGGCCGGCGGCGGCCCCGCTTGCGCTCGCCGGTCTGGCGCTTGCGCTCGAGCCGGCGGTTGCGGGAGGCCTTGGTCGGCCGGGTCGGGCGCCGGCGCCGCGGCACCGCCAGCGCTGCGGCGATCTTCTGCGCCAGCCGCTGCAGCGCCAGCTCGCGGTTGCGGGACTGGCCGCGCGCGTCCTGGGCGACGGCGGTGATCGTGGCGCCGGCTCGCGCCAGCAGGCGATTGCGCTGGGCGTCGTCGAGCACCTGCGAGGCGCCGACGTCGAAGACGGCTTCGACCCGGGAGGCGGTGACGTTGGCGTGCTGACCGCCGGGACCGGAGGAGCGGCTGGTGCGCAGCTCGATCTCCGCCAGCGGGATCGCCAGGCGGTCGTCGATCCTCAGCTCGTCGGGCACTGCTACCCGGCCAGCTCGGGGATGTGCCGCTCGACGTGCTCGGTCAGCGTCTGGCGCACCCAGCGCTGGGTCTCGGCATCGGCCATGCGGTAGCGGCCCAGCAGCAGCTTCTGGTCGTCGAGCGGCAGACCGGCGATCTCCCAGCGCACCGCGAGCCGCTCGAACAGCGCCTCCGAGCGCCGCCGCCAGGCGTCCTCGAGCGAGGCCGCGTCGCCGGCCGGCGGCTCGCCGATCTTGGCGATCGTGGCGGCGCTGAGCGACTGCCGCAGGGTCAGGACGTTGCCTTCGGGGTCGGGATAATCGACGGTCGGCGCCTTCGGGCGCTGCCGCCTCTGCTTCTTGCCCTTCGCCATCGCGCCTAAGCCAGGGCGTCGATCTTCGCGGCCAGCTCGAAGTCGGCCGCGGTGAGGCCGCCCTCGGAGTGAGTCGAGATCGTCACCTTCACCGTCGCCCAGGAGATCTCCAGGTCGGGGTGGTGGTTCATCGCCTCGGCCGGCGCGACCAGGCCGGAGACGAACTCGACCGAGCCGACGAAGTCGCCGCGCTCGAACTCCTTGACGATCGCCTCGCCGGCGCGCTCCCAGCCGGACATCCCGGCAAGCTTGGCCTCGATCTCGGAATCGCTCAGCAGCGCCATCGGCCCTATGCTGACACAGACTCCGAGGATCATCGCCAGCCTGATGGGCGTGACTGCCGCAATCTTGATCAAGGGCGGCTGAGGCCGCAACGCGGGGCTGAGCTTCAGCCGCCGATCGGCGCTCTCGGGTTCGCCCCCCAGAAGATCACGGTCCCGAGCATGCCGAGGATGTGGACCATGACGATGTTGAAGACCATCGACTTCGCCGTCGCCGTCCCCACTCCCACCGGTCCGCCCGAGGCCGTGTAGCCGTAGTAGCAGCCGACCAGAACGATCACCGTCGCCATCGCCATCCCCTTGATCAGGCTGAAGATCAGGTCGGGAGGGTTCTGGAACATCCAGAAGATCAGCGAGTAGCCGCCGGAGGAGACGTCGGCGACCTGCTCGACGACGGCCAGGTAGCTGGCGAAGTACATGATCCCGATCCCGGCCAGGTAGACGAACGGCAGGACCAGCCAGGTGGCGAGCAGGCGGCTGGCGCAGAGGAAGGTGATCGGCGGCACCCCCATCACTTCCAGCGCGTCGATCTCGTCGGAGATCCGCATCGCCCCGATCTCGGCGACGATCCCGGTCCCGACCTTGGCCGAGAGGATGTAGCCGAAGGCGTAGGGCAGCGCCTCGCGCAGGTCGCACCAGGCCGAGAAGAGGCCGGCGTAGGAGGGGACGCCCTGGGCCCGGAACAGGTAGGCCCCCTGGATGCCGCACTGGAGGCCGAGGATGAAGACGAAGGCCCAGATGATCAGGGCCGAGCCGAAGATCAGGATGCCGGCTTGACGGACGCTCTCGCCGAAGAAGCGCAGGACGCGGCCGGAGAAGACCTGACCGGTGACCTGGGAGCCGAAGCGGGCGATCTCCCCGAAGGAGTCGAGCCAGCCGCGCGGGACCTCGAGCCAGGCGTTCACCGCACGCTCCCCCACGTCGTCTTCGGGGCGGGCAGGCTCACCGGATCGTCTGCAGCTCGGGGTTGGTGGCGAGCAGGACCGCCGTGAACACGTAGTTGAAGGCGAAGACGGCGACCAGGGAGATGACCACCGCCTGGTTGACGGCGCGGCCGACGCCGGCGGCGCCGCCCGATGCGGTCATCCCTTTGTAAGAGCAGACGATCGCGATGATCGCGCCGAAGATCGTGCACATCAGGACCGAGCCCCAGATGTCGGTCACCGAGGCGTTGGCGAAGAGCGTCGCGAAGAAGCCCCCGAGCGACTGGTGGTAGACGAGCTCGGCGACGATGCCGGCGGTGAGGCCGAAGACGATCGCGAAGATGTCGAGCAGGGCGGTGATGATCATCAGCGCCAGGAAGCGCGGCACGACCAGGTTCTTGATCGGGTCGACCCCGAGCACCTGCAGGGCGTCGAGCTCCTCGCGGATCTTGCGGGCACCGAGGTCGGCGGTGATCGCGGTGCCGGCGACGCCGCTGACGACCACGGCGGTGACCACGGGGCCGATCCAGCGGATCGCCGTCACCACGAAGAAGCCGCCGAGCCGGTCGAGGCCGCCGAACAGCGAGAGGATGCCGGCCGCCTGCAGGCCCGGAGCGCCGACGCAGAGGGCGAAGGTCGAGATCAGCAGCGGGAACCAGCAGAGCTTCAGCACGAAGGAGAACTGGTCGACCAGCTCCTCGCCGTAGGGGTACGGCGGGCGCACCGCGGAGAGCAGGGTCTTGATGGTGAGGATGACCATCGTCCCCACCTCGATGAAGAACTCGCCGGCGGAGCCGGCTCTGCGCGCTAGGGCTTCGCCCGCCACCAGCTCATCGCCCTGCCGAGGGGACCGTCGCCCCGTGCCTGCGCTTCCTCGCGCACCCGCTGCTCCGCTGCCTTCTGCGCCTCGGAGAGCTGCGCGATCAGCGTGTCGCGGGTCTCCTCCAGCTCCTCCACCCCGGCGACGTGGGCGACGGCGCGGCGCGGCGCCGTCGGCAGCTCGGCGCTGAGGTGCCGCGCGTAGCTCGCCAGCTCGGCCTCGAGGCGGCCGATCTGGCGGCGCAGCTCCTGCCGCACCTCGATCGCCTCGCTCTCGCCCCCGAGGTCGGGGAGGCCCGGCGCCGGCGGCGCCGAGACCTCCCCCCCAACATTGCCGGGGATGCTTGCGCAGGCCATCGCGACGATCGCCAGGTCACGCGGACCGAGGCCGGCCTCGCTGGCGCGGCGCAGGGCGTCGGCGGCGATCTCCTCCAGCTCCGGGGCCGCCTCGACCCCGTCGGCGACGAAGGTTCCCTGACCCTGCAGGCTGACCACGAGGCCGTCGGCCTCGAGACCCTCGTAGACGGCCCGCACGGTATTGAGGTTGACCCCCGCCCACTCGGCGAGACGGCGAAAGCTGGGCAGGCGCTCGCCGCTGGCCAGCTGGCCGGTGGAGATCAGCGCCCGCAGCCGCCAGGTCAGCTGCAGCCCAACCGGCAGCTCGTCGCTGGGATCGATCGCGAAGGGGTTGGGCTCAGCCCGCGCGGCGACGTCTTGCTGTGCCATCAGGAAGCACAGTATCCCCGATCACTGTTCTAGTCAACTAGTACAGCTACTCACGGCTGTCGCCGCATGACCCGAGCCCGGCTTCCGTGCCGCCGCCCAGAGGCGCCGCGGCGAAACGACTCCGCAGAGGCCCGACGCCCAGCGACCCCCCTCGCCCAGCAGGAAGAGCCCGAAGTGGCGCCCGACGCCGTCGGGCAGGGCACAGGCCGCCGAGCCGCGCGGGCTCCAGACCGCGAGCACCGAACCGGGCTCGAGCGTCTCCGGGCCGCGGTAGACCCGCAGCACCTCGTAGCGGTACCGGGCGCGACTGGCGCCGAGCGGCTCGACCCCGAGCAGCCGCGCGGCGACGGCGGCGTCGGAACCGGCCAGGGATTCGGCCGGGGTCGAGGGCGCGCAGGAGCAAGCGAGCGCGCTGCCGGCGCAGACCAGGCCGAGCAGCACGACAGAGACCGCTGCGATGACGACGCGCCCCCCGCGCACCGGGCCAGCCTAGAGAGAAACCGTCGTATTTACAAACGCCCCGGGCTAGGGCGTGAGGACGATCTTCAGCGCTTCGCGGCGGTCGTAGATCGCGTAGGCATCGGCCGCTTCGTCAAGCGCCATGTGGTGGGTGACCAGCGGCGCCGGATCGAGCTTGCCGGCCCCGAGCAGGGCCAGCACCCGGTCGACGTGGGCGATCACGTTGGCGAGGCCGAGGCGCAGGTCGAGGCCCTTGAGCCAGGCCAGCCCCAGCGGCACCTCGCCCTTGCCGGCGTAGGCGCCGATCCCGGAGACGGTGCCGGCGTCGCGGGCGAGGCTGATCGCCAGTGCCAGCGGGCCGGGGTCGCCGACGGCGTCGACGACGACGTCCACCCCGAGGCCGCCGGTCGCCGCCCGGATCGCCCGCTTCGGCTCCTGCTCGGTCAGGTGCAGCGGGGTGGCGCCGAAGGAGGCGGCCATCTGCAGCCGCTGCTCGACCGTGTCGATCGCGAAGACCTCGACGGCACCGCCGGCCAGCGCCGCCTGAACCGCGCAGAGCCCGACCGGGCCCAGCCCGAGCACGGCCACCGTGTCGCCGGACTTCATCCCGGCGTGGGCGACGGCGTGGTAGCCCGTCCCCATCACGTCGCCGGCGAAGAGAGCGACGTCGGCCGACATCCCCTCCGGCACCGTGCGCAAAGTGAGATTGGCCCGCGGCACCAGCAGCTGCTCGGCCTGGGCCCCCTGCAGATCGCCGAGGTTGGCGCCATGCCCGAAGGTCTGCCCCTTGCGGCAGCGGTGATAGTCGCCGCGCAGACAGGACGAGCAGGTCGCGCAGGCGGTGTGAAAGGTCCCGAGCACCCGATCCCCGACGGCGACCCGATCGACGTCGCCGCCCAGCGCCAGCACCGTGCCGACGAACTCGTGCCCGATCGTGAACCCCGGCTCAACCGGAACGCGCCCGTGGTAGATGTGCAAATCCGACCCACAGATCCCACTCGCCTCCACCCGCACCACAGCATCATCACCCGCGACGACCTCAGGATCCCCCTTCTCCTCGATCCTCACCTGCTCCGGCGCTTGAAAGGTCACGGCCCGCATCTCCGCAACCGTATCGCCAGTACCGCTGGGAGCCGGTCCCGGTAGGGGTGAAGCGTCTTGTACTTTTTTGACGGCGCAGCTACTCGGACGGCCGCCGCACGCCGTCAAAAAAGTTAAGCGAAACCCCTACCGGGACCGGCTCCCTCACGCACTGACGCCGGCAACCTGGAAACGACTCGTCTCACCATCAGGACTGGCCGTCTCCGCAATCCGCGACTCCAGCGCCAACTCTTTCTCGAAGTCCGCCGCCTCCCCATGAGCAAAGGAGACGTCCTTCCCCTCGAGCAGCTCGATGAAGACCTCGACGAAGCGGGCGTCGAGCTGTTTGCCGGCGACCCGGCGCAGCTCGACGATCGCGTCGTAGCTGGACATCGGCGTGCGGTAGGAGTCGCGCGCCGTCATCACGTCGTAGGTGTCGGCGACGGAGATGATCCGGGAGAGCTCGGGAATGTCGTCGCCGACGAGGCCGCGCGGATAGCCTTTGCCGTCGATCCGCTCGTGGTGGGCGAGGATGATCTCCGCCACCGGGCCGTAGCCGTCGAGCGAGGAGACCACGCGCGCACCCTGCTGCGGGTGGCGGCGGATCAGCATCCAGTCCTCGTCGGTGAGCGGCACGTTGGCCTTGAGGATGCGGTCGGGAAGGATGAACTTGCCGATGTCGTGCAGCAGGGCGGCGATGTGGACCAGCTCCTCCTCGCGCCGCGAGTAGCCGGCCCGCTGGGCGATCGCCCGCGAGTAGCGCGCCACGGCGGCACTGTGGCGGGCGGTCATCTGGTCCCGCAGGTCGAGCGTGCGCAGCATCGCGCTCAACATCCCGACCTGGAAGCTGGCCAGCTGCTTGCTGCGCAGCTCCAGCTCCTCGGCCCGCTGCTGGGAGACGAGCAGGGCGCCGAGCAGGTACTGGAAGGTGACCAGGACGACGCCGAACATCGCCACCCCGGTGAGGCCGACCTGGACGTAGAGGTAGGCGACGCCGACCGTCATCAGCGCGGCCATCAGCTCCGACGGCAGCAGCGGGAAGAGCGCCTTGCGCACCTTGGCGACGAAGGAGCCGCGTTCCAGATAGACCGCGTCGGCGGCGATCATCGTGAAGTTGATCGTCAGCGCCAGGAGGAAGGTGGCGAAGACGAAGAGGTAGAAGGCGGGGTCGCTGGTCGTTATCCCGGCGCTGTCGACGACCGTGTGGAAGACGATCCCCGAGATCAGTGGGAAGGCGGAGTAGGTGAGGACGTTGACGAGCAGGTCGTGGCCGTCATCGCGCCAGCGGAACCAGCCGACCAGGATCGAGGCGGTGCCGATGATGGCCGCCGGGGTGCCGCCGAGGAAGACGATCGCGAGGACGATCGCGAGGAAGCTGCCGGAGATCTTCAGCCGCGAGCTGGTCTCGATCGCCGTCAGGTCGCTGAAGACGGAGAAGCCGAGCAGGATCCCGAACAGCGCGAAGTCCCAGTCGGCGGTGGGCGCGCGCAGAATCGCCACCGCTATCACCGCGACCATCGCGGTCGACAGCAGGAGATGATTTGCCGTGGTGGGACGCGTCTTTTCCATGGGCCTCTGTCTCGGCTGCCCCAAGTTGGGGGACCAATCGTTGGGGATTCCCGGAGAAGCTCCCGATCCCTGCGACCGGCGACGGCTTGAGCCGTGCGCAACTTGCGACTTTCAAGTTACACGGGAGTACAGCAGCGCTCAAGCGGCCTCAACCTCCCGTCCAGGGGTGGGAGGATTTATTGCAGGCGCGGGGACAGCGGAACCTATGCAGGCTCCGGAAACGCGCCAGAGAAAGACGAGCAAGAAAAAGGGCGCCCCGAGAGGACGCCCTTTTCCAATGAATCGGACGCTAGCTACGTCCGTTGAAGTCGATTACTTGCGGTAGCCCATGAAAGTTCCCCTTTCGTTGAAGCCCAGAAAAAAGGTGCCGTGGCTAAGAAACTCGTTCAATTCGTGGGAACTTTGTAGCACAAGTTCGCCGGAAGTTGTGCATCTGCAGGAAAAGTTGTGCAGAAATGCAGTAGGGCTTGTGACCACCTATGCGTAGCCCGGCCCTGACCGACCCCCTTCGCAGGCGCGGATTCCGCCGCCTGGCCCTCTCCTACGCGGTCAACGAGCTGGGTGACTGGATGGGGATCGTCGCCCTCTCGGTGCTGGTCTACGACCGCACCGGCAGCGCCCTCGCGACCGCGGTCCTCTTCCTCGGCACCGGCTTCGTGCCGGCGATCCTGGCCCCGGTCCTGGTGGTCCGGGTCGAGCGGCCGCCGCCGCGCTTCGTGCTGCCGGTCCTCTACGCCGGCGAGGCGGCGGCGTTCGCCGGGCTGGCCCTGTTCGCGACCCATTTCTCGCTCGCCGCGATCTTCGTCCTGGCGACGATCGACGGGGCTTTGGCGCTGGCCGCCCGCGCCCTCACCCGCGCCGTCGTCGCCGCGATGCTCGAGCCGGCGGGCGAGCTGCGCTCGGGCAACGCGATCCTCAACGTCGCCTTCACCGGCGGCGCCGCGGTCGGCCCCGCCATCGCCGGCCTGATCGTCGCCGGCTTCGGCGTCCAGGCGGCGCTGCTGCTTGACGCGGTCTCCTTCTACGCGATCGCCTGGATCCTGCTGATGGCCGGGACGCTGCCGCAGGCGATCCCGGATCCGGGCGACATGATGGAGCGGCTGCGGGCCGGCATCTCCTACATCGGCGGGCACCTGCGCCTGCGCCACCTGATCGTGGCCCAGGGCGCCGCCTTCGTCTTCTTCGCGGCGGTGATCCCGATCGAGGTGATCTACGCCAAGGAGACCCTGGGGGCGGGCGACTCCGGCTACGGCCTGCTGCTGGCGAGCTGGGGCATCGGGATGGTCCTGGGCAGCTTCGTCTTCGCGGCGCTGCGGCGGGCCTCGCTCCCCTACCTGCTCTTCTTCAGCACGATCACGATCGGGGCCGGCTACGTCGGGATGGCACTGGCACCGGTGCTGGCGGTCGCCTGCCTCGCCTCCGTGATCGGCGGCACCGGCAACGGCGTGCAGTGGGTCGCGGTGGTCAGCGCCGTGCAGGAGCTGACCAGCGACAGCATGCAGGCACGGGTGATGAGCGTGCTGGAGTCGACCGGGGCGGCGATGCTGGGCGTCGGCTACCTCGCCGGGGGGCTGATCGCCACCGTCGTCGACCCCCGCGCCACCTTCTTCTTCGCCGGCCTCGGCGTCCTCGCGATCGTCGCGATCGTGGCCCCGATTCTTGGCTCTAAATGGCCTGAGCGCACCGCAATCTCTAGTTCAAATCAGCTTGACGTGGGTAACGACGTTGTGCTGGAGTTGATCGCCGGGAGCAGGTCCACCCAGTCCGAGCAGGAGGTTTTACGTTGAGAAAACTCTGCATGCTTGTCGCGGTACTCGCACTTGCAGCGGTCGCGGCAATTGGACTGGCGGCGTGCGGCAGCGACAGCAGCTCCTCCGGCAAGGAGGGCGGCACGCTGACCGGCACCTACGCCTCCTTCCCGGACTACATGGACCCCGCGCTCTCCTACACCCAGGAAGGGTGGACGGCGATGCAGAACGTCTACATCCCCCTGCTCACCTACGCCCACGCCAACGGCGCCGCCGGCGGCAAGGTGATTCCGGGCCTGGCGAAAAGCCTGCCGGAGATCAGCAAGGACCGCAAGACCTACACCCTCTTCCTCCGCCCCGGCCTCAAATACTCCGACGGCACCCCGGTCAAGGCCTCCGACTTCACCTACGCCGTCGAACGCGCCTTCAAGGTCAACTCCGGCGGCTCGCCCTTCTACACCGGCATCGTCGGCGCCGAAAAGTTCGCCGAAACCAAGAGCGGCGGCATTCCCGGCATCGAAACCGACGACAAGAGCGGCGAAATCGTCATCCACCTGACCAAACCGCGGGGCACGTTCACCAACGAGCTCGGCCTGATGTTCGTGGCGCCGGTGCCGCCGGACACCCCGAACTCGAACCAGTCGACCAGCCCGCCGGCGGCCACCGGGCCATACGTGATCACCAAATCCGACCCCGGCAAGGGCTGGAGCTACGAGCGCAATCCCTACTGGGAGAAAGCCAACTCGAAGGCTATGCCCGACCTTCCCAGCGGCCACATGGACAAGATCGAGATCACGATCATCCGCAACCCCTCGACCCAGGTCAACAACATCGAGCAGGGCAGGTACGACTGGATGCAGACTCAGCCGCCGCCCGATCGCTACCCGGAAGTGAAGAGCAAATACGAGGGCACCCAGTTCCGGGTCGAGCCGACGATCAGCATCTACTACTTCTGGATGAACCTGAACAAGCCGCCGTTCGACGACCCCAAGGTCCGCCAGGCCGTCAACTACGCGGTCGATCCGGCGGCGCTGGAACGGATCTACGTCGGCTCGCTCAAAGGCACCCAGCAGATCCTGCCGGTGGGGATGCCCGGTTACGAGAAATTCGAGCTCTACCCCTACGACCTGGCCAAAGCCAAGGCGATGATCAAGGAGGCCGACCCGGCCGACATGGACGTCACCGTCTGGGGGGACAACGAAAGCGAAAACGAAGCCGCCGTCACCTATTACAACGACGTGCTCGAACAGCTGGGCTTCGACACGACGCTGAAAATCCTCGGCGCCGACAACTACTTCACGGTGATCGGCAACCAGTCGACGCCGGAACTCGACACCGGCTGGTCGGACTGGTTCCAGGACTACCCGCACCCGAACGACTTCTTCCAGCCGCTGCTGTCGGGCGAAAGCATCCTGCCGACCAACAACGGCAACCTCGCTGAAATCGACGACCCGGCGTTCAACGAAGAGATCGCCCGGCTCGGCGAAGAAGAGTTCGGGCCCGAGCAGGAAGCCGCCTACGCCACGCTCGACAGGGAATACATGGAACAGGCGCCGTGGGCTCCCTACGGAAATCGCACGGTCGCGACCTTCGTCTCCAGCGCGATCGACCTCGACAAGGTGATCTTCAACCCGACCTTCGGCCAGGACCTGACCAGCTTCGAGTTCAAGTAGCCGCCCGGGGGCGCTGGGAGAATGGGGCCGTGTCCGCTCAGAGTCACGGCCCCTGGTACCTCGCCTACCGGCGGCTGCTGCGCAACCGGCTCGCCCTCGCGGCGCTGGCGCTCTTCGCCCTGATCGTCGTCTTCGTGCTCGCGGCGCCACTGTGGGCCGACCACGTCGCTCACACCGGGCCCAACGCGACCCACACGACCGAGAAAATCGAGGTCGACGGCGAGCAGCGGGAAGTCGTCGACATCGAAGGCAAGCCGATCGGGCCGGTCTGGTTCGGAGCCGGCGGCAAGTTCTTCCTCGGCGCCGACAGCGGCCTCGGCCGCGACGAGATGGTGCGGCTGATGTACGGCGGCCGCACCTCGCTCTTCATCGGCCTCACCTCGGCCCTGATCACCACCCTGCTGGCGACGGTCCTCGGCCTGCTCGCCGGCTACTTCGGCGGCCGCGTCGACAGCGTCATCTCCCGCACCCTGGACATCATCTGGTCCTTCCCCGTCGTCCTGCTCGGCATCGCCCTGGGGACCGCGCTGGCGGTCGGCGGGCTCAAGATCGGCCCGCTGGAACTGGAAGGCAACTCGCTCTGGATCCCGATCGGGATCATCGCCGTGGTGCTCACCCCCTACATGGCGCGGCCGATCCGGGGCGAGGTGCTGGCCCTGCGCGAGAAAGAGTTCGTCGAGGCCGCGGTCTCCCAGGGGGCGGGCTCGCTGCGGATCATGTTCGGCGAGCTGCTGCCGAACCTGTGGTCGACGATCATCGTCTTCTTCACCCTCAACATCGCCAACAACATGCTGCTCGAGGCCTCGCTCTCCTTCCTCGGCGCCGGCGTGCAGCCGCCCAACTCGTCCTGGGGGAAAATGGTCTCGACCGGCGTCGAACTGATCTACACGGCG
>Ga0190274_10001408_pt1 | contig 14092 bp, 12 predicted proteins | sample Popmic531T_FD_133002 | JGI IMG/M metagenome (GOLD analysis project Ga0190274, IMG submission 133002) | Populus adjacent soil microbial communities from riparian zone of Yellowstone River, Montana, USA - 531 T | ecosystem: Environmental > Terrestrial > Soil > Riparian zone | place: USA: Montana...
ATGCACATCAGGGTTTTCTCATCTTCAAATCGGTTTTCCCAGGTACTCCCCCAACTTCTTCACAGCAATTGCCCTGTGGCTGATCCTGTTCTTCAACTCCGGCGCCATCTCAGCAAAAGTGACATGGAAACCTTCAGGAATAAAAATAGGGTCGTAGCCAAATCCGTTTTTGCCCCGAACGCTGAGGGTGATCTCCCCTTCAATGGTACCTTCAAAATAAGTGGTCTCCTCGCCTATCATCAAAGCAATCACTGTCCGGAATTTTGCCTTTCTGTCCTCCTCCTGGTTCAGTTCTGTAAGCACCTTCGTGATGTTTGCAGCTGAATTGTTCTCATCTCCTGCGAATCTTGCTGAATAAACCCCCGGTCTTCCCTGTAAGGACTTTACTTCCAGACCAGAATCATCGGCAAAACAATCATGTCCATATTTGTCATGAATGTACCTTGCTTTTTGCAAAGCATTTTGTTCGAAAGTGTTTCCTGTTTCAGGCAATGGTTCCGTGCAGCCAATGTCGTTCAGCGTCAATAATTCAATCGAACCGGGCAAAATCTTCCTGACCTCTTCCAGTTTATGTTTGTTGTTTGTTGCAAATACCAGTTTCACTTTACTAAGTTTATCGCAAGGACGAAAAAAACCTTCACATAAGTCAGACAGTTATCCATAAAGCCGTCAGGGTTATTCACATAATACCGCCTTTCAACACATTGTATTATTTGTACTTTTGAAAAAATCTCAAAGACATTATGAAAGTTGCATTGATCACAGGAATCACCGGCCAGGACGGAGCCTATCTTGCAGAGTTTCTGTTGAACAAAGGATATATGGTCCATGGCATCAAGCGCAGAAGCTCTCTTTTCAATACTGAACGCATTGACCACCTGTACCAGGACCAGCATGAAAACAATGTCAACTTCAAGCTGCATTATGGCGACCTGACTGATTCAACTAATATCATCCGCATCATACAGGAAGCGCAGCCGGATGAGATCTACAACCTCGGGGCAATGAGTCATGTAAAGGTAAGCTTCGAGACGCCGGAATACACTGCCAATGCTGATGGCACGGGAATGTTGCGCATCCTGGAAGCTGTACGTTTACTTGGCCTGACACAAAAAACAAAAATCTACCAGGCGTCTACCAGTGAACTGTATGGACTGGTTCAGGAAGTCCCACAAAAAGAATCAACACCTTTCTATCCGCGTTCGCCATATGCTGTAGCCAAGCTTTATGCTTACTGGATCACGATCAACTACCGCGAAGCTTATAACATGTTTGCCGTGAATGGCATTCTGTTCAATCACGAATCTCCATTGAGAGGTGAAACATTTGTCTCGCGAAAAATTACCCGCGCCGTTTCCAGGATTGCATTGGGGCTGCAAGACCAGGTTTTCCTTGGTAACATTGATTCAAAGCGCGACTGGGGACATGCCAAAGATTATATCGAGGCCATGTACCTGATGCTGCAGCAAAAAACCCCGGAGGATTTTGTAATCGCTACAGGTGTAACCACGCCTGTCAGGGAATTTCTCAGACTTTCATTTGCAGAAGTTGGCATCGAAATAGAATTCAAAGGAAAAGGCGTGGATGAAAAAGCATTTGTAAAATCCTGCAGCAACAAAGAATTCCAGCTTCCGGCAGGTAAACAGGTAATGACCATTGACCCGCGCTATTTCCGTCCGACGGAAGTTGACCTCCTGATCGGGGATGCATCAAAAGCTAAATCTAAGCTTGGATGGAAACCCAAATACGATCTGAAGATGCTTGTTAGTGAAATGATGCAGAGCGACATTGAACTTTTCAGGAAGGATAAATTCCTCAAGGAAGGCGGGCATAAGGTTTTTAATTACCTCAGCGAATAATTAAAGTCTGTCATTAATACATTATATTCAGTACGATTGTTTAAACAGCATAATGTAGCAAGTACTGAGTATTGAGTATTGAGATAATCCCACCACTACAATCTCTAGTCTTAATACTTATTACTGGATACTTCTTCTTACAAAAACTATCTTTCCATTTTAAGCGTTAGTGGTTATCTTCGCGCTCCATTTTAAACAACCACTATGTCAGAAATAAGAGAAGTATATATCGTATCAGCAGTCCGTACCCCAATCGGAAGTTTTGGAGGAAGTCTGGCTAACATGACAGCCACGCAACTTGGTGCACATGCAATCAAGTCAGCCCTGGAAAGAATAAAACTTGACCCTAAAGAAATACAAGAGGTATTCATGGGTAATGTTCTGAGCGCCAATTTAGGACAAGCGCCAGTTACACAAGCAAGTATCTATGCTGGAATACCAAATACCGTCCCCGGAACGACCGTAAACAAGGTTTGTGCATCGGGTATGAAGGCCATTATGCTGGGTGCTGAAAGCATCATGCTTGGCGATAATGAAGTGGTTGTAGCTGGTGGAATGGAGAACATGAGCAGTGTTCCATATTACCTCGACAAGGCAAGAACCGGATACAGACTTGGCAACGGAAGTATTACTGACGGCCTGGTCAAGGACGGGCTTTGGGATGTCTATAATGATTACCACATGGGCAGTGCTGCAGAGCTTTGCGCAACGGAATGTAAGATCAGTCGCGAGGACCAGGATGCCTATGCAATTGATTCATACAAGCGCAGTGCTGATGCCTATTCAAAAGGATTGTTTAAAGATGAGATTGCACCGGTTTCTATTCCTCAGCGTGGAAAAGATCCGATCATCATGAGTGAAGATGAAGAATACAAAAATGTGAAGATGGAAAAGATTCCAACGCTGAAGCCGGCTTTTCAAAAAGACGGGACAGTGACGGCGGCAAATGCTTCCAAGCTGAACGACGGCGCTTCAGCGGTAGTGCTGATGAGCAAAGCAAAAGCTGATGCTTTGGGAATTAAACCGCTTGCTAAGATTCTCTCTTTTGCCGATGCCCAGCAGGCACCTGAATGGTTTACGACTGCTCCGAGCAAAGCGCTTCCTAAGGCAGTTGCAAAAGCAGGATTGAAAATGTCAGACATTGAGTATTTCGAAATCAACGAAGCTTTCAGCGTTGTTGCAATTGCAAACAACAATGAGATGAAACTTGATCCTGCAAAAGTCAATGTAAACGGAGGTGCCGTCGCATTGGGACATCCGCTTGGAAGCAGTGGCTCACGCATTATTGTAACGCTTCTGAGTGTACTCAAGCAGCGCAATGCGAAAATCGGCGCGGCAGGAATCTGTAACGGAGGTGGTGGCGCCAGCGCAATGGTTATTGAGAGGCTCTGATTTACCTGGTGAGGATAAAACTCTTTACCGAAGATTCTTTTTCTACTGTAAGTTTTATGTGATAGGTTCCTGCTTCCAGGTCTGACGGCAGTTCAATCAAAAACCGCTGCTCACCTGCATGGTCAATTTTCTTTTCCATTGATGCAACAACATTTCCTGTAATACCGGTTACAATTATCTCCGCATTTCCCGCTTTCAGCATTGAGAAATTAAGGAACAAGTGATCAGTCACAGGGTTCGGGAATACAGTTAATCCAAAATCTTTTTTCGCTGCTGAATGAATTCCTGAAAAGTTCATCCCTTTATATACTATTGTAGTTACCGTTCCGCCAACTTCATTTACTTGCAGTAATGGAACACCTTCTCCCTGGCCAAGCCATTTGTATTCAACCTGGACGGGCACATTGAATCCATATCCGAATCCGAGCGTGTCGAGGAAAACAGAATCACGTTCGTAAATAGTAGACTTTATTCGCAGCACATTATAGGTACCGCTGGGTGTTGTGAGCGATCCCCATCCATCTACTTCGTTGATCCTGTTTTTAGTTACGCTATAATAAAGCAGACTCGGTAACGACACCTCGTAACCGGAAGCTGATGAATCAAGGTTACCAAATTCAACGGGATATTTATATAGGATATCATGCGGAATGTATGGCGTCGGTAAAGGTATACCGTTAATCCCCGAACCAAACCCCGACTGGTGATAGTCATTCGTGGTGTTATAATAAAAGTTGAAAACATCCGTTATGCTGATTTGTCCTCCAAGACTGAAGTCCATTCCATGTCTTGAATGGTTGCTCCTGTGCGGTGCGATTCCATTGTCGCCGAATACAAGGGTGTAAATAATATTCATCCCGCTCACATCAAAAATGGTATCGTTATGCTGGCCAATGGTGGTTGAGTCCAGCATCGAAAAATCCCAGGAATAATTTGCTCCTGTTAATGCGGCGTCCATTCCCTGGAAGGCCGTGGCATCACTCATTAAATACAAATCATTGGCATGGGGAAAATCGCTTCCGGATAATGTTATCTGCGCCTGCGCTGCTCCGGCCGTAGCGAAAAAAATCAGAAATAGTTTTTTAATCATACTGTTTTTATCTCAATAAAATTCTGACACAATAATACCCTTTTGAATTCAATCAATGCAATCATTTAGTGGAATCATGGCTGATTCTTCGTCACCTCGTCACTTAGTAGCTTCGTCACTTTAGTTAGCAAATACCAATTCTTCTGATAACTTTGCCATACCAATCCTGAAACCATGAAAAAAATCCTCCTGATCCTTTGTTGCTTTTCTTTCATTTCCACATTTGCCCAGAACTATTCTTTTGTCAATGGAGATCCAAAATTTATGGAGCCAAACCCACTCATTGATGAGCACAATCCTGACCTCGATCATTACGTACTGAAACCAGGGTTGCCCAATGGATCCTATACAATTTTCTTTGATAAAGAAATGACCAAGGTTTTCCAGAAAGGTTTTTTACAGGACGGTCACAGGATAAAATATTGGGCTTACTATACGAAAAATGAAACCCCAAAAATGGAAATTGAATATGATGAATTAGGAATCATTTCAGGATTGGTCAAGCAATACTATCCCAGTGGTACACTGATGACTGAAACGCAATTCAGGAACGGCCAGGCAAACGGCATGATGGTTTCATATTATGAATCCGGCGTCAAGAAAATGCAGTGCAACATGAAAAACAATAATGTAGAAGGCAAGGCAGTTTACTATGACGCTACCGGGAAGGTTACTCAGGAAATGGAGTATAAGTATGAAGGGAAGTAGTGACGGTCAAAAGCAGTTAGCTATTGGTTGTTGGCTATTGGCCCTTTCCGTTTCTCATTTCCCAACCTAGTCTCTTAGTCACTTAGTTACCTAGTCACCCGTTTTTCACTTGTATAATTTGAGCCGCAATACTAATTGCAATCTCCTCAGGCGTTTCGCTTTTGATTTGCAATCCAACAGGAGAATAAATTTTATCCAGCCATTCGGCAGGCAAACCATCAGCCCTCCATTCTTTAAATAACTGCTGCATTTTCGAAACACTTCCAAGTACTCCTAAGTATTTCAGTTCCTTTCCGGATAATGCACGCATAGCAGTATTATCTGTGCGATAGCCAAAAGTCATAACGACGACATATTTTTTTTCACCGGCTGGAATTAACTCCTCTAATTCTTTATAGTCCTTCACAATTATTTTCTCATGAGCGAAATTATTTTCCATCATCGTATTCAATTCTTGCCGCTCCTCGAAAAGATGGATATAAAAATCAAGTGAGTGCATCAGTTTCGACAATGCCAAAGCACAATGTCCGCCACCAATAATGTAAAGGTGATGCTCGTACCCAAGAACTTCCTTGTATTCAAACTCCTTTTCATTATGCATATTGAATTCAAATTTCTCCCTGGAAGAAATACCGTTCTGAAAATCTATCTCCTTTGCAGTAATTCTCAAAAGACCGGTTTCATTTTTCTCAAGTGCAGATACGATATTCTCTATCACCTTCTGCGAAGCCTGATCCAGACGAAACATCAGTATCGTTTGTTCGCCTGAACAAATCATTCCGCTTTGGTTGTTGCCGACAGACTTCTGATGAAATTGCTTTTTCACAAGTGCCTCCTCCTGCGACAACAATTTATCCTTTGCCATCTCCACAAATTTGTGCTCCATGATTCCGCCACCAATGGAACCGCACATTTCATCAGCAGCTACGGCCATTTTAAAACCTTTACGGCCCGGACTGCTACCTGTGCTTTCCACCACGCACATCAGCGTCACAGGTTTTCCGTGTTCAAGTTTTTGCAGAATGAATTTCCAGAGCTTCAGATCGCGCATCAAACAAAGATAACCGTTGGATTATGAAACGGGAAACAGGAAATCGGGATAGAAAATTGGGATGTGTCTCAGCTTAAGATTAACTGAAAAATCAGAACGCTGATTACGCAGATTATCTTGATTATCGCAAATATAAATCATAATTAATCTTAAAGATCAGCGTAATCTGCGTTCCATGTTAGTTATTAAATTCAAAATAAGACGTCAATGAAAACTGGAATAAGAAATGGTTATAATTAGTATTTGTACATTCGAATTGATTCGTATTTAGTACCGTATATTTGTTTCGTGCAGGTCGACTTCGCCATAAAGAGCAAGAACATTATTACGCCATCTGAAATTATTGATGGGATGATACTGATCAGTGATGGCTGCATTGCCGATATCATTCCCGCCAACTCCTATGGTGTACTTCCCGAGGAAGGTCTGCTTGATTTTCCAATCGATGATGTAGGCGATCACGTTGTGATGCCCGGTATCATTGACCCGCATGTACATATCAACGAACCCGGACGAACAGACTGGGAAGGGTTTGATACTGCAACGAAGTCGGCTGCGGCAGGAGGAATAACCACGCTGGTCGACATGCCATTGAATTCCACTCCTGTAACAACAACAAAAAACAACCTGGCGAAAAAAATTGAGGCTGCAAAAAATTCAACACATGTAAATTGCGGATTCTGGGGAGGCGTTATTCCGGGGAATGAAAAAGAACTGGAATCATTGCTGGATGCGGGCGCCCTCGGACTTAAGGCATTCCTGACGGATTCAGGCATTGATGATTTTCCTGCTTCCGGTGAAAAAGAATTACGTGCAGCATTAAAAGTGCTGAAGAAATATAACAAGCCATTGCTTGTACATTGTGAATTGACATCAGGCAACAAAGGTCAAAAAGAGTTGAAGAAAAATCCCCAAAGTCACGCTGCATGGATGCATTCACGTCCCGACAGCTGGGAACACGATGCCATTAAAATGATGATCGGTCTGTGCAGGGAAACTGGAGGACATGTTCATATTGTTCACCTTTCTTCTGCCGGATCTGTTCCTGACATCAGGAAAGCAAAAAGTGAAGGACTGCCGCTTACCTGTGAAACTGCTCCCCATTATTTATTCTTTGATGCTGAATCCATTCCCGACGGAGATACACGTTATAAATGCGCCCCTCCTATCCGGACGAGAGAAAACAAGGAAAAACTCTGGGAAGCCTTGCGGGAAGGTGTGATTGATTTTGTAGCAACTGACCACTCCCCTGCTCCGCCTGAGCTAAAAGAAATTGAATCCGGAAACCTGGTGAATGCTTGGGGAGGAATCTCCGGCTTGCAGCTTTCATTGCCTGTAACGTGGACAGGCGCACTTGAAAGAAATTTTTCGGTTTCGGATATTTCCAAATGGTTGTGCACCAATCCGTCGAAATTTTTAAAGCTGGATACTCAAAAGGGAAAAATTGCAAAAGGATATGATGCGGATTTATGCATCTGGATGCCGGCCGGAAAATTTACAGTGAATGAAGAATTGATATTCCACCGTCATAAAATTACACCATATATGAACCAGGAATTATATGGCATTGTAAAGCAAACCCACCTGCATGGAATGAAAATTTATGATGATGGGAAGTTTGAGAATTTAAATGAAGGAAAATTAATCCTCGATACACAGCATGTCTGAAAAAGGTTCTGAACCCTCATTTACGAAGCTCATGGACTTGGCTGCCGAGCGCATGGGTGGGATCGCACTTGCCTGCAGTGATGATTTTTTTGCCGAAAAAGAAAACCTCGTCAAACCGGGCCGAGGCATTTTTATTCCTGAAAAATATACCGACCGCGGAAAGTGGATGGATGGCTGGGAATCACGCAGGAAGCGAACTCCCGGACACGACTGGTGCGTGGTACAACTCGCCACTTCGGGAAAAATATATGGCGTTGACATTGACACAAATCATTTCCTGGGAAACCATCCGCCAGTTGCAAGTATTGATGCGGCAAACCTTCCCGGAGGATTTGTTGATGATCCTTCGAAAATAAGTTGGAGAGAAATCTTACCTAAGTCTGAAATACTTCCCGGTTCACAGAATTTTTTTGAGATCGCCGATAAGGAAGTTTACACCCATCTCCGGCTGAATATCTATCCCGACGGCGGAGTTGCAAGATTTAAAGTGTATGGAGAAGTATTTAAAGATTGGAATGCATTTCATCACAAGCAAGTTGATCTTTCAGCAGCAGTGAATGGTGCAAGGTCAGTTCTTTGCAACGACATGTTTTTTTCCCATATGGACAACCTGATCATGCCTGGCCGTGGTGCAAACATGGGCGACGGCTGGGAAACGAAAAGGAGTCGCAAGCCGGGGAACAGGGATTGGGTGATTGTTCGTCTTGCACATAAAGGCATGGTTGACAGGGCCACAGTTGATACCTGTCATTTCAAAGGTAACTTTCCTGAAAGCTGCATGCTTGAGGGTTGTAATATTTCTAAAGAGGATGAAAGCAATCTTGCCTCGGCTTCAGTTCAGTGGAGAACAATATTTTCACAGACAAAACTCGAAGCTGACCAGGAACATTTTTTTGATAAACATATTGTAGACAAAGGTCCATTTACACACATACGACTTACAATTTTCCCTGATGGTGGAATCAGCCGACTGAAGTTGATTGGAACAATCCAGGAATAGTTGTTTAAAGAAATTTATTCGTGAACATCGAAACGTTCAATCAATTGTCATTTGCCGAAAAGCAATCAGAGCTATTCAATTGCTGCGGCTCAAGGGCATGGTCAGAGGCACTTGCAAAAATCAATTCATTCAAAACCCTTGATGAACTCAAAAATGAATCTGACAGAATTTGGTTTTCGCTTTCAGAAAAAGACTGGAAGGAAGCGTTTTCACATCATCCAAAAATCGGCGATGTTGAAGGTCTGAAGAAGAAATTTGCTTCGACGGCAGAATGGGCATCAGGGGAACAATCAAAAGTGCGTGAAGCAAGTGAAGTCATTTTATCCGAGCTAAAGGAAAATAATGATGCTTATGAAAATAAGTTCGGTTATATCTTTATAGTGTGCGCAACGGGGAAATCTGCAGAAGAAATGCTGGCATTGCTAAAAAAAAGACTGATAAATAATCCTGCTTTTGAAGGACGGATTGCTGCAGAAGAACAGAATAAAATTACGCATCTTCGCCTTGACAAATTATTTGCATGAGCCAGCTTACGACACACATACTTGACACCTCCCTCGGCAAACCGGCAGAAGGCGTTTCAGTCCTGCTAGAGATGAATCACAATGGTGAATGGAAAAATATTGCGAGTGGAATTACAAACTCCGACGGCAGGATCATGGATCTGCTCAGGGCAGATGCAAATCTTCAAACAGAAAATTACCGCTTGGTATTTGACACCGATGCATATTTCGGCAAGCAAAACAAAAAATCTTTTTATCCGCGGATAACAATAGAGTTTACAATTACTGACCAATCACATTACCATGTTCCTCTCCTGCTGAGTCCTTTCGGATACAGTACATACAGGGGAAGTTGATATTTTTCAATTATCCATGTCGCAGTCGCTTACCACTTTACAAGCATCGGAAATCCAACAGGAAATGGACGAGCACGCTCTTGCATTGTCGTTTGCACTGGAAACCGATCAGCATATTTTTCTTACAGGAAAGGCGGGTTCAGGAAAAACGACACTTCTTAAACAGGTAGCAGAAAAAACTTTAAAGAACTTCGTGATTGCAGCACCTACTGGTGTGGCAGCCATCAATGCAGGAGGCGTGACCATCCATTCACTCTTTCACCTCCCTACCATTTGTCTTATTCCGTCAAATGATTTTGTAAATGTCAATGTTGCCGCCAACCGGAATTTTCTTGTCAGTCATCTTCGCTTCAACAGGGAAAAGAAACGTGTACTTGAAGAGTTGGAACTTTTGATTATTGACGAGGTGAGCATGGTCCGCGCCGATATCCTCGATGGGGTGGATTTCGCTTTGCAGTTTATACGGAAAAACAATAGGCCTTTTGGCGGTGCGCAGGTATTGCTCATTGGAGATATGCATCAATTACCGCCTGTTGTAAAGGAACAGGAATGGCAGTTGCTGAAAAACTATTATGAAAGTCCTTACTTTTTTGACTCGCTTGCCTGGAAAAAACTTGACGCCGTACAGGTAGAATTAAAAAAAATCTACCGACAGCAGGACGAACGGTTTCTTTCCATTTTGAATAATATCAGGGACAAAGAACTGAATGAGGATGATTTTTTGCAACTCGAAAAGCGATACAAACCAGGATCAAGGCCGGAGAAAGAAGGAACGATTATCCTTACAACACATAATTGGAAATCAGATAACGTAAATGATTCGGAGTTGAAAAAACTTCCCGGAAAAATTCATTTGTTTGAAGCAGAGGTGGAAGGAGAGTTTCCGGAAAACATGTATCCGTGTGAAGCGAACTTACAGCTGAAAGAAGAAGCGCAGGTCATGTTCATTAAAAATGATGTAGAGCAGGGAAAATATTTTAATGGGAAGCTTGCAAGAATTAAAACCATTTCAGGCAATCACATCACAGTCACTTTTAATGATACAGGAGAAAATTTCCTTCTTAAAAAAGAAACGTGGGAAAACATCCGGTACAATGTAGACAAGAATACCGGCAAGGTTCAAAAGGATGAACTGGGATCATTCTCTCAATATCCCTTGCGGCTGGCGTGGGCGATCACGATTCACAAAAGCCAGGGACTTACGTTCGACAATGTGATCATAGACGCTGGTCAATCGTTTGCAGCAGGCCAGGTATATGTAGCGCTCAGCAGGTGCCGGACGCTGGAAGGGATTACGCTTCATTCTCGCATTACTCCTTCAGCTTTATATACCGATGAAAAAATAAATTCTTTTTCACGGTCCCATCATTCCACAACTTCGCTGAAAGATGCGCTTGAAAATGCAAGAACGCGTTATGCCCATGAACTTCTCAGGCGATTGTTTGCATTTGAAAAATTCAGGAACAGGATTTCAGAATGGAAAGAAATCATCTCCGAAAGGGAAATGCCCGGGAAAGAGAAAATACTGTCGCTTGCAGATGACCTTGGAAAAAGTACAGAAGATATTATCACGACATCTGAAAAATTCAGGCATCAGCTTGAAGGCTTATTGCAGAATATTTCCGGGGATGGCAGTCACATCGACGAACTGAAAGAAAGATGTTCCAAAGCGATCGACTATTTCACTGATCTCATATTTCAAAAGCTGGCATCTCCTTTACGCGATCATATCAAAACATACTCTGTTAAACATGGTTTCAAAAGATACCTCGACCATGTACGGGAATCGGAGGACCTTTGCTGGCTGAAGATCAACAGTCTTTACAATGCAATATTCCTCGATAGAAAATTGTTTGATGGTGAGCCGAAGTTTACACGAACAGCAAAAGATCAAAAGCGTAAACGCGGAATTGAAAAAGGCAGCACGTTTGAAATTACGCTTGCATTGTATAGAGAAGGAAAAACTATTGATGAAATTGCATCTGCGAGATCACTGAAACCATCCACGATCAGAACGCATTTCACAAAGTGGATATTGACAGGAGATATTGACATCTTTAAAGTATTTTCAGAAAAACAGGTTGAAAGGCTTACAACTTTCCTTTCCAAATCCAATGGAAGTTACCAGGCTTTTCAGTCAGCCTTTGGAAGTGAATTCGAATACAACGATTTGAGAATGGTAATAAACCATCACCTTAGCAAGAAAAATAATATCTCCGATAGCGAGACTGATCTATAAACATGTTATCCATACCAACTGATGAATTGAATTCAATACTGGATGAACTAAAGACGTCCAATGTTGCCTTTCAAAAAACTTACCCGGGAGACAAACCTGACCGGCAGCCGGTACACACATTGTATGGCGGCGCAAATCTCTTCTTCCACGATACAGCGGAAAAGATTTCAAATGTTGCAGTACGAAATCTTACTACTTACGCTCCTGACTTTACCGTATTTGCGAAAGTACTGAAGCTCACAGGTCATGAAATGCTTCCCTCATTAGAGAAAGACATAGCCTCAATAACTAAAACACTCGATAGCCTCGATGAATCAACAAGAAGAAATCATTATGCATGGCTCTCCTATTCCGTTTACAATAAAGTGCTTCAGAAATTAAAAACCGAAGCTGTTGAAGATTTCAGGATAGATTTTGAAGATGGTTTCGGAAACCGCCCTGACAAAGAAGAAGACGATACGGCCATGCAGGCTGCAGGCGAAGTCGCATTGGGTATGACTAACAATTCCCTTCCTCCTTTTATCGGCATCCGTATCAAACCATTTACTGAAGACCTGAAGTTAAGGGGAGTGCGCACGCTTGATATTTTTTTAACAACTTTACTCGAAAAGACAAACAGAAAACTTCCTGCAAACTTCGTAGTCATGCTTCCAAAGGTTACGATCCCACAGCAGATAGAAGCGCTTGTAAGATTTTTTGAAATCATTGAGCGGAAACATAACCTGGCAGCCGGATCTTTAAAGATGGAAATGATGGTTGAAGCAACGCAGGCAATTATGGATGCTGACGGAAAAAATCCATTACAAAAATTCATTCACGTTAGTAAAGGCCGGTGCATTGCGGCGCACTTTGGTACTTATGATTACACCGCTTCATGCAATATTACAGCGAAGTACCAGACAATGTCGCATCCCGTTTGTGACTTTGCGCACCACATGACGCGTGTTGCATTGGGAAGCACGGGTATTATGCTGAGTGATGGAGCTACCAACGTCATGCCTGTCGGGCCACACCGGGGCGACAATCTCACGCCTGAACAGGAAAATGAAAACAGGACTGTTGTGCACAATGCATGGAAGACTGCTTTTGATCATACCATGCATTCACTCGTCAATGGTTTTTACCAGGGTTGGGATTTGAACCCGGCACAGTTGCCAATGCGGTATGCAGCTACATATTCATTTTTCCTGGAGAGTTACGAAGATGCTGCTATCCGTCTTAAACGTTTTGTGGAACGTTCAGCACAAGCTACGCTGAGCGGAGATATTTTTGACGATGCTGCAACCGGGCAAGGCCTGCTCAATTATTTTTTGAAAGCCCTGAACTGCGGTGCCATTTCAGAAAATGAAGCGCTTAGTACAGGACTTACGCTGGAGGAAATAAGAAGCCGGTCCTTCTATAAAATTCTTTCACGCAGAAGAAAAAAATAAAATCGCCGATACCGGAATATGAACGCTGAAACGATCGATATATTTTTTGCAGTTCTAATCCTGGTCCTGTTTGCTACGTCGCGCATTCTTACAAATGCCATCTCCGGTTTACAATCTGTAAAAGATGAAATCCAGGAGTCCGATTTATTCAATGAACTTTTACTGTACAGGAAAGGAATTGCTATATCATTTATTTCAGCGATAACGATTTACGCCACCTACCATCTTTCTGTTTATTACCACATTGAATCGCATGTGATGGAATGGCTGAACCTCATTGTCCGCTGGGCACATGTTGTCCTTGGCATCGCCTGGATCGGAGCATCCTTCTATTTTATTTTTCTGGAAAACAGTCTTAACCGGACTGAAAATCTCCGCGATGATTTAGCCGGAAACTTGTGGGCAATACATGGTGGTGGATTTTATTATGTAGAAAAATTCAAGAGCGCACCTCCCACGATTCCTAAACACCTGCATTGGTTCAAGTACGAAGCATATTTCACCTGGCTCACAGGCTTTATCCTGCTCATTCTTATCTATTTCATGAATGCAAAAGCGATGATGACCGACAATTCCATCAGGGATACAAGTGAAAGCACTGCAATCTTACTTGGGCTGGGAACACTAATTACAGGCTGGCTGATCTATGATGGAATGTGCAAGACCCGTTTGCTTCAGAAGAAAAAATTATTTTCCCTACTGGGATTTACAATTGTTATCCTGATTTCATTTTTACTGACCAAATTCCTGAGTGGACGCGCTGCTTTCATGATGGTGGGCGCTTTGCTGGGAACGA
>Ga0190274_10001409_pt1 | contig 14088 bp, 14 predicted proteins | sample Popmic531T_FD_133002 | JGI IMG/M metagenome (GOLD analysis project Ga0190274, IMG submission 133002) | Populus adjacent soil microbial communities from riparian zone of Yellowstone River, Montana, USA - 531 T | ecosystem: Environmental > Terrestrial > Soil > Riparian zone | place: USA: Montana...
CGGATCGCTTCTGTGGGCTCCGGAGGGCCTGTGGCGCGAGGGTTTGGGGTAACCGTGGGGGTATGCTCATGCGAGCATATTAGAAATGTCATTGATAATTAATGACTTATAACTTCAATTACCTTCCCATCACCCGCTCCACACTTGCGCGGGATTCACGCCAGTCAAGAACGCGGTTTCCGGTTGGGCAGGTACATCTGGCTGGCGGCCACGTAGCGGCAGGGCTGCTTGTCGCAGAAGCGCACGAACTCGACCAGCCAGCCATTGCAGTACAGCTCCAGCCGCGCCACGCGCGGGTCGCTGGCGTCGCCGTCAATGGTGCAGCGGGCGCTGCGGCCGCCGGGTTTGCCGGGCTCGGCCAGCGGGATGGCGTGCGAGCCGACCTGCTTCATGATCTCGACGATGCCGGCCTCATCGACCACCCGCGAGACCACGTGCACCTCGCGGCCGTTCAGTTGCACCACGCGCTGCGCCGGCGGCGGCTGGGGCGGATCGGCCTGCGTCGCGCCGGCCAGCAGCAGCGGCACCGCGGCCAGCAATCGCTTGAATTTCCCCGCTTCGGGCATGGTGACCACTGTAGCAGTGTCGGTCCGCAACGACATGGCGACGCAGCGTCTGGCAGGCGCAGAATCGGCCCATGAACAACAAGCCGGCGCCCGACCTGCGCGCTCTCAAGAGTGCGCTGCAACGCTACGAGCGGACCCGTGCGGCCCGACTGCCGGCCGGGCGTGCAGAGCTCAACCTGGAAATGGCCGACTTGCTGCTGACGCTGCTGCGCACGGCGGACCGGCTGGATGTGGATCTGCTGGATTCGGCTGAGAAGCTGCTGGAGCAGCGCCTGCCCGGCATCCCGCGCCTGGCGCCGGATAACGGCGGCAGGGTTTCGCGCACCCGCTGAAAAAAAGGCGACGACCGGAGGGGGATAGGCCCGGCCGCCGCCCTGCGCTGCAACCTACAGCGGACCGCTGCGCCACGGACCGGTGATGGCGAAGGTGATGCCCGGCGTCTGGATGTTGGCGAACAGCCACTCACCGCTGGAATCGAAGCAGGCACCGGCCCACTCGTTCGCGCGCTGATTGCCGGTGAACACCACGGCATTGTTCGGCCGCGAGTAGGTGCCACCGCCGAAGTCCACCAGGTTCTGCGCGAAGGTGAAGATGCGGCCATCGCGCGTCAGTGCCACCAGCCGCTCGGTGCTGACGCCGTTCAGCAGGTAGCTCGGGCTGCCCGAGTTGTCTTCGCAGAACAGCAGTCCACCGCGCGGCGTCACGATCATGTTGTCCGGGTTGTCGAGTTCATTCTGCGACGGCGCGTCGTACAGCAGCACCAGCTGCTGTTCCTCGATGTCGTAGCAGAACACCTGGCCATTGCCGCTCCGTCCGCCGTCGGTGCAGACGAAATAGATGATGCCGTCGCGGTAGGCCGTGCCCTCGGGACGACGGAAGATGGCGCCGCCCTGCGCAAGACCCTGGCTGAAATTGCTGGCGGCGATCAGGTTCTCGGGATCGGCGATCTCCACCCAGGACACATCCAGCGGCGCGCCCGCCGGCACCGGATAGGGGGCGCCACCGCCACCCAGTGGATTGCTGCCCTGCAGGTTCGCGTTGGGACGACCCACCACCTTCAGCATCTCCAGCTTGCCGCCACGCTGATAGTCGTGGCGATGCTGCGGCGTGAAGCGATAGAAGCCGCCGGGGCTGCCGTCTTCAGTGAGGTAGACCACGCCGGTCTTCGGATCCACCGCGGCCGCTTCGTGATTGCGCCGGCCCATGGCCCTGATGGGCTTGCCATTCGAGGTGCCGATGGCCGGCACATCGAACACCCAGCCATGCGGAAAGCTGCGGGTCGGGTCGGCCGGGTCGGTGGTGCTGCCCAGCGTCTCTTCGCCGCTGAGCCACGTGCCCTGCGGCGTGACGCCGCCACCGCAGTTGCGCACCGTGCCGCTCAGCGTCGGCCAGGACAGCAGCCATTTCTGGTGGCGACGGTCGAACACCAGATTGGTGTTGCCGCCCGGCGCGCCCGGCGAGTACTGCAGCGCCCCGTTCAGGAACGAGGTGCCGGCCGAGGCCTCATGATTGCGGCACAGGATGGCCAGCGGTCCGATCTCGCGCACCACGCCCATGCCATCGTGCATCGGCGGCGTCACCAGGCCGGGCACCGCCGGATACAGCGGATCGCCGGTCCAGCCGAAGGACCAGTACCTGAAGCCCGGCGGCAGCCCCAGCAGCGGCAGTCCCGTGGTTTCATCCAGCGTGGGCACCGGCTCGCCATAGGGCGAGGGCACCACGCCGATGTCGGTGTCGAAGCCGCCCACGCGGCCCCGGCCATGTGCATTGCCGTTGGAGGCTTCGGCGCGCCGCGCCATGAACATCTGCAGTGTGCCGGCAATGGCCACGGCCCCGGCGGTGGCGGCGCCGCGCTGCAGGAAGGCGCGACGATCGGTCTGCGCCGGTTCGGGTTGCGGTGGCGTCGGCTTCAGGTCGTGTGCGGCGGCGAACTGCGCAATGACCTGATCGATTTGTTGCAGCTGCGCCTCGACTTCATTGGTGCTCATGGCTTCCCTCGCGGTGGCTGGGTGGGGCGCTCAAGGTGGCACCGGCCGATGACGCGACAATGGCACGCAGGTTTCAGAATCGTGGCGCGGCATCGGTGCGCTGTGCGGCGTTCAGCGCCGTGACGCTGTCCGCCAGCTCCATGACGTCATCGAGCGCGGCCGGGTCCCCCAGATCGGCGACTGCATCGATGGCCTCCCGCACTTCGGACGAGTAGGGCGGCGCCAGCCAGCCTTCGGGCAGTGGCGCCGGCGATGGCGGCGATGTCGCGGCCACGGTTGCGGGGGCCGGCGTGACGGTTGATGGCGCGGGCGGCGGTGCAGCGACGGCCGCGACCGGCGCCTCGGCTTGGCGCCAGCCGTACATGGCCAGCGACAGCGCCGCCGTGGCCGCGACGGCAAGCAGCAGCAGGCGAGTGCGCGGTGAGCGGAGCATGACGCATTCAAGCGCGCGGCGATGACGGCGCGATGACAGCCCGCAGCGCGGACGCTAAGCTCGCAGTGCATTGAATATGAAGCGCAAATTGCTGTGGACGGGCGGCATCCTGGCCGCGCTGCTGTTGCTGCCGGTGCTGGCCGTGCTGACGGTGATGCTGCTCATCGATCCGAACCGCTTTCGCGGCCAGATCGAGAGCGCGGCGCGCGAGCGGCTGGGCATTGCGCTGCAGTTGCAGGGCGACCTGCGCTGGCAGTGGTGGCCGCTGCTGTCCATCGACATCGGCAATGGCCGCATCGCCGATCCGGCCGGTGGTACGCCCCTCGTGACCTGGCAGCAACTCAGTCTGGGTGCCGCGTGGGCACCGCTGCTGCACCGGCAGTTTGTTGCCGATCGCGTCGAGGTTCAGGGCCTGGCGCTGAGTCTCAGTCGTGACGCCAATGGTCGCGGCAACTGGCAGGCGCTGCTGGATGAAATCGCGCGGCGCAATGCGTCACCCCCCGCGCAGCCCGCGGCGGCTCCATCGCCGCTGCAGGTCAACAGCCTCCGGCTCCGCGAGGCGCAGCTGCAGTTCGCGGACGCGGCCAACGGCGCGACGTGGCGCCTCCAGAATCTGGATCTGGACACCGGCTTTCGCTACGAAGGCGCCAGCAGCGCAGCCAGCGTCGATGGCGTGCAACTGTCGGCCACGGTGATCGGCGGATCGTTTCCGCCGACCGGCGTGCCGGTGAACTTCGAGACAGGCAGCATCGCCTATGCCGGGCAGACCGGCACACTGCAAATGCCGGCATGGACGCTGGATCTGGGCAATGCCCGCATCAGCGGCGAACAGTCCGGTGCGCTGGGACTGTCGCCGCTGTCCGGCGCGGGTACATTGAAGGTTGAATCGCCTTCGGTGCGCGAACTGCTGGTGACGCTGGGCATCACGGCGCCGCCGACGCGCGATCGCAATGTGCTGGGCAAGCTCACACTCGAGACCGCCTGGTCGCTCGCGGCAATGAAGCTGAATCTGTCGATGCTGAAGATTGTCGCCGACGACACGACGCTGACTGGCGCTGCCATGTGGCCCCTGGATCAGTCCACTTCGGCCATGCTGGAACTGGTCGGCGATACCGTGGACTTTGATCGCTACCTGCGACCCGATGATGATCCCGGCGAGCCGTTTTCGCTGCCGATTGAGGCGCTGCGCGCCGTCGACCTCAACGGCAGCGTCGCCTTCGCCACCGTGAACATGCGGGGACTGATCGTGCGCGGTGCGCGCTTCAGGCTGTACAGCGACGATGGCGAGGTGGAGGCGAGTTCCGCCCGTGGCGCGGCCGGCCGCGCCGGAGCGCTGCCATGAGCAGCCTGGTCGCCGCGCCGCTGCTGGCCTGGCATGCGCAGCATGGCCGTCACGACCTGCCCTGGCAGCGTGATCGCTCGCCGTATCGCGTCTGGATCTCCGAGGTGATGCTGCAGCAGACGCAGGTGGCGACGGTGATTCCGTACTTCGAGCGCTTCATGCAGCGCTTCCCCGATGTGTATTCGCTGGCGGCCGCGCCGCTGGATGATGTGCTGCATCTGTGGTCGGGCCTGGGCTACTACTCTCGCGCGCGCCATCTGCACCAGGCGGCGCAGCGCATCGTGGCCGGGTTTGCCGGCGAACTGCCCGACGATGCGGCCGCGCTGGCGACGCTGCCGGGCATTGGCCGCTCCACGGCCGCGGCCATCCTGGCGCTGTCGCGCGGCCAGAAGCAGACCATCCTCGATGGCAATGTGAAGCGCGTGCTGGCGCGCTACTTCGCTGTAGAAGGATTTCCTGCCGAACGCGCCGTCGAACAGCGGCTGTGGCAGCTGGCCGAGAACGCCACGCCCGATGACGACGTGGCCACCTACACGCAGGCCATCATGGATCTGGGCGCGACCATCTGCGTGCGCTCGCGGCCACTGTGCAATGCCTGTCCGCTGCATGAGGACTGCCGCTCGCGCCGTCAGGGACGACAGTCCGAACTGCCGACGCCGAGACCGCGCGCGGCCAGGCGCGTGCGCGGCGTGGTGATGCTGGTGGCGCAGCGCGGTGACGGCAGCATCCTGCTCGAACGCCGACCGGAGCGGGGCATCTGGGGCGGTTTGTGGTGCCTGCCCGAATTCCACAGCCTGGATGGGGCGCGGGCCTTCGGCACCGCGCATCTGGCGGGCGCGACCGTCGAACCTGACACGCGTGCGCTGGTACGCCATGCCTTTACGCACTTCGAACTGGAAATCCGCCCGCTGCTGGCGCGCTGCGAGGGACTGGCCGGCGTCATGGATGGCGCACCCACGCTCTGGTATAACGCCGGCGCACCGGACCGCATCGGATTGCCGGCACCCATCACCCAGATCATCCGGAGCCTGCAGCACCCATGAGTCGCACCGTTCAATGCGCGCTGCTGAAGCGCGAAGCCGAAGGTCTCGATCGTCCGCCTTACCCCGGTCCGCTGGGTCAGCGCGTGTTCAACGAGGTGTCGAAGGAGGCGTGGGGGCGCTGGGTCAAGCATCAGGTGATGCTGATCAACGAGTACCGCCTGTCGCCGGTGGACCCCAAGGCCCGCAAGTTCCTCGAGACCGAGATGGAGAAGTTCCTCTTCGGCGGCGACGCGGCGAAGCCTGAAGGGTATGTGCCGCCGAAGTGAGTCGGGCGCCGCTGCGCACTACGGCTGCACGCGTCTCAGCGTGATGGCTTCTTCCGGGCACGCCGTCACACACAATCCGCAGGCATGACAGGCGTCCGCATTGGTGGCGAAAGCCTGATGCCACTTGTGTGCGTAGCCCTTCAGCTTGCCGACGAGGGTCAGTCCCTTGCGCTGCGCAGCGGGCAGCGTGCCCATGGTGAATACCGAATAGGGACACACCGCCACACAATCCTCCTTCCCCTCGCAGCGGTTGCGATCGATTACGGGGCTGAACTTGCCTGCTTCGTGTTTGCAGTCCTGGGTCGGGTCAATCACCGGGTACTCCTGTCTCACAGCTGATCAAGCGGTCGCTCGGTTGGTTATATCAAATCAACAGGTTAGGGTCTCATCAGCTTGACGCCCTCACGGCCGGCCGGTCTAATACGCCGCCTTCCGAACCCGTGGCCGGGTAGCTCAGTTGGTAGAGCAGCGGATTGAAAATCCGCGTGTCGTTGGTTCGATTCCGACCCCGGCCACCACTCCTTCAGGCTGAGCGCTGCGGCTTGCGCAGCGTCAGCGTTGCGATGTATGCCGCCAGCACCCAGTGAAAGACGATGGGAATGACGCCCTTCATCGTCAGAACATAGCGCACCAGCATCACCAGTGCGTACAGCGCGGCGATCCAGCGCAGGCGAATTCTGACGGTACTGGATTCAACAAGGAACATCCCGCTGCGTTGCGTGTTGTCGTAACTGATCACTGCCATCCACATCAGCAGCAGAATCTGACTGGGCAGCAACAACGGGTAGGGCAGCAGTCCTGAATACCATTCGCTCCAAGGTGGCAGCCACGCTGGTGAGTAAATACCCACATACACCTGACCCAGCACCCGCAACAGGAACAGGCCAGGCAGAAGCCACAGCAGCAACACCTTCATCGTGACGTCAACTCGTCGGCAAACATGGTCCTGTAGTGCCGATACCATTCGCTCTGGAACAGTTCCTCGGGATCGTATCGACGCTTGAGTTTCAGGAATTCGACGAACTGCGGGTAGGCCTTCATGACCTGGTCCTTGCGAGCCCAGCGATGATAGGTGAGGTAGTACGAGCCATTGCGCTCAAGCGCCCGATCGATGACCCGTTGCAACTCGAGCTGTGCGCGGGCGATGCCATCGGCGCCATGTGTTACGCGCAGGTTCATCACAATACAGGCGTAATCCTGTCGCGCCCATGCCAGGAATGTTTCGTCGTCGCGTTGTATGACGCGTACCGTGCCGTAGATCAGGTTGGTGCCATGCTGTCGAAAATCGGCAGCCACCTGCTTCATGAATGCCGGCAGATCACTGCGCGGCACATACACTTCGGTAATCATCAGCGAGCCATCGGGATAGCCAGGCTGCACCTGTTGCAATACTGATTCGAAGTCCGGCGCGTAGTACGACAGCTGGTGTGTATCTGACCAGTAGACCTGGCCGCTGGTGCTGCGGTAGTAGTCCCGGTAACGCTGGTAGGCCTGCGCCTTGTCCAGGTGCGCCAGCGCGAACAATTGGCGCCACGCGCCGGGAGTCAGCGAATTCTGCGCCTCGGGGAGCAGCGTCTCGACGGGAACCGGTGCATAGAATGAAAAGACGCCGGTGGTCATGAAGTCTTCAGCGCGTTCGTCGGTCTTGAACTGGAAGTCGCCGTAGCGATAGCCCGCCCGAATCCGCTGTTCGAGCAGGTTGGGGACATCGTCCACGCCCACGACCTCGACGTCGCGCCGCACTTTGAATCGGCGCTGCAAACGCAAATCCACGCTGGTGATGACGCCGAACAACCCGTAGCCGCCGATGGTCAGCTGGAACAGCTCGGGGTCACGGGAGCGGCTGACTTCGCGTTCCTGGCCATCGGCCGTCACGATACGGAAGCTCTCGACCTCCTGGACGAATGGCGCACGATCCAGACTGCGACCGTGAGCATTGGCGGACAGCGCGCCACCGATGGACAGCTCATCGGCTCCGGTCTGCTTCTGCACGATGCTCCACGGCAACGCGGCATCACTGGTGGCTGGAGGTTGCAGTTGCTGCAGCTGTTCGATCAGCGCCAGCCAGCCGATACCGGCCTGTACGGTGGCGATGCCGCGCTCGCGGTCCAGACTCAGAACCCGATTCATCTTCGACATGTCGATGTGCAAGGCACCTTGCGCGAACTGCTGCCCGCCCATGGCGTGCCGACCTCCTGAGATGCTGATGGCGAGCTTCTCGCGCCTGGCACGCTGCACCAGCGCGATCACGTCGGCACTGCTGGCCGGTGTCGCGACCTCCCGCACTTGCGTGGTGTTGAGGCGAGAATGGATGTCGTTGAGTGCGACAGTGCGGGTGCAACCGGTCTGCAGGACCAGCACCGCCAGCCACGGCAACCACAGCAACCTAGAGCGAGATCCTGCGTAGTCCGGCATGAAACATCCCCAATGAAACCAGCAGGAAGAGATGATAGGTGGCGTTGTGATCGAAGTAATTGGGGTCAAGCGCAATGCCCCGTTGTTGCACGAAAGCGCCTGCCGCTGACAATGCCAGCGCAGCGATGCCAAGCAACGGGCCGGTCGCCGGCTGCTGCCGGAGCCGGTACAGCAGTCCGGCCAGACAGATCAGCGTGCCACAGGCTGACGCGACAATGGCCGCGACAAAGGCCGGCTGCATCCAGACATAGGCGCCGAAGGCGACCGCAAATACCGGCAGGCCGGCGCGCAACCCGCGCCGTACGCCGAGCAACTCCAGTCCGGCCAGGGCAAGTCCCGCCGAGCTCAATCCCCCGAAACACATCGACAGCCACCACACCACGCGTCCAGCGAGGCCGCTGGAAGCGCCAAGGAAGCCATGCCAAAGGCCCCCGAGGGCTGCCGCCATCGCAAAGGCCAGAAAGAACAGGATCGGACCCTGAAAGGATGGTTGCGCGCGTCGCTGCCTGACAGCGCACACAAGGCTGATGGCGGCCATCAGGAAGTCGGTCAGCGTGGTCGCGGGCTCAAGCATCAGAGGAAGGTTCGGCCGCTATTGCTGTGCCGTGTTCTGCAGCTGCTCGTTGACGAAATCCGCGCGCTGACGCGCGAAGGGCAATATGCCCGCTTCGCCGCGCACCGCGCGTTCGAACTCATCGGCCATCCACGGCGACTCATCGAGGATGGCCGGCCGGATCACCGGCGCAATCTCTTCGATCTGCTTCGCAAAGCGTTCCGGCAGGAACAGCGTGCGGCTGAACTCGGCCATGTACCTGTCGTACGCCTCGCGCACCGCCGCGACATTCATCACGCGATCGAGGAAGCGGATGCCGGGCGTCCACGGCTGCGCGATGTCCAGCGAAACGGCGGCATCGCCACGCCGCCGGCCGAAGTTGCCGAACGAACCATCCTGGTCCCAGGGCAGGAAGATCAGGCGCTGGTCATTCGGCCGCATGTAGACGTAGTAGTTCTGTCCCATGCGCAGCAGGCTGTCGGTGTTGCCCAGCCACGCCAGCACCGCGAAGTAGCGCGCAAACTGATCGATATCCAGATACCCGGGCAGGCGCTTGCCGAACTCCGCGTCATCGGCGTTGCTGACCAGCCGCGAGAACTCGATGACGCGTTGCTTCTGTGCCCTGGTGAGATCGGTCTTCGGATCATAGGCCTGCCTGTAATCCGACCAGTCTTCGCCGATCAGCGTGAAGGGCACCTGCAGCGAAGGCTTCAGGATGGCGCCGCCGGGTGGCACATTGCGGCCCGCGAAGAATTCCGGCTCGATGCCCTCGCTGATCGAATACAGCCCCAGGTACACCGGCGTCTCGCCATTGATCGAAAGGCTGACGCGCGCATAGCCGGTGCGTGGTGAAGGCACGCCCGCGTCACGATACAGACGGTAGGCCAGCGCCTCGTTCATGAAGCTGGCGTCGGTGACACTGTTCTGCAGGTTGAGTGTGGTGATGCCGCCCATACGCTGATCGCGCACGTAACGATCCAGTTGCACCTTCAGCGGTTTCTTGTCGCCGTTTGCATTCAGGAAAGTGCCGTTGCCCTTGTAGCGCAGGCCGACGTCGGCGAACTTGTGGCCATTGATCGCCAGGTCCGCATGCACGTAGTCGAATTCGATGCCGCCCCGCGCGGCCGCGACGCCATTGCGTTCACCCTCGGGCGCCAGAAAGCGGCTCCAGGGCTGCACCGCCGACGGCTGCTGGATGGATTGCGGCTGCAGCTCCTCCCAGGCCTTGGCGCTGAGCGACAGCTCGATGTTCCAGACGCGTCGCACATCGAAGAATTGCGATGGCGTGGTCGGCAGCTCCTGCGCCCCCGCGCGCACAGCATCGGGACTGCTGGCGGCGGTGACCGTCGGCGTGCCGAGCAGGGCGACGAGGCAGGCAAGCCAGCTCCTCATGGGGAGCAGCTTAACTCAGCAGGCACACTCAGTAGTTGAGGGGATACGGTGTCTGCGCGTAGGCATCCGCCAGCCGTCCCATCCACGGATACCACTCGCGCCAGCGCGTACGCAGCTCCTCGCCATCAATGCGCTTGAACTCGATGCGGTAGAAGTGCAGCGGCACACTGGAAGTGTTGCGCGCCTTGTGCGGCGCCTGCGGGCCCATGGTGGCGCATCCCGGCGCGTCCATGCCCTGCGGCAGGCCTGCCACCACGCGATCCTGGCCGTTCTGCCTGCTTGCCGGATCCAGATAGTGATCCTGGATGGTTGCAGCCTGATTGCCTCTGGCGCCGATCGGACCGCTACCTACTGCGTCGTACGCGAACACGGACGGATAGGGATGGCCATGCATGTTCTCGAGCTCGCCGGGTCGGATCGTCACCTCGACCAGCCGCACATGATCGTTCTCGTACAGCAATTGATGATTGTTGGGCGCTGCGACCACCGAGTCGTAAGCAAGCGGATACGGCCAGGCGGCAGAGAGCCTGGGTGCATTGGCGGGCGGCTTGACGTCTTTCACCAGCGGCAGTGGATCGGCCATACGTGGGTACCATTCCTTCCAGCGCGCGGCGAAGTCATGGCCGTCGATGCGCAGGAACTCCAGCCGATAGAAGTGATGCGGCCAGCTGTCCTGGTTGGTTTCGGCGTGCGGCGCCTGCGGTCCGGCTGCCACGCAGATGGGCCAGGCCGGCGCGCCGGCCGGTGCCTGCGACCGGCTGAAGATCATGCCGCTGTCGGGCACCAGGTTGACGTTGTAGCTGCGAGGCGCCGGAGCGTCGATGGCAAACACCGAAGGATAGGGATGCCCGTGCATCTTCCCGTGGACCCCGGGAAAGTAGGCTACCTCCACGAAACGCACATGCGCGTCGGCGTAACGTATGTGGTGCACTGACGATGCGGCTACGGCGGAGTCGTATTCATCGGGATATGGAAAATGATACGGCCCCTCGCCGGGATTGAGCGTCTGCGGGCCGACGAGCCGCTTGAACGGCGGCCTGGGAATGTCATCGGTGTACGAGCCGCTCTGCGGCGGCGGAGCCGTGCCCTGCGCCGCAACCCAGGTTCCCGTTGCTGCCGCAACGACAACGACTGCGTACGGGACAATTTTCACGCCAAATATGTGTCGCCCGATCATTTCCGTCCCCCAGTCCGGTTTGGCGCGCCTAGCCTCCGCGGCCGCCGGGCGCGCCGGGTGCGCCGCCGCCACGGCGGCCGCCACCAGCACCGCCGCCACCAAAGCCGGCGAAGGTCCGCGGATTGACCACGTGACGATCGACGAAGGAGTCATCCAGCGTTGCGCACAGGCTGTCGAACTCCGGGATGGTGACGAACTCATGCGACACGCCGGCGAACTGGTGCAATTCGCAGGTCACGTTGGCAGCGCGCAGTTGTCTGAACAGTGTTTCCGACACTTCCGGCGGCACCAGCGTATCGGTCAGTCCCTGGAAGACCGCCGTGGGTGCCATGCCCTTGACGTGCTTCTCGATCTCCACTTCCTGCCAGGCTTCCTCGCTGCTGCCGGGCGGTAGCGGTAGTGCCTGGCGGAACAGCGGGCCAGTCGCTGTGCCAGTCGGTGCGAAATACGACAGGCAGGCGGCGACGGCGGTGGGCACACCGGCATTGCCGCCCTTGCCCTCGTAACGCGGCTCGTTCTGCGTGCCCGATGCGAACAGCGCCAGATAGGCTCCGGCTGAGTAGCCGGCGAGAACGATCCTGGCGGGGTCGATGTTCAATCGCGAGGCATTGGCGCGCGTCCAGCGGACGGCGGTCTTGACGTCTTCGAGCTGCGCCGGCCAGCGCGCCACGCCCGACAGGCGGTATTGGGCGCCGATGCCCACGTAGCCCAGGGCGCTGTGCGCCTGCGCGTGATTGGCCATGCCACTCTTGTCGCCGCCGCCCCAGCCGCCGCCGTGCAGATAGATGATGGCGGTGCGCTTGGCGGCGACGCCGCCGGTGGGCTTGTAGATATCCAGTTTCAGGTCGAGGTCGGCACCCTTGCCGAACACGATGTCTTTTTCGACATTGGCGGCATCGCGCGCCGGATTCGGCGGGGCAACTGCCGGGGGTGCTTCACCGGCCATGGCGGTGCCCGCTGCAATGCCGGCCGCGGCCGTACCGATGAAATGACGACGTGTCCACGAATTGCTCATGCCATCCCCCAATAGATGCTTGTGCCGACGATGGCGAGACTGTAGTCGCTGCTCTGTGCGCCGGCAATGGACGCGGATTACGGCGCGATGAAATCGGGTCAGGCCCCCAGCTTGTATCCCAGCTTCTTCATCGCGGTGCCGAGGCTGCGTGCAGAACGGGCGTAATCCGCCCACGGTTGGTTGCCGATGGCCAGCCGTTCGCCCGCATTGCGCAATGTCCATTGCGCTGCGCTTTCAATGTGTGACAGTTCGTTCCATGCGATGGGCACCGACACGCCCATGCCGGGCCGCGCGCGCAACGACCAGGCGGCGACGGTGGTGGCGCCAAATCCATTGCGCAGGTAGTCGATGAAGATGCGGCCGACGCGGTTGCGGGGGCCGCTTTTCGCGACAAAAATTTTCGGCACGGCACGCGCCATCTGTTCGACGATGGACTTCGAGAATCCCTTCACCGTGTCCCAGTCGTGCTGACGCCGGATGGGCACCACCACATGCAGGCCCTTGCCGCCGCTGGTCTTCAGGAAGGCCGGCAGCTGTAGATGAGTCAACGTTTCCCGCATCAGCTCGGCGGCCTGCTGCATCATCGGCCACTTCACGCCTTCGCCCGGATCCAGATCGAAGGTCATGCGGTCGGGATGAGCGATGTCGGTCTTGATGGCGTTCCAGCTGTGAAACTCGATCACGTTCATCTGTGCCGCAGACAGCAGCCCGTATGCTGATTCCACCTCCATCAGCGGCGCGTGCTCGGGATCCAGCCTGCGATCGAGCCGGCGGATGTCTTCCATGCGGGCCTGTTCCATGTGCTTCTGGAAGAACTGCTGGCCCTCGATGCCCTGGGGCGCGCGCAGCATGGCGACCGGCCGCGACTGCAGATGTTCCATCATCAGTTGTCCGACAGCCGCGTAGTGGCGCACCACGTCGAGCTTGGTCAGCCGGGTGCTCTTGTCGATGACACGCTCGGGATGCGTGAGGCGCAGCCGGGCCGGCAACGCGGTGGTGGACTGTTCCATATCCGGACCCAGGGCATGCTGGGGCTGTTCGCGGATGATGGCCTTCGCCGGCTTGTCGGTGCGCAGCGCGTGGAACACCGGATGGCGAAGATGCCCATCGCGCGTCCACTCCGAGAAAGTGATTTCGGCCACCAGCGTGGGTTTGACCCAGTGCGCATGTTTTTCGCGCGGCACCCTGCGCTGAAAGGGGCTTTTCCCGGCGGCAAGCGCCTTCAGCTGCTTATGCAGTTCCGCCAGCGAACGCTCATTGAAGCCGGTACCGACTTTCCCTGCATAGGAGAGTTTTCCATCAGCGTCGTGCACGCCGATCAGCAGTGCACCGAAGCCGGTGCGGCTGCCGGCCGGTTCGGTCCAGCCGCCGATGACGAATTCCTGTCTCTGGCTGCATTTGAGTTTTATCCACTGCGGCGAGCGCCGGGAACTGTAGGGACTGTCCTTGCGCTTGCCGATGATGCCTTCGAGCCCCAGCTTGCAGGCCGACCGGACCAGCTCGGCGGGCGCGGCAACGAAATCCTCGCTGTAGCGGACGGGATCGGTGGCGCCGCCCAGCAGATCCCGCAGAAATCGGCGGCGTTCGATCAGCGGCACCTCGCGCAGGTCGTGGCCATTGTAGAAGGGCACATCGAACAGGAAGCAGGCGATGTCGGCCGTACGCGCCGTCTCAAAGGCGCCTTGCAGCGCCTGGAAGCTGGTGCCGCCGCCTGCGGTGCGAACCACGATCTCGCCATCCAGCCAGCCGGGCTTGAGCTGCAGTTTCTGCAGCGCCTTGACCAGATGCGGGAGCTTTGCGGTCCAGTCGTTGCCATTGCGCGTGAACAGACGGATGTCGCGCCCGCTGACGCGGGCCAGGATGCGGTAGCCGTCGAACTTCACTTCGTACAGCCAGTC
>Ga0190274_10001410_pt1 | contig 14077 bp, 14 predicted proteins | sample Popmic531T_FD_133002 | JGI IMG/M metagenome (GOLD analysis project Ga0190274, IMG submission 133002) | Populus adjacent soil microbial communities from riparian zone of Yellowstone River, Montana, USA - 531 T | ecosystem: Environmental > Terrestrial > Soil > Riparian zone | place: USA: Montana...
CTTCGACGAGAACTCGGCCTCGAGCATGTGCTACACGAGCGGCACCACGGGCAACCCCAAGGCCGCGCTCTACAGCCATCGCTCGACGCTGCTGCACGCCTATGCCGCCGCGCTGCCGGACGTGATGACTTTGTCGGCGCGCGACTCCGTGCTGCCGGTCGTGCCGATGTTCCACGTCAATGCTTGGGGCATTCCGTACTCGGCCGCGCTGGTCGGCGCCAAGCTGGTGTTTCCCGGCCCGGCGCTCGATGGCAAGTCGGTGTACGAACTGCTCGAATCCGAGAAGGTGACTTTCGCGGCCGGCGTGCCGACCGTCTGGCAGATGCTGCTGGGCCACCTGCAGGCCAACGGCCTGAAGCTCTCGAGCCTGAAGCGCACCGTGATCGGCGGCTCGGCCTGCCCGCCCGCCATGATCCGCAGCTTCGAAAAGGACTATGGCGTCCAAGTCATCCACGCCTGGGGCATGACGGAGATGAGCCCGCTGGGCACGGTGAACACCTTCAAATCCCGGCATGAAGGCTTGGATTCCGAGCAGCGCCTCGCGCTACAGAACAAGCAGGGCCGTGCCATCTACGGCGTGGACATGAAAATCGTCGACGACGCGGGCAAGGAACTGCCCTGGGACGGCAAGGCCTTCGGCGACCTGCTGGTGCGCGGCCCCTGGATCTGCAAGGAATACTTCAGGGCCGAGGGCGGCAATCCGCTGCGCAAGGACGAACATGGCCTCGAATGGTTCCCAACCGGCGATGTGGCCACGATGGACCCCGACGGCTACATGCAGATTACCGACCGCTCCAAGGACGTGATCAAGTCCGGCGGCGAATGGATCAGCTCGATCGACCTGGAAAATGCCGCTGTCGGGCATCCCGGCGTCGCCGAAGCGGCAGTGGTGGGCATCCACCACCCGAAATGGGACGAACGGCCGCTGCTGATCATCGTCAAGAAGAAAGATGCGCAACTGACCCGCGAGGACATGCTCAAGTTCCTGGAGGGCAAGGTGGCGAAATGGTGGATGCCCGACGACGTGGTCTTCGTCGACCAGTTGCCCCATACCGCGACCGGCAAGCTGCTGAAGACCAAGCTGCGCGAGGACTTCAAGGAATACAAGCTGCCGACGGCATAAGTGCCGTGATTGGTGATTGGTGATTGGTGATTAAGAATTCTAGTACCCCTTGCTTCTATCCACGACACCCAGCGGCGGGTCGCCGCGCTCCAGCCGCCTGATATTTTCGATCACCTGAATTTCCGCGGCGGCGATGATCGTCGGTGCTGCGGCATGCGGGGTGACGATGACTTTCGGATGGCGCCAGAACGGATGCGATTGTGGCAGCGGTTCTTCGCGGAACACGTCGAGCATCGCGCCACCGAGCTGACCGGAATCCAGGGCCGCGACGAGGTCGGCCTCGACCAGGTGCGCGCCGCGCCCGATGTTGACCACGAACGCTCCCCTGGGCATGGCGGAAAACGCGGAGACATCGAGAATGTCCCGGGTCTCGGCGGTCAGTGGCAACACGTTGATCACCACGCGTGAGCGCGCGAGGAAATTCTTCAGCTGCTGTTTTCCGGCGAAGATCTCCACGCCCGCCAGTTCCCGTGGCGCCCTCACCCAGCCCGCCGTCGGATAGCCGAACGACGCCAGGCGCGAAGCGACGAGGCTGCCGATGACCCCGAGGCCCATCACTCCCACCGGCCATTCGCCCGCCAGCGGCCACGGTATGCGGCGCCATACCGCGTTGCGCTGCTGATCGGGATAGGCCTGCATGTGCCGCTGGAAATGCAGGACGGCGTACATCGCATACTCGGCCATCGGCTCCGGCATGCCTGCCCCAAGCAGGCGGATGACGGGAATCGAATCCGGGAGGCCGGGATCGGCCAGCACTCCATCGACGCCTGCGCCCAGCACAAGGATGGCTTTCAGATTGGGAAGCTGCGCCAGAAAGCCGCGCTCCGGCCGCCATACCAACGCGTAGCGGATGTCTTCCAGCGGCCCGCAATCCGGCCAGATGCGAAACCCCATCTGCGGAAATGCCTTCGCGAGAGCCTTGCGCCAGGGCTCCGGCGGATCCGAATCGCTGCTGAACAGGAGAGTCATGGCAGTGCGTTTTGATGTTGGTGGGTTGATGCTACAGTGGCACCAGATCGCGCGCCACCCAGCGCGGCATGGAAACCAGTGGAACCAGGAGGCAAGATGAGCAAGCTCTACGCCGCGCCGCAGCGCGAATTCCAGGACCTGTTCGACACCCGGCGCATCGCCGACGCCGCCGAGCAGATCATCGTCCACGCCGAAGTCTCGGACGACGACAAGGCCTTCATCGAGAGTCGCGACATGTTCTTCCTGTCGACCATCGATGCCCGCGGTTTTCCCACCTGCTCATACAAGGGCGGCGATCCCGGCTTCGTCAGGGTCGTCGACAACCGCACCATCGCCTTCCCGAGCTACGACGGCAACGGCATGTTCTACTCAATGGGAAACATCCGCGGCAATCCGCACGTCGGCATCCTGTTCATCGACTTCGAGACCCCGCACCGCATGCGCCTGCACGGGACCGCGAGCATCAACGACCATGATCCGCTGATGATGGAATACACCGACGCCGACATGATCGTCCGGATCCACGTGGAGGAACTGTTCATCAACTGCCCGCGCTATGTCCACCGCTACACCAAGGTCAAGCCGTCGCAGTACGTGCCGCGCGACGGCTGCACCACCCCCTACGCCGTATGGAAGCGCATCGACGCGATCCAGCCTGCCCTTGCCGCGAAGGATCAGGGCAAGGCCGAAGCCGCAGGCGGCCTGATCACCATGGATGAGTATTTTGCGAAGGTGGGGAAGGGTGAGGCGTGAAATTCGTGACAGAAGGGCGTGACAAAGAGGCGTGACGGGTGACGCGCGAAGGTCACTACAGTGCAAGACCCTTGCAGCGGACCACTAAACCACGGGATGCACTGACTCCCGTTCGTCCATTACCACACTCGTCACACGTCACGCCCTTCTGTCACGCGTCACGCCTGTCTGTCACGCCCTTCTGTCACTCGTCACGCCCTTTTGTCACGGCTCCTACGGTGCCGTGATCTCCAGATTATCAATCAACCTCGTCTGCCCGAGTTTGGCGGCGCCCAGAACGACCAGCGCCTTGTCCTGCGGTTCGGGACGCATCACCGAGCGCTGGTTGCGCACCACGACATAGTCGACATGCCAGCCGTGCCGCGCGAGCAACGCGCCGGCGGCATATTCCATCGCGATGAAATTACGGTCGCCGCCGACCACGGCGTCGCGCACCCCAAGGATCGCTTCGCGCAGGCGCGTCGCCTCCTTGCGCTCGGCCAGGGAAAGAAAGCGATTGCGCGATGACAGGGCAAGGCCGTCTTCCGCCCGCACCGTTTCCGCCTGGATGATGCGTATCGGCAGCGCAAACTGGTCGACCAGCTGGCGCACGATCGCGAGCTGCTGGTAATCCTTCTTGCCGAATACGGCGTACTGCGGCTGCACGGTGTTGAACAGCTTGAGCACGACCGTCGCCATGCCGCGGAAATGTCCGGGCCGGAAGCGGCCTTCCAGCTTGTTGGCGACCTTCGGCAGGTCGACGTAGAAGGTCTGCGGTTCCGGATACATCTCTTTCTCGTCCGGCGCGAACACGATGGTGTTGCCCGCTGATTCCAGCTTCGCGCAGTCGTCGGCGAAGGTGCGCGGATACTTTTCGAAATCCTCGCCCTGCCCAAACTGGAGCCGGTTGACGAAAATGGTGGTGACCGTGACCGGCGCCTGCGCCCGGGCAATCTTGACCAGGCTCAGGTGGCCGTCATGGATGTTGCCCATGGTCGGCACACAGGCGACTTCGGGCTCGCGCTTGAGCCTGTCGCGCAATTCCTTGACTGTCTTGATGACTTCCATTTGTTACGGGCGAGTACGGGAGTCGGGGCAATGCACGGCGTTGGCGCGGCCCCGTTCCCTTGTCCTCGCGCCTTATCTCCACTTGGCGCCTGGCTATTGCAGCCTATTCGCCGCGGCTGAAAAACTCGCGCGGCCCCCGCATCTCCGTAATGCGGCGCAACAGTAAATCAAAATCGCCCGAGTCATCAACAAAATTCAGGTGGTCGCTGTTCACGATCAAAAGAGGCGCGGCCGAGAACTGGTAGAAGAAACGGCTGTATGCGTCGGCCAGCCGCACCAGGTATTGCTCCGAGATGCCACGTTCATAGGCAAACCCGCGCTTGCGCACCCGCTCCACCAGCGTATCCGAAGAGGCCTGCAGGTAGATGACCAGGTCGGGTGTCGGTGCCTGGGGCATCAGGTGGGAATAGATCTGCTGGTAGAGATGCAACTCGTCGTCCGACAGCGTGAGGCTGGCAAACAACGGGTCCTTGTCGAGGATGAAATCGGCGACCGTCCCCCGGTTGAACAGGTCGATCTGCTTGAGTCCCGCGACCTGCTGCACGCGCTGGAACAGGAAGAACAACTGGGTTGCAAGCGCATGGCGGCGCGGATCTTCGTAGAACCGGGCGAGGAAAGGATTGGAATCGGGATCCTCCAGCATGATTTCCTTGCTGAAATGCTCCGCCAGCCTGCGCGCAAGACTGGTCTTGCCGGCGCCTATCGGGCCTTCGACCACGATGTAACGGTGTTTCTCAACCGCCATCGATCAACTCCACACCGCTGCAGTCGATTCGATCCAGCAAGTCGCCCACCCTGCCCTGCCCCGGTACGATTGCGTCCGGCGCAATCTCGGCCAGGGGTGCCAGCACGAAAGCGCGCTCGTGCAGCCTCGGATGTGGCAGGGTCAGGCCCTCTTCATTGGTGACCCGATCGGCATATAGCAGCAGATCGAGGTCCAGCGTTCGCGGTGCGTTCGGCACCGTGCGCCGGCGGCCGTGCCTGTTTTCCAGCTGGTGTAGCGCGTCAAGCAACGGCCTGGCTTCCAGCGTCGTATCGAGGTGGGCCACGGCGTTGATGAAATCCGGCTGGTCGAGGTAGCCGACCGGCGCCGTGCGGTAAAGCGACGAGCGGGAAACGACGCGGCTTCCGGGAATGCGGTCCAGTTCTTCGAGTGCCTGCAGCACCTGCGACTTCGGATCGTCGAGATTGGCGCCCAGCGCCACGAACGCAGTGGTCAAGTCCCCGGCCTCAGGATTCCGCCGGTTCCGCTGCGGCCGCTGCGTCCCCACCCTCCCCGCGCGGCTTGCGCCGGCGCCGGCGGCGCTTCGGCCCGCGCTCCGGAAGCAGCATCTGCTTGCGCGTTTCCTCATCCGCCTTCTGGAAGTTTTCCCACCACTCGGCGACCTCGGCATCCACTTCGCCGCTATCGCAGCGGAGCACCAGGAAATCGTAGCCGGCACGGAAGCGCGGATGCGCCAGGACGCTGTAAGGCCGGCGCCCGGAACGCGCCAGCAGGCGCGGCTGCAGCGCCCAGATTTCCTTCATGTCGGCACCGAAGCGCCGCGGAACGGACAGCTTTTCGGCCTGCACGTGGATGACGTGGTCCATCGCCTTGAACAAGGCCGGCATGTTGGCGAGGCCTTCTTCCTGCGCGAGCTTCCAGGCGGCGAGCACTTCATGCCACAGCAGGGCCGCGAACAGGAACCCCGGTGAAATCGGCTTGTCGTCGCGAATGCGCTCGTCGGTACTCTGCAGGGCCATCATAACGAAACGCTCGCCCATCGGCTGATCGAGGATGACGTCGAGCATCGGCAGCAGGCCGCCGTGCAGGCCCTCGTGGCGCAACTGCAGCAGGCAGGCGGTCGCATGGCCCGACATGAGCAGCTTCATCATCTCTTCGAACAGCCGCGCCGATGGCACGTTAGCCAGCAGCGGCGCGAGGCGCTTGATCGGCTCGCGCGTGTCGGCTTCGATCTTCAGGCCCAGTTTCGCCGCGAGCCGCACGGCGCGCAGCATGCGTACCGGGTCTTCGCGGTAACGCTGCTCGGGATCGCCGATCATGCGCAGCCTGCGCGCCTTCAGGTCATCGAGGCCACCGCAGAAATCGGATATCTCTTCGGTGGTCGGATCGTAGAACATCGCGTTGATCGTGAAGTCGCGGCGGGAAGCATCTTCTTCCTGGGTGCCGAACACATTGTCGCGCAGGATGCGGCCATGCTCGTCGGAACTGCCCTCGGCGGGATCAGTGCCGTGGCGCGCCCGATAGGTCGACACCTCGATCGTGTCCTCGCCGAACATGACATGCACCAGGCGAAAGCGGCGGCCGATGATGCGCGAACGCCGGAATGCGCTGCGCACCTGTTCGGGCGTGGCATCCGTGGCGATGTCGAAATCCTTGGGCTCGAGGCCGAGCAGCAGGTCGCGCACCGCCCCGCCGACGACATACGCGGCGTAGCCTTTTTCCTGCAGGGTGCTGGTAACGCGCCGGGCGCTGGAGCTGATCTTGTCCCGGCTGACCCCGTGCTTGCTGCGGGGCACGACCTGCGCTTGTCCCGGCGGCGATGACCGGCCGGAAAAAACCCGGCGTAACAGTTTCCGAATCATCCAGTTGCCGTCGAATTTATGGGTGGCAGAACGAGGCGTCGCAGAATGGATCGCCGCGGAATGTGTGGAAGGGGGAATGCGTGAAAGCGGCGATTATACATGCGGGCCCCTGGCCGACGGCGGATCCGGGAGGAACAGGCGTTCACCCTGCACCCCGAACTCGTGAAGCGGCAGGCCATAGACCCCGCTCAGCACCCCGGCGCTGAGCGCCTGTGCGCTGGGCCCGGCTTCGAAACGGCCGTCGCCATGCAGGAGCAGGATGTGGTCGCAATAGCGGCTGGCGAACAGCAAGTCATGCAAAACCATCACGACCAGCGCGCCCTGCCTGGCTTCCAGCGCCAGGCGTTCCAGCAGCGCCACCTGGTGCGGAAGGTCGAGGTGCTGCAGGGGCTCATCCACCAGATAGGCACGCGGCCGCTGTGCGAACAGGGCCGCCGCGCGGGCGCGCTGCCGTTCGCCACCGGACAAGGTGGTATAGGCGCGCCCGGAGAACGGGCCGAGGTTCTGGGCGATGAGTTCAGCCTCTGCGATGTCTTCGTCGGCCTGGCTCCATCCGAACACGCCGGCCGCATGCGGGTGCCGCCCCAGCAACACATAGTCGCGGGCGGTTCCCCAGAATTGCGCCGACTCATCCTGAAGCAGTACGCCGATGCGGGAGGCCACCTGTCGTCGCGCGATGGACTGCAGCGCCGTGTCGTCGAGGAGTACCTTGCCCGCCTCGGGCGACTGCAGTCCGGCGAGCGTGCGCAACAGGGTCGACTTGCCGCTGCCGTTGCGGCCCAGGATCGCCCAGACCCGCCCTGCGCCGAAATCGACCGAGAGGCCATCGACCAGCGTGCGGCCGGGGAACGCGATTCGCAGGTTCTCAGCGCGCAGCATCGCTTCTCCCCGCCAGCAACAGCAGCAGGACGGGCACGCCGAGCAAGGCTGTCAGCACGCCGACCGGGAACTGCAAAGGCGCCCAGGCGCTGCGTGCCAGCGCATCGGCGATCACCAGCAGGCTGCCCCCCGCGAGCACCGATGCCGGCAGCAGCCAGCGGTGGTCGGCCAGGCCCAGCAGGCGCACCAGGTGCGGCACGATCAGGCCGATAAAGCCGATGGTGCCGCCGATGAGCACGGCGGTCACGGTCGCTATCGCCGCGAGGAAGTAGAGCAGGATCTCCATGCCGGCCACCGGCACGCCGAGGGACAGCGCCCTGGTTCTGCCGAGTGCCAGCACGTTCAACGTGCGGCCGAGAGGCAGGAGCACTGCGAGCAAGACGGCGAGCACCAGCAGCGCCGGCACTGGATTGCCTGCGTACGCGAGGTCGCCCATCAACCAATACAGCATGCCTTTCACGGTTGCATACGGCGCGAGCACCAGGATCAGGCTGATGGCCGCGTTCAGACCCGCGGCAATCACCACGCCCGTCAGCAGCAGGCGATAGGGATTCCATTCACCACCGCGAAAACTGAGCAGGAACACCGCGCCGGATGCAGCGATGGCTCCGGCGAGACCGAGGCCCGTCTGCATTGCCATGCCCAGGCCCAGCAGCATTGCCAGCAGCACGCCGAGCGCGGCACCGCCCGACACGCCGAAAATGTAGGGATCGGCCAGCGGATTGCGCAACAGCACCTGCAGCAGCGATCCGGCCAGTGCCAGCAGTCCGCCGCACGCAAATCCCGCCGCCGCACGCGGCAGGCGCAGCTTCCAGACGATGTCGGCGACAGGCCCCGAAGTCTTGCCCGTCAGTGCCGCAAGCAGGTCCGCCACCGGGATCGCGACACTGCCAACGGCGATGCTGCCCATCAGGGCGGCCAGGGCAAAAAGGCAAATGAGCAGAAGTATCCGGCTGCGGCGCATTGGAGGGTCAGGCGCGCATGAAGTTGGCTGGATTGGACCGCCGCTTCAAAGCGGCGGGGGCGCCGGATGTCAGCGCAGGCTGATGACGGGCCAATCGTGCGCGACCGCGTGTTCCTTCAGTGTCTCGTCGGGATCGACGGCCACCGGGTGGCTGACGAGGGAGAGCAGCGGCAGGTCGTTCAGCGAATCGCTGTAGAACCAGGTTTCCTTGATCGCCTTCCAGTCGAGCCCGTGTTCGTCCAGCCAGGCCCGCAGGCGCGTGACCTTGCCTTCGCGGAACGAGGGCACGCCATTCACCTTGCCGGTGAACTCGCCGTCCACTTCTTCCGGCTCGGTGGCGATCAGGTTCTCGATGCCGAGTTCGCGCGCGATCGGCCAGGTGACGAAACTGTTGGTCGCGGTGATGATGACGCGTGCATCGTCGGCATGGGCCTGCACGAGGTCGCGCGACTTCTGGGTGATGATGGGCAGGATGCGCTTCTGCATGAAATCCGCATGCCACTGGTCGAGCTGCTTGCGCGGGTGCCGCGCCAGCGGACGCAACTGGAAGTCGAGGAACTCGGCGATGTCCAGCGTGCCGGCCTTGTACGCTTCGTAGAACCGGGTGTTCTTCGCTTCATGGACTTCGCGGTCGAGGACGCCTTTCTCGATGAGGTACTGCGCCCATTCGAAATCGCTGTCGCCGGCGAGCAGGGTGTTGTCGAGATCGAACAGGGCTAGTCGCATGGCGGGCATTGCAAAGCGGGATCGGCGAAGGTCTTGAAGGCGGCAAAAGTATAGCCTAAAAGCCTGTCCGCATTGCCATCACGGGCCCGCTTGCGGCGGCATTTTTCCGTCGTCCGGCGCATCGGCTTGCAGCAGTTCGCGCAGCAGCGGCAGCGTGATCGGCCGCTTGGTTTCCAGTGAATGCTGGTCAAGCGCGTCGAGCATGGTCATCAGGGACGGCAGGTCGCGGCGCAAATGGCGCAAGAGGTACTCGGCCACGCCATCGGGAAGGTCGAAGGCGCGGGCACTGGCATGACGTTTGAGTGCCGCGATTTTCTCGTCGTCGCCCAGGGCGTGGACCTGGTAGACCAGGCCCCAGCCCAGGCGCGTGACCAGGTCCGGCCGCATGGCCAGTTTTGCCGGCGGCTGGCTGCCTGCCGCGATAACGATGCCCTGCTTCTCGCGCACCGAGTTGTACAGATTGAAGAACGCTGCCAGGCCGCTCGGCTGCAGCTTGTCCACGTCATCGACGACGAGCGCCCGGGGCACCGCGTCGACGGGTGGCAGCGCCGAGCCCTCCCCGGCGTAGACGGTTACCACGTTGCGCGCGGACAATGCCCCGGCCATGGCGCGGAGCAGGTGGGAACGCCCGCTGCCAGGCTCGCCCCACAGGTAGAAGAACCGCTCGGCCGAAATGCCATCGGCAAGGCCGCGCAATGCGGCCATGAGTTCGACGTTCCGCCCCGGATAGAAATTGCCGAGCGAAGGTTCCGGCGGCGGCGCCAGGGTCAGGGCCAGCTGCTTCATCAGGCCTTGTAGAGATCGCTGTCCAGGTAGCGCATACGCAGGTGCCGAAGCACTACGAGCAGCGCGGCGCTGACCGGCAGCGCGAGCAGCACGCCGAAGAAACCGAACAGATGGCCGAACAGGAGCAGTGCAAATATCACGGCCAGGGGATGCAGGCCGATGCGATCGCCGACCAGCAAGGGCGTGACTACAGTGCCTTCGATGACTTGGCCGATGCCGAATGCCGCCCAGACACCCAGCAGGCCGGAGATGCTGTCGAACTGGTTGAAGCCCGCCAGGGTGCCGAGCATCAGCCCGGTCAATGCCCCCAGATAGGGCACGAACACCAGTAGCCCCGACAGAATGCCGATCGGTAGCGCATATTCGAGGCCGGCGATCCACAAGGCAACCGTGTAGTAGATCGACATGATCAGCATCACGGAAATCTGGCCTCGCAGGAACTCCCCCAGCACCCGGTCGATCTCGGTGGCAATGCTTACGGCATCGGGATGCAATCGCCTGGGAATGAGATTATCCAGGCGCGTCAGGATCTGGTGCCAGTCCCTGAGGAAATAGAAGAGCACTACCGGAACCAGCAGCACTGCGGTGAAGAATCCGATCAGCACCGCCCCGCCGCTCGTCAGCCTGGGGAGCAGGCTCTTGTACATTTCCTTGTCCGCCCCCAGGCTTTCCGTGATCGCCCGCCGCGCGTGTTCCAGGTCGAGATCCAGTTCGATGCCTAGCGTTCCGGACAACCAGGGCAGCAGGCGCGCGCGCGCCCATTCGAGATAGTCCGGGATTTTCTGCATCAGGCTGCCGAACTGTTGCTCGACCATCGGCACCAGGATCAGCAGCAGGACGCAGAACGCCGCGAACAGCAGCGCGAGGACCAGCGCCGCCGCGAGCCAGCGAGGCAACTTTCGAGCCGCCCGGTCGACCAGTGGCAGGCAAATGTAGGCGAGGATCGCGGAGAACAGGAACGGGCTGAGGATCGGCGCCGTCAGATAGAGCAGCAGGCCGGCTGCAGCAGCCGCGGCCAGATACCAGAACAAACGCGCGGGTAGAAGCAGGGGCATTTGGAGTAAAATTCGCGGCGCATCGCGGGCGCAATCGGGGCCGGATGCCGGCTCTCACTTTATCCTGAAGACTGCGGTAACTCAACTTGAAAACCGAACGCCCTGCCTCCGCTTCGCTCTCCTATCGCGATGCCGGTGTCGACATCGACGCCGGCGACCAGCTGGTCGAAAACATCAAGCCCTTCGCCAAACGCACGATGCGGGACGGCGTGCTGGCGGGGATCGGCGGCTTCGGCGCCTTGTTCCAGGTGCCGAAGAATTACCGCGAACCGGTGCTGGTTTCGGGCACGGACGGGGTGGGCACCAAGCTGAAGCTGGCGTTCGAGACCGGGCGCCATGACACCATCGGCATCGACCTGGTGGCGATGAGCGTCAACGACATCCTGGTTCAAGGCGCGGAGCCCCTCTTCTTCCTCGACTATTTCGCCTGCGGCAAGCTGGATGTCGGCACTGCCACGCGCGTGGTCAAGGGCATTGCCGCGGGCTGCGAGCAGGCGGGCTGCGCCCTGATCGGCGGCGAAACCGCCGAAATGCCGGGCATGTATCCCGCCGGCGAATATGACCTCGCGGGATTCGCGGTGGGGGTGGTGGAGAAATCCGCCATCATCGACGGCTCGGACATCGTCCCTGGCGACGTGGTGCTGGGCCTTGCCAGCAGTGGCGTGCATTCCAACGGTTATTCGCTGGTGCGCAAGGTCATCGAAAGTTCCGGTGCGGACTTGTCATCGTCGTTCGGGGATGGAACGTTAGGAGACGCATTGCTGGCGCCAACCCGCATTTACGTGAAGCCGGTGCTGGCGGCCATGCGGCAGGTACGCATCAAGGGTCTGGCCCATATCACCGGTGGCGGCCTGGTGGAGAACGTCCCGCGCGTGCTGCCGCCGAATGTCATGGCAAGGTTGCAGAAAGGCGCGTGGCCACGCCCACCGCTGTTCGACTGGCTGCAGAAGAATGGCAACGTCGCAGAGGCGGAGATGCATCGCGTATTCAATTGCGGCATCGGCATGGTTTGCGTGGTTGCCGCGGCGGACGCGGAAAAAGTGGCGCAGGCGTTGCGCAGCGGCGGAGAGACCGTCTATCGCATCGGCGAAATCCTGGCCAGAAGCGATGACGGCCCCCAGACCGTCGTGGCCTAGCGCGGGGCGATGAAGCGCATCGTCATCCTGATCTCCGGCCGCGGCAGCAACATGCAGGCGGTGCTCGATGCAGGGCTCGACGCCACGGTGGCGGCGGTCATCAGCAACAACCCCACCGCCCGCGGCCTGGAACTTGCGCGCAGCCGTGGTGTTCAAACGGCAGTCGTTAATCACCGCGAGTATCCGGACCGCGCGAGTTTCGACCAGGTCCTGGGAGATACGATTGCGTCATTCAAGCCTGACCTGATCGTGCTTGCCGGATTCATGCGCATCTTGACGCAGGCGTTCATCGAGCGATTCAAAGGCTGCATCATGAACATCCATCCTTCCCTGCTGCCCGCGTTCCCCGGCCTGGACACGCACGGGCGTGCGATCGCGGAAGGCGTCAGGCTGCATGGCTGCTCGGTGCATTTCGTGACGCCTGACCTGGATCACGGCCCGATCATCCTGCAGGCGGCAGTACCCGTGATGCCCGGCGATACCGAGGAAACCCTCGCTGGCCGGGTACTCGAACAGGAGCACAAGGCCTATCCGCAGGCGATCCGGTGGTTCCTCGAGGGTCGTCTTGCGATCGAACGCGGCCGCGTGACGATCGCGGCGGACTGCCGCTACCCGGCGCCAATCATTTCTCCGCAGCCCGCATGATCCGCGGAATCCTTTTTTTCGCGCTCGCACTTCTCGCCGCCCCGGGGTGGGCCGCCCCGCCACCGCGGGTGCAGCTGGAGTTTTCCGTTTCCTCGGGGTCGATGGACCTCGGCGAAGGCCGCGACGTGCTGGAGCACGACGGCAAGAGCTACAGCGTCGTCAGCGAGCTCAAGACCATTGGAGTTGCCGCCATCCTGTACAAACTGGACATCCGCCGGCAAAGCAACGGCCTCGTTACCAAGAATGGTCTGCGGCCCCTGCATTTCGAGGAGGCACGGACCCGCAAGCCGAGGCGCGCCGTCGATTTCGACTGGCAAGCGAATACCATCAAGTTGACCGACGGCGACAAGGTAGAAACCCTGCCGCTGCCCGCAAACACTTACGACCAGACCAGCTTCACCTATGCTTTCGCCTTCAAGGGCTCGCTCGACGACCTGCCGCCGGTCAACCTCACGGATGGCCGCAAGCTTTCCGACTACCAGTACCACATCGTCGGCAAGGAGAAACTGAAGACGCCGATAGGTGAACTGGAAGCGATCCATATCAAGAAAATCCAGGACGCCGACGACAAGCGCGGCTTCGAAGTCTGGTTGTCGGCCGCGCACCACAACCTGCCGGTGCGCATCCGTTACGTCGAGAAAAACGGGCAGATCATCGATTCGACCATCACGCGCATTACCTACCAGTAATGCAGCCGGGACTTCATCTGGTCACGGCAGCGACGGCCGCGGTGGCCCTGGTACTACCCATGGAGCACCCTGCCGATGCGGTGCTCCGCGATTTCTTCTCGACGCACCGGGAGCTCGGCAGCCACGATCGCGGCTTCGTCGCCGAAACGCTCTTCACGGTGCTGCGGCACAAGCGCCTGCTCGAATACCTGCTCAATCAGCTTGAAGTGCCGGTCACGCCGCGCAAGCTGGTGCTTGCCGCACTGATCAAGCTCCAGGGCCACAGCCTGTCCCAGCTCGGCCAGGCCCTCAAGGAAGAGGACCGCGAATGGTCGGGAAAACTCAAGGCAGCCGAGGTGGAATCCCTGCCGGCGGCCGTGCGCCTGAGCCTGCCTGACTGGATCTATGACCGCATCGTCGCGGCCGCTTCGGAGCAGGAAGCTTTCGAGTTCGGCCGCGCCATGCTGAAGCCCGCGCCGCTGGACTTGCGCGTGAATACCGTGCGCTCGGACCGGGACAGCGTCCTGAATGAACTGAAGGCCGCCGGTTTCGAAGCGACACCGACGCCCTACTCACCCGTCGGCATCCGGCTTGCCGGCAAGCCGGCGATCAACCGTCATCCGCTCTTTACCGGCGGCTCCGTGGAAGTGCAGGATGAGGGCAGCCAGTTGCTGGCTTACCTGCTTGCCCCGAAACGTCGCGAAATGGTGGTCGATTTCTGCGCCGGCGCCGGCGGCAAG
>Ga0190274_10001411_pt1 | contig 14076 bp, 7 predicted proteins | sample Popmic531T_FD_133002 | JGI IMG/M metagenome (GOLD analysis project Ga0190274, IMG submission 133002) | Populus adjacent soil microbial communities from riparian zone of Yellowstone River, Montana, USA - 531 T | ecosystem: Environmental > Terrestrial > Soil > Riparian zone | place: USA: Montana...
AAAACCGCAAACTAACAGTTTGCTTTACGTATCTCGCACACCCACTCGCGGCCCGCGGGACAAATCGTCAGAAAATTGCACATGCGGCAATGATTTGCCGGTCGCAAGGGAAACTCTCCCGGCGTTACTGACGAAACAATCGACATCATCGCATCATCTATCGCCTGCATGCACGCGTCTGCGGAAAGTAGTTCACTGTCAATATTGAACTCCAAAGCAGGCTCTAGAAAATGAAGAGTGCCTCTAATTGACGAGCCCGCTGTTAAAAACGACGGCATGAGTTCACGGACCGCCAACGCATACGCCTGCATTTGAAGTTGGTAATCAGACGCGACCGCACGGATCTGATCTTCGAGCGACTGGTCATCACTCCTGAGTTGTGGAGTTACTGCCTGAACATTGAAGTCGAATGCAATTTGCTCAACTGAATACTGGGACCGCGAATACTGGGACCGCGGGCGCCCCGGGGTCCCCGGCGGGGCAGCCCCGCTGGGGTGGCTCACTCGCCCGCCTCGTTGGTTACCACGCCGCAGGAGTTGATCAGACTGATCCCCCAGTTGCGTGGAGGCGCTGCTGGCGGGCGAGGGCGCCCGCGGTCCCGCTGAAGAGGTTGCAGCTGACCCGCGCAGTCGGTTTGTCTTGAAGTCGATGACCTCGATATCGAAACCTTGACCGTTGGCAGCTGGTGAAATCAGTAACTTATCGATGGCGCCTGTCAGGATTCCCAGCGGCCGGCGCAAACGAAAACTCAGTTCGCTCCACAAACCAATCCCACCCAAGGGAATCGATGAACCAGCCGCTAACGCCGGGGGTTCTGACAACGCACGCGCCCGTTCCACCCGCTCAAACACAGCACTTTGTAGATAACTCTGCGCCAATGGAAATAGCTCTGTGATTGCCTCGTTCTCATTAATCTCCACCAGCCGGTCGGCTAACTGCGCCTGCCGGTCCCGGACCACCTCACCAAAACTTTGTCGCAGCAGTTTCTCCGGGTCGTCCTTTACTGAGTACGTTTCGCAGAACCGGTGAATCACCGCACCTTTGATTGTCGCCGTCAGATTTGCCGGTGGTTCCGGAGCCTCAGCATCATTCCAAACGGCCAGCGCATCCGGCGCCGGGGCGTGCAGGACGCGATCGAAATAATACTGACGCGGACAGCGCTGGTAGTTTATTAACTGCGTCACGCTGAAACGATGAATCGCGCGATCTCGTTCAGGCTCGATTGGGCGCAGGAGGGGGAAGGCTTCAGAAATCGAATCTCCCGTCAGCTCAGCGTTCTCGGTACTCTTTTCGTCTTCACCCTGTTCCTTCCCGTCGATCTCGCCGGATTTTTCCTGCGCAAGATTCACCGTTAACTGAAGCTGGACCGCATCGCCGGATTCACCCTGTAGTTCCACGATTCCCGATTGCGTTTGCGCCGGCAATTCCAACGATTGCCAAATCCAGTTCAACCACGTTCCCGTCTTAATGCCCAATTTGTCGAGGTCTTTGGTGGTGCCGGAGAGTATTAAGCGATCCTCTGCACGCGTGGCCGCTACGTACAACAGACGCATACTCTCAAACTGTTCGCGCCAGGCGTGCCGTTGCTCGAAAGCGGTAAAGGTGCAACCAGCTACCAACTTGCCGCGACCGTCCGGGACCTTCAAGGTCAATCCCCGCTGGCGATCCAATAGAAACCAATCGTCAGGCGGTTTTGATGAACGTTGCAGGTCAGGAATAATCACTATCGGAAACTCCAAACCCTTGGCCTGGTGAATGGTCATCAACTTCACGGCGTTTGTCGCTTCGTCAATTTGACCCTCACTCTCCCTGCTCCCGATCGCTTCAAACTCTTCCACGTAACGCACAAAATCGCGAATCAGATGCGCGCCGGAGCTTTCGAATCGTTCCGCGAGCGTGAATAGTCGCTGCACGTTGGCGAGTCGTTGGGCACCATCGAAGGTGGCAGCGATGACAGTTTGAAAGTCTGATTGGTCAACTGCAAACCGCAGCAGTTGGCTGAGGGAATAGTTATGTTGCCGGGCTATCAATCCTTTGATCATACCGGCTGCGCGATCGAGGAGTTGATGTTCTTCGTCATTGATGAATGCGATATCGGAATGCCTAAGCAGAGCAACGTAGAGCGGGCGGATTTGGGTGAAATGACGGAGCTCATCTCCCGTATCCAGCTCGTCGAGCCATGGCCCACAACGCAAGGCCAGCAGCCCGTTATCGGAGATGCCGCCGAGTGGTGATCGGAGCACCGCAGCCAGTGCCAACTCGTCTGTTTTGTTATCGAGAAAACGCAGCAGCTGGATCAGGTCGGTAATCTCTTCGCGCTCATAGAAACCCCGTCCCAGCACCGTCTGATAAGGAATGTTCGCCCGCCGGAAGGCCGACTCGTAAATTTGGATATTGGTCATCGCGCGGAACAGAAGCGCGATGTCGCTGTACCTGGGAGCGCTTTTGGGAGCGCAGGCATCTTGCCTGCTTTCGTGGAATACCACGTTCTCCGTTTCCACTGAGACTGTAGTTACCTCCTCGCCGGCAGGCAGGGTGGGAGCGCAGGCATCCTGCCTGCTTTCGTCGAATACCACGTTTTCCGTTTCAACTGAGACTGCAGCTAACCCATCGTCAGCAGGCAGGATGCCTGCGCTCCCAACCAGCAACACGATCCGCAGCGCCAATTGTTCGGCATCGAGTTCGCGCGAAGTCTGCTCGGCCTTCCGATCATCTTCCTCTCCCGAAGCCTCGGTCGTTACCATCAACTCGACCAGCGGTCCGCTGTCGCGCAGGTCACGTTTCGCTACGCTCTTGTCATGATCCACATAACCCAGCTCTTTGCGTTCCTGCGGAGTTATTTCCGCATTCGATTGAAATAGGCGCTCGAACAGGTAGTTGAAGAAGTGAATCAGCGGCGGCTGACTACGAAAGTTCAGGAGTAGCGGCTTCACTTCGCCCCCCGCGGCCAACAGCGTCTCGGTCATCTCGCTGAATACACCCACGTCGGCGCCACGAAAGCCGTAGATCGATTGCTTACTGTCGCCAACGATGAAAAGATTGGCGCTCCCACGTCGCGCTTTCTGCAGGGCCAGCCGTTCGAGCAACTGACGTTGCAAACCATTCGTGTCCTGAAACTCGTCGACCAGAAAAAACTTGTAGCGTTCCGTCGCCCGGGTGATCACCTCAGGGCGTGCCAGAAGCGTCAGTGCGCGCAACTCGAGGTCGTCGAAATCCAGTGCCGACAACTTCTGTTTCTCCTGTTTGAGCCGCTCGTCAATACTGGTCAGCAGGAGAATCACCTCCAGGGCGTACTGCTTCGCGAAAAGGTCCAGTGAAACCTGCGGCACCCGGCCAAGGAGATCGTGCTCCCAAACGAGTGTGTCGAGGGCTTGCACATGGGCTTTGAATTTGCCGGCCGCAGACGGTCGCGCTTTACGAAAACCTTCGATCGCTCGACAATAGTCAGCTAACCCATCGACTTCCGGGATCGTCTTTATTTGAGACTGCACTTCCGACCACCCTGTGATTACCTCCGCTCGGCTAGTCTTCTGCGGAAGAGTGGTCCGCTCCAGTCGCAAAAACTCATCCATCGTCCGCTGCAATTCAACCAGCGCCTGGGCGTGGTCGTCTTCCGTGGCATGACTTTCTGCTGTCTTCCTTGACAGCTCAGGCAACGAGAGACCCTGACCGCGCATGTCCCGGTAGATTTGTGCGAGCGCCTGGGCCAACCTGCCACGGCCCACTCCCAGGGTTAACCGCGAAATCTCGACGTGGCCGGCGCTAATAAACTGCGTGAGCGACTCCTCGACCACCGCTTCCAACAACATCGCCGCCCGATGTTCATCAAGCAGGAGAAACTGTGGATCAACACCTGCCTCAACCGGAAACTCTCTCAACAGTCGCGCACAGAAGCCGTGAATCGTAGTGATTATGGCTCCGTCAAGGGTGCGCTTGTAGTTCAACCAATGTTTTCTTTCATCGGCTGCGGCCGTTTGCAGAATGAGATTCAGTTGCTCTCTAAGGCGTTCGCGCATCTCGTTGGCCGCGCGATTGGTGAAGGTGATGGCAACAATCTGGTCGATATTGAGTTGCGGGTGCTCACGGAGGATGTGCAGGTAACGCTCGACCAGGACGGTCGTCTTTCCAGAGCCCGGCCCCGCCGTCACCGAGATATGACGATCTATGGTGTATGCAGCGGCTGCCTGCTCAGGTAACAATTCGCGTTGATTGGTTTGTAATGACATTCGTCGAACGGACTATCCGCAGATTACGCCGAACACACCGATAAGAGTTTCAGAAGGTAAGAGTTCTAAATGCACACAGGGTTCCAAAACTAATCTGCGGAATCGGCGAAATCTGCGGATTGTCTTTTCCCGTCAATGCGATACCGATCGTAGCGGCACACGGCCGCAAAGTCGCAAAACCGGCACGTCTTCTTTTTCTCAGACGGATTCACCGCAAACTGCCCAGCCCGCATGTGATCCAGAAAGTCCCAAATCTTCGCAATCAAGTCGTCGCGAATCTGCTGCCACTCTTCATCGCTCATCACGCCGAGGACCCGGTTGCCGATTCCCGAGTACTTCAACTGGGTCGCGCGATGTAACCCGCGGTTCCGGCGTTCATTCCCACCGCGGATGACGTAGTAACCACCACCGGCGATCTGATGGTCGGGAAGTATCAAACGTTCCAGAGCTTCCAGGTAAATCGGGAGTTGGAGACTCCGGCCTGACTTGATGTCGTCTTTAGTTGAACCCGTAGACAACTTGTAGTCGTAGGCAATCAGGGTGTTGTCAGTGGCCACATCCACCCGATCAATCTGCCCGCTGACCTTGATCGCTTCTTCGCCAACAAATGTCGACCGAGTCAGCTCAAGCGGCTCGGCTTTCGAATCAGGATCGCGCGCCGCAGACTTCATCCCACCAAAGGCAACCTCAAAATATGCGGGCACGACTCCATGAGCGGCCGCACTTTCCTGGATGCTCAGCTCATACAACAACACCTGGTCCAACAAAATCTTGCGAATCTCGCGGTCGATCTTCCAGATCTGTTTGTTGAGCGGTGGCACCACGCGCTCATGTTCGTCGAAAACCTGATCTGCAAGTTGGCGCAACTCCTGCTGCAGCGATTCCCGATTAAGTTCCGCCAATCGCTGGCGCCGGTGCCGCTCGAAAAAGCGACGCAGAATGTCATGGAGCAGTTTGCCCGCATCGATGGCTTGTAAATCGAGCGCAGCTTCACCGCGTGGCTGAAGCTTCAGCACCCGCTGTCCAAAAAACCGGTAGGCGCAATTGCCGTAGGTGCTCAGTCCGCTGGCGCTATGAACGAAGTCAGCTCCGAATCTCTTATTCAGCAGGGCCAGCAAATCCGGATCAGTAATCTCGCCATCGTATGGTCCGAATCGTGTGCCGGCGCGTTCGCGTTCAATCTCGATGCGCCGTAATGCTGAATCACTTAAAAACCCGTCATTCCGCGCCAGAGTCAGCAGCGCCTTGACTCGAGGTCCGCTTAACAGCTCACGCTTGTCTCCGCGATGAAAATGCCTTTCCTGTTGCCGCACCAGCGTCACATCGAGTTCCCGACTCGTGGAGACGGTGGTCAGGTTCCGGCCTTCGTAGTCACGACGGATTGTTTCCGCCTCAATCCGGAACGGCGAGACCGCATGCCTCAGTTCCTCCAGGTAATAGGAGGCCACCGTTTCGGAGTCGTCCTCCAACTGAAGCGGCCGGCTGAGATAAAGTCGCTCAGTAGCCCGGCAGGCTGCCTGATAAAAGTAGTGTTCCTCCTTCAGCAACGTTGCCGGCGAGATGTCCTCGAGGGTCAGCCCGTCTCGTTTGAGACGCTCGCGCTCTTCGTGCGGATAGATCCAATCGCGCGAGGCTCGCAACGGAAATCCGCCTTCGACCAATCCGGCAATGAAGACGACCCTGAATCGCAGGCCGCGGACGTCGGTCGCTTCCAGCACACGCAAGCCTCCGCGATCTGCCGCGCCAAACGGCACGGTCTGGGAACTCAAGCAACGGCGTACCTCAGCGATGAAAGTAGCCAGAGTTGTCCTGGTGTTGTTAGCTCCACCTGCGTTAACGGGTGTCCTGTCAGAACCTGCGTTAGGGGGTGGTTCGGGTGGTTGCTCAGCCGCAACGACCAGCCCACCCGCTAACGCAGGTGGCTCTGACAGACCTGACGCAGGCGGTGACAGCGTTGCCGCCACCCCAATACTTTTGACGGTGGCCGCAAACGCGCGTCGCAGTGCTTCGAGACTGTGATAGTTAAGCATGGCCTGCGGCAACTCATCGTCTTCAACCACCATTCTTATTGGCTGGGTAACCTGGTCCCTAAAATCAAGCTGCTCCAGCAACTTCATCAACTGGATTCGGAAATTCGCGACAGCACCCACGCGATCTACTGCCTGGATCAACTGAGCAAATGCCTGGATAACGAGCGACGTCCAGGCCAGCGTTGCCGGATGGATATCTCGCGAAGGCCTTCTCTTTCGTTCGACGTCAGTTGAATCGACCTTCGCCGTTTCTGCGTTTTCGATCTGATCGGCCTCGTCCGGGTCTCTCGCCTGTTCCCCCGAATCGATATTCAGCAGTTCTCTGGTTGCCTCGGCACCGGGCAGTTCTTTGATCAGTTTTCCGGCTCTGGTCAGCCAGTCACTAACCCGCAGTTCGCTGCCAACATACGCGAAGGCGTTCTCCAGCGCGTCGGCATCCCACAGGCCGATTCGGTATCGCTTCTTTAACCTGGCTTCCCAAAGTCCGCCATCTTCGCCTTTAAGTGGTGAATCATTTTCGCGCAACAGGCCTGCATACTCGGCATCGAACCGCGAAGAAAGCGCGCTGAGGTCATGGTCGTTAAGCCGAAAGTATTCCGACTTGATAAGGTCGGCAAGATCCGAAATTCTCGGCGCCGGAGCCTCATCCGTCGAGAGTTGTTCCAGAATGGCAAAGAGCTTGAGGGCCGCGCGCAGCCCGGGAATGTCGTTGGCCTCGATACGCCACTCCAGGTTGCAGGGCACCAACTCTTCGCGCATGACGCGCGCGATGGTGGCGGCGTAAGAGGCACGTTGACGAACCACCAGGGCAACGTCAGCGAGGCTATAGTCTTCGCGCAGGACCAGCTGCTTGATCTCTTTTGCGATGGTCCGAATTTCGGTGTCGCGATCACCGCATTCGAAGTAGCGAATCTCGGATTGGTGTGAATCGAACGGGCCGGGCGCGGCTACGTCGTAGGCGGCGGATTCTTTAGACTCCAGAGAAGACTCATTAGCATCGTCAGCGACAAACTGAAGTGTGTCGGACACAGTGGCGGACATTAGCGGGTTGAAAAGATTTTCACGCAGCTTCGATAGCACTCCGCAGGTTGCAGTCAAACTCTCAACACTCGGCTTCACTACAAACGGTGCCATACCGGAAAGCCGCTCAATGGTTTCCTTGAATGGAACAAAGATCTCCGGATTACGTTCGTCGTGGTTGAGGTTAACAATAACCTCCGGAATTCCGGGGACGAGGCGTTGCAATATCTCGCCCTGCACCGGAGTGAAATCGAAAAACCCATCAAGCACGAGCAACTGTATGCCGCCAAGCGATGGAACCTGCCAGCGACGCCCTTCAACCTCACCATCCAGTACTCCCAGGGCGCGGAGTTGATCCGCATCCGCTTCGGTGAGTTGGTGGCGGTTCAAAAGGTCGGCATAGGTCGTGTAAATCAGGGCTACCTCTTGATCGAAATCGGCCTGTGAATGAACGACTTGCTGACTGTTATCGTTTGGCGTCTTGCCGGTGTCACCAAAGAGATCGCTCCGGCGGGTCGCGACTATAGCGGCAACTTCCGCAGGTGATTTTGCAGCCCGTTCGATCTCCCCAATTAGAGTCGCGATTGTATTGACGCATCCTTCGCGATGGGCCAGTGGTCCGATGGCTTTGAGTTGGCCCATGGCCGACAAACGAGCCAAAACCTGGGCCACCAAACTGCGCTTCAGCGGCAATTCCTCGCGATCGATGGGAACCCGCGGAGCCATCCGTTCCCCTGTCTCTTCATCTACCGCTTTAGAAAGGACATGCCTGACAAAACCACGGAAAAGGTAAACGGGAAGTTCGCCCCAGAGTCCCTGATTCTTCACGCCATCAAGGATCTGTTCCGTGACCAATTCCAAAAGCGGATGAGAAGCAGCGAGGTACAGGAAGGTATCGCTCTTGCCCTGGGCGACAAGATCAGCGCAGCGGCGAATTAGCTGAGAGCGGTTATTACCAAGGAGAGGACCAAGCCAGATTTCTTTTGACAAAGCTTTATCCACAGATTACGCCGATTCCACAGATTCTAAAGGCAGAAGCGCAGAAGGCAGAAGCCGGAAGGCAGAAAGCAGTTTGCCTTCTAACCGGCCTAGTTTCTAATCGGTGTAATCTGCGGAATCTGCGGATAGGTTCCTCTCTAGGATTCACCACTGCCCACACCCTTAGCATTCAGCAACGGGAACGAATCGTCCTCAGCTACATCGGCTTCCGCGGCCACCAAATCCGGAAACAGTCCACCTTCATCCAAACTAAGCGGACGCGCGAGCTTGTCTACGTGTTCCAGCGTCTCAATGTCCTCGCCGCCAATCGCACCCCGTTCCTTAAACTTTCGGGCGGTGACCAGCACCCGTGCTTCGAGGGAGCCCACACCTTTGTTATACGAATCGAGTGCGCGATCCAGGCCTTTGCCGATGTCGGCGAAGTAGTTGGTGAAGGTCCTTAAACGATCATAGAGGTCTTTGCCAAGCTTGCTTACTTCCTGGGCGTTTGAGGCCATCTGCTCCTGCCGCCAACCGTAGGAGACAGCCTTCAACAGCGCGATGAGCGTTGTGGGCGTCGCGATAATTACTTTCTCACTGACGCCGTCTTCGATCAGCTTGGGATCATGTTCCAGTGCCGCACTGTAAAAAGTTTCTCCCGGCAGAAAAAGCAACACAAACTCTGGCGTCGGTTGGACGGTTTCCCAATACGATTTTCGGCTCAAAGCCGTTATGTGCACGCGTACCAGTCGAGCGTGTTCTTTCAACTTCGCCAATCGGACTATATCGTCTGTGGTGGTGATCGATTCGTAAAAAGCGTCGAAAGGAACCTTTGAATCCACGACGATGGTCCGGTTTCCAGGGAGGCGCACGATCAGATCGGGGCGGATGCGACTGTCTTCGGTTGCGAGGGTCTCCTGCTCGATGAAATCGCAGTACTCCAACATGCCTGCGAGTTCCACCACGCGGCGCAGCTGGATCTCACCCCAACGGCCGCGAACGTGTGGTGCCCGCAGGGCTTTTACAAGGTTTCCCGTTTCGGCTTGAAGTTGTGACTGAGACGTCGCCAGCGCCTTCACCTGTTCGCGCAATTCCGAGTAAGCACCGGCGCGAGTCTTTTCCAGATCACCGATCTTGCCGTCAACTTTTTCCAGTGATTCTTTGAGCGGCTGGACGAGTTGGTCGATCGCTTTCTGCCTGAGTTCCAAATCTCCTTTGGCCGTCTCCTGAAATTTTTCCAGTCTGGAGTTGGCTAAATCCAGAAACGATTGACTGTTGTCCCTTAATGCATCACGCGAGAGCGCTTTAAACTTTTCTGACAACTCTTCGGCCGCTTGCTTGAACGAGTCTTTTCGTTCCTGTGCAGCTCGTCGCTCGCCTTCAAGCTCCGCTTTCAGTTGCGCGTTGTCTACACGCGAATGTTTATGCTCAGCGACCTCGGAATTGAATGCCGATTGGAGTCGTTGTAACTCAGTGTCTTTGCCTATCAGACGTTCCTTCAAAGTAGCCAGATCGGCAGCGCTCGCCGAACTAGCCCTGGTCCTGAGTAAGAACCAACCCACTGCCGCGCCCAAAGCACCGCCCACCAGAAAAACAACAATGAAAAGAATCTGAGTGTCCATTTGAAAAGAGTCTAGCAAAAGCTGTTGCGAAAATGAAACAGTGGCCCGATAACGGGCCAGCGTGTTCGACACACTTCAGTTTGTCGATTGCCGGGCCAGCATGTCTTTAGGAGTGTATCGGAACCACGGCAAAGAGCGGCTAAAGATCTTCAATCTGCCCCAGCTTCCGAGCGCGCCCCACCGACGTCAAACTAGATTCTGGCGGTGGTGGGGAAGGCGACTGCTCAGGACTCAACTGGACCGGCAGCGCTTCCACTGTCGCTTTTCGCCATGTTCTTTAGCGACTCAGCGAATGGGGGAGGGTTTGGCAGGCGTTGGTCGCTGACGGTATTGAACCGGCTTCGGCGACAAACGGCTGCTCCACCACCAGAAGCCACCGCCACCCAGCAAGGCGACCAAAACGATGCCAATGATTACTAGTCGAATCGCCCAACGAATCGCCAGTTTGGCAATCAGGTAGAAGATGATCAGCAATACAACGCCGGCGATTATGAAGATTGTAGTGAAAGACATTTTGACTCAGTGCAGTAGCAGTAAACAAATAGGACCTATAGGACGCATAGGTCCCATTTCCTGAGTGCCCACTCACTGCCCACTGCTCACTTCTTTCTATAGCTTGCTCGCACGACCGTCTTGATGTTTCCGCGAACGTGAAAGTCGCCCTCTATCTCAACACTCAGAGGATCACACGCAGTGACAAAATCTTCGAGGATCACATTAATGACGTGCTCGTGAAAGATCTTCACATTTCTAAACGCGTTGATGTAGAGCTTAAGACTCTTCAATTCCACACAACGCTGGTTGGGAACATACTCGAGTCTGATGGTGGCGAAGTCTGGAAAGTCGGAAAAAGGACAGATAGCTGTGAATTCTGTGATCTCGAAGTTGATTCTTATTTCGCGGCCAGGAAACTCGTACGCAAAGGTATCGAGAGGAAACAACTGCATCTCTTCGCGCGGTGTAGAGCGAATGTCGAGACCTTGTTGATTAACTTCCGCGAGCGGACTCTCAGTGATTGCCATCGCCTTGCTCCTAAAACCGGGGAACGATAGATCCTATTCATCCTATCGGCCCTATTAAACTTAAGAATTATTCTGGCGTCCAATGGTAAACACCTTAACCAGCGCGAGACCAGCGACGAACCCGCCAATGTGGGCCGCATAAGCCACGCCCCCCTGTTGTGACCCGCCGCCCAACAGTCCGAGGCCACTGATTAATTGGAACGCAAACCAAATTCCGATAGCCACGTAGGCAGGGACCTCGGTGAGGAAGCGAAACAGGATAACGGTTACACGCCGGTGGGGATGAAGAACGATATAGCCACCAAGGACCCCCGAGATTGCTCCCGAGGCTCCCAAACTGGGTATCAAGAGACTGCCGGCGTCGGTGGAAAACATGACTGTCGTTACCACGTGGGCCAATGATGCGAGCACGCCGGTCACCAGGTAAAAGATCAAATATCTCAAATGTCCCAGTCGATGCTCGACATTGTCACCAAAGATCCAAAGGAAAAGCATGTTGCCGGCGATGTGGGCGATCCCGCCGTGCATGAACATCGAAATTATTAATGTCAGGTAGACAGAGAATGGCGTCGGCTGAAGACCAGGGATCAGGAGCTGCTGACCGGTTACTGGATGTTCCACGATTCTATCGGGCGTGCGAATATCACGCCCACTAACAATCTCCTGCGGCACCGTTGAGAACGCGTAGGTAAACCTCTCGTTCGTTCCCAGTTGCTGTAGGAAAACAAAGACCAGGATATTGATTGCGATCAGGACGTAGTTGACTATCGGAGTCGTTGTGCGATCTGTGTTGTCGTCGTAAAGAGGAAAAACCATTGTTAGTGTCCTTATCGGATCAAAATTAAACGCCAAGACGCAAAGGACGCCAAGAAATCAAAAGGATCCAAAGATCGAAGATGAGAAGATCAGAAGCAATCGGCAGCCCATGAAGCAGATTATCGAGACTGACTGGGTTCGACGAATACGATTGCTACTGCCTACTGCCATCTGCTTACTGCCTTCTGTCTTTCGTCCTTTGATCTCTTGGCGTCCTTTGCGTCTTGGCGTCTTGGCGGTTACGGCTGGCAGTTCAATCTGCACTCCTCACGCCAGCGTGTACAATCGCCGGTTCATGCGGCTTCAATAGCTCATAACCTTCCGAGCGCGCGACGAAGGTCGCGGCCGTAATGTCGCCCACCACATTGAGCGTCGTGCGGCACATATCGAGAATCCGATCCACGCCTAAAATGATCGCGATCAGCGCCGGATTCACACCAATGGTCACCAACACTCCGATGATAAAAGGTATAGAGCCGGACGGCACGCCCGCTGTTCCGATCCCTCCGAGGATAGCCAGGTAGACCACCATTAATTGCTGGCCCAGCGTGAGGTCAACGCCGGCCAGCTGGGCCAGAAACAGTACCGTGACCCCTTCATATAACGCCGTCCCGTTTTGATTCGCGGTGGCACCAACTGTAAGCACGAAACTATTAATTTCCTGGGGCACACCCAGGTTCTCTTCTGAAACCTTCAGGGCCGTCGGCAAGGTCGCATTCGATGAAGAGGTGGAAAACGCGGTCAGGATCACCGTTTTGATGCGCCGGAAAAAGTCGAGTGGTGAAAGCCGCGATAGAAAATAAACAGAGAGCGAGTAAACGCCAAACATATGTAGCGACAGACCAAGAAGCACGGTCACTACAAACCATCCGAGTGCTTGAAGTAGATCGAGTCCAAAACGCGCGGTGTTATTAAACAGCAAACAGGCCACCGCATAAGGAGCGAACTTCATGATCATCTCAATGATCTTGGCGGTGATTTCGTAGAGAGCTTCAAGACCCCGCAGGAGAGGCGCAGTGACCTTGACTGGAATCAGCGTGATAGCGATGCCAATCACCAGGGCAAAGAACATCAAGTGAAGCATGTTGGGATTTTCGCCGGCGACGGCGAATACCGGATTTTTCGGCACGATTGTTTCGACGACGGCCATCAGCGGCTTTGGTGTCGCGATGCTGGCTTTTTTTGCGTCCTCTACCGTCTTGGTAGCATCAGTCGCATACCGCTGTTGTAGAGCTGCGGAAGTTGCCGGATCAATTCGCTTCCCAGGCCTGATCGTGTTTGCCAGAGTCAATCCGATCACTACCGAGATAGCGGAGATAACCAAACAATATGCAAATGATTTCAAACCAACCCGCCCGAGCTTGCGAATGTCGCCAATTCCAGCTACGCCAACGACCAGTGATGAGAAAACGAGCGGCACGACGATCATCAGCAGCAAACGAAGAAATAACTGGCCGATTGGCTGCGTAATATTGTCAATAACCCAAACCACCCGGGGATGGTCGCCGCCGAATCCATAGTTGACCGCGACACCGGCAATCACGCCCACGGCCAGGCCAATGAGAATTCGGGTATGAAGCGCCATTCCCTTTGGCTTGTCGTGGGTCTCCTCATCAAGATCTGTGGTCACTTCCCGCTCGAACGCATCGGCGTTAAGTTTTGTTCGGGGGTGTTTATCGTCGTGTTCGTTTGGCATAGGATTCTTATCAAAGCTCCGGAAGTTTGAGGGTGAAACGGGTTCTCATCTGCCCCAGCGTAACTTGTCGCGCAACACATCAAAATAATTTCGATTGGTTGGCTGCACGATATTAAAAGTGGTTTGGCTCTTGCGAATTACCACTCGGTCCTCGACTTTCAAGGGAAAACCAACCTGACCATCCAGAGTCAAAGCAACATCTTCCTGCGCAGTTTTCAAACATAGCTCAATAAATGCATTGTCAGGCACAACGATGGGCCGGTTTGATAGAGTGAAGGGACAGATCGGTGTGATCACAACGGCGTTCATTGACGGGAAGATCACCGGACCACCGGCTGACAGGCTATAGGCAGTCGAGCCGGTGGGAGTGGAAACGATGAGTCCGTCCGCTCGAAACGAATTGACAAACTGCTGGTTTAGATAGGCTTCGATTTCGATGATGCGGGCCAGGGCAGATTTGTTGATGACAACGTCATTGAGCACGCGATTTTTAGTTACTTGTTCGGTGCCCCGGATTAGTTCAACCGCAAGCATCACGCGCTTATCGAGGCGGTAGTTGCCGGCCAGGATCGATTCGAGCGCCGTATACAACTCCTCGATGCGAAACTCAGCCAGGTAACCTAGTCCCCCGAAGTTAACCCCCAGGACTGGGACTTCGTTGTCACC
>Ga0190274_10001412_pt1 | contig 14056 bp, 4 predicted proteins | sample Popmic531T_FD_133002 | JGI IMG/M metagenome (GOLD analysis project Ga0190274, IMG submission 133002) | Populus adjacent soil microbial communities from riparian zone of Yellowstone River, Montana, USA - 531 T | ecosystem: Environmental > Terrestrial > Soil > Riparian zone | place: USA: Montana...
GTTGTTACCTCCGCAATATTTCTTACTTGTCCTGTAAGATTTGATGCCATTTGATTCACAGAATCAGTGAGATCTTTCCAAACACCTCCAACTCCAACCACCGTTGCCTGTCCTCCCAATTTTCCTTCTGAACCCACCTCACGTGCTACGCGTGTTACTTCCGATGCAAATGAGTTCAGCTGATCCACCATGGTATTGATGGTATTTTTTAGTTCGAGAATTTCTCCCCGTACATCCACCGTAATTTTCCTGGATAAATCACCTTTTGCAAGCCCTGTGGTTACTTCTGCAATGTTTCTTACCTGACCGGTAAGGTTCGATGCCATCTGGTTCACCGAGTCAGTTAAATCTTTCCATACACCACCCACACCTTTCACGGTTGCTTGTCCACCAAGCTTTCCTTCCGATCCAACTTCACGAGCCACACGTGTTACTTCTGAACCGAATGAGTTCAGCTGATCCACCATGGTATTGATTGTATTTTTTAATTCAAGGATTTCGCCTTTTACATCCACCGTAATTTTTTTCGACAAATCGCCTTTAGCCACAGCGGTAGTCACTTCTGCAATATTCCGCACCTGGGCGGTAAGATTACTACCCATCTGGTTTACAGAATCCGTCAAGTCTTTCCAAACACCACCTACACCTTTTACTTTTGCCTCTCCTCCTAATTTTCCTTCCGATCCAACTTCACGTGCCACACGGGTTACTTCCACTGAAAATGAATTCAGCTGATCCACCATCGTGTTGATTGTATTTTTTAATTCAAGAATTTCTCCTTTTACATCCACTGTAATTTGCCGGGACAAATCACCTTTAGCAACCGCTGTTGTTACCTCTGCAATATTTCTTACCTGTCCTGTCAGGTTTGATGCCATTTGATTTACTGAATCAGTGAGATCTTTCCAAGTACCTGCTACACCTTTCACATGCGCTTGCCCTCCGAGTTTTCCTTCTGTTCCTACTTCAAGTGCCACACGAGTTACCTCGGAAGAAAATGAGTTCAATTGATCCACCATCGTGTTGATAGTGTTTTTAAGTTCCAGGATTTCACCTTTTACATCCACAGTAATCTTTCTCGACAAATCGCCCTTAGCCACAGCGGTAGTAACTTCCGCAATATTTCGTACCTGGGCAGTAAGGTTACTTCCCATCTGATTTACAGAATCAGTAAGATCTTTCCACACTCCTCCAACGCCTTTCACTTTAGCTTGTCCACCCAGCTTTCCTTCGGAACCCACTTCACGGGCCACACGAGTTACCTCCATGGAAAACAGGTTTAATTGTTTCACCATGTCGTTTACTTCTTTTGCGATACGTGCAAATTCACCTTGCAATTGGTGACCTCCAATTTCCTGTGGCATCTGTTGTGACAGATTTCCTTTCGCAACGGAACTGATTACGTGGGCTATTTCAATAGTAGGATGGACCAGGTCGGAAATCAGGGAATTCAGAGATTCCACTCCTGTACTCCATGCGCCTTTTGCCTGTGGAAGTTCAATACGCTGCGTAAGTTTTCCTTGTTTACCAATCGTGTTTCCGGCTTTGGTAAACTCTTCAATCATTTGTTCATTAAGAGAAATTATTTCGTTAAGCGTATCGCAAATTTTTCCGTTGATCCCGGTTTGATCAATTGGCATACGCACACCGAAATTACCTTTTCGTACTTCTGTAAGCACCCGAAGAAGTTCGGTGGCATTCAAATGTTCGACCATTTGCGGTTCCGGTGTTACCGCGATGTTTTCCCTTAGGATTTTTCCTTTTGTTGAAATGGCTTTGGTCTTTGACAAAGTGACCTGTTCCGTTGCAACTTCCATCGAAGCTGTAACATTGTTTTTCTTCTTTTCCATAAATAAGTTAAGTTATGAAATCAAAATCAGTGATGATTTTTGCTCTAAAATTATGCTGTTGGTTGAATGTAAAACCAAGATAAAAGATAAATCAATTCAAACCCTCCTCATTATTAATATTTTCTTAAAATTGTGGACGAAATTCCCCAATTCTGAGAGGTATGATATTTGATTATGGGCGGTTTTTTATTGAGAAAATGAAAAGTTGGGGAAATGGGGAAAACACAAAAGGGGGGAGACGCGACAAGTCAGAAATTTAAAAAAAAATGTACTTCGCTAATTTAATTCTTCACAAATCGACCCCTGGAAGTTTTAGCACCGTTCTCTACCTGGACAAAGTATATTCCCTGTGAAAATGTTGAGATGTCGATTCTTTGCTTTGCGGAAGAGTTTGCGATAAGGTTTGTATAAATAGTTCGGCCGGCAACATCTGTAATAATTATTCTACAATTTGAAATGGATGCAATTCCGACTTCGATATTTAATATTGAATTGGCAGGGTTAGGATACAGAAGCAAGTTGTCAAATGACACAATGGATTCAGTAAGGGAAGTAGGCGATTCAATTCGTGTGACAGCAGTATTTGTAATCACCGGGGCATTAAAATCAAAACAGATTGCCGCTCTATTTGTAATGCTATCTCCAGCTATTAGAGTTGATTTTGGTTTGATCCTGTAACGAATAAAACCATGACTCGCAGGTTCGTTTACATTGCTATCGGCCAGTAATATGTTATCAAATTGAAATCGCATATTTTTCTCCCATTGCAACCAATCCAGATTTACCGGATGCGAGGCAGCTACAAATTCAAATGAAGATAAATCAAGTAAATTGGTATCAATTGAATTCATCACTTTAACAGTGAAAGCAGTGTCGTTTCCGGTATTCTGAAAACGAATAATATACTCCAGGTAAGGCGGGTTAGGAAACTGTGTAGTTAATAATGTGTCCTGATCAACAACAATATCATTTGGATCAGCGCTACCTGTTGTTAGAACTTCCCAATAAGATTGATTGCATGTGGTATTGGCATCACCGGCTATTGGTTCAATTCGTACTGACGAATTAATCAATGTTCCAATTGGAGTTCCTGTATTTACGTTTACAGTAATTGTAATATAACCTTGCTGAAAGGGAGCAAGCGGTCCAAAATTCCACACCAGTGAATCGGATGTGTAAGACGTAGCAATGGGTAAACTTGAAATATAGGTTACATCGCTATCCTGAAAGAAAATAACAATAGGACTCAGAGATGTGGTACCCACATTTTCATATGTGATTTGATAGCTTGCATTAAACCCTGCGCGGAAAGGACCGAGTGGTGTAATTGAGACACACAAATCATTAAAAACTCCTGCGGGCTGAAGTGCAAAGTTATTCAAGCTATCGATTTGTAAAATGCCAGTAAAATTTGCGCTTTGAGTTGCCGGTACAGCGGTGTAATAATTTAATGCAGCAGGTGAAACTACATAATTTCCGGAGTCGAACACTGAAACACTGTAACTTCCATTTTGCCCGGAGTATTCAAATTTACCTGTATTTAATTCTGTGACTTGTTTATTTGTAACAGGCGCTTCACCTGTATCAAGGGTGCCGTTACTATTAGCATCAATAAATAATTTTCCTGTAATTGAATTGTAACGCTCTGTAACTTTTATAATCCAGAAATCATATCCGCCATTACAGATTTCCGTTTTATCACCGGATATGTTTGAGGAGGAATATCCACCCAATAGATATCCACCATCATTGGTTTGAAGTGTAGTATAAAGTTCATCCCCATCAACTCCGCCAATAGTTTTTTGCCATTGTATATTGCCGGATGCATCGGTTTTTACAATCCAATAATCATCGTAACCAATAGCGTTTTCCGTTTTATCACCTGAAATATTTGACAGAGACCATCCACCCATCATGTATCCTCCATCTGAAGTTTGTACAATTGACATGAGCTGATCAAAATGGTTTCCACCGATTGTATTCTGCCACTGTATTACTCCCAAAGAATCCGTTTTTACGATCCAGTAATCCTGAAGACCAATGCAATTTTCAGTTTTATCACCTGAAATGTTTGAATTGGAAGTTCCGCCCAATATGTAGCCACCATCTGCGGTTTGATGAACGGAATACAGTTCGTCATATCCGCTTCCCCCTATAGTATTCTGCCATTGGATCGAACCCAATGCATCAATTTTTACGACCCAGAAATCATATGCGCCATCACAGATTTCCGTTTTATCTCCTGAAATATTTGAAGCGGAATATCCGCCCAAAATATATCCTCCATCAGCAGTTGACTGGATGGAATTAAACATTTCAGGTCCGGAACCACCAATAGTATTCTGCCATACTATATTACTAATAGAATCGGTTTTAACAATCCAGTAATCTCCACTACCAATACCCATGGAATTCTCTGTTTTATCACCTGAAATGCCGGAAAATGAATAACCACCCAAAATATATCCGCCGTCTGAAGTCAGGTCAATTGAAAAAATCCAATCCACATCATCTCCACCAATTGTATTCTCCCACATTATATTTCCTGAAGCATCAGTTTTTACAATCCAGAAGTCACTTTCGCCAATACAATTTTCAGTTTTATCTCCTGAAATGTTTGACATAGACCACCCACCTACAATATACCCGCCATCCGGGGTTTGCTTAACAGAATAAATTTCATCATCATTACTGCCTCCGATTGTATTCTGCCATTGTATATTACCAAAGGCGTCAATTTTGACCAACCAAAAATCTATTGTACCATTGCTGTTTTCAGTTTTGTCGCCTGAAATGGATGAATAGGATGATCCACCAATAATGTATCCCCCATCGGTGGTTTGCTGCATAGAATTAATCCGGTCCAGGCTATTTCCCCCAATGGTATTCTGCCATTCAATCACCTGGGATTTCGATAATAGAGGTAGCATGCATAGTGCAATAGCTACCAACAAAAGGTGTTTTTTCATCTTAGAGAATATTAGGCAGATTAGTTCATAATCTACTTTGTAGTGGTTAAATCTCTTAAAAAGTACATATACATCCGGAATCGGATGTTAAACAGGGCTATAAAATAGATGAGGATAAGCGCCGGAATGTTGCAGGGAATTTTGAATGTCGCCCCCGCTATTTTCCAGTCTGTTTATTATTTATTCTCAATTTTTCACAAACCGACCTCTTGATATTTTGGCACCGTCCTCTACCTGCACAAAGTAAATTCCTTGTGAGAAAGATGATATGTCAATGCTATGTTTTGTAGAAGAAGATGCGATTGGGATCAATAAAACGGTTCTTCCGGCAACATCTGTAATAATTATTCTGGATTCAGAGCCGGACATACTTTCGGCATCAATGAATAATATTGAATTTGCCGGGTTTGGATAAATCAGCAGGCCTTTTGACATTTCACTTATATCGGAGACAGAAGTTTGTACATCGGAAAGCTTTACGATCCAGTAATCCTGTTCACCATTGCAGTCTTCTGTTTTATCACCTGAAATGGTTGTGTTGGAAAAACCACCCAGAATATAACCTCCGTCTGAAGTTTGGGAGGTTGACAAAAGATCATCATAATTATTTCCACCGATTGTATTCTGCCATTGAATTGTTCCGGATGAATCTGTTTTTATCACCCAAAAATCATTCCCGCCCATGCAGTTTTCAGTTTTATCTCCTGAAATATTTGATTCGGAACCTCCGCCAATTATATAACCTCCATCCAAGGTTTGCATAATGGAAGATAAATAATCGGATAAGCTTCCTCCAATGGTATTCTCCCATTGAATCACTCCGGAAGAATCAGTTTTTACTATCCACATATCTAACATTCCATTATTATTTTCTGTTTTATCTCCTGAGGAGTCGGATATGGAATAACCACCTAAAATATAGCCCCCATCTATGGTTTGACTAACAGATTCTAAATAATCCTCTAAACTGCCACCTATTGTGTTTTGCCATTGGATCATACCGGATGAATCGGTTTTAACTATCCAGTAATCTAACCAACCAAGACTATTTTCTATTTTATCACCAGAAATGTTTGATGTAGAACCTCCTCCCAACACAAAACCTCCATCAATTGTTTGTTGGATGCAATACAGCAACTCATCACCTCCGCCTCCAATATCGTTTTGCCATTGTATATTTCCTGTCGCATCAGTTTTTACAATCCAGTAATCATATCCACCTTTAGTACTCTCAGTTTTATCACCAGATATGTTTGAACTGGAATTACCGGCTAGTATAAAGCCTCCGTCTGTTGTTTGAGATACTTTATAAAGAAAATCAGGTCCGTCACCGCCGATAGTATTCTGCCATTGTATTGCACCATAGGAATCGGTTTTTATAATCCAGTAATCATAACTACCATTACTATTTTCTGTTTTATCTCCTGAAATATCGGAATCCGAAGTGCCTCCCAGTATATAGCCTCCGTCGGAAGTTTGCTGAATGGACCTAAGATCATCTCCACCAAGACCTCCAATAGTATTTTGCCATTGCACATTTCCGGAGGAGTCGGTTTTAACTATCCAGAAATCATGAGAACCGAAACAATTTTCAGTTTTATCTCCTGAAATGTTAGACACAGACCATCCACCTAAAATATACCCGCTATCAGAAGTTTGTTGAATGGAATAAAGATGATCTATATCATTACCACCAATGGTATTTTGCCATTGAATTGTTTGGGAGATTGATAAAAAAGGCAGCCAGCATAAAGCAATGGCAACCGGGAAAAGGCGTTTTTTCATATGAGAGGATATTGGAAGGATTAGTTACATAGCTGCTAAGTCGTGGTTAAAATACTTAGAAATCCCCAATTGGATCTGGGATAAGATGAACATCATGATTTTTAATAAGACGAAAAGGAAAGAAAGAGCGTTGCAAGGAGTTCTATTGGCCACCTTCGCAATCTTCGGGTAAATCAATTCTTCACAAACCGACCTCTTGAAATTTTATCACCTGCCTGTAGCTGCACAAAATAAGTGCCTTGTGAAAGATATGAAATGTTAAGGTTGTGTTTGGAGGTAGCAGATGTGATTGGCTTCGAAAAGATTGTTCGACCTGCAACATCTGTAATAATTATTCTGGATCCAGAGGCGGATATATTTCCGGATTCGATGAATAAAATTGAATTTGCAGGATTGGGATATAATTGCATGTTGTCAAATATTGCAATTGATTCATTTATAGAAGTTGGCAACACAATTCGTGTGACAGCAGTGTTGGTAATTACCGGCGCATTAAAATCAAAATAAATTGCAGCATTGTTTGTAATACTATCACCAACAATTAGTGTTGATTTAGGTTTGATCCGATAACGAACAAAACCATGACTTGCAGGTTCATTTACATTGCTGTCGGGAAGCAGAATGTTATCAAATTGAAAGTACATATTTTTTTCCCAGTTAATCCAGTTGAGATCTACAGGATGTGAAGCTGTCACAAATTCAAACGAAGACAAATCCAGAAAATTGGTATCTACAGGATTCAAAACTTTTACAGTGAATGCAGTGTCGTTTCCTGTATTTTGAAAACGGATAATGTATTCCAGGTAAGGAGACATTGGGAACTGTGTTGTTAATAATGTGTCCTGATCAACTACAATATCATTTGGATCAAAACTTCCTGTTGTTAAAACTTCCCAGTACGATTGATTGCATATGGTATTTGCATCTCCTGCTACAGGCTCTATTCGTGCTGATGAATTAATTAAAGTACCAATTGGAGTTCCTGTATTCACATTCACAGTGATCAAAATACTTCCTTGTTGAAAAGGAGTAAGTGGTCCGAAATCCCACACCAGTGAATCTGTGGCGACAGTTGTAGCAGTCGGAATACTGGAAACTAAGGATATGTCATTATCCGGAAAGAAAATGACTGTGGGATTTAAAATAGTGGTGCCCACATTTTCATAATTGATTTGATAACTTGCATTAAACCTTGCACGGAATGGACCAAGTGGTGTAATTGTAACACATAAATCATTGAAAACACCAGACGGTTGAAATGCAAAATCATTTAAGCTGTCGGTTTGCTGAATGCCTGTAAATATTGCACTGTGAGTTGCCGGAACAGTGGTATAATAATTTATTGCAAGAGGCGACACAGTATAAATTCCTGAATCAAGCACTGAAACAGTATAATTACCATTTTGCACTGAAATCCCATATCTTCCAGTGTTTAATTCAGTGACTTTTTTATTTACAACAGATGGCTCACCCGATTCCTGTAAATTGTTGTTATTGGTATCGATAAATAATTTTCCTGTTAAACCATTGTAATAATTGGTAAGCTTAACAATCCAAAAATCAGATGCACCAGATCTGTTCTCTGTTTTATCACCCGATATATTTGACATAGATTTTCCGCCTAAAATATATCCACCGTCACTCGTTTCTTGAAGAGAATAAAGTTGATCATCGGCACTACCCCCAATAGTATTCTGCCATTGAATAATGCCGGCGGTATCGGTTTTTATAATCCAATAATCATTACCACTGTAACAAGTTTCAGTTTTATCACCAGAGATATTTGATAAGGAATATCCGCCCAAAATTAATCCTCCGTCTGTAGTTTGATAAACAGACATTAAGTTATCACTGTTACTACCCCCGATAGTATTCTGCCATTGGATAACACCAGCTGTATCGGTTTTTACGATCCAGTAATCATAATCGCCTTTACTGTTTTCAATTTTATCCCCGGAAATGTCTGAATTAGAATATCCACCTAAAATATATCCCCCGTCACTCGTTTCTTGAAGAGAATAAAGTTGATCATCAGCACTGCCCCCGATAGTATTCTGCCATTGGATAACACCGCTTGTATCAGTCTTTACGATCCAATAATCATAATCACCCATGCAGTCTTCGGTTTTATCGCCTGAAATGTTAGAATTGGAATATCCACCCAGAATATACCCTCCATCCGTGGTTTGCTTTATAATCCTAAGTGCATCATAACCGCCATTTCCCCCGATAGTATTCTGCCACTCTATTGTACCTAATCCATCAGTTTTTAAAATCCAGTAATTATAATCACCATAATTGTCTTCTGTTTTATCCCCGGAAATGTTAGAATTGGAATATCCACCTAAAATATATCCACCATCTGCAGTCTGTTGAGTAGAAAATAAAAAATCCGTTAAATCACCTCCGATGGTATTCTGCCATTGAATATTCCCAGATGAATCGGTTTTAACAATCCAATAATCAGCATATCCATTGCTGTTTTCTGTTTTATCGCCTGAAATATTTGATTCTGATGATCCGCCCAGAATATACCCTCCGTCCATCGTTTGTTTAATAGAGGTAAGTGCATCAAAGCCACTTCCACCGATGGTATTCTGCCATTGTATGATGCCAGATGAATCCGTTTTTACATTAAAGTAATTGCTAGATACCCCAGCAGTGTATCCACCTAAAATATATCCCCCGTCACTGGTTTGTTGAATGCTAAAAAATTCTTCATTAGAATTTCCCCCGATGGTATTTTGCCATTGAATTTCCTGAGCGAAAATGGATGATTGCAAAAACAAAATTGTTGCAACAAGAAAGAACAAACATTTTTCCATAGGTATGAAAATCAGAATTTACTGCCTAAGGTACAAGTAATATTCAGTATAAAAAATTACTGAGTAATGAAAATCGGTCATAAAAAAACCTATTGGGTATTTGCCCAATAGGTTTTTTTTAAAGCAGAAGTCTTTTAATAAGCAAACTTCCTGGTCTCTACCTTCTCGCTATTCTGAAGAATGATCTGGTAAACACCTTTTGCCAGTTCCACATTAATATCAAAATTGTTATATCCTTTTTCAGCGGCATATTTGTCTTTGGAATAAACAAGACGCCCGGTCATATCAATAATGCGGATGTTTAAAGGTTCATTGGAATTGTAGTGGAATATGATAGTCACACCCTGCTGCGAAGGCTTCAGAATGGATGTAATGATTTCAAACGCATCTGAATCGAATCGCACAGGTACCGGTCCAAAGGTTTCCCTTGTATTATCATAATCGTATTGTACCAGGTAATAATATTGAAGTCCTTCCAGTGGAGCATTATCCCATGCTTCATAGTGCTGGAGATTATTTCCTGACCCTTTACTCGGTACGGTGGAAATTATTTTGTATGTTTTGTTATCAACGGTTCTTTCAATATCAAAATAGTTGCTGTTGATTTCCGATGCGGTATTCCATTGCAAGCGAACTTTGCTTTCTACTTTCTCCCCATAGAAATCAAGTAAAGTTACAGGAAGTGGCGAGGTGTTTCCTGTGATTGTCCACCACATGCTGTTTGCAAAACCTGAATAATTCGGAAGTTGAACACTGTTGGGTGTACCTGCAGTGAATATTTGTCCTGGCTGGAACGGGAATTCCCACAAATCAGAAGCATTCATCCAAGGTTGCGCTCTCATATTTGCATTTCCGTATTGCGCCTGTTCTGTTGTTGAATAACGGAATGTAATATCAGCTTGTGCACCCGAACCGGTATTGTTTATCATGAAGTAACGATCAGCCATCGACCATCCTGCAGATCCGTAACCACCGCCAACTCCATTATTTATTCCCAGAATATTTGTAACCTCCGGCAATGGCAGGTTAGTATTATTTTGAGCTGTCCTGTACGTTGCAAATGTTACATCATGAGTTCCTGAATCTATGTTATAATCCAGTGGAATGTATTCACCCGCTGCAGTCACAAACGGAATTATACGCATACCCGCTGCATTTCCCATTTGCCAGTTCAAACGACCAAACGGAGTTATGTTCGATGCAATCACATCCATTTCAGATTGAATATATCCGTTGACTCTGCTCAAACTTCCTGCTATAGGGTTGAGTAACGTCAATAATTTGTTGTTCAGTTTCAGTCTTCCTAATGACAGTTGCAAAGAATCGTTCACTGTTACATCAGAAATAAGCAGCACATGATTGTTGTTGCTAATTTTCAAATCAAAAAATGTGGTTGGCATTGTTCCGGAAATTTTCTGGTTCAGAACAGTACCGTTCATAGTAACGATGCTGTTCTCCGGTATAAATGTTCCATTATTTTCCCAATGTCCTGCTACATTAATTGGGAATCTGTTATAAGGTCTGCTGAATTCAAAAGTTAAATTCGGGCGATAAACAATCGATGTAGTTACTGTATTGTAGAAAGTCACAACGCTATTTACTGCTACAGGAAGGTTAGGGATCACAGTTACCACATTACCTGCAATGGATACAACCTGCACGCCCAGGCTGGTTACCTGTCCGGGAATAATATCGCCAGCATCGGCCGGATCAACGGTCAGCTGATTAGTTCCTGCTGTGCCGACACAAGGACTCATTAAAGTATCTTTTGGTGACAATGAACAACCTGCCTTCACAAATGTTGAGAGATTTTTTATTGTCATGAATCTCCTCGAGCTGGTAGTTTGTGTAAACCGAATTTCATCATTAGTTCCTGTAGTAGGGAAACCCGTGTTATCATAACACATTTCAATAATCATCGGATTGGCCCCGCCATTCCAAACTATCGGTGTGGATAATGTAAGAAGTATTGTTCCAAAATTATTTAAAGTAGGAATGTATGCATCCGGATCCAGATCACCACTGTAAATGGTGACCGGTGACGCAGGTGTTCCTGTTGGCAATGGAATATTTGCTGCTGCACCTAAGCCGAAAATTGATTGTGCATTGGTAGTATAGAAATAGTTGAGTGAGAAATTTTTATATGGGTTACCATTTGATTTTCGTTGCATGTGAATGCGAATAGCCGTAATGACATCACCTGCCCGCATTCCCTCCGCTAAAAATTCAGCTTGAGTAATTGAAACAAATGAACGCGCCCTTGTCGTTTGCGCTAAGGGGTTATCATTCGGACGGTTTAGTAATCCATTACTTACCTGGCAAGAATCGGAGAAACTTGATTTGACTTTAATTGCACCGGTCGCAGTTTGAATTTTTACAGAGTCTAAAACGGTTAAAGAACTTCCTCTGGTCGCATCGATATAAATGGAATCTGAACCTTCAATTCTCAACTTAATTGCTCTTGCCTGCACGCTGTCGCGGATGACCGGCCGGTAATAAGGATATAATCCGGTAGGACCTCCAGGAATTCTGACATTCTTATCAATATTGCCCAACATTGGTACTACTGAAGGACACCAGTTCACCGGGTCATTCCAATTATCATTGATTCCCAACCAGGTTGTCCAACCCGGCATTGAAGGACAATCTGGAATTAACGTTACAATGTAATCTTCGGTTTCTCCATAAAGATAGGTTGCAGTTGGGAGGATATTGGCAGTACTGATAGCTTCTCTAACCCGCAATAACACAGGGCCAGGATGAGCAGTATCCGGCACAGTAAAACTTGTTGTATAGGTGCCATTGTTACCCATTGAACCCGACTGTGCAATTTTTTCGTTAGAAGTAAAGATAAAATCACCGTTAAAATCAATCCATGCTGCTATCCAGCTTCCATTGAGAGTTCCGACCTGTAATGAAATCGTATAGGACGTTGTTCCGTCTGCTGTAAGAGATGTGGTTTTACCCAATGCAGGCTGAAAGAATTCGTAATCGGAAGGGTGTGTTTGCCAGGCACAATTTCTGGGATATGGTCCCGGGCACGCAGGTCCGGCATTAACACCTGAAGTAATTCTATTCAGGTTATTGCTGATTCCAAGTGCGAGATTGCCCTGAAGTATCACATTATTTACCCAGCAGGTTCTGTTGGAATTTGCGCTACCACAATAACTGCTGTAAAGCGGAACGGTGATATTCCCCCAGATTACCCGCGATCCTGCAAATGTTTGTGTAAAAGGAATCTGTGGGGAGCCTGACATGGTAAAATTGACCCACTCTGCATCTACATAATTGTTGGTAACAGCAGCCGGAGCAATCCGGTATGTAATCCAGAAATAATTATAGCCATGTTCTAATCCACTGAATGAAGCTAGTCCCGTATAATTTGCATTTGGAGCAGTAAGGAACATGTAATTTGTAAGCCAGGGATTGTTGTATGTTCCCAGGAGAATCGCTTCTGCTGTATCAAATGAAGCAGTTCCTCCGGTGTACCAAAGTCGCGCATTGGAAATGTCAGTTGCCGGATTTGTACTTCCATTGGTATTAAATTCCATATTGGTAAGTACTCTTGGACTAACCGCGCCATCCATTGTCAATCGGCAACCTATAATTTGTTCTCCGGGTCTTCCGGCAACAGTGGTATTGACATTCTGAACAACCACTTCGGCTGAATTAGCTGTGTAAGCCTGGGTTAAGGGATATGTATTGACGCTTAAATCATCAATGAAAATATTATATCCCGCTCCGCTGATTGCTACGATCAAAATATAAACTGAACTTCCGTTAAACGGACTGGCATTCGGAATGGTATAAGAACACTGATTCCATCCATTAACTATAGCCCCTGCGGGCAATAAAGTAGTCGAACGATGGATAGTTGATGCGCCAGTTGCAATTTCATTTAATAAAACAGCTCCATTTACTCCACCTGTAACGACCGCGGAGTCATTCACATAAACCTGTATACGATCAACAGCAGCCGGTCCAACATTGTCTCTATACAGCCAGAAATTAAAAGCAGCCCCACCAACCGGCATTCCACCCCTCATGTCGAGGCGTTTGGAGGCTATAAACGAGGATTCTCCAGCTACCACATCCTTTGCTTTGTAACCCAGCAGATCTGTTCCGGTTCTTGCGGTAATAGTTGGGAAAGTGGTGACGTTGGAGCAATGATAAATATTATCGACATCGATACTTACTCCAATTTGCTCCTGCAGCCAGCCAAGAGGGATTTTGTAGTTTACACCAGGAATAACCTGCTCGAAGGATTCATTATAAACCAATTGAGCACTGACCGGACGAAATGAACTGATCAGTATCAAAGCTGAAACGAGCTGAATAAAAAGAACCGATTTATTAGGACGATTCAAGAATGATAAAGTGGATTGTAGAATTGCTTTCATGACCTTTCAATCATTGTGTTTTGTAGGGGACATATAGGGTTTTAATGCAAGGATTTAACAAATATATTCAAAATTCCATAATAACCAAATAATTAGGGACAAATCCACCGGTTTTTACGGTGAATATGACTGAAAGTTCATATTGGGCTAAAATAAGGGCTGGCAAGGCATTTCGATCCATTTTTCAGGTCCTTAACCGGCACATCAATTCTTAAAAATCTGGTGAA
>Ga0190274_10001413_pt1 | contig 14055 bp, 12 predicted proteins | sample Popmic531T_FD_133002 | JGI IMG/M metagenome (GOLD analysis project Ga0190274, IMG submission 133002) | Populus adjacent soil microbial communities from riparian zone of Yellowstone River, Montana, USA - 531 T | ecosystem: Environmental > Terrestrial > Soil > Riparian zone | place: USA: Montana...
GGGCCGCGGCCCGTGCGCCGCGCTGCAGGTACGCGAGCACGATCGGCGCCGAGCGGCGCAGCTGCAGCACGAGGCCGGTGTCCGCGATGTCCTGGCTGGTGGCTCCCCAGTGCACGAAGCCCGCGGCTTCGGCGTCGAGCTCGGCCACGCGCCGCGTGAGCTGCCCCACCAGGGGGATCACCAGGTTGCCGGCGTTCGCGGCCTCCGCGGCCAGCGCGTCGAGGTCGTACGTCTCGGCGCTGCAGACCCTGGTCAGTGCGGCCGGGCAGCTCGCGGGAATCACGCCGAGATCGGCCTGTGCCTGCGCCAGCGCCAGCTCGCAGTCGAGCATCGCCTGGACGCGCGCCGTGTCGGAGAGGCACGCGAGCAGCGCGGCGTCGCCGAAGAGCTGCGCGTGCAGCGCCTGGGGCAGGCTCATCGGCGCCCGCCGTCACGCATCGAAGAACACCGTCTCGTCGGGCCCCTGCAGCACCACGTCGAAGCGGTACGCGTCGCTCGCGATGCGCCGCGCGAGCAGGCTCGAGCGGCGGTCCTCGGGCACGAGCGAAAGGATGGGATCGCTCGCATTCTGCGGCTGGTCCTCGAAGTAGACCCGCGTCAGCAGCCGGCTCAGGATGCCCCGCGCGAAGATCTGCAGCACCAGGTGCGGCGCCTGCGCGGGGCCGCTCGGCCCGGGCAGGATCGTGTCGATCGCGAACGCGCCACTGGCATCGGTCGGCGCCCGCGCGAAGCCCGCATCCACCTGCCAGAACTCCAGCAGCGCGTCGCCGACCGGAGCGCCTGCGCCGTCGCGCACACTGCCCCGCACGGAGATGCGCACGCCGTTGGCGCTGGAGTGCGCGAGCGGGGCACACGCGAGCGCGCCGTGGAAGAAGGGTCCGATCGTCTGGAAGGGCGTCGGACCGCTCATGCACAGCGCCCGCGCAGCACGAGGTCGAAGCGGAAGCCGAGCGCCCAGTCGGGCCGTGTGGCCGAGAGGTCGAAGCGCGCGATCAGGCGCTCGCGTGCGCGCGCGTCCGGCACCGCGTTGAAGATCGGATCGGCGTCGAGCAGCGGATCGCCCGGGAAGTACATCTGCGTCACGAGTCGCGTCAGGCAGCACGGGCCGAGCAGCGAGAAGTGCACGTGCGCCGGGCGCCACGCGTTCGCGTGGTTTGCCCAGGGGTACGCGCCCGGCCGGATGGTGACGAACTGATAGCGGCCGTCCGCGTCGGTCAGCGTGCGGCCTGCGCCGCTGAAGTTCGGGTCGAGCGGGGCGTCGTGCGTGTCGCTCGGATGCGCGTAGCGCCCGGCCGAGTTCGCCTGCCAGATCTCGACCAGCGTCTCGGGCACGGGCCGGCCCGCGTCGTCCATGACACGGCCGTGGATCACGATCCTTTCGCCGATCGGCGCCCCGCCGTGCTGGCGCGTCAGGTCGTGCGCGAGCGGCCCGAAATGCGCTGCCGCGTGACTCGGCCCCGTCTGCTCGGAGCGCGTCTGGGGGATCTCGATCGGCGGATGCAGCGGGTGCCGGAGCTTGGTGGAGGCGTAGGCGGGCGAATCGTTCGAGGGATGCGTGCCTGCCGGAGCGGGGCGGTATCCGTCGCGCGCGGTCTGCGCGATCTGCACGGTACCCACGGCACCGGCTGCACCGGCACCTGGACCGGCGTCGGTGTCCTCGCGTCCGCTCATCGCGCCCTCTGGGCGGATGCTGGCAGCTCGATTTCGGGGAGTCAAGGCAGCGGAATGCACTGTCAGTGCGCATCGCGCACGTGGGAGACTGTGGCCTCGCACGAGGAGCTGCCCATGGCCACGGCCCGCCGTTACCCCCGAGAATTCGTCAGCTCGATCGCCAAGGCGCTGGTCGTGATGCGCTGCTTCGACGAGAAGAGCCCGGCGCTGACGCTGAGCGAGGTGGCGACGCGCGCCAAGCTCACGCGTGCCACGGCGCGCCGCATCCTGCTCACGCTCGGCCAGCTCGGCTACGCGCGCTTCGACGGCCGCGCCTTCTCGTTGACGCCGCGCGTGCTGAGCTTGGGCTACGCATATCTCTCGTCCATGGGCTTCGTCGAGGCCGTGCGCCCCTACGTCGCCGAGGCCAGCCGCCTCGCGCAGGAGTCTTCGTCGATCTGCGTGCTCGACGGGACGGAGATCGTGTACGTGGCCCGCGTGCACACCGAGCGCATCATGTCGATCTCGCTCGGCGTCGGCACGCAGCTGCCGGCGCACGCCACGTCGATGGGTCGGGTGCTGCTCGCCCACCTTCCCGAGGAGGAGCTGCGTGCGCGCATCGCCCAGATCCGCTTCGTGCGCTTCACGCCTCGCACCGTCACGTCGCCCGTGCGTCTGCTGCGCATCCTTGCGGACGTGCGCACGGCGGGCTATGCGAGCGTCGAAGAGGAGCTCGAGTCCGGGCTCTCCTCGATCGCGGTGCCGATCCGCGACCGGCAGAATGAAGTGGTGGCTGCGCTGAACTTCGGCGGACCGACGGCGCGCCTGCAGGGCACGGCACTGACGCGGAAGTATCTGCCGATCCTCAAGGATGCCGCGGAGCGGATCACGGACGCGCTGCGCGGGGGGCCGTTCGCGTTCCGCTGATCGGTTGACAGCGGCGCGAGCCGCGTCGAAGAATCGTAGGCGCAGAGCGACTATACGTTCGCTATGCGCACACGCCTGAGCGTCACCTCGCAGTGCAGTGAGTGCAGTCTGCAGGGGCCTGCAGGGGCGGGCCAGGAGGCGCGACGTGATCGACAAGCGAACGACTGCTGCGGGTGCACTGCACGGCCTGCGCGATGGAGCCACCGTGCTGATCGGGGGCTTCGGTGGTGCGGGCGTACCTCTCGAGCTGATCGACGCACTGATCGACAACGGTGCGCGCGATCTGACGATCGTCAGCAACAGCGCAGGCAGTGGCGAGACGGGGATTGCCGCGCTGCTCGCCACGGAGCGCGTGCGCAGGATCGTCTGCTCGTTCCCGCGCCAGCCCGACTCGCACGTCTTCGACCGCCTGTACCGCTCCGGCGCGCTCGAGCTCGAGCTGGTGCCGCAGGGCAATCTCGCGGAGCGCATCCGCGCCGGCGGTGCCGGGATCGGCGCGTTCTACACGCCGACGGGTGCCGGCACGCTGCTCGCGCAGGACAAGGAGACGCGCACGATCGACGGGCGGGCGTACGTGCTCGAGTACCCGATCCGCGCCGATCTCGCGCTGATCAAGGCGTTGCGGGCCGACCGCTGGGGCAACCTCGTGTATCGGAAGGCGGCGCGGAACTTCGGCCCGGTCATGGCCACGGCTGCGCGCCGTGTGATCGCGCAGGTCTCGGAAGTCGTCGAGCTCGGTGCGCTCGACCCGGAGGTGATCGTTACGCCCGGTATTTTCGTGAACGCAGTCGTGTGCACGGGCGCGGCGCACCCGCAGGCGGTGTCGGATGCCGCGTGAGACCGGCGTGCGCGCGCTGAGCGAGCGCTGGAGCCGGGATCAGCTCGCCGCGCGCGTGGCGCGCGACATCCCGGAGGGCGCCTACGTGAATCTCGGCATCGGCCTGCCGACGCTCGTGGCGAGCCACCTGCCGCGCGAGCGCGAGATCTTCCTGCACAGCGAGAACGGCCTGCTGTGCATGGGGCCGCCGCCTGCGCCGGGAGCCGCCGACCCCGACCTGGTCAACGCGGGCAAGCAGCCGGTCACGCTGCTGACGGGCGGTGCGTTCTTCGATCACGCCGAGTCCTTCGCGATGGTGCGCGGCGGACACCTCGACATCTGCGTGCTCGGCGCTTTCCAGGTGTCGGTGCACGGCGACCTCGCCAACTGGCACAGCGGCGAGCAGGACGCGATCCCGGCCGTGGGGGGTGCGATGGACCTCGCGCTCGGCGCAGCGCGCGTGTTCGTGATGATGGAGCACTGTACGCGCGACGGGCAGAGCAAGCTGGTGCGCGAGTGCACGGCGCCGCTCACGGCCTCGCGTTGCGTGCACCGCATCTACACGGATCTGGCCGTGATCGACGTGACGCCGACGGGGCTGTGCGTCGTCGAGCTGGCCGACGGCGTGAAGCCCGACGAGCTGATCGCGCTGAGCGGGGTGCCGCTCGAGATGCGACATGGCTGAGGCGTTCGTGTGCGACGGCACGCGCACGCCGTTCGGCCGCTACGGCGGGGCGCTCGCGGGTCTGCGCGTGGACGACCTGGCCGCACTGCCGGTGCGCGCGCTGATGGATCGCAATCCGCGCGTCGACTGGGGCGCCGTGGACGACGTGGTGCTCGGCTGTGCCAACCAGGCCGGCGAGGACAACCGCAACGTCGCGCGCATGGCGGCGCTGCTCGCGCGGCTGCCGGTCGAGGTTCCTGGCACGACCGTGAATCGTCTGTGCGGGTCTGGCCTGGATGCGGTCGGGCTCGCGGCACGCGCGATCCGGTCGGGCGAGACGAGTCTGATGATCGCGGGCGGTGTGGAGAGCATGTCGCGCGCCCCCTTCGTGCTCGGCAAGAGCGACTCCGCGTTCGCCCGCGATCTCAGGCTCGAGGACACGACGATCGGCTGGCGCTTCGTGAACCCCGAGCTGCGCGCGCTGCACGGCGTCGACTCGATGCCCGAGACCGCGGAGAACGTCGCGGCCGAGTTTCGGGTCGAGCGCGCGGACCAGGACGCCTTCGCGCTGCGCAGCCAGCAGCGCTGCGCGCAGGCGGCAGCGCGCGGCGTGTTTGCCGAGGAGATCACGCCGGTCGCGGTTGCTGCGCGGCGCGGGCGCCCCGTGTGCGTCTCGGTCGACGAGCACCCGCGACCCGACACCACGCTCGAGGGTCTTGCGAAGCTGCGCGGGATCGCGCGCGACGACGGCAGCGTGACCGCGGGCAATGCCTCGGGCGTGAACGACGGCGCCTGTGCGCTGCTGATCGCGGACGAGGCCGCTGCTTCTGCACACGGTCTGGCTCCGCGCGCGCGGATCGTCGCGCTGGCGACTGCCGGTGTGCCGCCCCGCATCATGGGCATGGGACCCGTGCCGGCGATCCAGAAGCTGCTGGTGCGCGCGCGCCTCGAGCTCGCCGCGCTGGACGTGATCGAGATCAACGAGGCCTTCGCTGCGCAGGCCCTGGCGGTGACGCGCCAGCTCGGCCTGTCGGATGCGGCCATGCACGTGAACCCGAACGGGGGCGCGATCGCGCTCGGCCATCCGCTCGCTGCGTCGGGTGCGCGGCTCGTGCTGACCGCCGTGCGCGAGCTGGAGCGACGCCAGGGGCGCTACGCCCTGTGTGCGATGTGCATCGGCGTGGGACAGGGGATCGCCATGCTCCTCGAACGCGTGTAGAAGGGGGTTCATCGGAGCTCGGTACGGATGAAGACGGTCGACCTGGGTGAGCTGCTCGACGGGGGCCGCTGGAGCGGCTACCAGAAGCTGCTCGTGCTCGGCACGGGGCTCGCGATCGTCCTCGACGGGATGGACAACCAGCTCCTGCCGAACGCCGTGCCGACGCTGATCGAGGAGTGGGGCCGTCCGCGCGCCGAGTTCACGAACGCGCTCGCGCTCGGCCCGTTCGGCATGATGCTCGGCGGCCTGCTGGGTGGCGTGCTCGGCGACCGGCTGGGCCGCCGCACGGCGCTGCTCGCGAGCGTGTGGGCCTTCGCGCTGCTCACGCTCGCCGTGGCCCTGGCGACGTCCGTCGAGATGCTGGGGGCGCTGCGCTTCCTGGCGGGTGTGGGCCTGGGCGGAGCGATGCCGAACGCCGCGACGCTCGCGTCCGAGTACGTTCCGCGGAGCCAGCGACCCTTCGCCGTCACGCTGACGATCGTGTGCATTCCACTCGGTGGCGCGCTGGCCGGCGAGCTCGCGGCGCGTGTGATTCCGGTGTATGGGTGGCGCGCTCCCTTCGTGCTCGGGGGCCTGCTGCCGGTCGCGCTGGCGCTCGCGCTGTGGAAGCTGCTGCCCGAGTCGCCGCACTATCTGGTGCGACGCCGCGAGCGCTGGCCCGAGCTCACCGCGGCGCTGCGCCGCATGGGCCACGACCTCCCGCACGCCACGGAGTACGCCGACGCGCGCGCATCTGGTGCGCCGGTGCGAGCCGCTTCCATGCGCAGCCTGTTCGGGGCGACCTACGCGCGGGACACGCTCGCGCTGTGCGCGTCGTTCTTCTTCTGCCTGATGGCGAACTACATCGTCATCCTCCTTCTGCCCGCCATGCTGACGGCCGAGGAGGTGGGCTTCAGTCAGCCGAGCGCGAGCCGCATGCTCGCGCTGTCGAACTACGGCGGTGTCGCGGGCGCGCTGTGCGGCGCGCTGCTGATCCAGCGCCTGGGGTCGCGCGTCACGATGCTCGGGATGTCCGCCGGTGCGGTGCTGTGCGCGCTCGTGCTGGCCGGCCTGCGGCTCGATCCCGGCGACACGCTCGTGCTGATGGCGATGCTCGTCGCGACGGGCGCGTTGCTGAACGCCGTGCAGACGACCATGTACGCGCTGGCTGCTCACGTCTACCCGACCGACATCCGCAGCACGGGCGTCGGCACGGCCGTCGCCGTCGGCCGCGTCGGCAACGTGCTGGCCGCCTACGTGGGCGCGCTCGCACTCGATCGGGGCGGACCGCCCGGCTACTTCGTCTGCCTGGGCGCGCTGATGACCGTCGTGCTGGTGGCTCTCGCCGCGGTGAGCCGCCACGTCCCGCCCAGCGTGCGCACGCGCACCGAGTACGTCCTGCGCGTCACGTCGGAGTGAGCGACGCCGGGGAGAGCTGCGTGCGCCAGCCCGCGGCGTAGCTCCGGCGCGCCATCTCGGAGTAGGGGGCGGGGCTCACGGTCGCGCGGATCTCGATCTGGCGGTGGCGCTCGACGCTGGTCTTGCGCGTGCCGCCGGCCTCCTCGCCCCAGATCAGCGTCACCTCGCGGCCGAGCTCGACGTCCGGATCCACGACGCAAAGCGAGAGCATCGAGCGCTCGTTCGCGCTGTAGCCGCTGAACATCGAGAGCCCGACCGTGCGGCCGCCTGCGAGCACGCGGTCGTACGATGCCGAGGCGTAGTTCGAGAGCGGGAGGTCGATGTACTTGCAGGGATCGCCCGGCTCGAACAGCGAGCGGAAGACGCGCGCCACGTCGTCGCCGTTCCAGGCGAGTGTCACCTTCCGGCGCTGCGGCCGCTCGGCGAGCTTCGCGAGCGCATCGCGGCCGATGAAGTCGTGGTCGAGCTTCACGAACGGTCCGTAGCCGAGCTCGTAGGGCGTCAGGTAGTAGTCCGCGATGTCGCTCGAGACGAAGCTGCCGCCGAGCGATCCGGTGGCCTCGTAGCCCGTCGCGGGCAGCCACTGGCGGTAGGCCTGCAGCTCGGCCCCGGTGTAGACCGCCGGCAGCGGGGAGGGGATCCAGCCGGACTCGAGCGTGTTCGTCGCGTAGGCGCGGGAGCCGACCTGCGCGAGACCGTGCTCGCGGCCCGCCTCGACGATCGCGTCCCGGATCTCTTCGCCCTCGGCGTAGGGTCCCCAGATCTCCAGGCCCGGAGCGCCGGCCATACCGTGGCGCAGCGCGCGGACGCTGCGCCCGGCGATCTGGATCGCTCCCATGTGAAAGAAGCGGATGTCGGGCAGGGGGCCGCCGTGCAGCTGCTCGAGCAGCGCCGGCGCATGCGGTCCCTGGATCTGGAAGCGGTAGTTCCGCCGCACCACGGCCTGCCCGCGTGTGCGCGCGGGCGAACGGTCGTCCCGGTGGGTCGCGACGTCCCAGCCGCCCGTCTCGGCGTGGAACTGGATCCAGTTGGCCGCTGGCGCCCGCCCGACGAACGCGAACGAGTGCTCGGCCAGGTGGAAGAGGATGCCGTCGCCGATCACGTGGCCGCTGGGGCTGCACGGGGCGATCTGTTTGGCGCGCTCGACGGGGAAGCGGGCGAAGCTGTTGGTCGCGAGCTGCGCGAGCAGCGCCTGGGCATCGGGGCCCTCGACGTACTGCTCCAGCATGTGGTGCGACTGGTCGAACAGGACGCAGGTCTCGCGCCAGGCGCGCTGCTCGTCGCGCCAGTTCGAGTACTCCGCCGGCACGACGGGGTAGACGTACGCCCCGATCTGCGAGTTGCGCAGCAGCGCGACGGGGTTCTCGACGGCCTGCAGCAGGTCTTCCAGGCTCTGGCGGCTCACGCGCCCCTCGCCATGCCTAGAAGCTGTACGACACGGTGACCCCGTACGTGCGCGGCGGCAGGTAGGTGCCGGCGATCGTGCGGCTGGTCGAGATCGCGAAAGCTCCCGCCAGGACGAACTCGTCGGTGATGTTCTTGGCGAAGAAGTTCACGCTGATCTTCCCGCTCGGCGTCGTGTAGCGGACGTTGGCGTCGATCAGAGTGTACGCGCTCTGCGACAGGCGCGGGTTCTTGAACTCCGTGAAGTACTGGCGGTCGGTCGCCGACAGGCCGCTGCCGAACGCGAGCGTGCCGCCGTTCGCCAGCAGGAGCTCGTAGCTCGCGCCGATCTGCAGGGTCCAGTCCGGCGTGTAGCGCGTCGGGTTTCCGGACAGGTCGAGCGGCGGCAGCTGTGCGCCGCCGGGCCCGAACAGCGCCGGGTCGAGCGGATTGCGCGACAGGAAGTCGTCGAACTCGATGTCGTAGGCGGTGCCCGCCAGCTCGAGGATCAGGCCGTCGATCACGAGCCAGCGCGTCTCGAGCTCGGCGCCGCGGCCCTGCGTCGTGGCCGCGTTCTCGAGCGTCGCGGCGAAGAAAGGAGGCACGGCAGTCGGGAAGGTGCGGTCGAACTGGCCGTCCGCGACCTCGTAGTCGAACAGGCTCAGGTTGGCGATCACGCGGCCGTCGAAGAAGTCGGTCTTGAGCCCGAGCTCGAAGCTCTCGACCTGCTCGGGATCGACGACGTGCGGCGAGCGCTCGCCCAGGTTCGCCGTCCCGCTCTTGAAGCCCTCGCTGTAGGTCGCGTACGCGAGCACGTTGTCGAGCGGCCGGTACTCGAGCCCGATCTCCGGGGACAGGTTCGTGAAGCGGTCCGCGTCCTTCTTGCGCGGATCGTAGACGGCGGCGGCCTGCACCGGGCCGGCGATGCCGAAGCGGTTCGTCACCTGGCGCCGCTCGGCGCTGAAGCGCCCGCCGAACTTCACGGAGAGCTGATCCGTGAACGCGTACGTGAAGTTGGTGAACGCCGCGTAGGCGTCGACGTCGAGGTCGGCCAGGATGTTGACGCGCGACAGATCGGGTGCGTTCTCGGGATCGCGCCCGATGCGGATGTCGCTGTTCACCTTCTCGGTGATCCAGTACAGGCCCACGAGCCCGCTGAGGCTCTCCCCGCCGTAGACGAGCTGCAGCTCCTGGGAGGACTGGCGCTCGGTGACGCCCTGCAGCTGGGTCGTGGAAGTGGGCGAGGGCGGGAACGTGCCGACGACCGTGTCGGAGGTGTCGAAGTCCTGGATCAGCAGGTCGTCGAGCTGGCGGTGGTTCGTGATCGAGCGGAGCGTGGTCGAGGGGGTCAGCTCGAAGCTCAGGTTGCTGGTGAGCGACCAGGTCTCGCGGTCGTTGGTCGGGCGGAAGTCGCCGCCCACGTTGCGCGAGTGCGGCTGCACGTTCGGCAGGCCGAGCGCCTGCAGACCCGCGATCGGCGTGTCGGGGAACGACGGCTCCAGGAATTTCAGCGCCTTGGAGTGGTCGTTCTCGTCGTAGTACTCGCCCGAGAAGAGCAGCTCGAGGTCGTCGCGGAACGCGACCAGCAGGTGGCTGCGGCCGGCCATGACCTTGGCGTCGTCGATGTCCTCGCCGCTGCCGGTGTGCGTGCCGTAGCCGTCGCGATCCTGCAGGTGCAGGGCGACGCGCCCGAGCACGCTCTCGCCGACCAGCGGACCGCCGATGGCGGCGTCCGTCAGCAGGTTGAGATCGCGGCCGCCCACGGTCACGCGGGCATAGCCCTCGGTGTCGAGCGTGGGCTTCTTGGTGACCAGGTTGATCGAGCCGCCGGTGGCGTTGCGCCCGTACAGCGAGCCCTGTGGACCGCGCAGCAGCTCGACGCGCTCGACATCGAAGAGCGACGTGAACTGGCCCGCGGCCTGGGCGACCACGGCGCCGTCCGTGTGCAGCGCGACGGAAGGATCCAGGCCCGGAAAGGCGCTGTTCAGGCCGATTCCGCGCACGAAGATCTTCGCGAAGCTGAAATCGTTGCCGACCTTGATGCCCGGCAGGACCTGCTGGATGTCCTCGAGGGTGTCGATCTGTGCGTCGACCAGTCGCTCGGTGTCGATCGCCGACACGGAGACGCTGGCGTCCTGCAGGGTCTGGGGGCGCTTGGTCGAGGTGATCACGACCTCTTCGATGGGCTCGGCTGCCTGGGCTCGGTTGCCCGCCAGCCCGGCCGCCGAAAGCACGACGGCTACCCAGATCGTCCTGCGGTAGCTCATGTGTGCTCCTTCCGCCCCGGTGCCTTTCCCCCAGCATCGACGGGGGCTAAGGCCTGGTCAAGCTTCATGTTCGAGGGTGCGCGATGCGCACGGTCGCCATGCGACACCGGATCGGGTCAGCGCTTCAGCGCGGCCACACGGCGCTCCCGCGCGCCGATGTGGCTAACAAACTTGCGTAGCATGGGCAAAATGGCTGGCTCCCTGCGGGGCGTCATTCTAGCGCTGTGGAGCCGCGCGCTCGATCTCCATCTGCGGTGCTAGCATCGCTCCCCCCTACTATTCTGGAGCCTTCGCCATGCGCCGACCGCTGCTCGCTGCCGCTCTCCTCGCTCTGCTGCCCGCCGCCGGCGCGGCGCAGGAGCCCGATGTGGAGGCGCTCGCCCGCGGGGTCGATGCGAAGGTCCAGGCCTGGCGCCGCGACATCCACGAGCATCCCGAGCTCGGCAACCGCGAGGTCCGCACCGCCAAGCTGGTCGCGGACCACCTGCGCGCGCTCGGCCTGGAGGAGGTGCGCACCGGGATCGCCACCACGGGCGTGACCGCGCTGCTGCGCGGCGGCAAGCCGGGTCCGCGCATTGCCCTGCGCGCGGACATGGACGCACTGCCGGTCAGCGAGCCGGCCGGCCTGGCCTTCGCCTCGAAGGCGACCGCGACGTTCCGCGGCGAGACCGTCGGCGTCATGCACGCCTGTGGGCACGACGCCCACACCGGAATCCTGATGGGCGTGGCCGAGGCGCTGACGAAGGTCCGGGCCGACCTGGCGGGCGAGGTGCTGTTCCTGTTCCAGCCCGCCGAGGAGGGTGCTCCGGACGGCGAGGTGGGCGGCGCCGAGGAGATGCTGGCCCAGGGCGTGTTCAAGGCCTTCCGGCCCGAGGCGGTGTTCGGTCTGCACGTGTTCAGCACGCTGCAGGCCGGCACGGTCGGCTACCGCAGCGGTCCGCTCATGGCAGCATCGGACCGCTTCAACATCGTCGTGAAGGGCCGCCAGACGCACGGCTCGCGGCCGTGGGGCGGGATCGATCCGATCGTCGCGGCGGCCGACCTGATCGGCACGAGCCAGACGATCGTGAGCCGGCGCCAGAACATCTCGAAGCTGCCGGTCGTGGTGAGCTTCGGCGCGATCAAGGGCGGCATCCGCTTCAACATCATTCCGGATCAGGTCGAGCTGGTCGGCACGATCCGCACCTTCGACGAGGAGATGCGCAAGCAGGTCTTCGCAGACCTGACGAACGTCGCCGAGAACATCGCTGCAGCACACGGTGCGAGCGTGGTCGCCCGGGTTCCCGACGCCAAGGGCAACCCGGTCACCCAGAACGACCCGGCGCTGACCGCGCGCATGCTGCCGAGCCTGCAGCGGGCGCTGGGCGCCGACAACGTGCGCGAGGTCGAGCTCAGCACGGTGGCGGAGGATTTCTCCTACTACGCGCGCGAGGTTCCCGCGTTCTTCTTCTTCGTGGGCGCGACACCGCAGGGCAAGGACCCGCTCCGCGCCGCGTCCAACCACGCGCCGGATTTCTTTCTCGACGAAGCCGCGCTCCGCACCGGCACCCGCGCGCTGCTGCAGCTCGCGGTCGACTACCTGCGCCCGCCGCGCTGAGTCGCGACGCGGCGCGTCAGCACTCCGGCGACGTCAGCGAGTGCAGCTTCAGAGTCAGCTCGGCCTGGCTGTTCACGTCGAGCTTCTGGAAGACCGCCTTGAGGTGGTTGCGCACCGTGTGCGGACTGACGTGGAGCGCCTTTGCGATCGTCTTGACCCGCAGCCCCCGCAGCAGGTGAGCGAGCACCTCGCGCTCGCGCGGGGAGACCAGCGCGAGACTCGGGTGATCCAGGAGCGGCGTGCGCGGATTCAGTGCATTCGCGAGCAGACTCAACATCTCGAGCTCTCGTGTGATCCGCCCCAGGCTGCCGCGCAGGCTCGTCGTGTGCGGCAGATCCGCGGGCTTTGCGGTCTGCATGCAGGCGAGGTCGATCACGACCGCACAGTGAATGGCGTCCAGGTCGTCGCAGCGCTGGTACTGAGGTAGGGCCATCACCGGGAAGGTGGTGCCGTCCTTGCGCCGGATGATCGTGAGTCGCGCCCGCAGGTCGCCGTCGTCCACCGAGTGCAGCTCGTTGAGCATGATCTCGTCGAGCTCCGGCGGAATCAGGCAGGTCAGCGGCCGACCGACGAGCTCTTCCGACAAGTAGTGGGTCCAACTGAGAATTCGATCGTTCAGGTAGCGGATGTTGCCGCCGTGGTCGCGGCCGATGACACCGCAGCCGAGCGTGTCGAGCGCGTCGCGGTGCGGGAGCGCGACGTGCGGGATGTCGCGTGAGAGCGTCGAAGGTGAGGAGTCGGAGTGCGTGATTGACATGGTGATTGACCTCGCGAGCTACTGCTGATCCACAACGAGTCGTTGGGCGTGCAATGCATGTACCCCGGCAACAGCGTAACCCACAATGGGCAGGAAAATTGATCGATACCTCGCCATTGTGGCCAAGCGCAGCAGCCCTAAGCTTGATTTGCGAATTCTTCGCGGAGCTCGGGATAACTTGGGATTTCATTTCGACGAGGAAGGTATCTCGATCTACTACGGTTTCAGCGCTGCGGACGTCTTCGACCTGCCGGCCGGACGTCCCGGAGTCATCGGCGTCGCAACCGATACCGGTGCATGCTTCTGCTACGTGACCGCCGCCGGGGACACCAAGCGGATGCTGCACGACCTGTTGAAGGGAAACCGCGTGATCGGGCTGCACCAGTATCTGGCAGAGCACGGCGGACCTCACTTCATGGTCGAGGAGACGCCCGAAGGGGAGGACCGCGCACGGCAGCTGATCGAGCTGTACAAGCCGATCTTCAACGTCGTGCAGACGCTCCAGGCGGGCGGCAGGGTGCGGTATCCCGCAGCAGTTGAACGCCCGCTCATGCGAAGCAAGGAACGCGTTCACTGATCTGACCGGTTGTCGGAGGCTCTCTGGCTGGGGACGACGCCCCGGCGCGCACTCGAGTCCTGCCCCTCGAACGCGCCGGGGCGCCGTGAAGCAGGCGCTCAGTAGCGGATTCCCTGGGCCGCGGCCTGCTCCTTCACGGTCTCGAGCACTTTGTCGTCGAAGGCGTCGGCGGAGCCCTCGGCCTTGCGCTTGGCGCGCTCGTCGGCGAGGTAGGTGTCGCGCTGCTTCACCAGCTCGGAGATCCGACCCTGGATGCGCTCGCGCTCCACGCGCTTGGCCTCGACCGCCGCGGTCTTCGCGGGGGGCTCCAGACCCTGGAGCTCGAGCGGCAGCTCGGCCTCGGGCACGCGCGCCAGTTCGACCTCGCCGCTCTTGAGCGCGTCGACGAGGTCGCTGCGGCCCGAGTTGACCTTGCCGCCTGACTTCTCCAGGTAGGAGAGACGCGAGGCGGCCGCGGGCGGCGGCGCGTTGCGGGCGCGCGCGACCTTGGCCTCGATCTCGCGCCGCTGCTCGGCCGCGCCGTAGGGCAGCACGGTCTCGGAGAGCGCGGCGTTCAGCTGCGCCAGCTCGTCGTCGACCGGCGTGGCGATTGCGACCATCGCGCCGTCCTGTGCGATCGCGGCGAAGTCGCCACGCGCGAGGCCGGCAATCTGCCTCCAGACCTCGGTCGTCGAGCCGTCGCTTCCGCACTGGATGGTGTTGATCGCGATGCCGCGCTGCTTGGCCAGCTCGGCCGTCTTCGGGAAGTGCACGTCCTGTGCGTAGTCCATGTGCGGCGGCGCGTCGCCGACCAGGAACA
>Ga0190274_10001414_pt1 | contig 14047 bp, 15 predicted proteins | sample Popmic531T_FD_133002 | JGI IMG/M metagenome (GOLD analysis project Ga0190274, IMG submission 133002) | Populus adjacent soil microbial communities from riparian zone of Yellowstone River, Montana, USA - 531 T | ecosystem: Environmental > Terrestrial > Soil > Riparian zone | place: USA: Montana...
CGACGGCGGCGTCGCCCGGCTGCGCGTCTGGGGCAGGGTCGCCAAGGACTGGTCGACGGTCGATCCCGACGCGCCCATGGATCTGCTGGCGATGGAGAATGGGGGCCGCGGAATCATCGCCAATGACGAACATTATGGCTGCATCGAGAATCTCACCGCGCCGGGACGCGGCGTGAACATGGGCGACGGCTGGGAGACGCGGCGGCGGCGCGAGCCGGGGCACGACTGGGCGGTGCTCGCGCTGGGCGCTCCCGGGCATATCGAGGAGGTGGTCGTCGACACCGCGCATTTCAAAGGCAATTATCCGGACCGCTGCTTCCTCCAGGCGGCGCCCGATGCGGTCGGCTCGCCCGAGGAGATCGCCTCGGCTTCGGAAAGCTGGCCCATGCTGCTGCCGGAAGTGAAGCTGGAGGCGGACAAGGTCCACGTCTTTCGCGACGGGCTGGCCGACTTGGACGCCGTCCGCTTCGTCCGGCTGAACATCGTCCCTGATGGTGGGGTAAGCCGGCTGCGGCTGATCGGGCGGCCCCGGCGATGACCGCCTTGTTCGAACATTCGCCCTGGGTCGAGGCGCGGGCCGATGCGCGCCCCTCCTCGGGCGACCGGCATGCCGATCTGATGGCCGTCGTCCGCGAGGCGACGCCCGAGGAGCAGCTCGCCCTGATCCGCGCCCACCCGGAGCTTGCCGGCAAAGCCGCGGTCGGCCTTACCCAAGCCAGCGCCGCCGAGCAGGCCAGCGCGGGGCTCGACCGGCTCACCCAGGCCGAATATGACCGATTCCACGCGCTCAACGCCGCCTACCGGCAAAAATTCGGCTTCCCCTTCATCATCTGCGTGCGGCTGACCGACAAAACGGGCATCCTCGCCGCGATGGAGCGCCGCCTCGCCAACGACCGCGACACCGAGATCGCCGCCGCGCTGGGCGAGATCGGCGAGATCGTCCGGCTTCGACTGGAGTCCATCGAATGACCACGCTCTCCACCCATGTGCTCGACACCATGCACGGCCGGCCGGCGGCGGGCATGACGGTCGCGCTGAGCGGGCCCGACGGCGAGATCGCGCGGGGCGCGACCAATGCCGACGGCCGTTGCCCCGAACTGGCGCAAGGCGGGCTCGCGCCGGCTCGCTACACGCTCCGCTTCGCCGTCGCCGATTATTTCCGCGGCCTCGGCGTCGCGCTTCCCGATCCGCCCTTCCTCGACGAGGTGAGCGTGGATTTCGGCATCGCGGCGGACGGCGGCCATTATCATGTGCCGCTGCTCGTCTCGCCTTTCGCTTATTCGACCTACCGGGGCAGCTGAACGGTGCCGTTCGACCTCGGCGAATGGCTGAACCTCGCGATCAGATGGCTGCATCTGACCGCGGGCATCGCCTGGATCGGGTCGTCCTTCTATTTCGTCTGGCTCGACAATCACCTGAACGAGCCCGCCGAGGGCGACGCCTCGGGCGAGCTCTGGTCGGTTCATGGCGGCGGCTTCTATCACAACCAGAAATATCAGGTCGCGCCGGCGAGGATGCCGGACGAGCTTCACTGGTTCAAATGGGAGGCCTATTTCACCTGGATCAGCGGCTTTTCGCTGCTGGTGCTGATCTATTATGTCGGCGCCCAGAGCTTCCTGATCGATCCGGCCAAGGCGGCCTTGAGTCCGGCCCAGGGCATCGGCATCGGCCTGGCGGCGCTGGCGCTCGGCTGGCTGGTCTATGACGGCCTCTGCCGATCGCCGGTCGGGTCCAGCAACCTCGCGCTCGGCATCTTCTGGTTCGCCTGCCTGCTGTTCGCCGCCTCCCTGCTCGACAGCCTGTTCAGCGCGCGCGCGGCCTATCTGCACGTCGGCGCGATCGTCGGCACGGTGATGGTCGCCAACGTCTTCCTGATCATCATTCCCAACCAGCGCAAGGTCGTGGCCGACCTGGTCGCGGGACGAACCCCCGATCCGGCGCTGGGCGCGACGGCCAAGCAGCGGTCGCTGCACAACAATTACATGACTCTGCCGGTGCTGTTCATCATGATCAGCCCTCATTACCCGATGACCTACGGCGCCGAGCGGCCCTGGCTGGTGCTCGCCTTGCTCGGCCTGACCGGGGTGGCGGTGCGGCATGTGTTCAACCTGCGCGGCCGCGGCAGGGCGACGGGCTGGGCGATCGTCGTGGCGCTCGCGCTCGCGCTCGCCAGCGTCACCTATGTCACGCTGGAGAAGCAAGGCGGCGCGACCGTGCCGGCGCAAAATGTCGCTTATGCCGAGGTCGCCCCGATCCTGGCCACCCATTGCGCGGCCTGCCACGACGTGCCGCAGCCGCCGCGCGGCGTCAGGCTGGACAGCTGGGAGCATGCCAGCGCCGCCTCGGCGCGGATCAAGGCGGTGGCGGTCGACACCCGAGTGATGCCGCTCGGCAATCCCACCGGCATGACCCCGGCCGAGCGGCAGCGGCTCGGCGCCTGGATCGCGGCGGGGAGCCCGAGATGATCCGCTTCCTGCTCGACGGCGCGGTGATCGAGGTCGAAGACCCCGATCCCAGCGGCACCGTGCTCGATTACCTCCGCTACACGCTCCGCCGCACGGGCACCAAGGAAGGCTGCGCCGAGGGCGATTGCGGAGCCTGCACATTGCTGCTCGGCGAGCTGGACGGCGATTCGGTGAGGTGGCGCGCGGTCAACGCCTGCATCCTCTTCCTGCCGATGCTCGACGGCAAGGCGCTGAGGACCGTCGAGAGCCTCGGCGGCACCCACCCGGTCCAGCGCGAGCTGGTCGAGCGCCACGGCTCGCAATGCGGCTTCTGCACGCCGGGCTTCGTGATGTCGCTCTACGGCCGAAGCATCGGCGCGGCCGGGACCGAGGGGGTGCCGGTCGGCGACGTCATCGCCGGCAATCTTTGCCGCTGCACCGGCTACGGCCCCATCCTCGCCGCGGGCGAAGCCGTGCCGGTCGAGGTCGAGAAGGATGAGGCCCTGGTCGAGGCGCTGCGCGCGCTGCGGCCCGCTTACGGCCATCCCGCCACCGCCGACGATCTTGCCGACATCCTGCTGGCCCAGCCGGAGACCCGTATCATCGCCGGCGCGACCGATGTCGGCCTGTGGGTCACCAAGCAGCATCGCGATCTCGGCCCCACCGTCTTCATCGGCGACGTCGCCGATCTGAAGCGGATCGAGGAAGGCCCGGACTCGCTCACGCTCGGCGCCGCGGTCCGCTATTCGGACGCTCGCGAGGCGCTGGCCCGGCTTCACCCCGATCTCGGCGAGCTGGTCCGGCGGATCGGCGGAGTCCAGGTCCGCAACGCCGGCACGATCGGCGGCAATATCGCCAACGGCTCCCCGATCGGCGACATGCCGCCCGCGTTGATCGCGCTCGGCGCCGAGCTGACGCTCCGGCGGGGGACGGAGCGCCGAACCATCGCGCTCGAGGATTTCTTCCTGGGCTATGGCCGTCAGGATCTCGCATCCGGCGAGTTCGTCGAGAGCGTCCGAATCCCCCGGCCCTCGCCGGACATGCTGGTCCGCATCTGGAAGCTTTCCAAGCGGTTCGACAGCGACATTTCCAGCGTCTGCGGGGCCTTCGCGCTCCGCATCGAAGATGGCCTCGTCATGGAGGCGCGGGTCGCCTTCGGCGGCATGGCCGGCATTCCCGCCCGAGCGCCCGGCTGCGAAGCCGCGCTCACCGGCCAGGTCTGGAACGAGGGCAATGTCGAGGCGGCCGCGCGGGCGCTCGCGACGGATTACGAGCCGCTCGACGATCTGCGCGGGTCCGCCGGCTATCGTCGCAAGGTCGCCGCCAATCTGCTGCGCCGCCTTTGGGCGGAGCAGAGCGAACCGGTGAGCGTGCTAGATGGCTGAGGGCGCCGTCCACCAGCCGCTGCCGCACGACAGCGCCGACCTCCACGTCGCCGGTGCCGCGACCTATGTCGACGACCTTCCCGAGCCTCCGGGCGTGCTCCATCTCGCCTTCGGCCATGCCGAGGAAGGGCACGCGACTTTGGTCTCGCTGGATCTGGACGCGGTTCGGGCGGCGTCTGGAGTCGTCGCCGTCTTTACCGCCGCCGACATTCCGGGCGAGAACAATGTCGGGCCGGTCGTCCATGACGATCGGCTGCTCGCCGACGGCGAAATCCTCTATCCGGGCCAGCCGCTCTTCCTCGTCGCCGCGACCGGCACCCGCGCCGCCCGCCGCGCCGCGCGTTTGGCCAGAGCGGTCTTCGAGCCGCGCCCCGCTCTGGTCACGATCGCGGACGCGCAGACCGCCGGTTCCGAGATCGAGGCGACGCAGACCATGGCCCGCGGCGATTCCGGGGCCGCCCTCGCCGCCGCGCCGCACCGCCTCACAGGCTCGCTCGAAATGGGCGGCCAGGAGCATTTCTATCTCGAGGGCCAGGCCGCGCTCGCCACGCCCGGCGAGCAGGGCCGGCTCCATATCCTGAGCTCGACCCAGCATCCGAGCGAGATCCAGCATCTCGTCGCCACGATGCTGGGGCTTCACCATGCCGACGTGACCGTCGAGGTCCGGCGAATGGGCGGCGCGTTCGGCGGCAAGGAGACCCAGGCCGCCGCCTTCGCCGCCGCCTGCGCGCTCGTCGCGGCGAAGACCGGCCGCCCCGCCAAGTTCCGCGCCGATCGCGACGACGACATGGTCGCGACCGGCAAGAGGCACGATTTCGCCGTGGATTACGATGTGGGATTCGACGGCGACGGCCGGATCGAGGGCATCCGCATCGCCCTCGCATCGCGCTGCGGCGCCACTGCGGACCTCTCGCCGGCGATCAACGACCGCGCCATGTTCCACGCCGACAATTGCTATTATCTGCCCGCGGTCGAGATCGTCTCGCATCGCCTGAAGACCCACACCGTCTCCAACACCGCCTTCCGCGGCTTCGGCGGGCCGCAGGGGATGATGGCGATCGAACGGGTGATGGACGCGATCGCGGCGCGGCTCGGCCGCGATCCGCTTGAGGTTCGCCGGGCCAATCTCTACGGCCCCGGCCGGGACGTGACGCCCTATCACATGACGGTCGCCGACAATGTCGCGCCGGAGCTGATCGCCGAGCTCGCCGAACGGGCCGGCTATGCCGAGCGCCGCGCCGGGGTGGAGGCGTTCAACGCCGGCCATGCTGTCCTCAAGAAAGGGCTCGCGCTCACCCCGGCGAAGTTCGGGATCAGCTTCACCACGACTCACCTCAACCAGGCCGGCGCCCTGGTCCTCATCTACGCCGACGGCTCGGTGCACCTCAATCACGGCGGCACCGAAATGGGGCAGGGGCTGCACATCAAGATCGCGCAGGTGGTCGCCGACGTCTTCGGCCTGCCGGTGGAGGCGGTGAAGGTCTCGGCGACGCGCACCGACAAGGTGCCCAACACGTCCGCGACGGCCGCCTCGTCGGGCGCCGATTTGAACGGCATGGCCGCCCGCAACGCGGCGATGACGATCCGGGATCGCCTCGCGGGCCTCGCCGCCTCGATCTTCGACTGCGAGCCGGGCGACGTGGCCTTCACCCGCGACGGAGTCACCGGCAACGGCCAGGCCTGCGCCTTCGACGACCTCTGCCGGCGCGCGCATCTGGCCCGGATCTCGCTCGCCGCGACCGGCTTTTACGCCACTCCCGACATCGCCTACGACCGGCCCAGCCATCGCGGCCGGCCGTTCCTCTATTTCGCTTATGGCGCCGCGCTCAGCGAAGTCGTGATCGACACGCTGACCGGCGAACACAGGGTCCTCGCGGTCGACATCCTCCACGACGTCGGCCGCTCGCTCAACCCGGCGATCGACCTCGGCCAGATCGAGGGCGGCTTCATCCAGGGCATGGGCTGGCTGACGACGGAGGAGCTGGTCTACGACCAGCGCGGCCGGCTGCTCACCCATGCGCCGTCCACCTACAAGATCCCGACCGCCAACGATCGCCCGGCGCGGATGGAGATCGCGATCTGGGAGCGCGGCGAGAATGCCGAGCCGACCATCCACCGCTCCAAGGCGGTCGGCGAGCCGCCGCTGATGCTCGCCATCTCGGTCTTCTCGGCCCTGACCCAGGCGGTCGCCGCCGCCGCGCCCGGCAAGGGGCTGCCCAGGCTCGACGCCCCCGCCACGCCCGAGCGCATCTTCGCCGCGGTCGAGGAGCTTCGGAGCCGTGATGCGTGACTGGACCTCGCACGCCCGGACAGCGCTCGCCGAGGGCCCGGCCGCTCTGGTCACCATCCTCGCCACCGAAGGATCGGCGCCCCGCGGTCCGGGGACCCGAATGCTGGTGACCCTCGAGGGCCTCGCCGGGACGATCGGCGGCGGCGCGCTCGAGCTTCAGGCGATGCGGCAGGCGCGCGCGATTCTCGATCACCCGGCGGGGAGCTGGCGCGTGCAGGATTATCCGCTCGGCCCGCTGCTCGGTCAGTGCTGCGGCGGCCGGGTGCGGCTGCTCGTCGAGCATTTGGAGAGCCTGCCCGAGGGCGAAGGCCCGTTCGAAGTCACGCTGTCGGATCGGGTCGAGCGCAAGCCGCTCCCCGGCCCAGGCCGGGGAACAATTGGGGCCAGAGGCCCGCTCCCCGAGCCGGGCACCCGCTTCGTCGAGCCCCTCGATACCGAGCGCCGCCCCGTGTTCATGTTCGGCGCCGGCCATGTCGGGCGGGCGATCGCGCGCAAGGCCGAGGGCCTGACCCTTCACCTCGCCTGGTTCGACACCCGGCCGGAAGCCGCCGAAACCCCCGGCGTCGCGCTGGCGAGCGAGGACGAGATGGTCGCCTGCGCCGCCGAGGCGCCGGGCGACGCGGCGGTGGTGATCCTGACCCACGATCACGCGCTCGATTACCGTCTTGCCGCCGCCGCGCTTCGCAGCCGGGCTCATTTCGTGGGGCTGATCGGCTCGCAGACCAAGCGCGCCCGCTTCCTGTCCAGGCTGGAGAAAGACGGGATCGACCACGCGCGCCTGACCTGCCCGATCGGCCTGCCCGGCATCCACGGCAAGGAGCCCGAAATCATCGCCATCGCCACGCTCGCGCAGCTGCTGACGCTGAGGACCAGCGCATGAAGGCGTTTCGCGGCGAGATATTGAGCGTTCCCGACGATCCGCACCTCGCGGGTCCCGATGCGATCCGCCATTTCGAGGACGGCCTGCTCATGGTGGAGGACGGGCTCGTCCTCGCCTGCGGTCCTCATGCCGAGCTCGTCGATAAATTCGCCGACGTCCCGGCCGAGCGGCTCACCGGCCTGATCGTCCCCGGCTTCGTCGACGCGCATGTCCATTATCCGCAGATCGAGTGCATCGCCTCGCACGGCGAGCAGCTCATGCAATGGCTCGAACGCCATATCTTCCCGGCGGAGAAGGCCTTCGCCGACCGCGGCCATGCCGACCGGGTGGCCGCCTTCTTCCTCGACGAATTGCTCCGCCACGGCACCACCAGCGCGCTCGTCTTCGCCACCGTCCACGCCGGCTCGGTCGACGCTCTGTTCGAGGCCGCGCTGACACGCGACATGCGGATCATCTCCGGAAAGGTGCTGATGGACCTTGGGCCGGAGGGCCTGCGCGACAGCGTCGCGTCCGGCCGCGCCGACACCGAAGCCCTGATCGCCCGCTGGCGCGGCCGCGGCCGCCTGGGCTATGCGGTTACGCCGCGCTTCGCGCCGACCTCCAGCGGCGAGCAGCTCGCCGACGCGGGGCGTCTGGTCGCCGAGCATGGCGACGTGCTGCTGCACACCCACCTCTCCGAGAATCCGGGCGAGATCGCGTTCGTCGCGGAGCGCTTCCCGGAGGCGAAGGATTATCTCGACGTCTACGACCGGTTCGGCCTGGTCGGGCCGCGCTCGGTCTTCGCCCATTGCGTCCATATGAGCGACCGGGCGCTGGCGCGCATGGCCGAGGCTGGGGCCGGCATCGCCTTCTGCCCGACCAGCAATCTCTTCCTCGGCTCCGGCCTGTTCGATCTGGCCGGGGCCGACCGGCACGGCGTCGCGATCGGCATCGGCACCGATATCGGCGCCGGCACCAGCCTCTCCGTCCTCCACACGCTCGGCGAGGCGTACAGGGTCTGCCAGCTCAAGGGGGCCAGCCTCGATCCCTTCCGGGCGCTCCATCTCGCCACCGCGGGCGGCGCCCGGGTGATGGGAATCGGCGATCGCGTCGGCGCCCTCCTCCCCGGCCAGGAGGCCGATTTCATCGTCCTCGACGAGGGCGCCACGCCCTTGCTGGCCCGGCGTTGCTCGGGCGCGTCGCTGCACGACCGGCTGTTCGCTTTGCAGGTGCTGGGCGACGACCGAGCCGTCGCCGCCACCTATTTGCGCGGCCGCGAAATGGCGCGTCGGGGCGAAAGGTTGTAAGCGGGGGCAATGGACCCCGGCGCGCCCGTTGACGAACCGGCAGGAGGCGATTTCGTCTATCGCCATCGCTGGCCGACCCGGCTGTGGCACTGGCTGAACGCGCTCACCGTGTTCGTGCTGCTGATGAGCGGATTCATGATCTTCAACGCCCATCCGCGCCTCTATTGGGGCGAATATGGCGCGAACGCCGACACGCCCTGGCTGCAGATCGGCGGCGACCGGGAGCGCGGCCATATCGTCATCGGCCCGCTCGATATCCCGACCACCGGCGTGCTCGGCCATTGGTACGATTCGAACGGCAATCTTCAGAACCGGGCCTTCCCCGGCTGGGCGACGATCCCCGGCCATTACGATCTCGCCGGAGCGCGCAGCTGGCATTTCCTGTTCGCCTGGCTGCTGTTCATCCCCGGCCTGCTCTTCTGGATGATCAGCTTCCTCAACCGGCACGTCCAGCGCGACCTCGCGCCGAAGAGGCACGAGCTGGCGCCGCGCCACGTCTGGCAGGATGTCAAGGACCACGCGCGCTTGCGTTTCCCGACCGGAGCGAAGGCGCGCGACTACAACGTCCTGCAAAAGTTCAGCTATCTAAGCGTAATCTTCCTCTTCCTCCCGCTCATGGTGCTGACGGGGCTCACCATGTCGCCGGCGATGAACGCGGCGTGGCCCTGGCTGCTCGATCTGTTCGGCGGGCGGCAGTCGGCGCGCTCGATCCATTTCATCGTCGCGATGCTGCTGCTCGGCTTCATCCTTGTCCATCTGATCATGATTGTGCTGGCCGGGCCGATCAACGAGATCCGATCAATGATCACCGGCCGCTACCGGCTTCCGAAGGAGAAGCAGCGATGACCGGCAGGATCACGCGCCGGCAGGCGCTCGTCTCGCTCGGCGCCGGCGGCGGCCTGCTGCTTTCCGGATGCGACCGGATCGGGCGATCGGCGGCGTTCCAGACGGTGCAATCGGGCGCTCAGGATCTCACCATGGGCATGCAGCGGCTGGTGACCGACCGGAATGCGCTCGCCCCCGAGTTCAGCCCCGCCGACATGTCGCCTTTCTTCCGGACCAACGGCAACGCGATGCCGCGCTCGCCGCATTATGCGGCGCATCTCGCCTCCGGCTTCGCCGATTGGCGGCTGGTCGTCGACGGGCTGGTCAGGCGACCGCTGTCGCTGTCGCTCGCCCAGATAAGGCGGCTGCCGGCGCGCACCCAGATCACCCGCCATGATTGCGTCGAGGGATGGAGCGCGATCGGCAAATGGACCGGCGTGCCGCTGAAGCTGCTGCTCGACGGCGCCGGGCTCAGGCCGGAGGCGCGCTATATCGTCTTCCACTGCGCCGACGATTTCCGTGGGGTCCCTTATTACGAGAGCATCGACCTCATCGACGCGTTCCACCCCCAGACCATCCTCGCCTGGGGCATGAACGACCGCATTTTGCCGGTCGGCCACGGCGCGCCGCTCCGGCTCCGGCTCGAGCGCCAGCTCGGCTACAAGATGGCGAAGTTCGTGATGCGGGTCGAGGCCGTCGCCAGCCTCGGGCGGATCGGCCGCGGCAAGGGCGGCTATTGGGAGGACGTCGCCGGCTACCAATGGTATGCCGGCATCTGAGCTTGGAGCGTTGGAAGTTTCGCTTGAAATCGTCACCCCGGACTTGGTCCGGGGTCTCCCTTCTTCAATCGCTCGAACTGTCGAAGAAGGTGGATGCCGGATCACGTCCGGCATGACGAAATCGACGGCATCCGATCGTCAGGCGATCGGCCCGATCGGCAGCGTCTCCACGATCTCCCCGGCGGCGGTGGGCGGAGCGCCGGGCAGCCGCCGAAGCAGCGCGTTGGCGGCGGCGAGCGGCACCTGCAGGCTGCTGTCGAGGCGGAGGTCGGGCTCGACGTGGAGCCGTCCTTCGCCGTCGGCGCTGACGCGGGCGCGCCAATAGACTTCGCGGCTGCCGCCCTCGGGCAGGTCGCGGGTCAAAGCGGCGAACAATGGCCGCTCGGGTTCCGTCCGCCCCAGCAAGGCGTGGAGGAGGGGCTTCAGCAGGAGGTGGGCGCAGACGAAGGCCGAGGCGGGGTTGCCCGGCAGGCCGAGGACCAGCCGGCCGTCGGGAAAGCGGGCGTGCCAGCAGGGCTTGCCGGGCTGCACCGCGATCCGCTCGAAGACCAAGCGCGCGCCGAGGGCGAGGATCAGCGGTTTCAGCACGTCGCGCTCGCCGACCGAGGCGCCGCCGAGCGGGACGATGACGTCGGCGTCGAGATCGGCCGCGCGCAACGCCGCTTCGCATTCCGCCCGATCGTCGGGCAGGATCGGATGGCGGACCGGATCGCCGCCCCATGCCATGATCAGTTCCGCCAGCGCATAAGCCGCGCTGTTGACGATCGCGCCGGCTTCCAGCGCCGATCCCGGCTCGCGCAGCTCGTCGCCCGACGCCAGCAGCGCCACCCGTGGCCGGCGGCGGACCTGGAGCGTTCCCAGATTGGCGGCGGCGGCGAGGCCCAGCCGGGCGGGCGTGAGCAGCTCGCCGGCGCTGGCGAGCGTCTCGCCGGCGGCGAAGTCGCAGCCGGCTGCGCGGACGAAAGTGGCCGCGCCGGGATCCCCGCTTATGCGGATTCGTTCGCCTTGGGGCTCCACGATCTCCTGCACGACGATCCGGTCCGCGCCACGCGGAACGACCCCACCCGTGGCGATTCGCACCGCCGTTCCGGGCGCGACCGCGCCGCCGAACGGCGCGCCGGCCGGCGCTTCGCCGATGACGGTCAGCTCCGCGCCGGCCCGCGCGTCCCCCGATCCCACCGCATAGCCGTCCATTGCGGAGACCGGATCGGGCGGTTGGTCCCGGGCGGCGGCGATGTCGGCGGCGAGGGTGCGGCCGCCGCATGAAGCGATCGGCAGCGTCTCGGCTTCGACGGGACTCAGATCGGCGAGCAGCAGCGCTCGCGCTTCGTCGAGCGGGATCAGGCTCATTCGTCGCGCCGCCAGGGACCGGACTTGCCGCCTTTCTTCTCGACCAGCTCGATCGCCTCGATGCGCATCGCCCGGTCGGCGGATTTCAGCATGTCGTAGAGGGTGAGGCAGGCGACCGAGACGGCGGTCAGCGCCTCCATCTCGACCCCGGTGCGGCCGATCGTTCGCGCTTCGGCGGTGACGGCGAGGCCGGGCAGCGCCTGATCCGGCGTGACGGTGACCACGACCGAGGTCAGCGGCAGCGGGTGGCAGAGCGGGATGAGGTCGCCGGTCTTCTTCGCCGCCATCACCCCGGCCAGCTCGGCGACCCGGGCGACATCGCCCTTGGTCGAGCGACCGGCGAGGACGAGGTCGAAAGTCGCCCGCTCCATTCGCACCTGCCCGCGGGCGACCGCCAGCCGCTCGGTCTCCGGCTTGGCCGAGACGTCGACCATTCGCGGCCGGCCGCTGTCGTCGAAATGGCTGAGCTCGTCCGCCACGGTCATTCCTCCAGCCGGGGCATGATCTCGACCAGATTGCACGGCCGCGTGCGCGCGTCGAGCTGGTGGGAGATGACCTGCTCCCAGCCGTCGCGGACCGCGCCGCCGGAGCCGGGCAGGCAGAAGACGAAGGTGCCGTTCGCGACCCCGGCGCAGGCCCGCGACTGGATGGTGGAAAGGCCGACCGAGCGGAAGCTGACATTGTGGAACACCACCGCGAAGCCGTCGATGACCTTGTCGAACAGCGGCATGACCGCCTCAGGCGTCACGTCGCGCCCGGTGAGGCCGGTGCCGCCGGTCGTGATCACCGCGTCGACCGCGAGATCGTCGATCCAGGCCCGGACGGCGGCGCGGATCCGTTCGCGGTCGTCGGGGACGATCGCGCGGCCGGCGAGATTGTGGCCCGCTGCCTCGATCGCTCCGGCGAGATAGCCGCCGGAGCTGTCGGTTTCGATGGTGCGCGTGTCCGACACGGTCAGCACCGCGATGTTGACCGGCACGAAGCCGTCCGCGTTCATCCCCATCGCGCCCGATCCTCCAGATCCACCGAGCGCGCCTCGATCCAGCGGGCGCCCTCCGGCCCCCGCTCGCGCTTCCAGAAGGGCGCCTCGGTTTTCAGCCGGTCCATCACATAATCAACCGCGTCGAAGGCTGCGCGGCGATGCGTCGCCGCCGCGGCGACGAAGACGATCGGCTCGCCCGGCGCCATCGCGCCGTGGCGATGGATGATCGCGAGGTCGGCGAGGTCGAACCTCGCCCGCGCATCCTCGCCGATCGTCGCGACCGTCTTTTCGGTCAGGGCGGGATAATGTTCGAGCTCCAGCGCCGTGACCTCGGATCCGTCGCTGTCGTTCCTGACCAGCCCGGTGAAGGAGGCGATCGCCCCGGCGCCCGGCGCGCGCGCGGCGAAGCCGGCGAGCTCGGCACCCGGGTCGAACGGCTCGGCCTGGATCCGGATCATCCGCCGCTCATCGGCGGCAGGAAGGCGATTTCGTCCTCGTCGGCCACGGCGGCGTTGCCGGGGGCGAGCTCGGCGTTGACGGCGATCCGGACCGAGGAGTCGCGAAGATCCGGATGCCGGGCGCCCAGCCACGACCGGAGCGTTTCGGTGTCGCGCACATGATCCGGCAAGGCGGCGGTCAGAGCGCCGGTCCCGATCGAGTCCCGAAGCCGGCCGAAGAAGAGCAGGCGCGCCATCTCAGCCGCCGGTGACCGACATGTGGCGGGCGACCGCGGGCGCCGCGCCCGCATGCGGGATCGCGAAATCGTGGCTGTGCGGCTTGCGGCCGATCGCCATGTCGATCGCCGCTTCGAGCGGGCCGTCGTCCGCCGAGGCGCGGAGCGGCGCGCGGAGATCGGCCTTCGCGCCTTGCCCGAGGCACATGTACATCTCGCCGGTGCAGGTGACCCGGACGCGGTTGCAGCCGTCGCAGAAATTGCGGGTCAGCGGCGCGATGAAGCCGATCGTCCCGCCCTCGTCGGTGCGGACGTAGCGCGCGGGGCCGCCGGTGCGCCGGGCGAGGTCGGTCAGCGTCCAGCGTTGCTCGAACAGTCGGCGCACCTCGGTGAGCGGCACGAACTGGTCGACCCGGTCGGTCTCGACCGATCCCATCGGCATCACCTCGATGATCGTCAGCCCGGCGCCCCGGGCATGCGCCCATTCGGCGAGAGCCACGAGATCGCGAAGATTGTCGTCGCGCAGGGCGACCGCGTTTAGCTTGACCTCGAGGCCGGCGGCGAGCGCGGCGTCGATGCCGGCGATCGCCTGCTCGACCCGACCGCCGCGGGTGATCCGGGCGTAGGTCGCGGGATCGAGGCTGTCGAGCGAGACGTTGACCCGGCGGACGCCGTGGCGGGCGAGCTCGGCGGCATGTTCCGCCAGCCTCGTCCCGTTGGTGGTCAGGGTCAGCTCGTCGAGCGCGCCGCCGCGCAGGAAGCGCGACAGGCTCGCGACCAGCCCCATGATGTCCTTGCGCACCAAGGGCTCGCCACCGGTCAGCCTGAGCTTGCGCACGCCCTTGCGGATGAAGGCGGCGGCGAGCCGGTCGAGCTCGGCGAGGCTGAGCAGGTCGGCGCGCGGCAGAAAGGCCATGCGCTCCGGCATGCAATAGGTGCAGCGAAGGTCGCAGCGATCGGTCACCGACAGCCGCAAATAGTTTATCGTCCGCCCGAACGGGTCGATCATCCACCGGCTCCCAGGGTCTCGCCATAGAAGCGGATCGCCAGCCGCGCCGCAACATAGAGAATGAGCAAAGCGGTGAGGATTCGGACATATTTCGGGTCGAGCCGGCTGCTGCCGAGCGTCGAGCCGATCAGCCCGCCGGCCACC
>Ga0190274_10001415_pt1 | contig 14044 bp, 14 predicted proteins | sample Popmic531T_FD_133002 | JGI IMG/M metagenome (GOLD analysis project Ga0190274, IMG submission 133002) | Populus adjacent soil microbial communities from riparian zone of Yellowstone River, Montana, USA - 531 T | ecosystem: Environmental > Terrestrial > Soil > Riparian zone | place: USA: Montana...
CGGCTGACGAAGGCGGCGTCCTCGGGCGAGAAGGCCATGTTCTTCGGCGAGAGCGGGTCGATCGCCGGCGGGATGATGTTGACCCCGTCGCGGCCCTTGCCGTCGATTCCGGCCGGGACGTAGGCCGGCAGGTGCCAGACGCTGGCGTCGTACTCCTCGATCAACGGCAACAGCCGCTCGATCGGGGCCGGGTTCGGCGTCGAGAGGTCGATGTGGCAGCGCCAGATCCAGCGCTTGCCCTTGGCCAGGGCACCGCGGCGCAGGCCGATCGGCTGTGGGTCGTGGACGATCACCGCGTCCCACTCGCCCTGCAGGCCCTCGGCGTTGATCTGGTTGATCTCGTCGAAGATCGCCCACTGCTCGTCGCTCAGCGTCTCCTCCGCCCCTTGCAGGGAGTTGTGGAGGAGCTTGGTGGCGTTGAAGAACTCCTCCTTGCCGAAGATCACGTGCCAGTGGGCGTCGAGGCCGATGTCGCGCATCAGCGGCACGATCGTGTAGAGGATCTCGGAGACGCCGCCGCCGAAAGCGGTGGCGCTGACGTGGAGGATGCGCTTGCCTTTCAGCGGCTCCGCCAGCTCGCGGATGCGCTCGACCGTCTCCTTGCCGACTATGTGCTGATAGTCGGTGAGGGACTTCTGGCCGAGTGCGACTTCCTGAAGCAAGGCCGGAGTTCTACACGGCTTTGCGGCGCATCGGCTTTCAGCCGCCGCCGACGCTGTCCGGGCGCTTGCCCAGAGTGACCTCGACCTGCTTGCGCTCGCCGTCGCGGAGGATGGTCAGGGTCACCTTTTCGCCCGGCTTGTTCGGGGCGACGAGACGAGCGAGGTCGTCGGGCCGGATCACGTCGTGACCGTTGACCTGGAGGATGACGTCGCCGCCGGTGCGGTAGGGCAGGCCCTGGAACTGGACCTTCTCGTCGCCTGCCACGAGGCCGGCCTTCTCCCCGGGCCCACCGGCGACGACTTCCGCCAGCAGGCCGCCGAAGGTGGTGTCGAGGCCGAGCTTGTCGGCCAGCTGCGGGTAGAGCGCCTGGCTGGAGACGCCGATGTAGGCGTATTCGGCCACCCCATCCTCCTCGAGCTGGGCGACCGAGCGCTTGATCGCCGAGACCGGGACCGCGAAGCCGACGCCGTCGTTGGCGCCGGAGCTGGACTCGATCTGCTGGTTGATGCCGATCACGCGGGCGCCGGCGTCGAGCAGCGGGCCGCCGGAGTTGCCCGGGTTGATCGAGGCGTCGGTCTGGATCGCCCCCTCGATCTGGAACTTGGTCAGCGATTGGACCGAGCGGTCGGTCGCCGAGACGATCCCGCTGGAGAGCGATTGCTGCTCGCCGAAGGGGCTGCCGATCGCCGCCACCGGCTGGCCGACCTGGAGGTCCGCGTCGTCGCCGAGCTCGAGCGGGTGCAGGACGAAGCCGTCGGGCTCGACCTTGAGCAGGGCGACGTCGGCGAAGGGGTCGAAGCCGACGATCTCGGCCGGGACTACGTTGCGGTCGGGGAACTCGACGAAGACTTCCTTGGCGGGCACCCGCTTGCCGCTGGATTCGTCGGTGACCACGTGGGCGTTGGTGACGATCTCCCCTCTGTCGTTGAGGACGAAGCCGGAGCCCTCGGCGGCGCCGGCTTCGCCGCCGAAGATCGAGCGGATCGTGACCACGCCGGGCGCGGCCTCGCGATAGACGCTGGCGGCGTCGAAGCCGCTGTCGGCGGTCTGGACGATCACCTGTGGCGAGGGCTCTTCCCGCGCGGCCGTCGTCGCTGCGGTGTCGGTGCTGTCGCCGGAGCCGCAGCCGCCGAGCAGGACCAGGCAGAGCAGCAGCGAGCCGAGCGCCGCCCGCCGGATCACGCAGGAGTCCTGGCGGCGGCGCGTGCCGGCCGCGGGGCGGCTTCGACCTGGGCGGGCGGCAGGTCCAGCGTGAAGGCGGTGAAGCGGCGGCTGGAGCTGATCGTGATCCGGCCGTTCATTCGCTGCACGAGCTCGGTGGCGATCGCCAGCCCGAGCCCCGAGCCCCCCGCCGAGTCCGCCGTGTAGAAGCGCTCGAAGATGCGGCTCTGGACGCGCTGGGGGATGCCCGAGCCCTCGTCGGAGACGGTCAGCTCGGCGCGGCGATTGACGGAGTAGGTGGTCACGGTGACCTTGGTGCCCTCGGGGGTGTGGGTGAGAGCGTTGTCGAGGAGGATACGGATGATCTGACGCACCCGGTCCGGGTCGCCATGGGCCACCGCCGGCTGCTCCGGCGTGCGCAGCTCCAGGCGCGAGCCGCGCAGGTCGGCGCGGGCGCCGAACTCGCGCGTCACCTCGCGCGCCAGGGCACCGAGGTCGACGCTGCGGGCCCGCATCACGGCCGCGCCCGCGTCGAGCTGGGAGAGGTCGAGCAGGTCGCCGGTCAGCTTCGTCAGGCGGTCGATCTGCTGGCGCATCGTGCGCAGGAACTCCGCCCGCTCCTCCGGGCTCGGATCCTCGTCTTCGAGCAGCTCGATGAAGCCGCCGAGGCTGAAGATCGGCGTCCGCAGCTCGTGCGAGGCGTTGGCGACGAACTGCTTGCGGGCGCTGTCGAGGTCGGCCAGGCGACGCTGCATCTCGTTGAAGGTGCGAGCGAGTTGGCCGAGCTCGCCGACCCCGATCGAGGCGACGGGGATCGTCGTCTCGAAGTTGCCGTCGGCGACTTTGCGGGCGGCGTCCTTCAAACGGCCGACGCTGTCGATCGCCAGATGGGTCGAGTACACCCCGATCACGGTCATCAGGACGGCGGCGACGAGACTGCCGACGACGATCTGGGTCTTGACCGCGGAGAGACCGCTACCGCCGCCACCGATCGTCACGACCGATAGGTAGATGACGAGTCCCGTGCAGAGGCTGATCACCACCGCCGTCCGGGTGTAGTGGCTGCCGAAGTAGCTGAGCTTTATCTGGCGCATCTGCCTCTGGACTCACTCCTTGAACCGGTAGCCGACCCCGCGCACCGTGAAGAGGAACTCCGGCTGCTTGGGATCCTGCTCCAGCTTCTCCCGCAGGTGCCTGATGTGGACGTCCACGGTGCGCGGGTCGCGGTACTCGGAGTCGCCCCAGACATGCTCGAGCAGGGTCTCGCGCGTCAGCACCCGGCCGGGGGAGCGGGCGAGGGCGCCGAGGATCTCGAACTCGACGTAGGTGACCCGGATCTCCTCCTCGCGCAGGGTGACCATGCGCCGGTCGAAGTCGATCGTCAACTCGCCGCACTCGATCGACTCCTCCTCGGCCTGCTCGCCGCTCATCCGCGAGCGGCGCAGTGCCGCTTTGACGCGGCTGCGGAACTCGCGCAGCGAGAACGGCTTGGTGATGTAGTCGTCGGCGCCGACCTCGAGCCCGGCGACCTTGTCCGTCTCGCTGCCTTTCGCGGTCAGCATGATGATCGGGACCTGGCTGCGCGAACGCAGGTGGCGGCAGACTTCGACCCCGTCGAGGCGGGGCAGCATCAGGTCGAGGATGACGAGGTCGAAGCGGCCCTCTTCGAACCGCTGCAGCGCCTCGCTGCCGTCGAGAGCGGACGTGACGTGGTAGCCGTCCTTCCTCAGCGGATAGCTCAAAAGCGTCTGTATGGATTGCTCGTCGTCGACGAGCAGAATCCTGGCCGTCCCATTAGCCATGACTGAAAGGGTAGTGCCGTGGGCGAGGAGGGACTCGATTGGACGCATGTGCGAGTACCCAGAACTAAGGATCTGGATGTCAGGGCCGATAAAAGGAGCGATGCAGCCACAGGAACTCAAGAGCCTCGTCGAGTCCGGCCAGTACAAGCCCGATCCCTCGCGGGTCGCGATGGCGATGCTGCAACGCCGCGGCGTCCGCGAACTGCTTACAGGCGGCAGTCCCGGGCTCAGCCGAGCTGGTCGAAACCAACCGGCGCCAGAATCTCCCCGCCGGGCAGCCTGATCTCGACCCCCCCACCCGCGACGACCGCTCCGATCTGCGTCAGCGTCGTTTCCGCGGCCGCGCCAATCTCCGTCACCGCCTCGCTCAAGCGCTCCGGCGGCAGCGCCGCCAGCAGCTCGTAGTCCTCGCCGCTGGAAGTCGCCAGGTCAAGCGGCTGGCGGCCGACCGCGGCGGCCAGCTCGGCCACGCCTCGCGCCAGCGGCAGGCTGCCGGCGTCGATCCGCAGAGCGGCGCCGCTCGCCTCGGCGAGGTGGCCGGCGTCGCCGCCGAGGCCGTCGCTGAGGTCGATCATCGCCCGCGCTCCGGCTCGCGCCAGCGCCCGCCCGGCGGCGAGCCTCGGGGTCGGGTCGAGCTGGCGCAAGCGCAGCCGCTGCCCGGTCTCCGCCGCTACGGCCGCGGCGAGTTGCGGGCTTTCGAGCAGCAAGAGGCCGGCCGCGGCGCCGCCGAGCTCCCCCGTCAGGACCAGCACGTCGCCCGGCTCGGCGCCGCCGCGCCCGACCATCTGCGCGGCCGTAGCGGCGTGGCCGACGACGGTGACGGCCAGGCTCAGGACCGGTGCCCGGGTAACGTCGCCGCCGGCCAGGGTGGTCCCGGTCTCGGCGGCGACCGCGACGATCCCGTCGACCAGCTCGAGGCAGCCGTCCTGGTCGAGGTCGGCCGGTACGCCGAGGGCGACATAGGCCTCGCCCGGCTCGGCGCCCATCGCCGCCAGGTCGGAGAGGGCGGCGGCGAGTGCCTTGCGGCCGATCTGGGCCAGGGTGCCCCGGTCGCGGCGGAAGTGGACGCCCTCGACGACCGCGTCGACCGAGGTCGCGGTGGCGCCGCCGGGGATGGTGACCGCGGCGTCGTCGCCGCTCCCGACCCGGACCCGCGGGCCCGGCGGCGGCAGCCGTTCCCGCACCTTCGCCAGCAGCTCGAACTCGCCCATCGCCTGACTATCCCAAACCGGTCTCATGGTGCCGCGGGGGCCGGCTCGGGCGGTCGGCGCTGCGCGCGTCACTAAGGTGCGACCCACGTGGAGCGCCGCCAACCATTTCTGCACCGGGTCGGTGAGGCCGGAGCAAAGTTCGGGACCCGCCCGCCGCGCAGTCGCCGGGTCCGCCTCGCTCTCCAGGTCGGCCTCGCCTTCCTGATCTTCGGCTTCCTGGTCCTCACCGTGATCGACCAGTGGTCGGAGATCCAGAGCGAAGGCGTCCATTTCCACGTCGGCTGGCTGATCCCGGCGATCGTCATCCTGCCGCTCTTCTACTTCCTCAGCGCGCTCGGCTGGGACTTCACCCTGCGCTTCCTCGGCCACCCGATCGGCGTCGGCCGCGCTCAGGTCGCCTGGGGGCAGCCGATGCTGGCCCGCTACGTGCCGGGCAGCGTTCTCTACGTGCTCGGGCGGGTGCTGCTGTCCGAGCGCGCGGGCGTGCCGCGCCGGATCACGATCGCCAGCATCGTCTACGAACAGGCAATCTCGGCGACGTCGGCGATCGTCATCGCCGCCTACTTCATCCTCAACCACCCCGACCTCCAGGGGCAGCCGCTGCGCTGGGCGGTGCTGTTGCTGATCCCGGCCGCGATCGTGCTGCTGCACCCGCGCGTCTTCGGGCCGCTGGCGAACAAGGCGCTGAAGGCCTTCGGCCGCGAACCGCTGCCGGCCGTGATCTCGCTCCGCGGCGTGCTCTCCCTGCTCGCCTTCTACTCGGCGAACTGGGTCGTGGTCGCGGTCGGCATCTACTGCGTCGCGCGCTCGGTCACCTACGTCCCCTTCGACGACATCCTGCTGGTCGGCTCGGCGCAGGCGATCGGCTACTTCGCGGCGCTGGTCACCCTCGTCGCCCCGGCCGGGATCGGCGTCCGCGACGCCGCCTTCGCCTGGGCGGTCAAGGCCGCCGTGGGCGGCAGCTTCGCCCTCGGCTCCCTGATCGCGATCGCCGTCCGCGGCGTGATGACGGTGGGCGAACTGATCTACGTGGGCGCGGTGACGGTGCTCGGACGCCGCGAGGGCTGGAGCGTGGCAACGGGGATCCTCCATCCCTCGCCGGAGGAGGAGCAAGCGGGCCCCGAGGCCGGCGCCCACTCCCCCGAGATCCTCTAACTCCCCGGCCCCCACAGGCGTAAAAGCTGGGTCGATGGGCCGATATGTCGAGCCAGGGCCGACATATCGGCCCATCGGCGGTGGTTAGAGGGGGATGCGGGCGCCCAGTTGGTAGGCGGTCAAGGCCAGCGTTAGGAGTTGGAGGGGGCGGTCCCTGGCGATGGCTACGAGAGGTAGGGGCCAGATCAGGTACCAGGGGAGGAGCCAGGAGGTGGCTAGGAGGAGGCCCACGGCGGTCCAGGCGGCGGCGCGGATCCAGTCGAAGCCGCGCCAGGTCCAGAGCGCCAGCTCGAGCACGAGGGTGAGGAAGAGGATCAGGGCGAGGAGCCGGATCGCCTCGGGGTCGAGGCCGGTGAGACGGGCAACGGCGATCGGAACGCTCATGTAACTGGTCCGCCCCTGGTTCTCCCCGGCGAGACCAAACGCGTGCAGCCACTCCCAGCCAAAGGCGAGATGCGCCGCACCGCAAATAACCACGATCGCCCCCCCAACTCCGAGCAACAGCCGGCCGATGGGCCGATATGTCGAGCCTGGCTCGACATATCGGCCCATCGGCCGCGGGTTTGCGAGGAGGGCGAAGGGGGCGAGGAAGGCGGCGGAGGCCTTGGTGGCGATGGCGGCGGTGAGGGCCGCGCCGCCGCTGAGCTCGCGAGCGCTGAGGATCGCGGCGACGGCGAGCATCGCCAGCAGCATCGTCAGGCCGTCGTTGTGGGCGCCGCCGACGACGTGGACGAGGACGAGCGGGTTGAAGGCGACGAAGGCGGCGGCACGGAGGGGGTCGACGCCGCGCCAGGTGGCGAGGCGGGCAACCACCGCGGCGAGGCCGAGGACCGAGAGCGCGGCGGCGATCTTCAGAACCGCGACCGCGACGGCGACCGGCAGCCAGGCGAGCGGGTAGGTCGCGAGGGTGAACAGCGGCCCGTAGGCGCTGGTCGCTTCGGTCCAGGTGACCTGGGGGAAGGCCGGGTCGGCCGGGGCGGCGAGCGGTGGGTGGACGTAGGGGTCGAGGCCGTGGACGACGCCGAGACGGGCGTAGTCGACGTAGCTGTAGACGTCGTGGGAGAGCAGGACGGGTGCCAGCGCAAAGCCGCCGACGCAGAACACGATCGCGCCCCAGACGAGCCTGCCGCCCAGCTTCGGCGCCAGCGCGATCGCACCGAGATAGAGGGCGAAGCCGCCCCAGATCAGCCCGTAGGCGAGCCCGGGATCGATGCTGCGCTACCCGTTCCCGGCGCCGCCCGTGGCCCCGCCACCGCCGGCGCTGCCGCCGTCGTTGATGGATGGGGGCGGCGGGGGCAGCGGCGCCGGTTCCTGGCCAGCGCCGGGCGCGTAGGCATCGGGGTCATACGCGTTGGGGTCGTAGCCGCCGACCGCGTCGGTGCCTGGCGGCGGCGCTTCGCCACCCTTGCTCGTCGTGTCGCGCGGGTTCGCCTGGGTGAAGTGGCCGTAGTAGGGCGCCCAGGAGATCGCCTTTTCGGGCTGCTCGAATTCCTCGCAGGGCACGCCGCCGTCGGAGTACAGGGAGTGCCAGATTTCGGCCGGGAAGGTGCCGCCGAAGACGGTGATCCCGTGGACGCTGGACATCGAGATCTCGTTCGACTCGGGGTAGCCGACCCAGACCGCGGTCGCCAGGTTGGGCTGGTAGCCGGAGAACCAGGCGTCGGTGTATTCGTCGGTGGTACCGGTCTTGCCGGCCTGGCCGGCGCAGCCGGTGTAGGCGGCGGTCCCGGTCCCTTCGGTGATGTTGTCGTGCAGCAGGCGCGTCACCTCATAGGCGACCGCTTCGGGCAGCACCCGCTTGGGCTCTCCTGCCTGCGGCCGGTCGACCCTGTCGTCGGGGAAGACCACCTTCTCGATCGAGACCGGGTCGTGGTGGACGCCGCCGGAGGCGAGGGTCGCGTAGGCGTCGGTCAGCTCCAGCGGCGAGACGCCGAGGCGCAGGCCGCCGATCCCCTCGGCCGGGATCCCGTCCAGTTGCGTGGTGATCCCCATCGACCTCGCCGTCTGGGCGACGCTCCTGGGGCCGACGTCGAGGTCGAGCTGGGCGAAGACGGTGTTGTCGGAGCTGACCGTCGCCTGCTGCAGGTTGACCGTGCCCTGGTACCCCTCGTCGGCGGTGTGCACCTCCCAGTGACCCCAGTGGGGCAGGTCGAGGTCGAGCGGTTTCGACGTGTAGTAGGTCGAGTAGGGGTCGATCCCTTGCTTGATCGCCGTCGTCAGCACGAACGCCTTGAAGGTCGAGCCGGGCTGACGGTGGCCCTGAGCCGCGAGGTTGAACTGGCTCTGGGCGTAGTTGGAGCTGGAGACCATCGCCCGGATGTGGCCGTTGCGGGGGTCGATCGAGACCAGGGCCGAGGAGGGGTCGGTCGAGTAGGGGAGGGCGGAGCGCATCGCCTCCAGGCCGACTCGCTGCAGCTCGGGGTCGATCGTGGTGTGGACCTCGAGCCCGCCGCGGCGCACGGTGTTGACGCCGTACTCGTCGATCAGCTCGTTCTCGACGTAGTCGAAGAAGTAGGGCTGGCGGTGCTTGAAGTAGTCGCCGGCGACGTGCAGGCCGAGGCCGGCCCTCTCCGCCGCCTCGGCACGGCCGGGGGAGACGTAGCCGAGCTTCGCCATCTGCCGCAGCACCGCGTTGCGGCGGGCCAGCGCCGCCCCGGGGTTGAGGATCGGGTTGTATTCCGAGGGCGCCTGCGGCAGCCCCGCCAGCAGCGCCGCCTGCGGCAGGCCGAGCTTCCAGACCGGCTTCGAGAAGTAGATCCGCGAGGCGGCCTGGACCCCGACCGCGGTGGCGCCCTCGATCGTCCCGTAGGAGGCGATGTTGAGGTAGGAGCCGAGGATTTCCCGGCGCGAGTGACGCTTCGCGTACTCGATCGCCAGCTTCGCCTCGACGATCTTGCGCTCGAGGTTCTGCTGCGGGTTGGCGATGCAGAGGTTGCGGACCAGCTGCTGGGCGATCGTCGAGCCGCCCTCGACCGCCTTGCCGGCTTCCAGGTCCTTGACCGCGGCGCGGAGGATGCCCTCCGGGTCGACGCCGCCGTGCTCGTAGAAGCGCTGGTCCTCGATCGCCACCGTCGCCAGCTGCACGCTCCTGGGAATCCGCTCTATGGAGACCGGGGTGCGGGCTTCGTCGGAGGCGATGACGCCGAGCTTGCTGCCGTCGGCGGCGTAGACGGCCGAGTTGCCGCCCTTGTCGATCGGCTTGCAGGTGGAGAGCGAGGGGGCGTCGGCGGCGACGTCGAGCACCCAGGAGGTGACGCCGATGACGGCGATCGCGGCGAAGGCGAGGATGGCTCCGCCGACGATCAGGAGCTTGCTGCCGATACCGCCGCGACGTCGCTGCCGCCGCCGATTGCGCTGCGTCATCGAGCAGAGGTTACGCCGCGCCGCACACGCTCAGGCCTGCGTGTCTTCGGTCGAGTGGTTGTGGACGACGCTCTCGACCAGGAGCTGGTTGGGGATCACCACGGCGCTGCCGTCGCCGGGGTCGACGTAGGTGTAGGAGAGGGTGATGTCGGTGACCCTTCCCTCGGTTTCCTCGAAGCCGATGCGGTCGCCGATCCGGATCGGCTGGGAGACCGCGATCTGCACCCCGGCGACCATGTTGGCGATCGTGTGCTGGGCGGCGAAGCCGACGATCAGGCCGAGCACGGCGGTCGAGGCGAGGATGCCGGCGGCCAGCCGCTTCAGCTCCGTGAACTGGCTGAGGGCGATCGCCGCGAGGACGAGGAAGATCGTCAGGAAGAGGAGGCGGCGGAGGATCCGCAGGCGGGTCTTGGTCGAGCGGGAGACCTGGGAAACTGCCGGCGACATGCAAGTCAACTTAGCCGGGGACCTCGCGCGGCGGCGGCCGGGCCTCTTCCCCTATTCCAACTGGGGCCCCTGGGTGGCGCTCCTCGGAGTCATTCTCGCCCTCGGAACCGGCGTGGTGCTGGGGATTCCGGCGGCCATCCTCGGGCACAAGGACGGCGGCGACCTGACGACGTTCGGCAACGCCGGGGTGCAGCTGGCGGCGGCGCTGGGGTTCCTGATGGTGCCGATGGCGATCGCGGCGCAGCACGGGGCGGCGAGCGTGGGGGAGATCCTGAAGCGACTCGGGGTGCGGCGCTTCCGGCCCTCGGCGCTGAAATGGATGGCGGCGGCGGTCGGGGCCTACCTGCTGTTCGCCTTCGCCTACTCGCTGCTGATCGTCGAACCGCACCAGGAGGACATCGCCGAGGGGTTCGGGGCGATCCCGGTGCAGATCCTGCTGATCGTCGTCGCCGCCCCGGTCAGCGAGGAGGTCTGCTTCCGGGGGATGCTCTTCGGCGGGCTCCGGGAGCGGCTGCCGCGGTTCGCCGCGGCGCTGGTCGCCGGCCTCGTCTTCGGCGGCCTGCACGCGCTGACCGGGGTCAGCGCGGTGCCGCCGCTGATCGCTTTCGGCTTCGTGCTCTCGCTTCTCTACGAGAAGACCGGCTCGATCGTGCCGGGAATCGTCCTGCACATGCTGAACAATTCTGTCGCCCTGCTCGGTCAGTAGCATCCGGCCGGTGAGTCGCCGTCTAGCGTCCCTCCTCGCCTTCGCGGCGCTGCTGTCGGTCCCCGCAGCCGCCTCCGCGGCGGACGCCGCCAAGAAGCCGATTCCGCTGCCGCACCCGGGCCAGCCGTCCCATCCCGCCTCCGTCGTTCCCGACGCCACCGTCAAGGTAAAGGTCGGCCACCTTCGCGACGGTCGCGCCGAGATCTACGGGAAGGTCCCCGTCTTCGGCACCGTCAGCCCCTACGTGCCGGGCCAGCGGGTCGAGGTCACCTTCTACCTAGACGGCAAGGAGCTGGTCAGCCACAAGCTTGCGGTCGGCAAGGGCAAAGGCGGCACCGGTAGCTTCCGCTCCAGCGTCATCCTCCGCGAGGACGGCAAGTACGCGGTCAGCGCCACGCACGAGGCGACCGCGGTCCTCGGCGCCGACAGCAGCGTCCGCAAGAGCTGGAAGGTGAGCTACCCGGCTCTGCATCAGGGCCAGTGCGGAGACGTCGTCGTCGGCTTCAAGAAGGCGATGCGGGAGATGGGCTACATCGCCAACAGCGGTCGCTGCTTCGGCGGCAAGACCGGGCGCGGGGTACTCGCCTATCGCAAGGTCAACGAGATGGCCCGCAGCTCGCGGGCCGGCAAAGGGCTCGTCAAGCGGGTCTTCGCCGGCCGCGGCGGTTACCAGGTGCTCCACCCCGGTGCCGGGGAACACGTCGAGGCGCCGCTCTCCAAGCAGGTTCTGGTCTTTACCAAGGGCGACAAGCCGTTCGCGATCTATCCGGTTTCCTCGGGCAAGCCTTCGACCCCGACGGTCACCGGCCACTTCACCTTCATCAGGACCGAACCCGGCTACAACTCGCACGGGATGTACTACTCGTTCTACTTCTACGGCGGCTACGCGATCCACGGCTACGAATCGGTCCCCGATTACCCCGCCAGCCACGGCTGCATCCGCACCTTCATCGTCGACCAGCCCGAGATTTACGAGCGCATCCACTACGGCGAGAGCATCTTCGTCTTCTAGCTATCCGGCAGACGCACGCTCTCGAACGGCAGCACGGTGGCGAGCAGGTCGAAGTGCCGGTCGGAGTGCAGCACCCCGAAGCCGCGCTCGGCCGCGGCGGCGGCGATCAGATAGTCAGGGGCCGGTAGGCGTCGGCTGCCTTTCAGCTCCCGCATCGCGCCCAGCGCGGCTCTGCACACCGAGGCGGTGACCGGGGCTTGGGGAAGTGCGCCGAGCACAAAGTCGGTTACGGCAAACTGCTGCTCATCCCGGGTCCCGCTGAGGATCTCGAGTGCGGCGGCTGGGCAGGAAACCAGCAGGCCACCTCTGACGGTGGCCTTCCAGCGATCGAGCACCTCTGGCTCGCTTTGCCTGCTCCAGGCGGAGGTGTCGATCACCAGTGGGATCGTGGAGCCAAAGGGCGTGGCCTTCATCGCGGCTCGTACTTGAAGGGCGACCGCTCGCGCTCCTCGAGTACCTCGCGGAGGGCATCGAAGTCGTAGTCGATCTCGCCGTCGGCGATCTTCAGCAGAACCTCGATGGCTTCGTCGTGCTTGCGGCGCTCCTCCAGCGCGACCTCAGCGCCACGTAACGCGAGCTCACGGAGAAGCCGCGACCGGCTCTTGGGGTGGGCCTCAACCGCTGCCATTGCCTCGCTCAGCTCCGGGTCGACGGTCACCTGCACGCGCGGATGCTTGGTCGCCATCGGTCCAGTGTACCGCGCAGGTGATACACCAAGCGAATGCAGCGGAGTCCCTTCTCACACCGCTCCAAGGGTCGTGCCCCGGTGAACTCTCCCCCCGCTCGGCGACAGCTCGGCTATCGGCCTAGGATGCGCGCCGTGCCCGATCTCAACGCCGCCAAGGGGACCCTGCTGGCCGAGCTGCGCGAGCACTCGCTGATCCTCGGTGAGGTAACGCTGTCGAGCGGTGCCACCGCCCAGTACTACGTCGACGCGCGGCGTGCCCTGATGCGGCCGGCCGGTTTTCGGGCGGCGGGCGAGCTGATCGCGGCGGCCGCCGCCGAGGTCGGCGCCGAGGCCGTGGGGGGGCCGGCGACCGCCGCCATCCCACCGGCCTGCGCGGTGCTAGCGGTGCCGTCGGCTGCCGCGCTGGTCGCCTTCTTCGTCCGCGGGGAGCGCAAGGAGCATGGCTTGCAGCGCTGGGTCGAGGGCCCGGTCGCGCCGGGCATGCGCTGCCTCGTCGTCGAGGACACGGTGACCTCGGGCGGGTCGACCGCGACCGCGATCGGGCGCATCCGCGAGCAGGGGCTCGAGGTCGCCGGGGTGGTCGCCATCGTCGACCGGCTCGCCGGCGGTGGCGAGCGGATCGAAGCGGCGGCCGAAGCTCCGTACCGCGCCCTGCTCACCATCGACGAGATCTACCCCGAGCGCCCGGACCGCGGCTGAGGCCCGCCGATGGAGCCGGACGCAATCGAGATTCGCGTCGTCGGCTGCCTGATCGAGAAGCAGCGCACCACCCCCGACGCCTACCCGCTCTCGCTCAACGCCCTGCGGCTGGCCTGCAACCAGTCGACCAACCGCGAGCCGGTCGTCGACTACGACGAGGCGACCGTCGCCGAGGCCCTGCGCCGGCTCGCCCTGCGCGGCTGGACGCGCCTCGCCAGCGGTGCCGGCAGCCGCGCCCGCAAGTACCGCCACCTGCTGCCGGAAGCGCTGGGAGTCGATCCCGCCGAGCTGGCGCTGCTGGGGGTGCTGATGCTGCGCGGGGCGCAGACGCCGGGCGAGCTGAAGCAGCGCAGCGAGCGGCTGCACGGCGTCGCGGACCTGGCCGCCGTGCAAGCGACCCTCGACGGCCTGGTCGAGCGCGGCTACGTCGCCCGCCACGAGCGCCGGCCGGGCCAGAAGGAGGTGCGCTACGAGCAGCTGCTCGGCGGCTTTGGCGAGGAAGCCGCCGCCGGGGGTGGGGGCGAGCTCGCCGGTGAGGACGAAGCCGAGGCGGGGGACGCCGCCGCGACGGCGGCCGGATCGCCCCGCGACGCCGGCCTGGTGCCGGCCGAGGACCGCCTCACCCGGCTGGAGCGCGAGCTGGCGGCGCTGCGCTCGGAGCTGGCGAGCCTGCGCGAGGCGCTCGGCGAGGACGGCGGCGACTGAGGCGCTCGACGGGCTCGACGGGCATCTGAGCCCGGCGGCGGCGCTACCCGGCGCGGTGGCCGACGCCGAGTACGACCACCCGCCGGCCGCCCGGGATCGCCGCGATCAGCTGCGTCTTCAGGCTGCCGCGATCCTCCAACAGCGCCCGCGCCTGGGCGGTGAACGGGACCCGGAAGGCGTGGGCGCCGCCGCCGCTGAGCTGGAAGGAGCGGCGCCCCAGCGAGCGGGTGACGGCGCGGATCCGCGGCGGCCGTCCACGTCGGTGCGGTAGCGCGACCTTGATCCGGGTGCGCAGCGCGAGCTGCCCGGGGCAGGCGGTGCCCGTCGGCCACTGGCAGGCGACCCGGACCCGCACGCCGCTGGCGTCGGCCCGCAGGTTGGAGAGGGTGATCGCAACCGGGATCGCCGTGCTCTTGCAGCCGATGCGGTACA
>Ga0190274_10001416_pt1 | contig 14042 bp, 12 predicted proteins | sample Popmic531T_FD_133002 | JGI IMG/M metagenome (GOLD analysis project Ga0190274, IMG submission 133002) | Populus adjacent soil microbial communities from riparian zone of Yellowstone River, Montana, USA - 531 T | ecosystem: Environmental > Terrestrial > Soil > Riparian zone | place: USA: Montana...
GATCCGTCGCGGGCGCCCGCTCATATCTTCGAGCTGCGCGGACAGCCGCGTTCCGAGCGTAATTTCGACAACTTCGCGTAATGCCCATGGATACCAGCCCTTCGTCTGTCGCACGCACTGGCGGCGAGCGCGGGGCAGGTTGTGCTGGTGGTTCGCGCGGAAATAACGTCGCAGCAGGCCGTTCGCGATGCCATCGATGCGATCGGCGGCAAACCGGTGAGCCTCATTCTGAATCAGACGAGTGCGCCGCCTTCGAGCGGCTACTACGGTTACGGTTCGTATGGCGAATCGTCGGCGCCGCAAGTCGAGTCATGACGGTTTAGGGAGTGACGATGAATACCTCGTTGACTTCCGCCCGCGTCGGCGGGCGCGTCGCCGTTGCGGCGATGATGCTGTGCATTGCGGTGTCGGCGACTGCGGGTGAAATCGATTACCGGCTGTCGCTCGGCGCTGGCCACAGCGACAACGTGAATCATGCGCCTACGGATGAAGTGGACCAGGACATCGCAACCGCCGGCCTGAGATTTGCGTTCGACCAGGACTCGGCCAGGGTCAAGGCCGACATCATTGGCGATCTCGCGTATTACGAATATCTCGACAACGCCTACGATTCGGACCTGGTAGGCAACGTCGATGCCAACGCGTTGTTTGCGTTGTTGCCTGACCGAATCACCTGGGCATTCAGCGAACAGTTCGGCCAGTCGCTCACCGATCCGTTCCGGTCCGATACCCCTGACAACCGCGAGAACATCAACTACTTCTCGACCGGCCCGGATTTCATCGTGGGACTGGGTTCGCAGATGCGGCTGCGCTTCGGTGCGCGTTATGCGCTCGCCAACTACGAAGTGAGCCCGCTCGATTCGACCTCCACCGGAGGTCAGATTGCGCTGGTGCGCGTTCTCTCGGACCGAAGCTCGGTTTCCCTGAATGCCAGCCTGCAGCAAGTCGAGTACGACGAAGCGGCGCTGAACTCGGACTTCGACCAGAGCGAAGCGTTTATTCGTTACGACGGCGCGGGTGCGCGTACCAACCTCAAGATCGATGCCGGTTATTCGCAGCTCGACAGTGATGCCAGTGCCGACACCGAAGGCGGGGCGGTCGTCCGCGTGGATGCGAGCCGGAAAATTTCCGCTTCGTCGACGTTGGTGTTCGTCGGCGGCCACGAGTTCGCGACCACGGCATCGTCGTTCGCCAACAGCGATGGCGGTGGCGGCTTCGATACCGCTCCAGGCCGTCAGACCGCGGATCCGTTCACGTACGACCACGCGTCACTGGGCTGGACGTTCAATCGCAATGTGACCGGCCTCGGAGTCACCGCAACCTGGTCGAAGAATTCCTACGACAGCAACCCAGTGCTCGATCAGACCCTGACGACGATCTCCGCGCGATTTCGTCGCGAAATGTCGCCGAGAACCTCGCTGCAGCTCAGCCTCTCGCGAACCGGTGGCGAGTACGAAGAACCGGCGCCGGATTACGACGAGCTCATCGCGGGCGCTTCGTTCTCGTGGCGGCTGGCCCGCGACCTGACGATCGACGTGAGGTACGACTTCACCGACCGCAACAGCGACGATCCCACCACCGAATACAGCGAAAACCGCATTTGGCTGACCGTCGGCTTCGGACGCGGTGAGCCGCGTTCGACTCGCGTCGCGCCAACGTTCGGCGTCGATGCCGGGGGTAACTGACACCGTGTTGAAGGCCGTTGCTCCCATTGTCAATGCAATGACGGTAGACGTGGAGGACTACTTCCACGTCGCAGCGCTCGCCAAGTCCATCGACCGGTCGAGCTGGGATCAGATGGAGTACCGCGCCGAGGCGAGCACGCGCCGGCTGCTGGATCTGTTCGAGGAATCGGACATCCACGCCACGTTCTTCGTGCTTGGCTGGGTGGCCAGGCGCAGCCCCGATCTGATCCGCGAAATCGCGCGGCGCGGACACGAGGTTGCGAGTCACGGCATGAGCCACAAGCTGGTGTACAACCAGACGCCGGAAGAATTCTCCAGCGAAACCTACGAGTCGAAGGCGCTGCTGGAAGACATCATTGGCGCGCGCGTGCTCGGCTATCGCGCGTCTACCTACTCCATCACGCGTCGCAGCCTGTGGGCGCTCGATATCCTCCACGAGGCAGGTTTCGAGTACGACTCGAGCATCTTCCCCATCCGGCATGACACCTACGGCATACCCGATGCGCCGCAGTCGCCTTCACGGATCGCGACTCCCAAGGGCGCGAGCATCGTGGAGTTTCCGATGTCGACCGCGCCGATGTTCGGCACGCGCATCCCGGTTTCCGGCGGCGGCTATTTCCGGTTGCTGCCTTACTGGCTGACACGTTCGGGTCTGGCGAAGTTGAACGGCGAGCTGAACCGCCCGTTCATCTTCTATCTGCACCCTTGGGAAGTGGACCCGGAGCAGCCGCGCGTGCGCACCAGCTTGAAGTCCCGCCTGCGGCACTACACCAACCTGGATCGCTGCGAACCGCGATTGCGCAGATTGATAGGTGAGTTCCGCTTCGGCCGCGTGCGCGACGTGCTGACGAACGCCGCGCTGCTGCCGGCTGCCTGAGCGGAAATCGATCCCATGCTCGAAGCCTGGTTCTGGACATTGCTGATCGTGGGTCTCTATCCGTACGTGTTCTATCCGGTGGCCGTTGCCCTGCTGGGCCGCCTCACCAATCGCGCCGTGCGCCACGACAACGCATTTGCGCCGCGTGTCACCGTCATCACGGCGGCGTTCAACGAACAGGCGCACATCGGCGCGACAATCGAGAACAAGCTGCGGCAGGATTATCCGCCCGGGATGCTCGATGTGATCGTGGTCTCCGACGCGTCCACCGATGGCACCGACGAGATCGTCCGGCAGATCGCCGCGCGCGATTCGCGCGTGCAGCTGCTGCGCAACGAGGTCCGCGCGGGCAAGACCAGCGGCCTCAATCTGGCGATACCGCGCGCGCGTGGCGAGATCGTCGTCTTCGCCGATGCAAACTCGATCTACCGTCCCGACGCGATTGCGAAACTGGTGCGGAATTTCGCCGATCCGCAGGTCGGTTACGTCACCGGACGCATGTTGTACGTGAATGCCGATGGCTCGTTGGTCGGTGATGGCTGCAGTGCCTACATGCGCTACGAGAATTCACTGCGCGCCGCCGAAACCCGCCTCGGCTCCATCGTCGGCGTCGACGGCGGCGTGGATGCGATTCGACGCGAGTTGTACCGGCCGATGCGCCCGGACCAGCTGCCTGACTTCGTGGCGCCGCTGACGGTGGCCGAGCAGGGTTTCCGGGTCATCTATGAGCCTGAGGCCGTTCTCACCGAGGACACCCTGAGCGTGCAGTCGCAGGAATACCGTATGCGGGTGCGCGTCGCGCTGCGCGCGTTCTGGGCACTGTGGGACAAGCGAGTGCTCCTCAATCCGTTCCACTTCGGCGTCTATGCCTGGCAGATGTGGTCGCACAAGCTGCTTCGATACTTGAGTTTCCTGCCGCTGGCCGGGGCGATGGCGCTGAACTGGCTGCTAGTGCCGCGCGGCGGAATCTATGCTCTAGGAGCGGCGGCGCAGGTGCTATTCGCAATCCTGTGTATCGCGGCGCTGGCCGGAGTGCGCGGCATCGGGCAGTTCTCGCTCACGCGTTACTGCTTTTATTTTTTTCTGCTCAACTGGGCCTCGGCAGTGGCGTTCGTACGTTTTGTTCGCGGCCAGAAGCAGGTGCTTTGGCAGCCGCGCGTCGGTTGACGCGCGGCTCTATTACCCGGAGGCAAGATGTCGATTGAAGCCAAGATTCGTGCATACATCGCCGAGAACTTCCTGTTCGGCGAGGCCGATCAGCTCGCCGTGACCGACTCGTTCCTGGACAAGGGAATCATCGACTCGACCGGAATCCTGGAGATCGTGATGTTTCTCGAAGAGCAGTTCGGCGTAAAGGTGGCCGACAGCGAGATGCTCCCGGAGAACCTGGATTCCATCGGGAACATCGTGAAGTTCATCGAGAAGAAGAGCGGCAGCAAATGAAGCCGCAGCGCTTGTTGCACGAAGCGCTGCAGTTCAGTGCTGCGCGCGCGGGCAATGCTGGCAAGGTGGCCGTGGTAGTCGAAGGCAAGCCGTACACCTACGGCGATTTGCTCGACCAGGCGCTGCGGCTTTCCGCCGCGTTGCGCAGCCGGGGGCTGACCCGGGGTGACCGCGTGGCTATCTACATGGACAACACCTGGCCCTGCATCGTGTCTCTGTACGCGACCCTGCTCGCAGGAGGCGTATTCAGCATCGTCAATCCCCAGACCAAGGCCGACAAACTCGAATTCATCCTCAACGACAGCAGCGCTCGCATCCTGCTGACCGACGGGCACCTCGCCAAGGAATTTCTGCCGGCGTTGCCGCTGGTACGCCAGCCGCTCACCGTCATCGCCTCCGGTCAGTTGCCCGCGAGTCCGCAAATCGAAGCCTTCGACGAAGTCGTGCGCAACACTTCGCCCGGCGAAGCGTCGCGCGAAATCATTCCCCTCGACCTTGCGGCGCTCATCTACACCTCCGGTTCCACGGGTAATCCCAAGGGCGTGATGCAGACGCATCAATCAATGGTGTTCGCGGCGGGGAGTCTCATCGAATATCTGCGCCTCTCCGAAGAGGACCGGATTCTTTGCGTCCTGCCATTGGCCTTCGACTACGGCCTTTACCAGCTACTCATGGCCATCCAGCTCGGTGCGACGCTGGTGCTCGAGCGCTCGTTCACCTATCCCGCGCAGATCTTCGCGCGCATGCAGGAACAGAGGGTCACGGTATTTCCGGGGGTGCCGACAATCTACGCAATGCTCATCTCGAGTCACGGGCGCGCGCCGCTCAGCTTTCCGGGCGTCACCCGAGTAACCAACACCGCGGCCGCGCTGCCCGACGAGTTCGTGGTGAAGCTGCGGGAGATCTTCCCCAACACGCTCATCTTCAAGATGTATGGCCTCACGGAATGCAAGCGCGTGAGCTACCTGGAGCCGGAGCTCGCAGATCAGAAGCCGGGATCGGTGGGGCGCGCCATCCCTGGCACCGAGATCTATCTGTTGTCACCGGACGGCAAACCGGTGCCGCCGGGCGAAACTGGAATCCTCCATGTGCGCGGTCCACACGTGATGGTCGGCTACTGGAACCGGCCGGATCTGAGCGAACACATGCTCAAGCCAGGCAAGCTGCCCGGCGAGCGCGTGTTGTGTACGCAGGATTTCTTTCGCATGGATGCCGAAGGGTTTCTGTACTTCCAGGGCCGCAGCGACGACATCATCAAGACGCGTGGCGAAAAGGTGAGCCCGGTCGAAGTGGAGAACGCGCTGCACAGCATAGCGGGTGTGCGCGAGGCGGCGGTCGTCGGCATAGCCGATCCGCTGCTGGGCGAGGCGATTCGCGCCTACGTGGTGGTGGAACCCGAAGCGAATCTCAACGACAAGCAACTGCGGGTTGCGTGCGCGGCGCGGCTCGAGAATTTCATGGTGCCGAAGGAATTCGTGCTCTGTAAGGAATTGCCGAAGACCGCGACCGGAAAGGTCAGCAAGAAACTGCTGTTGCAGCAGTCGGCGCCGGCCTGAGCCGATCTCTCCAGCGAGGTTGTGATGAATCGTACCTATTCCGACCTGCTCGAACGCATCGCCAAGGAGCTCACGTTTCTCCCGGATAAGCCGGAAGAGACGCCGGAGAGCACCTTGAGAGCCCTGTGGTACACCGCGGCGGGCGCACCGCGATCGGCGGAAGCGGCCGCAGATGGCGTGCTGCCGGAACTCGATGAGGCCGGTGAGGCGAGGCTTGCGTCGCTGGTGCAATCGCGTCTTGCCGGAGTTCCACTGGCGCACCTGACTCAGCGCCAGAGATTCGTCGATATGGAAATGCTCGCAGGACCTGGAGCGCTGGTGCCACGGCGTGAGACCGAACTACTGGCGCGCGCGGCGATCGGCCTGGCGCGCGAGCAGGCCTCGCGACAAGGCGATGTCCGCGTAGTCGACGTTTGCACGGGTTCCGGCAACGTCGCACTTGCCATTGCGCAGCATGTTCCACTTGCCAGGGTATGGGCCGCTGACCTGAGCGAGGATGCAGTAGCGCTTGCGCGCCTCAACGCCGAGCACCTGGGGCTGCAGGGCCGCACGACGTTCAGCGCCGGTGACCTGCTGGCGCCCTTCGATACGGCCGAGTTCCACGGAACGGTGGACGTGTTGACCTGCAATCCGCCCTATATCAGCAGCGCGAAGGTCGAGCAGATGCATGGCGAGATTTCGAAGCACGAGCCCCATCTGGCATTCGATGGTGGCCCGTTCGGCGTAAAGATCCTGATGCGGCTGCTCCAGGACGCGCCGCGCTTCGTGCGACCTGGTGGCTGGCTGGCGTTTGAAGTGGGACTGGGGCAGGGCCCAGCCATGGCCAAGCGACTCGAGAAACTCGCGGGCGTCACTGAAGTGAAACCGCTCAACGACGCGCACGATGCGATCAGGGCGCTGGCCGCCAGGTTCTAGACTCTCAGCGTGTGAATTCGACCAGGCGTTGGAGATTCGCCTGCTCGTCCGTCATCAACTCGCGCTTCAACGCAACGACGTCGGCGCGCAATTGCGCGTGGCATTCGTACGCACGTAGCAATTCATCGGCGATGCTCACGGCCGTATTGCTGGTGAACAACGCTCCCTTGCGAAAGTAGGCGCGGGTGGGCGGATTGTCGGACAACACCATCGGAACTTCCGCGCTCGTCGCTTCATAGGCGCCGCACACCATGCAGTCTGCGCGCGTCGTCAGGTCGAGCACGACGGCTGCGTCGAGCAAGTGCTGTTCGAAGTCATGCTCGGACAGAAATCCCGTGAGGCGGACATTGGACGGCACCGGCTCGGTCCATCCGATGCGCTCGAGCTTCGGCCGTCCGGTGATCGACACCACCATTCCAGGTTGCTGCTGGGCGATGATCTTCGCCGCGTTCAGGACTTCGACGATGGGTTCGTCGGGCGCCCAGCTGCAGACGAAAAAGACGTCGAAAACATGGGCGGTCCCCGCTGGTGCACGCCTTGCGCCATGGAGTTGTGGAATCGGATCCGGCAACGACATGCACCTGCCGCCGAGGGCCTTGATTGCGGGCTCGAGGTTGCTGTTGGTCACGATGACCAGATCGGAATTGCGCACGATCCAGGGCACGAGGAAACGCGCCACCGGCGGATACACGCCGGCGTTGTGAAAGTCGCCGACGAGTCTGGCGCGAGTGAGTCCCAGGAATTTCATCGTGGCCAGAAGGGCGGAGAGAATCAGCGACGGGTTCTGGTAGTAGATGACACCCGGCCTGGACTTCCGGACGATGCGGAATGTCCTCGATATCAGGACGCAGTAGCGAGCCACCGCGTTTCCGGAATAGAGCATTTCATGCAGCGTCGCGCCGACCGCGCGAGCGAGGCTGCGGTTGCGGCGCTGGATTTCCCAGGTCAGCCAGATCGCAGACATTCTTTCACCACCGATTGATAGACCTGAGAATAGCGATCCGCCATGGCCGAGGCGCTGTAGCGTGAAGCAACCCGTTCCGCGGCCTGCGCCGCGAGTGCACGGCGTTCAGGCAGGCTGTGCAGCGCACCGTCGATTGCGTTCGCCAGCCCCTGGACATCGCCCGGTTCCACGAGCGCGCCCAACCCGCCGAGTACGGCCGGAATATCGCCCACGCCCGTGGAGATGACCGGCACGCGCGCCGCCATGGCCTCCAGCAGAATCATCGGCAGCCCCTCCGTCAGGGAGGGAATGACCAGCAGGTCGAACTGCGGCAGGTAGTCTCGTGCATTGGCGACATATCCGCCTAGCAGCACGCGCCCGGTGAGGCCCAGCTGCGTGATCGATCGTTCGAGCCGCTCGAGATCGGAACCGGCGCCTAGAACGACCAGACCGACGCCGGGATGGGAGTTCGCGAGCTGATGCAGCGCCTCGATCAATGCCGACACATTCTTTTCCGGCGACAGACGTCCGACGACGCCTAGCAGAGTGGGATGCCGCGAGCGCAGCGCGGCGATTTCCTTCGCCAATCCTTCATGTCCATCGGCCGGCGCAGCCTCGTGAATCGTCACGCCGTTCGCGATCGCCTGCGCGGTTCGCTCGAGGCGAGCCAGCGCGGGCAGCCGCAGCATGTGCTCGTTGACCACCACGACGGCATCGAGACGCGACAGCAGGCGCTGGTCGAGCATTCGATAGACACCCAATTTCGACCACGGGCTCTTCGCGGTCCAGCCGTGCAATGTCGTCACCACGGGAATCTTCCGTGCCCGTCGCGGCAATAGCGCGAGCAGGATGTTGCTCTTGTACCCATGCGAATGGATGACATCGACGCCGCAGGTTTGTGCGATTCGCGCGATCTGCATTCCGCCGGCGAGATTCAGGCCGTCGCGCATGCGCAGCGGTACGCACTCGATTCTGCGGCGCCGGGCCTCGACCTCGATGGCTTTCTCGGTGGCGCGGGAATTGCCGATGCTCAGGACGACGGGACGCTCGCCACGGCGCTGCTGCTCGGCGGCGAGGTTTAGCAGGACAGTCTCGGCGCCATAAATACCGAGACTGTCGATAGTGTGCAGGACGCGCATAGTGGATTCAGCCGCAAAGGCCGGCGTAGCGAATCGCACGGTTGAGCGTCGAGACCAGGGCAGACGCGGCGATGGTCTGCGCGAGTGTGTCTGGATGGCTGTCGGTCCCGCCGTTCGTAGCGTATTGCAGGAAGTTCGAGCCTGCGTTGCCGGTCAACAAGCCGAAATAGTCGAAGACCACGACGTTGCGCTGCGAATATCCCGAGAGCCACCCACAGGGCGCGATGACCCATTCATTGAACTGGCGAGCCAGCGCCGCAGCGTTCGTGTGGTCCAGGACACGTGTCGGTCTTTGCAACACTTGTTTGGCAAGACGTTTCCACAAAGGCTCTTCGGTCGGCGCGCACAGCGGCGGCGCGGTCACATAAACGAAAAGGGTTTGACGATATTTCGCGAACTCGTCGCGCACCGCCAGCAGCGTTGCCTTGGCATTTGACAAGGTGAGGACGGGGCCGAGCGGGTCGCCGGTGACGTTCGCGTCCGGCTTGAATGCATTGTTCGGATAGCAGGACTTGAAAATCACGATCTCATTCTTGCCTGCGCTGAGCTTTTCATCCTGGTGGCCGGTCGCGAGGACTTCCTGCATCGAGTCGCGAAACTTGGGAAACCAGTCGAACAGGTCAGTCTTCTGACCGATGGCGCTGCCGTACGAAGCCTCGTGCACCCGGTAGCCTTGCTTCGACAACAACGACCGCAGGCCGCCGCCGTTCGGATGTGTACGATGGAGACTGCGCCGGGCGTCCACGGTGGTCTCCTCCGGCCCCGCATCGGCCAGCAGTTGGCCACCGACGGAATGATGGATGAACAACAGGTTGAGTGGCGCCAATGGCGGTGCGTCTGAATACGACGCGAGCTCGGGACTGGGCGGATGGGATGACATTGATCTGGTCCGGGACAGGGTAGCCCGCCCCGCGGTACCCTGGGGCCTGGAAGGCGCGGCATATATTAACGGGACCCGGGTCCGGCATTGCGTCCGGGTCCCTGAAATCTGCCGCAGTGTGAAGCGCGACCGCTGTCACAGTGCCCGCAACTGCTACGATTCCCGCCGCACCGGCAGGACCAAAAAACCATCAGAGTCAACGCCGCTAGCCTCGCAAAACGGTCGAGGTTTGGGTCGCGATGAGGGAGTCGGGCCTTCGCATCGAAGGAGGACTCCGCCTGGCGTTCGTCCGCAACGGCCAGGCAATGGACTATGACAAACGAGACACCACAATTTTTCGTAAATCGAGACGGCCAGCGCCTGTTCAGTGTTCTGCATCGTTCCCATGTGTCCGCGGCGCACGATCTTGCGGTGGTGTTCTGCGCACCGTTGTTCGAAGAGAAGCTGTGGAGTCATCGCGTGTTCGTGAACTATGCGCGCCATCTCGCTGCCCGTGGTGTCGGGGTGATGCGTTTTGATTACTTCGGCGACGGCGAGAGCGAAGGGACATTCGAGAATGCATCCGTGTCGACGCGCCTGCGTGATATCGCGGATGCAGTGAATTTCTGCCACGAACAGCTCAGGGCCAAGACGGTTTGCCTTCTGGGGTTGTGTTACGGCGCGACCCTCGCGATGTGTGCGGGGCTCGATCCGGAGCTCGCGGTGGCGGCGGTGATCGCCTGGGCACCGGTGCTCGACGGCGAGCGTTACATCAATGACATCCTGCGGGCGCACCTGACCTCGCAAATGGTCTTGCATCGAAAGATCATCCACGATCGTGAGGCACTGATAGCGCAGATCCTCGCCAATCAACCGGTGAACATCGAGGGGTATGAGATCGGCCGCGAGTTGTTTTCGCAGATGCGCGAGGTCGACGTGCTCTCGAAACTGCGCGGCGCCCGTCGGCCACTGCTGGTGCAGCAGATCGCGCCTGCGGCGCGCGTGGAGTCGCAGTACGCGCCGATCGAGTCGCTGGGCAACTCAGCGGTGCAATTCGAAATGGTCAGCGAATTGAAATTCTGGACGCAACAGAAGAGCGTCTTCCCGACCTGCGACGCACTGTTCGGCAAGACCACCGACTGGCTGCTGACTCACGCCGGGAAATAAGGCCGCGATGGAAAAGCCAGTCACATTCGTGAATCGCAACGGCAACCGCCTTTTCGGCATGCTGTACCTGCCCGACACCCCGCAAGCGCGCCGGGTCGGCATCGTCATCTCCGTGAACGCGATCAAGTACCGGCTCGGCACCTTTCGCCTGCACGTGCTGCTGGCGCGCAAACTGTGCGAGCTTGGTTACACCGTCTTCAGCTTCGACCCCGAAGGAATCGGCGATAGTGAAGGGCGGTTCGACTACAAACTACTGAGTGAACACTATTACGACATCCAGACCGGCAAGTATGACCGTGACCTGTATGATGCGATCGAGTTCTTCGGCGCACAGGGCCCATTCGATTCCCTGTTGCTGCTCGGGTTGTGCGGCGGAGCGATCTCCGTGCTGATGGAAGCGGCGGGCGACCGTCGCGTCGACGGCCTGGTGCTGCTCAACATTCCGGTATTGCTCGAAGGCCTCGCGCGGCGCGGCCAGACCGACAACGCGGCCATGATCACCTCGTCGCGAACTGCGACCACGTTGCTGAAATCCAAACTCCGGCGCTTCGTCGAAGCGGACTTCTGGAAGGGCGTCGCGCGATTCGAGGTCGACGTGCGCGAAGAAGGACGGCTTGTCGGCAGGGCGCTCTCGGTGCTCGCGCAGCGGCTGGGCGTGAAGCTGGCATCGCTCGTCGGTGGCCGCGGCCGCGTTCGTGAACTGCAGAATCCTGTCTCCTCCAACAAACTCTTCAACATGCGGTTTCAGAATTCATTCGCACGCCTCATGGGCACGCGGACGCGAATCTTCTTCCTGTTCGCCGAACACGATCCATGGACCTGGATTTTCAAGAGCGAGTTCCAGGATCACGTGTTGCAGCCGGGTAATGCCTTCGAAGGCTGCTACGAAATCGATATCATCGCCGCCGCCAATCACATCTTCTCGGCCCGTGAAAGTCAGGTTCGCCTGCAGCAGCGGGTAGTCAGATGGCTGGAGACCCATTTTCCCGTCGGCGCGCTGTAAGACATCCAGAACAAGCCAATTTCCCCGGGATTTCCGAAAATGCACGATGCAAATCAGCGCGGCAAGGTCAGCGTGGTCATCACCTGCTACAAGTACGCGCATTTTCTCGCCAACGCGATGGACTCGGTGCTCGGCCAGACGTATCGCGACATCGAAGTGCTCATGGTGAACGACGGCTCGCCCGACAACACCGATGAAGTCATGCAGCACTACCTGTCGGATCCGCGAGTCATCTACATCAAGCAGGCGAATGCCGGCCAGGCGGTTGCGAAGAACAATGGCATCCAGCGCGCTACCGGCGACTTCATCGCCTTCCTCGACGCAGACGACAGCTGGGCGCTCGACAAGCTCGAAAAGCAGTTGGCCTTGTTCACGTCGCCACAGGTGGGCGTGGTCTATTGCGACGTGCGGTACATGGATGAAAACGGTGCCCCGATCGCCCGCACGAACCAGGGATTGCATGCGCCGCGCCGCGGCTGGATCGCGGAGCACCTGTTCCGCGACAACCTGGTCCCGTTCTGCGCGGCCGTGGTGCGCCGGGAATGTTTCGAAAAAGTCGGCGTCATGGACACGTCGTTTCGCATGGGTATCGACTGGGACCTCTGGCTGCGGATGTCGGTGCACTACCAGTTCGACTTCGTCGATGAGCCGCTGTTGAACTATCGCGTCGGGCACTCCGGCCAGATGTCGAAGAACTATGCGGTGCGCGAGGAAGACACGATGCGCATCATGCGCAAATTCATCGCGGACAATCCGCAGCTCCTGCCGCCGGCGCTCATCAAGTGGGCGTTCGCGTACTCCTACTGCAATCGTGGCTATCACTACCGTCGAATCGACCTGTCGAAGTCGCTGTCTTACTACCTGCGGGCCATCGGTACACGCTGGAATCACACGGACGCATACGTCGGGCTCGCCAAGTGGATGGGCAGCGCGGCGCTCGCGCCGTTCGGAATCCGGCGCTGATGAATTTCCCCTGCGATGCGGTTCGGGTTTGCCTCCCGGGTGATGCTTGACTGCCAATTCGAGTGAGTCCAGGGGAAAACTGCGCACGCCCAATGCGTTGCTGCAGCTCGCCAAACATTCCAGCGTCTACGCGATAGGCGCGCTGCTGTCGAAAGCGGCCAGTTTCCTGATGCTGCCGCTGTACACCGCCTATCTGTCGCCGTTCGACTACGGCGTACTCGACATAGTCGAAACCACCAGCGGCATGATCGGTCTCGTGGCCGGATTCGGCATGGCGTCGGCGCTCGGGCGTTTCTACTTCGACTTCGATGCCGACGACGGACGCAATGGAGTTGTCAGCACCGCGATTGCGCTGGCCGCCATTTCGTCGGTTGCGGTCCTTCTGGTGACGGTGCCGCTGTCAGGTCCGCTGGTGCACCTGTTGTTCGGCGCGGACGTTCCAGCCGCCACGCTGATCGTCGCATTCATCACGATCGCGCTCGGCCTGGTGGTCGATCTGAGCAGCATTTATCTGCGCCTGGTGAACCGTTCGGTGCTGTTCGTCGTGACGTCGATGGCCAACCTGGTCATCGGCATCAGTCTCAACATCTTCTTCATCGTGGCGTTGAAGATGGGCGTGATGGGCATCCTGTATTCGAACCTCATCACGCGTGCCGTCGTGGGCGTGCCGCTGACCTGGTGGATGTTGCGGCAGACCGGCTGGCGATTCGAAGGTCCGCTGGCGCGCAAGATGCTTCGCTACGGAATGCCACTGATGCCGTCGGAGATCGCGAGTGTCGCCATCGGCTATTCGGACCGCTTCCTCATCAACGGATTCCTGTCGACGGCCGATGCGGGCATCTACGGCATGGCGCAGAAGCTCGGCACGGCGCTGCACTACGTGGTCACGAGCCCGTTCCTTCAGGCCTTCCTGATGCAACGCTTCGCCATCGGACGGGAAGCGGGCGCGCAACGCACGCTCGCCGACGCGTTCAAATATCACATGGTGATCCTGATCGTCCTCAGCACGCTGTTGTCGCTATTCGCCGCGGAAGTGCTGATGCTCATGACCGCGCCAGCGTTTCACACCGCGGTGTCATTCATCCCCATGGCCGCACTCGCCATGGTCGTGCTCGCGACCAAGTACCACTTCGAGTACGGGATCCTTCGCGAGAAGAAGACGCAGTTCCACATGTACATCAACACGAGCACGGCGGTTCTGCAGATCCTGCTGAACTTCTTCCTGATCCGCTGGATCGGCTTGTGGGGCGCGGTGCTGGCGGGGCTGCTGGCCTACGCGACCAAGAGCGTCTGCTACCTGACGATCAGCCAGCGTCTGTATCCAGTGCCGTTCGAGCTCGGCAAGTTCCTGTCGCTGCTGGCCGGGTCAGCGGTGCTGGTCGCATTCGCCGACCTGACGCTGGGTTTGACGTGGACCGGCTTTGCGGTGAAATGCCTGCTCGCCGTCGTTGCGACCGTGTTACCGCTGGCGCTTGGGATGTTGACGAAAGGC
>Ga0190274_10001418_pt1 | contig 14039 bp, 13 predicted proteins | sample Popmic531T_FD_133002 | JGI IMG/M metagenome (GOLD analysis project Ga0190274, IMG submission 133002) | Populus adjacent soil microbial communities from riparian zone of Yellowstone River, Montana, USA - 531 T | ecosystem: Environmental > Terrestrial > Soil > Riparian zone | place: USA: Montana...
CCAGGACGCCGTCGACCTGCCGGCAGAAGGTGTCGCGGTCGGCCCCGTGGACGGCGAACACGGCCGCGCCCAGCTCGTCGGCGATGGCCGCGGCCACGTCGTCCTTGGTCGACAGGGGGTTGGAGGCGCACAGGGCCAGCTCGGCCCCGCCGGCCACCAGGGCCCGGCAGAGGTTGGCCGTCTCGGTGGTGACGTGCAGGCAGGCGGCGATCCGGTGGCCGGCCAGGGGGCGGGTGCGGGCGAGCTCGGTGGCCACGGCGGCCAGCACGGGCATGCGGCTGGCCGCGAAGTCGATCTTGCGGCGGCCCTCGGGGGCCAGGGCGGGGTCCTTGAGCAGCGTGTCCAACGGTGGGCACCTCTTCCGGGGTCAGGAGGCCAGGCGCAGCAGCCGCCGGGCCTTGGCGGTCTCGAAGTCGAGCGCGGCCACCGGGCCGGCCCCGCTCCGCAGCCGCATCAGGCGGCGCAGGGACCCGGCGACCTCGGGGTCCTCCAGGGCGCGGACGCCGAAGGCCAGGGCGGCCGGGGTCACGCCGTAGCGGGCCTGGAGCTCCAGGGCGACGGTGGCCGCCCGCAGGTCGCGCTCGCCGTAGTCGCGGTAGCCGCCGGTGGTGCGGGCCGGCGCGACCAGCCCGAGCTGCTCGGCGTAGCGCAGCATGCGGGCGCTGGTCCCGACCCGCTCGGCGGCCTCTCCCACGCGCATGCCGGGCAGCCTACCAACCTTGACATTCTCTTGTAAAGGTTGGTCGCCTCTCCCCCGCCAGGTAGCATTTAGGCATGCCTCATCCCGCTGCGACCGGCGCGCTCGCCGTCGAGGGCCTGGCCAAGGCCTTCGGGGCGGCCACGGTGCTGGACCGGGTCGGGCTGGCCGCTCCGGCCGGCCGGGTGGTGGCCCTGCTCGGCCCCTCGGGCTGCGGCAAGACCACCTTGCTGCGCTGCATCGCCGGGCTGGAGCGGCCCGACGCCGGCCAGGTCCGCCTGGACGACCGGGTGCTCTACGCCGACGGGGTGTTCGTGCCTCCGGAGCGGCGCCGCATCGGCATGGTGTTCCAGGACGGCGCCCTGTTCCCCCACCTGAGCGTGACCGGCAACGTCGGCTACGGCCTCTCCCGCGAGGAGCGACGCGGCGGCCGGGTCGCCGACGCGCTGGCCCTGGTCGACCTGGCCGGCTTCGGCGACCGCATGCCGGCCAGCCTGTCCGGCGGCCAGGCCCAGCGGGTGGCCCTGGCCCGGGCGCTGGTCACCCGCCCGTCGGTGCTGCTGCTGGACGAGCCGTTCTCCAACCTGGACACCATCCTCCGGGTCCAGATCCGGGCCGAGGTGCAGCGGCTGCTGGCCGACCTGGGGGTCACGGCCGTGTTCGTCACCCACGACCAGGAGGAGGCGTTCGTGGTCGGCGACGAGGTGGCGGTGATGCTGGCCGGCCGCATCGCGCAGCAAGCCGTACCTACAGAGCTGTACCGGGCCCCCGCCTCCCGGGCCGTGGCCGGCTTCCTGGGCGACGCCAACCTGCTCCCCGGGGTGGCCACGGCCGGCCTGGCCGACACCCCGATCGGGCGGGTGCCGCTCCGGGCCGAGCTGCGCGGCGACGTCGACGTCCTGCTCCGGCCCGAGCAGCTGCGGGTCTCGGCCGGGCGGGCCGCGACCATCGACTCGGTCCAGTACTTCGGCCACGACGCCGTCTACCTGACCCGGCTGCCCGGCGGGGCGGCCCTGCGGGTGCGGGTCCTGGACGCCCCCGAGTTCCGTCCCGGCGACACCGTCGACCTCGACTACGTCGGCGGCCCCACCGTCGGCTATCCCCGGGCCCCCAGCTGACCGAGCCGGTCGACCTGATCGTCCTCGGCGCCGGGCCGGCCGGGGTGGGCGCGGCCTACCGCACGGCCCGGGCCGGGCACCGGGTGGTGGTGCTGGAGCGGGCCCCCGGCCCCGGCGGGGCCGCGGCCAGCTTCGAGCTGGACGGGATCCGGGTCGACCACGGCAGCCACCGGCTGCACCCGGCGATCGAGCCCCGCATCCTCGACGACCTGCGCGGCCTGCTCGGCGACGAGCTGCAGCGGCGCCCCCGCAACGGCCGCATCTACCTGGAGGGCCGCTGGATCCGGTTCCCGCTGCGCCCGGCCGACCTGGCCCGCCGGCTGCCGCCGTCGTTCGCGGCCGCGGCGGCCGCCGACGCCGCCACCGCCTGGGCGCGGCGGCCGCGGGCCGACACCTTCGCCGAGACCCTCCGGGCCGGGCTGGGACCGACCATGTGCCGGCGCTTCTACTTCCCGTACGCCCGCAAGCTGTGGGGCCTGGATCCCAGCGAGCTGGCCGGCGAGCAGGCCCGCCGCCGGGTCACCGCCGCCTCCCCGGCCCGGCTGCTGGCCCGGGTGGCCCGCGGCGCCGGCAGTGACGGCCGCGCCGGCAACTGGTTCTGGTACCCCAAGCGCGGCTTCGGGTCCATCTGCGAGCGGCTGGCCGCCGCGGCCGCCGACGCCGGGGCCGAGCTGCGCTACGGGAGCGCGGCCGAGCGGGTCGAGCTGCGCCCCGACCGGGCCCGGGTCACCCTGGCCGGCGGCGAGCGCCTGGAGGCCCGGCGGGTCTGGTCGACCCTGCCCCTGCCCACCCTGGCCGCCATGGCCGACCCGGCCCCGCCGGCGGCGGTCCTGGAGGCGGCCGGCCAGCTCGCCTTCCGGGCCATGGTGCTGGTCTACCTGGTCCTCGACGGCGGCCGCTACAGCGGCTACGACGCCCACTACCTGCCCGACCCCGGCACCCCGGTGACCCGGGTGTCGGAGCCGGCCAACTACCGCGACGGCGACGACCCCCCAGGGCGGACCGTGCTCTGCGCCGAGCTGCCGTGTGCCCGCGACGGCGAGCTGTGGCGGGCCGGCGACGAGCGGCTGGCCGGCCTGGTCCGGGCGGCCCTGCGCGACCGCGGCCTGCCCGACCCGGGCCGGCCGCGGCGGGTCGCGGTCCGCCGCCTCCCCAACGTCTACCCGGTCTACCGGGTCGGCTACGTCGCCCCGTTCCAGGCCCTGGACGCCTGGGCGTCGGCCCAGCCGGCCCTGCTCAGCTTCGGCCGCCTGGGCCTGTTCGTGCACGACAACACCCATCACGCCCTGGCCATGGCCTGGGCGGCGGCCGACGCCCTAGGGCCCGACGGCGCCTTCGACCACGCCGCCTGGGCCGCCGCCCGCGAGGCCTTCGCCGGCCACGTGGTCGAGGACTGACCGACCGGGCCGACTCCAAGCCGTCGCCGGGTTCAGCTCCCGCCAGACCGCGGGGACGACCTTGCGGAGATAGCGGAGGGGGCGGACGAAGGAGCGGCCACAGGTGCGGAACTGGTAGCCGATCGGCACCTCCAGGTAGCGGTAGCCCTTGGCCAGCAGGTCGAGGGTGAGCACCTGGGCGTAGTTGTAGTCGTGGACGATCTCGGCGTCGGCCGCGGCCGCCCGCGACAGGGCCCGGAAGCCGCTCTGGCCGTCGCCGATCGGGGCCCGGGCCACGAACCGCAGCAGCACGGTGAGGGCCAGGTTGCCGAGGCGGCGCTGGGGCAGCATGCGCCGGATCTCGCCGGCGAAGCGGGAGCCGACCACGTAGTCGGCCCGCCCTTCCAGGACGGGGGCGACCAGGCGCTCCAGCTCGGCCGGGTCGTACTCGCGGTCGGCGTCGCAGAAGGCCACCGCGGCCGCCCCCCGGGCCACCGCGGCGGCCAGCCCCAGGCGGACGGCCGCCCCCAGCCCGCGGTTGGCCGGCACCGACAGCACGGTGGCGCCGGCGGCGGCGGCCCGCTCGGCGGTGCGGTCGCCGGAGCCGTCGTCGACCACCAGGCACTCGACCCGGCGCCCGGCCACCCGCGCCGGCACCCGGGTGACCACGGCCGCGACCGTCGCCTCCTCGTCGTGGGCGGGCAGGAACAGCACCACCGGCCCGGGCCCGGCCGCGGGACCGGGGCCGGGCGGCCGGGGCGGTGCCGGGAGGCGAATGGCCATGGCGGCTTCTAGACTCCTGGGCTTGGCCCCCGAGGGGCGGGCGACTAGGATTTAGGCGAACCTAAACATGGAGGCCGGATGTCCCGCAAGACCGCCGTCGTCGCCGTCGCCCTGCTGCTGGCCCTGGGATCGGCCGGGTGCGGCAGCCGCCGCGACGCCCTCACCATCTACTCCGGGCGCACCCAGAACCTGATCGGGCCGCTGCTGGAGCGGTTCAACAAGGAGACCGGCATCCCCATCGACGTCAAGTACGGGGACTCGGCCGAGCTGGCCCTGCTGCTGGCCGAGGAGGGCGACCGCACCCCGGCCGACGTGTTCCTGTCCCAGAGCCCGGGGGCGACCGGCTTCCTCGCCGGCAAGGGTCGCCTGGGCCAGCTGGAGGCGGCCACCCTCGACAAGGTCGACGCCCGCTTCCGCAACGCCGACGGCCGCTGGGTCGGCATCTCGGGCCGCCAGCGGGTGCTGGTCTACAACTCCGAGCAGGTCGCCGAGGCCGAGCTGCCCGACTCGGTGCTGGACCTGACCGGCGACCGCTTCACCGGCAAGGTCGCCATCGCCCCCTCCAACGGCTCCTTCCAGGACTTCGTGACCGCCATGCGGCAGCTCGAGGGCGAGGAGGCCACCGCCGCCTGGCTGAAGGCGATGGTCGCCAACAAGCCGCGGACCTACGCCAACAACAACGCCATCGTGGAGGCGGTCGGCCGCGGCGAGGTCGAGATGGGCCTGGTCAACCACTACTACAACTACCGCTTCCAGCAGGAGAGCCCCGGCATCCCGAGCCGCAACCACAGCTTCGCCGGCGACGACGTCGGGGCGCTGGTGATCCCGTCCACGGCCAGCATCCTCGCCGGCGCCGACAAGACCGAGGAGGCCGGCCGCTTCGTCGACTTCCTGCTGTCGGCCGAGGCCCAGCGCTACTTCAGCGACCAGACCTTCGAGTACCCGCTGGTCTCCGGGATCCCCGCCGCCGCCGGGCTGCCGCCGCTGGCCAGCCTGCGCTCCCCCGACTACGACGTGGACGCCCTCGGCGGCGGGCTCGAGCGCACGGTGGAGCTGATCCGGTCCAGTGGCTTCAACGGCGTCTGAGCGTCGCGCTGCCCGTCGCCCGGGGCCGGGCGGCGCCCCGCCGGACCGCCGCCCGGCCCCGGTGTCCCTGGTGGCGGTGTCGGCGCTGGTCGCCTGCTTGTTCGCCACCCCCCTGGCCTACCTGGCCGTCCGCGGGCTGGGCGAGGGCGGCGCGGTGGCCGCGGCCTGGGCCTCGGCCGCGACCCTGGAGCCGCTGGCCCGCACCCTGGTCCTGGGGGTCTCGGTGGCCGCGGCCGCGGCCGCGCTCGGGACGGCCCTGGCCTGGCTGGTGACCCGGACCGACCTGCCCGGCAGGCGGCTGGCCCGCCTGCTGCTGCCCCTGCCGCTGGTGATGCCGTCGTTCATCGCCGCCTTCGCCCTGCTGGCCGCCTTCGCCCCCGGCGGGCTGCTGGCCGGGCTGCTGGAGCCCCTGGGGGTGGAGGTCCCCACCCTGGAGGGCTTCTGGGGGGCGCTGTACGTGCTGACGCTGTTCACCTACCCGTACGTGTACCTGCCGGTGGCGGCCCGCCTGGGCCAGCTGCCGGCGTCGCTGGAGGAGAGCGCCCGCCTGCTCGGGCGCAGCCCGGCGGCGGTGTTCCGGACGGTGGTGGCGCCGCAGACGGCCGGGGCCGTCTGGGCCGGGGCGCTGCTGGTGTTCCTGTACACCATCAGCGACTTCGGGGCCGTCCAGCTGCTGCGCTATGAGACCCTGACCAGCTCCATCTACGCCTCGCGGGTGTTCGACCGCACCGCCGCCCTGGCCCAGAGCCTGCTGCTGGGGCTGCTGGCCGTGGCCGTGGTCGCGGCCGAGCGCTCGGCCACCCGCGGCGGCGGCCCGCCGGGGCGGCTGGCCGCGGGCCGGCGCAGCCTCCGGGTCCCCCTCGGCCGCTGGCGGGTCCCGGCGGTGGCCGTGGTCGCCGGGGTGGTCGGGCTGGCCCTGGTGGCGCCGGTGGGGGTGCTGGCCTTCTGGGCCGCGCGGGGGCTGCTGGCCGGCTCGACCCGGGCCGGGGCGCTGGTCGCCGACGCCGGCGCGCTGGCCGTCCCGGCCGCCCACACCGCCGCCCTGGCGGTGGTGACGGCCCTGGTCGCGGTGGCCGCGGTGCTCCCCCTGGCGTACCTGACCGTCCGCCACCCGAGCCGCCTGGCCGGCGGGGCCAACGCCGTCGTCGTCGGCGGGTTCGCCCTGCCCGGCCTGGTCGTCGCCCTGGCCCTGGCCTTCTGGACCCTGCAGGCGCCCTGGCCGCTGGCCGCCCTCTACCAGACCCAGGCCCTGCTGGTGTTCGCCTACCTGATCCACTTCGGCTCCCAGGCCCTGCGAGCCTCCCAGGTCGCGGTGGCGGCCATCCCCGGCCGCCTCGACGACGCCGCCCGCACCCTGGGCGCGGGCCGCCTGCGCCGCCTGCGCACCGTCGAGCTCCCCCTGGCCGCCCCCGGCCTCCTCGCCGGCGCCGGGCTCGTGCTGTTGTCGACCATGAAGGAGCTGCCCGCCACCCTGCTGCTGGCCCCACCCGGGTTCGAGACCCTGGCCACCCGCATCTGGAACGCCACCGAGGACGCCTTCCTGGCCGACGCCAGCCTCGCCGCCCTCGCCCTCCTTCTCCTCTCGGGCGTCCTGACCTGGTTCCTGGTCGTCCGCCGCGGCGATGCCCCGACCTGACCGGGCTGTGGACAGCCGCCAGCTTCCCGACCCGGCTTCGGCTACGCTCCCCCACCGGGGGACCCGGCGCGGAGCCGGAGCGCTGGAGGCCGCCCCTCGGGCGCGACGGCAACCGACCCGCTGGCGGCGGGCCCCCGATCGGGAGGGTAGCCGATCAGGGGAGCGCGGGCGCACGGTTGTCCACAGCCCCCTCCCGCCCTCGCCAGCCCGACTGCGCCCGGCCATGGCGGTGGTCGGAGTGCTGGCCTTCCTCGCCGCCGCGGCCGGGATCGCGGTGCCGGCGACCCACACCACCCGGACGACCGCGGACGAGCCGCAGTACCTGCTCACCGCGATCAGCCTGGCCAGGGACGGGGACCTCGACATCGCCGACGAGCTGGCCGAGGGCGCCTGGCGGCCGTTCCATGCCCTGCCGCTGCCGGAGCAGACCGTGCCGCTGGGCGGCGGGCGGCGGCTGAGCCCGCACGACCCGCTGCTGCCGCTGCTGCTGGCCGGCCCCGTGGCGCTCGGCGGGTGGGTCGGGGCCAAGCTGGCCATGGCGCTGCTCGCCGGGTTGCTGGCCGCCCTGCTGGTGTGGACGGCGGTGCGCCGGCTGGGCGTGCCGGTGGCCACCGCCGCCCTGGCCGGGGGGGTGTTCGCCTGCTCGCCGCCGCTGGCCGTGTACGGGAGCCAGCTGTACCCGGAGGTGCCGGCGGCCCTGGCCATGCTGGCCGCCGTGGCCGCCCTCGCCGGGCCGGGGCCCCCCAGCCGGCAGGCGACCCTGGTCGTGGGCGGGGCGGTGGTGGCCCTGCCCTGGCTGGGGGTGAAGTACGCGCCGGTGGCGGCGGCGCTGGCCCTGGTCGCCTGCTGGCGGCTGGCCCGGGGCGGGCGGGGCCGGCGGGCCCTGGCCCTGGCCGGGTCGCTGGCCGCCGCCGGAGTCGCCTTCCTGGTCCTGCACCGCTGGTGGTACGGCGGCTGGACGCCGTATGCGGCCGGCGACCACTTCGTCGCCGGCGAGCTCACGGTGGTCGGGGTCGAGCCCGACTACCTGGGTCGCAGCCGCCGCCTGGTCGGGCTGCTGGTGGACCGGGGCTTCGGGGTGGCCGCCTGGCAGCCGGCCTGGCTGCTGGCCGTCCCGGCCGTGGCCGCCCTGGCCCGGCGCCGGCCCCCCGGCTGGGTCGCCCTGGCCGCCCCGCTGGCCGCGGGCTGGCTGGTCGCCACCTTCGTCGCCCTGACCATGCACGGCTGGTGGTTCGCGGGCCGCCAGGTGGTGGTGGTCCTGCCCCTGGCCGCCCTGGCCGTGGGCTGGTGGGCGGGCCGGGAGGGCCGCCGACGGCTGCTGCTGGCCGTGGCCGGCGGGGTCGGGGTGCTGGCCCAGCTGTGGCTGGTCGCCGAGGGCGCCGCCGGGCGGGTCACCTGGGCGGTGGACTTCGCCACCACCGGCAACCCGCTGTACCGGACCTGGCGCCTGGCCCTGCCCGACTACCTCGCCATGAGCTGGTGGACCTGGGCCCTGCACGGCGCCTGGCTGGTCGCCCTGGCCGCCTGGGCGGCCGTGGCCGCCGGGGCTGGACAGCGCCTGGCCGGCCTGCGTAGGCTCGGCCGTCGCCAGCTTAGGAGAGCCTAATGGTGGAGGTGGGCGTGGTGCGGGACCGGAGCCGGGGTCGCCTGGCCGGGCTCGGACTTCTCCTGGCCCTGCTGCTGGCCGGCTGCGGCAACGACGACGGCGCCGGGGTCCGCAATGTCGACGGCACCCAGGCGGCCACCGGCAGCGGCACCGGGTCGGGCAGCGGCACCGGGTCGGGCAGCGGCACGGCCTCGGGGAGCGGCACCGCCTCCGGGCAGACGGCCTGCAAGCCGGTCGGCGACGCCAGCGCCAGCGACGCCACCATCGCCGTCGAGCTCAAGGAGTGGCAGGTCGTGCCGGCCCGGGCCGACGTGCCCGCCGGCACCATCACCTTCGACGCCAACAACACCGGCGAGGACGCCCACGAGCTGGTGGTGGTGCGGGCCGACGACCCGGAGGCGCTGCCCCTGGCCGCCGACGGCACCGTCGACGAGGAGAAGCTGCCCGAGGGGGCGTTCATCGGCGAGATCGAGGCGTTCCCGGCCAAGCAGCGCTGTACCGGGACCTTCGAGCTGCCGGCGGGCAGCTACGCGCTGTTCTGCAACCTGCTGGAGACCGAGGCCGACGGCAGCAAGGAGAACCACTACGCCAACGGCATGCGCGCCCGCTTCTCGGCCCGCGGGTAGGCCACCCGCGCCCGCCGGCCCAGGGTGGCCAGGGCGAGCAGGCCGGTCAGCAGGTAGAGGACGGCCTGGCCGTTGAGCACGGGCACCACCCCCACGGCGTCGCCGAGCAGCCCGGCCAGCAGCATGCCCAGGGCCATCAGGCCGTTGAAGCTGCCGAGGAAGGTGGCCAGCACCCGGCCCAGGTAGGCGTCGGGCGAACGCTCCTGGACCAGCGCGGTCAGGCCGGTCAAGAACCCGATCCCCGGGATCCCGGCGGCCATGAACAGGACGAGGTACAGCCAGCCGGCGGTGGTCAGCGCCGGGCCGTTCCAGATGGCCAGGCTGATCAGCCCGAACACCAGCAGGCTGGTCCCGAGCAGCCGCCCCGGCTCCAGCCGCCTGGCCAGCCCCACCACCAGCGCCCCGCCGGCCAGCCCTCCGATCGCCTGCACGCCCCGCAGCAGCCCGACCTCGGCCCCGTCCCCGCCCAGCTCCCTGGCCACGAACAGGACGAACAGCACCATGAAGATCCCCTGGGCGATCGCGGCCAGCCCGTCCACCACCAGCCCCCACCGCAACCCGCGGTCCCCCAGGACCACCCCCAGCCCGTCCACCCACTCCCCCAGCACCCCACGGCCCGGGCCGGGGCTGTGGGCATCCCGGAGCCCCCGGCGCCGGGTTCGGCTACGCTCCCCCTCCGGGGGCCCTGGCACCGCCCGGGCCGGTTCGAGCGCGGGCGCAGGAGCCTTGGGGCTTGGGCGAACCAGCGCCAGCAGAACAGCGCCGACGAGGAACGACGCCGCGTCGCCGATGACCAGGCCGGGGAGGCCGGCCACCTCGACCAGGATGCCGCCGAGGGGGCTGCCGACCAGGCGGGCCAGGTTGCCGTTGAGGGCGATGAGGGCGTTGGCTCCGACCAGGTCGTGACGGGCGACCAGGATGGGGACGAGGGCGTTGCGGGCCGGGTCGTTGAGCTGGGCGAGGGCGGCCTCCACGGCCATGACCAGGTAGACGACCCACAGGCGGTCCCGGCCGTCCACCGTCAGCAGCGGCAGCAGGAAGGCGGCCTGGGCCAGGCTGACCGCGACCAGGGTGCGGCGGCGGTCCCAGCGGTCGACCAGGACGCCCGCCAGGGGGCCCACGACCAGGCTGGGGAGCAGCCCGACCAGGAACACGGTGGAGGTGACCAGGCTGGAGCCGGTCAGCTCGAGGACCCAGACCGGCAGGCCGACCAGCAGGAACCAGTCGCCGGTCTCGGAGATGAGCCCGCCCGCCCACAGCAGCCGGAAGTCGCGGCGGCGCAGCAGGGCCCAGCCGGCCCTCATGTCAGGGTCTCCGGGCGCAGGAACGTCTTGAAGTCGAGGTGCACGGGCTCGGCCCCCTCGGGCGGGTCGGCCCGGGTCAGGCCGATGTAGGGCCGGATGGCCTCGTCCAGCGCCTCGACCAGGCCGGCGAGCTCCTCGGCGGTGAGGCGCAGCGAATAGCTGTTGACCGCGGCGGCGTCGCGCCAGGGCCTGGGCGCTCGCGGCTCCAGGCCGAGGTACTGGCGGGCCAGGCGGGCGTCCTCCTGGATGGCGAGGTTCAGCAGCGACGCCTTGGTCGCCCGGGCGGCGGTCATCACCTCGGGGTCGGCGTCGTCGACCGTTGGCACCAGCCCCAGGCCGGTGTAGACCGGCCGCCAGGGCCGCTCGCGCCCGTCGGTGGCCTCCTCCCGCTCCACCAGGCCCACCTTGGCCAGCTGGCGCAGGTGGTAGCTGCAGTTGGCCGGCGTCTCCCCCAGGGCCAGGGCGCACTGGCTGGCCGTGCGCGACCCGAGCGCGTTGAGCTGGTACAGCAGGGCCACCCGGAGCGGGTGGGCCAGCGCGGCCAGCACCGCCCCGTCGGTGACCTCCAGCCGCCGCTCGGTCCTGGCCATCCCGTCCCTCCCGAATGATCTGAAAGAGTTGTTGCAGGTTTCAGGGAACCACGGAACCGGCAAACCTGCAAGAGTTCTTTCAGATCGGGCCGGGACCCGGCCAGGGGAGCCCCACGGCGGCGGCCATGGCGGCCAGGTCCGGGCGGACCCGGGCGATCTTGACGACCGCCCCGGCGGCCTGGGCGCAGAGCATGCCGAGGCCGTCGGCGGCCGCGGCCGCCCCGGCCGCCCGGGCCGCGGCGACCAGGCCCTGGCTGGCCGGGCCGTAGTTGCAGTCCAGCACCCGGACGCCCGGCTGAAGCCGGTCCTGGCCGGGGATGGGCTCCCCCCGGGCCGTCAGGGTGGTCGCCTGCAGGACCACGCCGGCCTCGGCCACCAGGCCGGCGACCTCGTCCCAGGCCACGGCCTCGGCCCCGGGGCCGGCCAGGGCGGCCACGGCGGCCGCCCGGTCACGGTCGCGGCCTGCCACCTGCAGGGGGGCCACCGGCAGCCCCTGGTGGCGGCGGGCCTTGGCCAGGCGGCTCCAGGCGAACGCCACCGCCAGGGCGACCCCGCCGGTGCCGAGCAGCAGGGCCGGGCCGTCGCCGCTCCAGCGGCCGTCGCGCAGGCCGAGCTGGCTGCCGAGGGCCCACACGGCCCCGGCGACGTCGGTGTTGCCGCCGACCAGCCGGCCGTCGCGGACGAACACCGTGTTGACCGCGCCCAGCTCGTCGGCCGGCCGCTCCAGGCCGTCGACCAGGGCGGCCGCCGGCTGCTTGTGCGGGGTGGTCAGGTTGACCCCGGCGAGCTGGCCCGCCCTGACCTCGTCCAGGGCCGCGGCCAGCTCCTCGGGGCGGGTCGGGCGGGCCACGTACGACCAGCCGTCCAGGCCGGCGGCGCGGTAGGCGGCCTGGTGCAGGGCCGGGGACAGCGTATGAGCGAGGGGCCAGCCAAGGACGGCCGCGACCGGCACGGCTAGAGCAGTCCCTTGGCCCTGGCCTCGGCCTTGAGGCGCTGGAACTGGTCGTAGTCGCTGGTGAAGGCGTGCTCGCCCTCCTTGGAGGAGAGCACGTAGTAGATCCAGTCGCCGTCGGCCGGCTGCAGGGCGGCCTGGATGGCGGCCTCGCCGGGGGCGGCGATCGGGGTCGGGGGCAGGCCGGCGTGGACGTAGGTGTTGTAGGGCGAGCTCGACCGCAGGTCCCGAGCCGACAGGCGGGCGTGGCCGACCGCGTACTGCACGGTGGCGTCGATCTCCAGCCGCTTGTCGATGGCCAGCCGGTTGTAGATGACGGCGGCGATCTTGGGCCGGTCGGCGGCCACCTTGGCCTCACGCTCGATCATGCTGGCCACGATCAGCAGCTGGTAGGGGTCGAGGCTCTGGGGGGCGGTCGACAGCTGGTAGCGGGACAGCACCACCTCCAGCTGGGTGAGCATCTCCTGGAGCACGCCCTCGGCGGTGTCGTCGTCCTCGATGCCGTAGGTGTCGGGGAACAGCAGCCCCTCCAGCGAGGTCACGCCCTTGGGCCGGTAGGGGACGATCAGCTCCTTGCTCTTGAGGGCCTTGGTCAGCTCGGCCTTGGAGAACTGCTTGGTGGCGGCGATCTTGTCGACGATCTGGGCCACCGTGTAGCCCTCGGGGATGGTGAAGGGCACCCCGGTGCTGGGCCCCTTGGCCAGGATCTCGAGCACGGCGTCGATGCCCATGCCGGTGACCAGCGTGTAGGTGCCGGGCTTGAGCAGGCTGTCCAGGCCGCGCTCCTCGGCGGTGTCGCGGAACCGGTTGACGCTGTCGATGACGCCGGCGTCGCGCAGGGACCGGCCGATCTGGACGCTGCTCTGGCCGCTGGCCACGGTGATGGTGACCTGCTGGCCGGGCGGGACGGCCGCCTTGCGCTCCCGGGCCGCGCTCCACTGCAGGGCCTGGAAGACCACCACCCCCACCAGGGCCAGCAGCGCCCCCATGACCAGCACGCCCCGGCGCCGCCGGCGCTTGCGCAGCCGCCGCTCGACCCGGCTCACGCTTGCCGCGCCTCCCCGGCCCGGCGGTCGAGCCAGGTCTGCAGGAAGACGCTGGCCGCGACCTGGTCGACGACCTGGCGGCGGTCGCGGCGCCGGACCCCGCCGCCGACCAGGGCCCGCTCGGCGGCGACGGTGGACAGCCGCTCGTCGGCCAGCTCGAAGCGGAGCCCGGGCAGCAGCGGCCGCAGCTCGTCCAGGTAGGCGCGGACGGCCTTGGCGGCCGGCCCCTCTCCCCCGGCCAGGGTCACGGGCAGGCCGGCGACCATGGTGGTGGCGCCGTGCTCGGCGGCCAGGGCGGCCAGGGCGGCGGCGTCCTCGGCCGGGGTGCGGCGCGGGATGGTGGCCAGGGGGCTGGCCACGGTGCCGGTGGGATCGGACACGGCGACGCCCAGACGCCGGCTGCCGACGTCGAGGGCGAGGACCCGACCCGTCATCCCACGGCGCCCCGACTCTCCGGGGGCCTCGACGTGAGGCCCCCGGACCCCCCGTCCCCTCCGTCCAGCAGACTCAGCGCGTCGGCCCGGGCGATCCGCAGGGCCTCGTCCAGCCGGGCCGGGTCGCGGCCGCCGGCCGAGGCCAGGTCGCCCTTGCCGCCGGCGCCGCCGCCGACCGCCTTGGCCGCCCGGCCCAGCACCTCCCGGGCCGCCGCCCCGGAGGCGGCCAGGTCGGTGGTGAGCAGGGCCACCATGGCCGCCTTGCCCTGGGTCTCGGAGCCGAGCACGACCACCCCGGGGCCGGCCCCGACCCGGTCGCGGACCGCGCTGGCGATCCGGCGCAGGTCGTCGCTGCCGGCCTCGGGCACCCGCTCGACCACCAGCCAGCCGCCGGCCTCGCGGGCGACCCGGCCGGCCAGCTCGCCGGCCTGGCGCTCCAGCCCGGCCACGCGCAGCCGCTCCAGCTCCCGCTGGGCGCTGGCCAGCGCCTCCAGCCGGCGGCGCAGCTGCTCGGGGGCGTCCTCGGGCCGGGTCCGGAGCAGGGCCGCCACCTCGGCCAGGAGCTGGCGCTCGCGGTCGACGTAGCGCAGCGCCTCCAGGCCGGTGAGGGCCTCGATGCGGCGCAGGTTGGAGCCGATCGAGGCCTCGCCGAGCACGTGCACCGGGCCGACCTGGCTGCCGTGGCCGACATGGGTGCCGCCGCACAGCTCGCGGGAGAAGTCGCCCACCTCGACGACCCGGACCACCGACCCGTACTTCTCGCCGAACAGCGAGATCGCCCCGGC
>Ga0190274_10001419_pt1 | contig 14037 bp, 11 predicted proteins | sample Popmic531T_FD_133002 | JGI IMG/M metagenome (GOLD analysis project Ga0190274, IMG submission 133002) | Populus adjacent soil microbial communities from riparian zone of Yellowstone River, Montana, USA - 531 T | ecosystem: Environmental > Terrestrial > Soil > Riparian zone | place: USA: Montana...
CTGCTGGCGCCCCTACTCGAGCGCCAGCCCCTTCAACACGCCGCTGGCCGCTCCGGTGGTCTCTCCCGCCTCGGCCCAGATGGTCGACAACTGGCTCTCGACCTGGTCGGCCACGAACAAGACCTCCTCGCCGCGCTTCACCGCCGGCTACGCGGAAACGGTCAACGACTACGACCACCCGCTCTACTTCTCAGGCGCCAGCGACCCCCTCTACACCGTCCACTGCGCCGAACCGTGGGGCAAGTGCCCGGTGGAGGGAGCCCAGATAAGGATTCCCGCCGCTGCCAAGGCGGCGGGGGGCGAGGACGGTCACCTCGCCGTGATCGACCAGGCCTCCGGCTGGGAGTACGGCTTCTGGCAGGTCCGCCAAAAGCCCGCCGGCGGTGGCACTCTGACGGTCAGCTGGGGCGGTAAGACCAAGATCGACGGCAGCGGCCTCGGCTCGGGTGCGACGGCCGGGAACTTCGGCCTCGCCGCCGGGATCATCCGCGCCCAGGAGCTTGCGGCCGGCAAGATCGACCACGCCCTGTTCATGGTCGTCAAGTGCACCAACGGCACCTCGGTTGCTCCAGCCGGCGCCGACGTCGGGCGCACCTGTTCGAGCATGGGGTTGCCCAACGCCGGTGCTCCGGCAATGGGTCAGCACTTCTTCCTGGACATGAGTGCCGCTGAAATCGAAGCCCTGGCCAAGCCCGCCTGGCAGAAGACGATCCTGCGGGCGATGGCGACCTACGGGCTCTACGTCGGCGACACCGGCGGCGGCTTCCTCAAGCTGGAGTCCGGCTCCAGCTACACCAGCTTCGTCCAGGCCGACCCCTGGGTCGGGGTCGCCAAGAGCGCCGGCATCTCGCCCTCTCGCAACTCCAGCGGCAAGGACAGCTACACCTTCGACTTCTCCGGCGCGGTCGACTGGCGCTCGAAGCTGAAGGTGGCTACGAACTAGGAGGGGCGAGGCCGCCCCACCCTGCCGCTGGAACAATCGTTATCGTGCCGCCCGGCATCGAACAGGCATTTCGAACCTGAGCCGATCTCGCGCTTGGGCAAGCGAAGCAGGAGGTTCACCGCGTGCGGCACCCACAGCTGCGCCTGCCGGCGGCCATCGTCGCAGTCGCTAGCGTCGTCCTTGCCTTGGCCCTTGCCGGCGAGGATGAAATTGCCTGGTCCGCGGCGCTCGATCCAGAGCCCTGCCAATCCACCGGGCACAGCGCACTGCCGCGCCCGCTGGGGGCGTGCGAGCAGCTGTACTCGAACGCCAGCCCGTTCAACCGTCCGCTTCCCCCCCGCCCTCGATCCCTGCCGGGAACGGCGCAGATCGTCCGCCGCACCGTCGAGTTCGGGCCGGCGCCCAGCTTCACGGGGGGCGTGGTCGGCACCAGCTACGACTGGGGGCATCCGATCTACTTCTCGAAGGGCTCCGACCCGGTCTCCACCGTGCACTGCACCCAGTCGGCGGCCTGGGGGCGCTGCAAGATCGAAGGCGCTCGCGTCCACATACCGGCCGCCGCGCAGCCGGCCGCGGGGGGCGATGGCCACCTCGCCGTGATCGACCGGGCCACCGGCTGGGAGTACGACTTCTGGCAGGTCCAGCGCCGAGGAGCCGACCTCACAGTCGGCTGGGGCGGCAGGACGCGGGTCGACGGCGACGGCCTCGGCTCCGACGCCACCGCCGCCGGCTTCGGCCTCGCCGCCGGGATCGTCCGTCCGGAGGAGCTCGCCGCCGGCGAGATCGACCACGCCCTGTTCATGGTCGTCAAGTGCACCAACGGCACCTCGGTGTGGCCGGCGGGATCGAACAGCGGCCGCACCTGCGCCAGCATGGGGCTTCCCAACGCCGGCGCCCCGGCGCTGGGCCAGCACTTCTTCCTCGACCTGTCCCCAGCCAAGATCGAAGCCCTGGCCCGACCCGCCTGGCAGAAGACGATTCTGCGGGCGATGGCCGAATACGGGCTCTTCGTCGGCGACACCGGAACCGCCGGCTGGGGGATCGGGGTCGAGTCCGGCGCCAGCTATACGAGCCTCGGCCATCCCGACCCCTGGGTGCAGCTCGGCAGGAGGCTCAAGGTGCCCAGCTGGGCGAGCAGGCCCAACCGGCGCCGATTCTACGAGTTCAACCTGGCGGCGGCGGTCGACTGGGCCGCCGAGCTCAAGGTCCTGCGCGCGCCCGGCAGCCCACGCCCCGGTTGATCCCGCCCGCGCACGGAAGGCGGCCCGATTTGCAAGAGTCCCGGCCAATGCGCCTGGCCTTCGTCGAGACGGCGCCCTTCGGGGGCCTCCTGCACTACGCGGCCCAGTTTGCGGACGCCCTCGCCGAGCGGGGCAACGAGGTCGACCTCATAGCCACGCGCGACAACGAGCTCGAGAATCGCCAGGGCAGCGCCAGGATGCGAGCGATCCTGACGCCGTCGGTCAGAGATGCGAAGGCGCATCCAAGCGGCGCCCTTGCTCTCTTCGCCCGTCGCGCCGCGATCGCGATGCGCCTGACCCGCTGCTGGGTCGAGGTCGTGAGGGCGTCGCGGGCGAGCCGCTACGACCTGGTCGTGATCAACTCCGACATCTATTACACCGTGGTGGCGCTCGCCGTCCTCGCCCTGACCATGCTGCCGGGACGACCTCCCGTCGTCTTCATCTGCCACAACGCCAAACCGCTCAGCCGGGGACGCAGCGACGAGCTGACTCGAGGCGCCGGGATTCAGGGCTACGTGCTGGGGCGCCTTTTCCCCCGCTTTCGGCTGATCCTCCTGCACGGCGACAAATCGCGGGCCGACTTCGAGGCCGCCTGGCCGGCCGCCAAGCTCGCCACCATCCCCCACGGCGACGAGCGCCTGTTCGCGGCCGAGCCCCCTCCCCCCTCCGACGAAGAGCGCATCCTCTTCTTCGGCATCTGGCGCAAGGTGAAGGGCATCTCGGTCCTGATCGAGGCATTCGACCTGCTGGCCGCGCGCCGCCCCGAGGCGAAGCTGACCCTGGCCGGAACCCCGTTCCCCGAGGATCTCGACCTCCCGGCCCTGCACGAGTGGGCGCGCGCGCACGGCGACCGGGTGGAGACGATCGACCGCTACGTGCCGCTGGAGGAGGTGGCGCCGATCTTCGCCCGCTCGCGCGTCGTCGCCCTCCCCTACCTGCACGCCTCCCAGAGCGGCGTCGTGCACCTGGCCATGACCATGGCCCGGGCCGTCGTCGCCAGCGACGTCGGCGACCTCGGCTCGGTCGTCGCCGACGGGGAGACCGGGCTGCTGGTTCCGGCCGGGGACGCGGCGGCTCTCGCGAACGCCCTCGAGCGCCTCCTGGCCGACCCCGACCTCGCTCGCCAGATGGGCGAGGCCGGCCGCAAGCGGGTCCTCAGCGGATCGAGCTGGGAGGAGGTCGCGGAACGGTTCGAAGCTGTCGTGCGACCCGCGCTCGACTCCGGCCGGTAGCTCAGGACGCCGCGGCGCCCTGGAGAAACCGCGCCACCCGCCGGCTCTCCAGCTCGGCGGTGTGGTCCGAGACATAGGCGTGACCGGCGCGGATCAGGGTCTCCCGCAACTCCGCCTCGCCGCCGATCCGCCCCAATGCCGCGACGGCGGCCGCGGGGTCCCCGGGGGGGACGTGCAGGGCGGCCGGGCCGATCGCCTCGCCGACCCCGCCGACGTCGGTGGCCACGGTCGGCAAACCCGCCGCCAGCGCTTCCAACAGCACCTGCGGCAGGCCCTCGGTCCAGGAGACGTGGAGAAAGACGTGGCTCGAGCGGTAGAGATCGCCGAGACCCTGGTCGTTGGGGACGTAGCCGCGCAGATCGGCGCGATCGGCGACGCCCAGCTCGAGCAGGCGCGCCGCGAGCTCCTCCTGCAGCGATCCCTCGCCGCAGACGACGAGGCGCCAGCGATCCTCGGCGGCGTTGAGCGCGGCGAGGATGTCGGCGAGGATCAGCGGGTTCTTCTCCGGGTCGAGGCGGCCGACCGCGAGCAGAGTCAGGGTGCCGCCGTAGTCGCGCGACAACGCGATCTCGGGCGCGACGACGTCGGCGGCGGGAATGAGGGAGATCGCGACGTCGAGGACCGCCACCGAGTGGCGGTAGTTACGGGCGATGGTGGGCCCGACGACGACCACCGGACAGACCCGCCCGAGCAGGCGGAAGGAGCCCTCGAGCGCCATCGCGACGAGGAGCAGCGCCCGCTTGCCCGGGCGCCTGGCCCGCACGTAGGGGACCATGTCCTGGCGCACGCCCAGCACCACCCGCCGTCGTCGGGCCAGCGCGATCAGCGCAAAGGCCACAGCCAGGGGATGCGGCCCCAGCAGCCAGACGACGTCGACCTCGCCGAGCACGCGCCAGTAGATGCGGAGGGATCGCGCCATCGCCGAGAGCACGGCGAAGGCGTTGGTCAGGGCGGCGTAGAAGGGCAGCTCGACGAACTCCACCGACTCCCCGATCGGGTACTTCGCCGCCTCCCCGGTCGGGTCGAGGCGGCCGACCGCGATCACCCTGTCGAAGCCGGCCGCGAGGCGGCCGACGAAGAGGGCGAAGGCGCGGTCGGCCCGCACCTCGTCGCCCTTGCGGCCGTAGAGGTAGTCGGTGTATACGGCGAGGCGAGATCCGCCGCCGCTCATCCCCGGCCGCCGATCCGCCGCCGCCCGGCCCGCACCCGCTCGCGCAGCGGCTCCGGCAGGGCGCGGACCAGCGCCCGGCCCCGCGCCCGGCCGGCCGCTCCCAACCGCGCCGCCGAGAACGGCGCCACCAGATGGGCGGAGTGGCCATGGCGCTCGCCGGTCGCGAAGCGCGCCTTGAAGGCCTCGTCGCCCAGCAGCAGGTCGTACTCGGCGGACCCCTCGGCGATCGCCGCCTCGACGGTGCGGGCGAGCATCAGGAAGCCGACGCTGTACTTCGACCAGCCCGGGTCGAAACCGGCCTGGTAATAGGAGAAGCGGTCGCCGAGTCGCCAACCGCACCAGGCGGCCACCGCCTCGCCGTCGGCCTCCAGCGTGTAGAGGCGAAGCCAGCCCCGGGCCTGCGCCGCGGCCGCGAACTCGGAGAGGAACTCGCGCGCGGCGGGATCGGCGAGGGCCGTCTCGTCGCGGCGATCCTGCCAGCGCGCGTCGTGGAGGCGAAACAGGGTCTGCATCCGCGCCGGCACCTCCGCCCCCGTCGTCGCGCTCTCCAGGCTCACCCGGTGATCGCGCTCCAGCGCCTTGCCCTTGCGGCGGACCTGGTTGCGGAACTGGCCGCTGCGAGCGGCGAGGTAGTCCTCCCAGCTACAGCCGGCGATCGTCGCGTAGGGAAGGGTCTCCGGCGGTCCGGCGATCGCGGTCAGGGACGAGGGCCAAGCGTCGGCCAGCTGGCGCCACCAGGTGGACCCGGCGTCGACGCGTCCGAGGTCGAGCCGGCAACGCGAGCCGACGTGCTCGGCAAGCGCCGGCGCCGCCAGGGCAGCGACCTCGGCCTCCTCCTCCTCGCTGGCCGCGGGGTGCACGAGGTCGGCGTAGGCGGCACCGGCGAAGCCCAGTCCCGAGCGGCGACCGGCCCGGGTTCGCAGCAGCGGCAACACGCCACGGACCTCGCCGGCGGCGGACCGCACGACGGCGACCGCCGGTTCCGCCGTGGGGTCCAGGCATCGTCGCGCGGTCAGGAACCAGTCCGGGCTGACGAAGGCGTTGCCCCGCGACTCGGCGAGCCGGCGCCACGGTTCGATCACCTCGGCAAGCGCGTCCTCGTCCCCGATCACCTCGACGTTTGTGTCCAGCAGGATCGTCGCGCTCACCGGTGGCAACCTTTCGTCAGTTTAAGATGATCACCTGCTTCTCGCCCTCTGCTATCACGCCGTCAGCGAGACCTGGGACTCGGCCCTCTCGGTCACGCCCCAGCGACTCCGCGAACAGGTCGCCAGCTTCCTGCGGCGCGGCTTCGAGCCGCTCACCTTCTCCGCGGCGGTGCGCGATCGCGGCCGCAGGACGCTCGTCGTCAGTTTCGACGACGCCTACCGCTCGGTCCCGGAGCTGGCCCTGCCGGTGCTCGCCGAGCTGGGCGTGCCGGCCACCGTGTTCGTCCCCACCGGCGAGATGAGCGAGGGCTCGCTGCGCGTCTGGCCCGGGGTCGAAGAGTGGCTCGGCGGCGAATCGGAGCAGGAGCTGACCGGCGCCAGCTGGGCCGAGCTGGAGCCACTGAGCGCCGCCGGATGGGAGCTCGGCTCGCACACCAGGACCCACCCCCACCTGACCGCGCTCGACGACGAGTCGCTGCGCCGCGAGCTGCAGGGCTCGCGCGAGGACTGCGTCGCCGCGACCGGCCTTCCCTGCCCGGCGCTCGCGTACCCCTTCGGGGAGGCCGACGCCAGGGTCGCCGCGGCAGCCAAGGCCGCCGGCTATGAGCTGGCGACGACCCTGGCCGATCGGATCCCCGCCCCCGTGAACGGCAGCCCGGACCCGCTGCTGTGGCCGCGGCTCGGGGTGCATCAGCAGGACAGCGCGGCCCGCCTGCGCCTGAAGAGCGAGTTGTTCCTCCACGCCCGACCGGCCTGGAACGCCGCTCAGAGCCTTCGCGGTGCCAGCCGCTGACGAGCACAGCCTGGGGACCCGGACTCTGCGGGGGATGGCGTGGGCGTACAGCTCCTACGTCGGCGGCCGCATCCTCATTCTCGGCTCGACGGCGGTCCTGGCCCGGCTGCTGACGCCCGAGGACTTCGGCGTCGTCGCGCTGGCGATCACCTTCATGGCCCTGCTCGACGGCCTCACCGACCTCGGTCTCGGACCGGCGCTGGTGATCCAGCGAATCGAGGACCTCTACGAGCGCGCGGAGACGGCGTTCGTGGGCAGCGTCGCGATCGGCTTCACCCTCAGCCTCATCGTGCTCGCCCTGAGCCCGCTGGTCGCCTCGTTCTTCCACTCGCCCCAGCTGCAGCCGATCGTCGCCGCGCTGGGCGCCAACTTCTTCCTCCGCTCGCTCAGCACCGCCCCCTACGCGATCGCCCAGAAGACGCTCAACTTCCGCGCCCGGACGATCGCCGAGTTCGTCGACGTGGCCGTCCGCGGCACGGTCGGGATCGGGCTGGCCCTCGCCGGCTTCGGCGCCTGGAGCCTGGTCATCGGCTATCTGATCGGAACGATCACCCTCGACATCACGATCTGGTACCTGATCGACTGGCGCCCGCGGCTCCAGCCCAAGCTCGCCCACCTGCGGGAGATGCTCGGCTTCGGCGGCAAGATCAGCGCCGTCAGCGTCGTCGCCACGCTGATCGCCAACATCGACTACGTCTTCATCGGACGCGTGCTCGGCACCGCCTCGCTGGGGCTCTACACGCTGGGCTTCCGCCTGCCCGAGCTGATCGTCCTCAACCTCTCCGTGGTGGCGGGTCAGGTGCTGTTCCCCGCCTACTCGGCGGTGGACCGGGAATCCCTCAACAACGCGCTGCTGGTCGCCCAGCGCTACACGATGATGCTGGCGCTGCCGCTGACGGTGGGCCTGGTCACGCTGGCGCGGCCGATCGTCCTCGGCCTCTTCGGAGACCAGTGGGAGGGCTCGATCGAGGCGATGCAGATCCTCGCCGTCTACGCCTTCATGGTGACGGTGGGAATACCCGCCGGCACGGTCTTCAAGGCCACCGGCCGGGCCGGCGTCCTGCTCGGCCTCGCCCTGGTGCGCCTGGTCCTCGCCGTCGGCCTGATCGCCACCTTCGTCAGCGACGGCATCAATACGGTCGCGCTGATCCAGGCCGGCATCGCCTTCCTCGCCGAGATCGCCAGCCTGGCGCTCGCGAGCCATCTCCTCGAGGTGCCGGCCAGGGACCTCTGGCGCAGCATGTGGCCGAGCCTGGCCGCGGCGGCGTTGATGGTCGCGCCCCTCTTCGCGGTCGAGCACTACATCGCCGCCTACTGGCCGGCGATGATCGTCGGCGCTGCCGTCGGGGCGGGCATCTACCTGGGCGCACTGGCCCTGATCGCTCCCGACAGCCTCCGTTACCTGCGCACGAAGATGTTCCCGGAACCGCCGCCGCCGTCGCTGGAGGCCGACGCGGTCGCTCCCGCGGCCGGCGGGCCGATCTCCTGAGCCCGTAGGGGCCCCTTGCGGCATGCCTGCGCCCATAGGGCGTCCTTCGCGGCAGGCGCCCGGGTAGAATCCCCGCCTTGCCTGAGGAAGCCCCACGCATCATCGGCGTCGCACCGAAGGATCCGTGGGACCGACTCACTCAATCGGGCACGAGCCATCACCTGTTCACCGCCCTCGATCGTCGCGACGCGCTGCTCGATGCCGTCAGCGCCCAACTGCCGAACGGGCTGGAGGTCGCGGCCAAGGCCGCTTCCTTCTGGCCGCGACGCAGCCGCTGGGTCGAGCGCTACGAATACAGCCCCCTGCGCCGGGCCCTGCGCAGCCGCCTGGCGACTCAGCGCGTCTCCCGCATGGCCGACGGGCGCCCCTACGCGACCCTCCAGATCGGAGCCTGGTACTCGGTCGGGGAGACCGGCAGCGGCCCGCGGCTGCGGGCCTCCTTCCACGACGCCAACCTTGCCCGCTTCTCACGCGAGGGCGGCTTCATCGAGGACATCGCAGCCCCCCACATCCAGCGCGAACTTGCCGCCGAGCGCCGTCTGTTCGACCGCCTCGACGTGATCTTCACGAGAAGCGACTGGCTGCGGGAGTCGTTCATCGAGCATTTCGGCCAGGACCCCGGGAAGGTGGTGACGACGTGGTCGGGGGCGAACGTCACGGGGCTGCCGACCGCCATCCCCGAGCGTCCCGCCTCGCCGATGCGCATCCTCTTCGTCGGCTACGACTTCGAGCGCAAGGGAGGCCCGTTCCTGCTGGAGGCGTTCGCCAAGCTGCGCGAGAGCCACCCCGACGCAGAGCTCTGGCTGGTCGGGCCGGAGGCGGGCGATCCCGCCCCCGGCGTCCGCTGGCACGGAACGATCGACCGGCGCGCCGAGGCGGGGGATCGGCAGATGGCCTCGCTGCATCGAGATGCCACCGTCCTGGTGATGACCTCGCGCTACGAGCCCTTCGGCAACGCCCTGCTGGAGGCGATGGCCTATGGGTTGCCGTGCATCGGCAGCACCCGTTGCGCGATGCCGGAGATCATCGAGGCAAACCGCACGGGCTTGCTGGTCCCGCCCGAAGACTCAGCCGCCCTGGCGCGGGCGCTGCTCGAGCTCGCGGACGACCCCGCCCGGGCGCGGGCGATGGGAGAGGCGGGCTTCAAGCGGTTGCACGAGCGGTTCACCTGGGACGTCGTCACCGAGCGGATAGTCGCCGAGATGCAGGCGCGAATGCCGAGCGCCGGATAGCAGCCCCCTGCACGTCCACGTCCTCATAGACTCGCTCACCTGGGGCGGCGCCGAGACGCTGCTCGCCGAGTACGCCGCCGGCGCCCAGGAGGTCGGGATCGAGGTCAGCGTCGCCCACCTGAGCGACCGCACCGAGGCGGCCGAGCGGCTGCGCGATCTGGGGATCGAGCCGACCCTGGTGCCGGTCGAGAGCCTCTTCGGCCGGCGCGACCGCAGGCTGGTGCGCGATCACCTCGCTGCGGTCTCCCCGGACCTGCTGCACACGCACCTCGGCTACTCCGACTTCCTCGGCGGGCTGGCGGCCCGCTCGCTGGGGGTGCCGAGCGTATCCACCGTCCACGTCATGAACTGGGACAGCGGCAGCAGGCGCGACCGGATCAAGGACCGGCTGATGTTCCTCGCCCGGCGCCACACGGCGACAGCCGTGATCACCGTCTCCGAGGCCGCCCGCCGCCGCTATCTGGAGACCGGCTGGGACCGCCCCGACCATGTGCTCACCGTCCACAACGGCATCCGCGGCGAGGAGGCCGCCGGCCACGGGGCCCGGTTGCGCCGCGAGCTGGGACTCGGCGAGGACGACTTCGTGCTGGGGATGGTCGCGGTGCTGCGTCCGGGCAAGGGGCACGACCTCGCCGCCGCGGCGGTCCGGGACCTGCGCCGGGACCACCCGAACCTGAAGCTGCTCGTGCTCGGCGACGGTCCGGACAGGGCGGAGATCAAGCGCCAGCTCGAGGTCGCGGGAGACGCCGTCGTGATGACCGGCTTCCGCGAGGACGTCCTCGACCTGCTCGGCACGGTCGACGTGCTCGTGCATCCCTCGCTCTTCGACGCCTTCCCGACCGCGCTGCTGGAGGCGCTCGCGACCGGCACCCCGATCGTCGCCACGGCCGTGGGCGGCATCCCCGAGATCGTCGACGACGGCGAGACCGGGCTGTTGCTGAGCGCCCCCCCCAACCTCGACGAGCTGACCGCCGCCCTGCGGCGACTGCTCGAGGACCCCGACCTGCGGCAGCGGATGGGCGAGCGCGGCCGCCGCGTCTTCGCCGAGAGCTTCACCGCCAAGCACTGGGTGGAGCGGCTGATGCCGGTCTACGAGGCCGCCCTCGCGGGGCGGAAAAAGACCGTGGGAGGCTGAGATACGATGCCGCCTGTGTCGACGCGACTAGAGCGGGAGCGGGACTTCCACAACGCCACCTTCGCCGACCAGTCGCGCAGCACGGCCTCCAAGTTCTACGAGGTCGAGCGGGCGCCGATGGATCGCTACGCGGAGCTGCTCACCAGCGCCGGCGGCGCCGGCAAACGCGTCCTCGAGTATGGATGCGGCCCCGGCAGCCAGGCCTTCTTCCTAGCCCGCCAGGGGGCCGACGTGACCGGCATCGACATCTCCGACGTCGCGATCGAACAGGCCGCCGCCCAGGCCGAGGCAGAGGGGGTCGGCGAGCGCTGCCACTTCGAGGTGGCCAACGCCGAGGAAACGCCCTTTGCCGACGACCGCTTCGATCTGGTCTGCGGCACGGCGATCCTCCACCATCTCGACCTCGCCGCGGCCTACGCGGAGATCGCGCGGTTGATCAAACCGGACGGCCGCGCGGCCTTCGTCGAGCCGCTCGGGCACAACCCGGCCATCAACGCCTATCGCGACCGCACGCCCGAGCTGCGCACCCCCGACGAGCACCCCCTCCTGGTCCCCGACCTGGAGCTGACCCACCGCTACTTCGGAGCGGTGGAGGTCACCTACTTCAACCTGCTGACGCTGCTCGCGGTGCCGCTGCGCAAAACGCGGGCCTTCGACCCGGCGGTCGCTGCCCTGCGAGCCGTCGACCGGGCGATCTTCCGTCTCCCCGCCGCCCGCAAGCACGCCTGGATGGTGCTGATCTCCCTCTCCAGGCCGCTGCCCTCACCGCCGGCCTGACGCCGCCGCGACTCCGTAGAGCGCGAGCATCCTCTCGGCCTGCCGCTCCCAGGTGTAGCGATCGAGCACGAGCTCGTGGGCCGCGGCGGCCAGCCGCGAGCGGCGCTCGGGGTCGGTCAGCAACCCGACCGCGGCTGCGGCGATCTGCTCCGCGGTCTCGGCCTGCAGGTAGTGCTCGCCTGCCACCGCGCCGTCGACGCCCTGGACGCCGAGCCGGTTGGCCACGACCGGCAGGCCCACGCAGAAGGCCTCGAGAACCTTGTTCTTGATCCCCGATCCCGAGAAGGACGGGAGCATGGCCAGGGCCGCGCCGTTCAGCTCGGGGGCCATCTCGGGCACGTCGGCGGCGAGCTCGACGCCATCGAGCTCGGCAAGCCTGCGAACGGCCGCGGCGGGACGCGCGCCGACCAGCCGCAGGACCGCGCCGGGAACCCGCTCCCTGAGCAGCGGCAGAACGTCCTCGGCGAGGAATTGCGCCGGTTTGACGTTGTGGAAATAGCCGAGGTTGCCGAAGAAGATCAGCACCGGCGGCCGCTCCGCCGGGGAGGAGAACGGCAGGGTGTCGGTGTCGACCCCGTTGGGGATCACCGCCGCCCCGTCGAGGCCGGGCATCTGTCGATCGGCCTCGGAGACGACCGAGCAGCTGTCCGCAAGCGCCGCCATCCGCGCCTCGTAGGCCTGCATCAGCCGGGCCTCTGCCGTAAAGACCGCTTTGGCGGCACCACGGTGGGCGCCGGCCCGGGTCTGCATGTTGAGCGCCAGCGAGTCGGTGAAGTCGAGATGGCGATGAAAGTCCCCCCGCGCCGGCATGTAGGGCGCCATTCGCGCCAGGGTCACGTGCAGCACGTCGGGCCGCCAGCGGTCGATCTCGGCCGCGACCGCCCGCGCCATCGCGGTGTCGAGGAAGAGCCGCACCTGGGCGGGCGTCCTCGGCCCGGCCCGGAGGTTTGCCGTCAGCCTCCCGAGCGGGCCACGCTCGACGGAGCGAACCTCGACCCCGGCAACCGGGAGCGGCTCGCCGTCGCCGAAAGCGATCACCCTGACCTCCGCTTTCGCGGCCAGCGCCTTGACCAGCTGGAAGGCCCTGACCTGGTCGCCGCGCCAGGGCGGATAGGGGTAGCGGGGAGCCAGAAAGAGGATGCGCAACCGCTCCGACGGCACTAGTCCCCTCTCCGCAGCAATCTCTTCGCCGTCTCGCGACCGCGCGTCTGCACGTGCCGGTCCAGCGCTCCGAACGGGGTCGGGGCGAACGCCTGGACCCGCAGCAGGTCGTGACAGGCCTCGGTCCAACGCAGCTTGTAGCGATCCGCGTGCCCGAGGAACTCGTAGGCGGTCAGGCCGAGCGCGAAGGATCGCTCGACCATCTCGGCGGTCAGCACCGTCCCGGGACCGAGCGAGTCGAGCGCGGCATCGTGGCCGGGCTTGAGCAGGTAGTGGCGCGAGCCGGCCTCGAGGCTGAGGTTGAAGGCGACCGCCTCGCCGCCGACCCGGAGGAAGGCCAGCCGCAGGATGCCGGCGTCGGCGGCCCAGCGGCACATCTCCTCGTAGAAGCGACGGGTCTCCGGCTGCGAGACGATCGCCGTCTTCTGCTCGCCCTTCCAGCCGCTGGCCTCCAGCCGAAACCCCTCGGCCAGCAGGGCGTCGAGCCCCTGCCGCCCCTCGTTGACCTCGATCTCGACCTCCCCCCGGTCGGCCAGCCGGTTGCGACAACGGCGCACGGTTTTCTTCAGGTTCTTGGAGAGCGAGCTCCAGTAGGCGTCCCAGGCGCCCTCGACCGGCACGTACGGGGAGCGCATCATGATCCGGCTGTTGAGCCGGTACCCGTTCCCAGCGGCCTCGAGGGACTTCGCGTCGGCGGCCTCGGCGGCGAGGAAGGAGAGGTCCAGGCGCCGCGGGCGCGACCGCAGGGCCGCCTCGTACAGCGCCAGCATCGCCGCCTCGTCGACCGCCACCGCCCCGAATTCGGGCGTGTGCCAGTTGGCCGGCGCGAAAACCGTGCCCCGGTGGCTGGAAAGCGGAAGGACGCCCACCAGGCTCCCCTCGCGCCGGGCGGTCAGGATCTCCATCGTCCCGACGCCGAAGGCATCCCACCAGGCGGAGATCCAGCCGGGTCGGAGAAACGGCGGAGCCCCCGCCGCGAGCGCGAGGCGATCCCATTCCGCCTCGAGCGGGCCGATCTCGCTATGCGATTCAGTCGTCACAGGCATCGTGGCCGAAGCCTCTCAGAGTGGGACGACGCATATGCTCCCGCCCTCATGGATTCCAGCCCAGCGGAGAAGAGGTCCTCGCCGGAGAGCGCGCCGCGGCAGCGTGTCTGCCTGGTCGGAGCCGGCTTCGTCTCGGATGCGCACGCACAGGCGCTGGCCGCGCTCGAGACGGTCGAGGCGGTGGCGGTCTGCGACACCGATGCCGGCCGCGCCCAGGAGCTCGCCGACCGCCACGGCCTCGACCACGTCTTCACCTCGGTGGACGAGGCGATCGCCAGCGGCAGCTTCGATCGCGCCCACGTGCTGGTCCCGCCCGCTCACCACGTGGCGATCGCGCGGCAGCTCGTCGCAGCGGGAATCGGCGTACTGGTCGAGAAGCCGTTGGGAATCTCGAGCGAGGACTGCGAGACGCTGGTCCGCGAGGCGGCCGAGCGCGGGGTGCCGCTGGGCGTCAACCACAACGCGGCGTACTTCCCCCCCTACCTCGAGCTGCGCCGCCAGATCAAGGCCCACGCGCTGGGGCGACTCCAGCACCTGAGCGTCGTCCGCAACCTCCCCGCCGCCGCCCTCCCCCCCGCCGGCAGCTGGGTCCTGCGGCAGCCCCAGAACATGATCTTCGAGTCCGTCGTGCACCCGCTTTCGCAAATCTACGATCTGATCGGCGCCCCA
>Ga0190274_10001420_pt1 | contig 14033 bp, 11 predicted proteins | sample Popmic531T_FD_133002 | JGI IMG/M metagenome (GOLD analysis project Ga0190274, IMG submission 133002) | Populus adjacent soil microbial communities from riparian zone of Yellowstone River, Montana, USA - 531 T | ecosystem: Environmental > Terrestrial > Soil > Riparian zone | place: USA: Montana...
CCTGCGGCATCAGCACCACGTCGCCTTCGCGGACGATGGTGGCGAGCTCGGGCTCGCGCGGATTCGTGTACACGAGCTGCACCCCGAACGCCGGCGCCGGCATGTCGATGTAGAGGTACGCCTCTTCGGCGAGCACGGCATGCTCGTGCGGCGGCCAGGACGTCCAGTTGCCGTGCTCGCTGAAGGTGACGCCCGCCATGATGCGGCCGGCTTCCACGTTCTTGCCCATGAGCACGTTCAGCTCGCGCTTCGACGCGGGCCCGCCGGCGGCTAAGTGCAGGCCGGTGTCGGTTTTCACCGCGGCGAAGGGAATGAACTGCACGGGGTGGGTGCGTTCGACGGGCGCCGCCACTTCCGCAAAATCGCACCCGGCCGCGCCCGGCTTCACGCGCACGCCGCTGTCGCGCGGCACGTACAGCGCGTCGTACGGCGTCATCGCGTATGTCGCGCCGTTCACCTCGACGTCGGCACTGCCCTTGAGGGCGATGAGCCCCGTTTCGAGGCCGGCTGTGTTGAAGTCGATCGGCGCGTCGGACGCTGAAAGCACGATGCGGCCGTAGTGAAGATGCCGCGCCGCGGTCGCGCCGGGCGTGACGCTCCAGGAGCGGCCCGGCCGCGATGCGGTGTTGCGCACGATGCACGTGCCGTTGGCGATGGATTCGAGCACTGGTGTAGACGACATGAGAACCCTGCTTTCCTGATACAACCGGAAACTACGCCACCACCGGCGCGGCAAACGCCGGCGACACGACCAGCGCAGCAGCGCCGCGCAGGCGCGGATGCTCGCTGGCCGCGACGGGCCGGATGTCCGTGGCTCCGGCCGCCGGAGTCAGTGCGCGCTCCTTCAATGCCGCGCGCACGGTGGCTTCGATGAGATCCCAGGCGGCCGTGATTTCGCCGCCGATGAAGATGCGCGCCGGATCCGTCGCGTTCACGACAGACGCCAGCCCCAATCCGAGATAACGGGCCGTGGCCTGGATCGCAGTGACGGCCTTCGCATCGCCCGATCGCGCCCGCGCGATCAGGTCTTCGATGCTGAACGCGCGCGGCTCGACGGACGTCGGGCCCGCCGATTCGACGTCGCGCCCGAAGTACCGCGTGAGCGTTGCGCGGTTCGACACGTAGGCTTCCCAGCAGCCGGTCGAGCCGCAGGAGCACGGCGGCCCGTCCAGCGACAGGGGCACGTGGCCGAATTCGCCGGCGATGTTGTGCGTGCCGCGCAGGATTTCCCCGTGAATCATCACGCCCACGCCCAGACCGTCAGACACGCTGACGAACACCAGATCGCCGGGCCCCGATGCGTCACGGATTGCCCAGGCCTGTGCCAGCACGCAGGCGCGGCCCGAGTTCTCCACCTGCACGGTGAGGCCCGTGGCGGCCGCGAGCGGTTCGCGGATATTGACGTTGCGCCAGCCGAGCGTCGGCGCATGCAACACCTGCATGGTCAACCGCTCGACCATGCCGGGCACCACCACGCCGATGCCTGCAATCGCCGTAATTTCGCGGTCTTCGGCGCGCAGCGATTTCACGCGCTCGGCCAGCGCCTCGACGAACGCCTTGGGCTCGCGCGGAGTCGGAATGCTGATGACGCCGCTGATCGGCTGCCCGGACAAATCAGCAAGTTGCAGGAACGTCTTGCTGGCGCGCACATCCACGGCGACCACGGCCCGGCGGCCTGAATCGATATAGAGGAACGTGGGTTTCCGGCCGCGCATCGTCTCGCCCGTGGCCCCTTCCACCACCAGCCCCTCTCGCAGCAGGTCGTTGACGATGAGCGTGACGGCACCGCGACTGACGCCCATCGCCCGCGCAAGGTCGGCGCGTGAGATGGGCTGATGCGCCCGCACCAGGTTCAACACGATGGACCGGTTGATTTCCCGGCTGGTTCCGCGGGTGGCGACGCTGAAGCGAGAGGTGTTAATTCGTCTCATATAGTCCTCTAAACAAACTAATTAGCCTCCCCTTGGACAGAACCGACACCGCGAATCACTGTTTTTGACGTTTTATGGGCGCGCGTTTGTACGAACGGCGAACAAATTACACAGGCTTGAGGCGTTAGTCAAGAAGAAATACAAATGATTACTTAACCGCGCGTTTGAAGGCGTCAGCCCCACCCACTACCGGCAGCCGGATCGAAGTGGCATCCAGGTCCACCGTGAGTTCGGTGCCTGGCTTGGGCCAGAGGGTGAATCCGCGGTCGCTCGACAGAATCATGAGCGCGATGCGCTTCCCGGCTGGAATGATCTGGTCATCGGGCTGCAGGTCGAATGTGAGGTCCACGAACTTCCCTGGCGCCAGTTTCTGGCCGCGTTCCATCGCGTGGTAGTCGCCGCCGTTCTTCAGTTGCGCGGCGTTCTGCGGGTCGGCCCAGCCGCGCGTAATCAGGTTGGTCGTCCCGCCGCCGCCCTGTGTCCACGGCAACTGCACCAGATAGACAGACAGATTTGCTGCCGGCTTGTTCGATGCCAGGCGAATCGTGACGCGTGAATACCCGGACAAATGGACCGGCTCGGCCAATTCACTGGTGGCGTAAATCAGACGGTGTGGCGACGACTCGGCCAGCGCGAGCGCCGCACTGTCGAGTTCCACGTTGTCGGTGAATGCCTCGGTTCCCTGCTTGCCGTCCACCGTCACTGCCAGCGTCCCTCGCGAGACACCGCCTTTTGCAAGACGCAACGTGACCGGCGCCGCTGCCGGGTTCGGATAGTCCGCGTACGGCGTGGGCGGAGGCGTGGCACCGCGACCGCCGCGGCCGGCCGCCGGTGGGGTGCCCGGTGCAGGCGCCGGAGCCGGCGGCGTCTCCCGCACGATCCAGGCGCGCGGTTCTTTCTCGATGCCGTTCTCCACGCCGTACAGATAGCGTGTGAACCACTTGTTCACCAGCTCCATCGGCGGATCGCCGCCGTGACCGCCCTGGTGGTAGTAGGCCATCAACGGCACGCGCCCTTTGAGCGCTTCGTAGATCCGGACGCTGTGCTCCGGCACCACGTTCCAGTCATTGAACGCGTGCGCCATCAGCACGGCCGCCTTGATGTTCTTCACCTTCGGCAGCAGATCGCGTTCGGCCCAGAACGGGCTGTAATCGCCCGTCATGCGATCGCGATGCTCGGCGAACTCACCGTCGCGGATGAGCGCGTTGCACAACGTGCGATGTTCCGTTTCGCCGCTGTTGATGAAGTCGTACAGATAGTCGATGTCTTCACCCAGCCAGCCGTCCGGGTGCCGCACCAGTCCGTTGCTGCGGTAGTAGTGGTAGTACGACGTGTTGGGCGCCACCGGAATAATGGCTTCCAGGCCCTGCACCCCGGTGGTCGCGGCGGCCACGGGCAGGGTGCCGACGTACGACGTGCCGATCATCCCGACCTTGCCGGTGGACCAGCTCGTCGCGCGGATTTCTTCCGTCCCGTCGACCGACTGGTAGCCCTTCGCGCGCCCATTGAGCCAATCGATGACGGCCTTCGGCGCCAGTTCCTCGGGAGCGCCGCCGACGGTGGGACAACCCTGCGACCGGCCCGTGCCGGGCGCGTCAGAGTGCACCACCGCGAATCCACGCGGGACCCACGTATTTACCAGTGACGTCGAGACGCTCGCGCGGGCCGGCTGATACGCGACGACGGCGTGGCCCGTTCGCACGGGCGGCACGTCGCCGAGCTCCTGCTTCACGTCCCAGAGCGTCTGCCGGTCGTTCGCGGTACCGGCGTAGTACGGCGACGAGGCGTAGATCACCGGGACCTTGAGCCCCTCGGTGTTCGTCTGCTGCGGCCGCGTGACGTCCACGAACATGCGGTCCTTCTTCTTGTCGTTGTCGGAGTCGAACTCGGTCTCCACCCACAGCGACTCCTTGATCCAGAGCGCGGCGTCCTGGAACGCCGGAACGATCTGCGCCTGGCCGTCCGCAAAGACGGGACCGGCCTTCTGTTGCGCCAGCGGCTGGCTCCACACGAAGGCGGACAAAAGCACTGCGGCGGCGATGCTCGAACGGCGACCGGTGGATGCGTGGGCCATAGGCACGAATTATGCGACAACTAGCGGAGCGGTGCGGTGTTCGCGTTGTACGAGACGAGGCTCACGATCTGCCGCACGTGAAAGCGGCCCATCAGGCCGACCAGCGTGTCGCGCGCGGCAATCGCCAGCGGATTCTCGAGCTGTCCCATCGCGCCGATACGGCGCGACGCCAAGGTCACGAACGCCGCGCGCCGCCGGCGCGTGCGTTCGTACAGCTGCCAGGCGGTCGCGATGTCGGGCGCAGCATGCAGCGCGCGCGAAATGACGACCGCATCCTCGAGCGCCTGGCACGCGCCCTGGCCCAGGTTGGGCGTCATCGGATGCGCGGCGTCTCCCGCCAGCGTCACGCGTCCGCGGCTCCAGGTCCGCGCGGGCGGCCGATCGTAAATATCGTTGCGCAGCACGGCCGACGCATCGGTGCGTTCGACGAGTGATGCGATTGGATGATGCCAGCTGCCGAAGAGCCGCAGCACTTCAGCCTTCTCTCCGCCGTGCGCGCGGGCGCCGGGCGGCGCATTCCGCGTGGCGAACCAATACACCTCGCCGCGGGCCATCGGCACCTGGCCGAACCGCTGTCCCGGTCCCCACGACTCGCCTACCGCGATCTCGGCGTGATCGAAGGACGTCACGCCGCGCCAGGCCGTGTAGCCGGAGTAGACAGGCTCGTCAGGTCCGAGGATGGCGCGACGGACGACAGAGTGCAGGCCGTCAGCGCCAATCAGACCGTCCGCGTGAACGTCGCCCATGCCATCGAAAGTGGCGGTCACGCCTTGCGCGGACTCCTGAATGCTGAGGCACGTGTGGCCGAGGTGCAGGTGCTCGGGGCCGAGCGCCTCTGACAAAATCTGCTGAAGCGTCGCGCGATGCAGCACGAGGCCAACTTCGCCGACGAGCCGCTTCAACTCGCTCTCGGCCGGCGACACGATCACACGCCCATTCCAGCGACGGAGCGCAGCTCCCGTGTACGGCGCACTGTGCGCGCGGCACGCGTCGCCCACGCCGATCGCATCGAGGACTACCAGCGCGTTGCGCCAGAGCGACAGGCCGGCGCCCACTTCACGCAATGCCGTGGCATGTTCGTAGACCTGCGCGTTGATCCCCTGCCGCCGCAGCGCGATCGCGGTGGCCAGTCCCGCGATGCCGCCGCCGATGATCAGGATCTTCACAGGGGACGCGGTCAGAGTCTGGAGGAATTCGCGCGCGCGACGAACTCCTCGAGCGACACCACATGCACGAGGCTCGCGTGCACCAGGTGTTCGGTCAGCGCGCCCGAGGTGAAGTAGTCCCGCAGCGTCCAGCCTGGTCCGCCGAGCACCAGATAGGCTCTGGCGCCCAGTCCTTCGCGCACGGCATCGGCCAGGCACATCACTTCGAACGGGACTTTCTGCTCGGCCGTGCCGCTCGACTGCTGCCACTTCAGCGACACGAGAATCGTCTGGCCGTCTCGTTCGGCCACGGCGTCCACCTTGTGCGCGCGGCCGCCCGGGCGCGATCCGGAGACCACCTGCATGCGGGCCTGGTACCCGCCAAGCGTCAGCGCGGGCAGCACCATCTGCTCGAGGACTCCACCCGATTTCGTGTTGCGCATCATCACAGGTTGCGCGTGGCGATCACTTCGCGCGCGGGCTTGCGATCCCCGGTGCAGCTGATGCGGCGCGGAGCATTCTCGAACCGCAGGTTGAAGCCCAACTGTTCGTACAGGTCGATGATGCGCGGCGTCGCCTGATTCACGAGAATCGCCGGGCCCTTGTGCCGGGCGACGAACTTTGCCGCCCTCTCCTGGTCGTCCCAGCTGAAACCGCCCTTCGAGTAGTGGGTGAACTCCACGTCGTAGGGCGGGTCGGCGTAGATGAAGTCCGAGGCGCGCACGTCCAGCTCCTCGAAGTCGCCGTGGCGGAATTCCCACTGCGCGAACGCCTCCGCGTAACCCGAGAAGTCCGACGCGTAGCCGATCTTCTTGTACGTGCCGAACGGCACGTTGAATACGCCCTTGGAATTGAAGCGGCAGAGGCCGTTATATCCGGTGCGATTCAGGTAATAGAAGAGCAACGCGGCTTCCGAGCCCTCGGGATCCGTGTGCATCAGCTCGTTGAAGCGGCGGCGATGCCGGTAGTACGGCTTTTCCTTGTTTTCGAACGCCAGCGTGATCGGCAGCCCGCGCTTCAGCCACTGATAAAAGGAGATGAGGTGCGGGTTGGCGTCGTTGAGCAGCGCCTTCGCGGGTTGAAGCCCCAGCGACACGGCGAGGCCGCCGCAGAACGGCTCCACGAGCCGCCGATGATCGTGCGGCGCCCACAGCGGCTTGAGATGTGGCACCTGCCATCGCTTCCCCCCGGCCCACTTGAGCGGCGGTCGTGCGGGCGCAGGCGGAGCGGCGACTTCCGGCATGTTCGCCGTGAGTGTAACCCGCGGGCTGTGACAGCCTGGGTCCCGAACCTGTGGCGAGGGCTGGTGTCTAACACGGCATGCTGCAGGCAACAAACCTGACCAAGCGCTACGGCGGGGTGCTGGCACTCGAGCGCGTCAATTTTCGCGTGGCGCCCGGCGAAATCGTCGGATACCTCGGACCGAACGGCTCGGGCAAGAGCACAACCGTCAACCTGGTGGTGGGATTGCTCGAGCCGAGCGAGGGCCACATCACGTTGAATGGAGTGGCCGTCGACGAGCATCCGGTCGAATACAAACGCCAGGTGGGCTACGTGCCGGAGGAGCCGTTCCTCTACACGCACCTCACGGCGAGCGAATACCTCACGCTGGTGGGACGGCTCCGCAACATCAGACCGGACATCCTCGAACACCGCATCGCCGGGCTGCTCAACCTGCTGCAGCTTCACGACAGCCGTTACAAGACGATGAGAGCGTTCTCGAAGGGGATGCGCCAGCGCGTACTGCTGGCAGCGGCGCTGCTTCACAATCCGTCGCTGCTCGTGCTTGACGAGCCCTTCTCCGGTCTGGACGTCAACGCCGGCCTGCTCTTCCAGGCGCTGCTCTCGCTGCTGGCGTCCGAGGGACGGATGATTCTGTTCAGCACGCACCGCTTCGACATGGTCGAAAAGCTGTGCTCGCGCGTCGTCATGCTCTCGGCAGGGCGCATCGTCGCAGAGGAGCGCGTGGCGAGTTTCGCGCGCGGCGGCGCGCAGTCGCTCGAGGACGTGTTCGTGCGGGTGACGTCGCAGCCGGACTATCTGCCGGTGGCGCAACAGATTCTGGACACGATCGCCACCACATGAACGTTCGTAACGACACGCCGTTCCGGCTGCTGACGCGTCACTTCTTCAGCGCGTTGTTCGACCTGGGGTTTCTCTCCGAGTCGCAGACGAGCTCGCTCGCTCAGCTCATCGCAGGCATTGCCGGCGCACTGCTGGCGTCGGGCTTCATTCTGGCGCGCGTGATGATGTACCGGTACGGGGCGCTGCAGGACCTGCCGAACGCGACGTTGTACCAACAGACCTTCCTCACCGATCACGTCTTTCTGATTGCGGTGCCCATGTGGATCGTCGCGTTCGTCGCCGTCCTCGTTGGACCGTCACTGCTCCCGGACGAAACTGATTTCCGCGTGCTCGGCGCCATGCCGGTGACGCGGCCGGTCGTGTTCGGCGCCAAACTCGCTGCGCTGGTCCTGTTCATCGGCCTGTTCGTGGCCGCGTCGGAAGCCGCGCTGCTGCCGATGTTTACGGTGACCACGATCAGTCCCCACCGCGAGCACGCGTACTTCGTGCTGCTTGCCGCCTATCTCTCCACCGCCGCCCTCGGCGCTTTGTTCGCGGCGCTGTCTGTGACGGCGCTCCAGGCGCTGCTTCTACTGCTGGTGCCTCGACGGGTATTGCTGACGGTGTCTGCCGCCACTGGCAGCCTGATGCTGTTCGCGCTGGTCGTCGGTGTGCCGCTGGTCGGCCACGTCCCGTCATTCGCCCAGGCGTTCGAGTCGGGCTCGCGATGGCTCTTCCTGTTTCCGCCGGCGTGGTTCGTCGGCCTCGAGCAATGGCTTGCCGGCGAATCACAGTACGGATCGCTTGCGGTCGCCGCTGTCGGTGGACTCCTCGTTGCGGGCACGACCGCCGCTGCTGCATACCTCGTCCTGTACCGGCATTTCGATCGCGTGATGATCCGCCCGGCCCGCGGTGACGGTCCCCTGATCGCCCTCCGTCCGAGCCGGCCTGGTGGCGTGCTGCGCCGGCCGGCGTTCACGGCGGTGTGGGCATTCACGTGGCTCACGCTGCGGCGGAGCGCACTGCATCAGGGCGTGATGGTCGCCATCGCCGCGCTCGGCGTGGCGGTCGTCATGAGCCACGTCCTCGACCTCGATCTCCATGCAGCGTTCGCCACAACAGACTGGCGCCGCCGGGAGCTCATCAGCGCGTTGACGTGGGCGCCGTTCGTGCTGATGTTCGCGATTGCACTGGCCGTGCGTGCGGCACTGCTCGTTCCGATTGAAAGCCGTGCCAATTGGATCTTCCGGCTCACCGAACAGCCGGGCACGCGCGCACAGCAGATGGATGCTGCGGCGGCGACCATGGTGTGCCTGGGCGTCATCGCACCGTGCGTGCTCGTTGCGCCGGTGCAGTGGATGCTTGCCGGACCGGTGTCGCTGATGGCGGCAATCGTGACGGCACTCTGCGGCATGGTGCTTGTGGAGATCCTGCTGCTCGACTGGCGCCGCGTGCCGTTCACGTGTTCGTACCTGCTCGGCAAGGGCGCCGTGCCGCTGACCCTGCTCAAGGGTGTGTTCTCGTTCGTGTTCTTCACCAACGTGGGCGCCGCACTCGCCCGCGTCGGCCGCACGTCGCCCGGAAGCGCGGGCCTGGTTGTGATCGCCGTCCTGCTCGCGACGGTAATTGCACTGCGGCGTTTGCGAAGGCACCTGCGCACCGAGGAGCCCCTCGAATATGAGGACACGCTGCCGAGCGAGATGAACCCGCTGCGGTTGTCGCCGGATTGAACGCTACGGTAGCGGCCGCAGCTACTTCCGGAAGACAGCAGTGAGCGCGTCCGCAATGACGCGATGACCCAGCGGTGTCGGATGACAGTCATCCGCGACGAGATGTTCATTGTAGAAGCTCCCCATACGGTGTTCGTACTCGTCGAAGAGCCGGGGGACGTCCACCAGTTCGGCCGACGTCGCGCCGGCGACCTCGCGAACCACGGCCTGAAAGCTCAATGGCGACCCAAGGTGCCCGACCATGCGCTCTCGCGCGGACGCATAGGACGCCTCGGCCTCGCCATGCCGGCCCATGGCCCGCAACACCTCACCTCGGACGTAGTGCAGCATCGGCGGATCGGAGTCGAGCCTCAGGGCCTGATCGATCACCGCCAAGCCTTCGGCGTTGGAACCTGCTCCGGCCAGACTGACGGCCCGCCTGAGCAGTTCCCGGACGGCTGCCGACGAGCCCTGGTGGTACGACTCGGGCTGTGGATGGCTCCATGCGGGCGAGAGGCGGTAGTTGATCGGCGTGGGCATCAACACGACATGAACGCCGCGCACCTTCGCCATCGTGACCATCTCGGTCAGATTCCGCCGGAATGCGTCGACGAACATGCTGCGTGCGTCGAGCCAGGTCGTCATCGCCGGCGAACCGTAGCGCTCGGCTGGATGGGCCATCGCGTAGTCGATCCCTTCCAACTGGTAGCGCGGTACGAAGTCTCTGGTCACCGGGCCGCGGTCCGCCGCGGCGTGGCGAAGCCACCACCACGCCAGCGCCGCCACCGCGCGGCTGGCTCCAGCCGCCCGTAGCACGCGCCCGGCACGATTCACGGCCGTCAGTTGATCGAGCCCGCTCCAATGCTGCCACTCGTTGTTGCCCACGAACAGGATGATGGCCGCCGGCCGGTAATGTTCGACGATGCGTGTCACCAGCGGCACCAGATCCGGCGAGCCCCATGAGATCTGTCCGGCGTTGAGCACGACGTATTCATCAGCCACGCGCTTCTGCAGCATGTTCCCGAACCAGAACTCCATCGGGTAGGGATAGCCGAACGCCGCGGACTCACCCACGACGAAAATCCGCTTCCGCGGTTCGTTCGCGAGCCCGTCCGGCCTGACAAACGACTGGTACCCGGCGTCGCTGGCGCCGGGAATGACGCGCTGTCCGACGACGTAGGTTTCCTTCGACGACGGCGGCGGACCGTCCACGCGCAACCGAATCGTGTCGTCCGGCCACGTGAGGCGGCCGGGCGCGACAGGCTGCGACAGACGCTCCAGATTATCGAGGGCTTCGACGAGCCGCGCGCGAAATCCATAGCGCGCATCGACGATGGTGCCGGCGCCCTCGAGGATCGCGAGAACGAGGCTGATCGCGATTGCACTGAAGAGCAGTTTGCGCGACCGGCTGAGCGCGGGTCGCCCGGGTGCCAGCGGTCCGCTTGGAATTGAGGGCAAGTGTGACTCGGTCATCGCTGGTCGCTGTTGGTGGAGCGCACGCCGGCCTATCGGCCGCTACAGTGCTGCGCCAGGAGCGCCCGCGTTTCCTGACGCCCCCGCGCAACGGCTTCCTTCAGATCCGCGCAGCCGTTCTTCAGGTCGCCGAACACCAGCCGCACCTGACCGCGGTTCTGCAGCAACGCCGGTTCGGCGGGATTGAGCGCGATTGCCCGATCGATGTCCGCCAGCGCGCCGGCCTGGTCGCCGAGTATCGCGCGCGCGAGGCCGCGCGTGACGTACGACTTGAAGACTTCACCGTCGGGTGAGTGGCCGGGCCGGCCGCTGGTTGCGAGCGTGATTGCATGATCCGCGTCATCCCGTGCGCCCCGGGTGTCGCCGGTACTGAGTCGAGCCTGGGCGCGCAGTTCGTAGGACGCGGCGAGCGTGGGATCGAGTTCGACCGCGCGGTTCGCGTCGGTCAGCGCTTCGTCCGGTCTTCCCGACAGCATTCCGGCGGTCGCGCGGTTGAAGTAGGCGCGCGCGTTCGACGCGTCGATCGCGAGGGCGTCCGTGCTGTCGCGCCGGGCGCCGGCGATATTGCCTGCCTGCAGCCGCGCGGCGGCGCGGTTGGCATACGCGGTGGACGCCGTTCGCGGATAGCGCTCGATGATGCGCGAATTGAATGTCAGGTCATCGCGCCAGTCCGCGTTCCGGGAGTACGAGATCACCGCGAACACCGCGACCAGCACGGATGCGGCGATCGCGATCGCGCGGCGTGTCGAGGCTGCACGTCGACTCGAGAGTCCCACAGCCGTCACGCACAACCCCACCAGCGGGAGGTAGAGGTAGCGGTCCGCCGTGAATTCCTCGCCGAGCGGTACGACCTTGAGGACGAGGGCGAGATGGAGGGCGAAGAACAGCAGGCCGAACGCCAGCAGGCCACGAACTGTACGTGCGCGCACAATGAAAAGAACGACGGCGGCCAGGAACAGCGGAGAAACCAGCACGATCCACCCGAGCGACCCGCCCGTGCGCTCCGGATACGGGTAGAACGGCGAGAGCCCGACAGGCGCCACGGCGGTGACGAGGTAGTGGCTGAGTTGGTACGACGCGAGCGCGGCACGCTCCGGCCACGATGCATGCAGAGAGTTGGCTGCCGCGGCGATGTCAGTCCGCATGACCACCGTCACCACACCGACCGCGACTGCGATCGCAAAGAACGGAAGCTTCTCCAGAAGCACCGAGCCTCTAAGCCTTCGTCCACGGTAGTGGTCTGTGAGCACAAGGAGGACTGGAAACACGGCCGCGGCGGACTTCGACAGGCTGGAGCCGACAAAAAGAATGAAGACCGCCGCGAGGCGCGCGGCGCCTGGGCGCTCGAGGTGCCAGAGGTACAGGCGATACGCGCCCAGATAGAACACCGCGTAGAGAAGACTGCTGCGAACGGAGATCGGCGTCACGGCGGCGACGTTCGCCGGATGCACCGCGAAGACTGCTGCCGCAAGGACCGCTCCGACAGGCCGCGCCGTAAGACACGCGACGATGCCGTAGACCAGGAGTACGCACGCGAGGTGCAGCATGAGATTGGTCGCGTGGTAGACCACCGGATTCAGCCCGCCGACGCGGTAATCGACCGCGTACGATGCGTACACGAGCGGGCTGTACATCCCGAGCAGCGGCTGGGTGAACCAGTCCCTGACGTTCGACGCCGTCAACGCACGGATCGCGGTGTTCTGCGAGACGTTGACCGAGTCATCCCAGTTGAGCAACGCATTGTGGAAGGACGACGAGTAGACAAGGGATGCAAGGACCAGGACAAGGGCAATGGCAAGCAGGATACGAGGGTTGGTCAAGGTGCGATCGTCAGCCATTCTCCGCAGCCCTTCCCTCGAGGATCTGCGCGGCAAGGGCGTGTACCGAGGCGACGCTGATCGTCTTCAGGCAGAGGTTGTCGGTGCATTCCGTGGTGCGTTGGTTGAACGCTGACACGCAGGGACTGCAGCCGTAGTGCGAGTAGAGAACGTTGCAACGGTCGGCCCCCGCGAGCGGCCGATAGAGGGCCGGCGTTTCGGGACCAAAGAACACCATGATGTTGACATCGGTCAGCGCCGCAAGCTGCGCGGGCCCGCTGTCATTGGTCACGAGCAGGTCGGCGACGTTGTACAGATCGAGGAGATCCCGGACCGACGTTCGCCCCGCCAGGTCGACGATGCGATCGCTGTGGATTCTTTCCACGATGAATCGCGTGTCGGCCTGCTCAGCCTTGGTGCCGGTCAGCACGCATGCATTTTCCGGATCGACGAGCAGTGCCTCCACCAGACCGACATACGACTCGAGAGGCCATCGCCGGATCGGTATGAGCTGGCTGGCGTTTGGATTGATCACGATGACCCGTTTGCCGGCAACGGCCGGACGCTCATCCGCCAGCCGATCGAGCACCTTTCGGCGAGCGCCGGCATCCGTGATGACGCGGCCCGGGGAGAACGTCCGGGCGCTGGCATCGACGGCGGCGTGTGGGCCAACAGGGATCTTCCCCATCGGAACATGAGTGGCTGGCTCGTCGAGCGAGCGCACGATCGTGAGCAGGGCGTCGGCCGTGTGAAGGTGTGGGTTGTAGATCACTCGATGCGTCAACAGATCCCCGCACGAGAGCCCGGGGTGCCCGAACGGATGAAAGCCCGCGCGGCGTCCGGCCCCGGAGAGGTACGTCAGGATCGAAGGAAACCGCGCGAACATCTCGAGATTGATGACGGTGTCGATGCGGCGCCGCCTGGCTTCGAGCGCAAATCTCCACGTATCACGGGCGATAGTGAACAGGCTGCTTGAATCAATGGTGAGCACGCGCTCGGCCGGCGCAAGGCCGATGACCTGGACGCTCTCGGCGAGGTTCCTGAACACAAGAACGTGAACCGCACATTCCGGATACGTCCGCTCGAGATGACGAACGGCCGGCAATGCAAGCACCAGGCTGCCCATTTCGGCGGTCTGGATGAACAGCACCTGACGTGGTGGTGCCGTTGCGACGGGCGCGGACACCACGGACAACATCCGACGCCAGACGGTCAGCAGATGGCAGATCGGCACACCGCACCAGCGGTCTACACGACGCATCATGTTGACGGTCACGGAGCAAATCGTACACCGGGCGCATCAGATACGCGGGGGCAAGTCCGCCGGGTGCGTGAAGCCCTCCGCAGCCGCGGGCTTCAGCCCGCCGGCGCGGGCGGTTGCCCGCCTGTAGCGCATTTGTGTAGACTCGGTGGTCTGGACAGGGCGGGAATAACTCAGTGGTAGAGTGCGACCTTGCCAAGGTCGAAGTCGCGGGTTCGAATCCCGTTTCCCGCTCCATTTTTTGATCGCCGGGGGCCCCTGCACCCCGGCCGGCGGCCGACGTTACGCGCGCGCTTCGTCGCGCGCTCCACTTGGCCGCGAGATGCGGACGCTTATGAGACAGATCGGCATACCTTCCCGTCTCCGCCTCGTCGAGTGCTGTTGTTTCCGCACAATGTAGAAGCAGGCGTGCGTCAGCAGGTTCGTTCCTTCTGACTTCTTACTTCTGACTTCTGACTTTCTCTTCAAGGGCGCCGTCGCCAAGCGGTAAGGCAGAGGTCTGCAAAACCTCCATCCCCGGTTCAATTCCGGGCGGCGCCTCCAATCTTGATCTGGGGAC
>Ga0190274_10001421_pt1 | contig 14031 bp, 9 predicted proteins | sample Popmic531T_FD_133002 | JGI IMG/M metagenome (GOLD analysis project Ga0190274, IMG submission 133002) | Populus adjacent soil microbial communities from riparian zone of Yellowstone River, Montana, USA - 531 T | ecosystem: Environmental > Terrestrial > Soil > Riparian zone | place: USA: Montana...
CCCAATGCGAAGGAGAAGAAGAAAATATGCCTCGACTTCATCGCCGACTTCCGGGATGCCGTTCAGGAAAATCCATACCTGTCCTATAACGATTGGGTGACAGCCATGGATGCAGAAAACAAACAGGGCAGCATCAATACCGACGAGGCCGCTGACATCGTGCGAAGGCTGGGCTTTAAGAGCGTGGAGGGTGGTTATAAAATCTGCATCCTCTGGTATCCTGAATCCCTCAATGCCAGCGCTGCCAACAAGCTGTTAAAAATCATTGAAGAGCCGCCCGAGCAGACACTCTTTATCCTCGTTGCCGAAAATCACGAACATATTTTAAGCACCATCACCTCGCGTACCCAGCTGGTTAAATTATTTAATGTTACCGACGAGGAACTGTGTACCACACTCACCACAAAGCACCGCATGCCTCCCGATGAGGCACGACGCATCGCACACCTGGCCGGCGGAAACTACAACGAAGCCCTGATGCTGGTATCGGAAGCCGGCGACGACGACTACAACACGCAGTTCCTGGAATGGATGAGGCACTGCCTGAAATTAAGAATCACCGACCTCACACGGTTCAGCGAAACCATGGCGGCACAAAGCCGCGAGCAGCAAAAAGTTTTTCTTCAGCATGCACTGCATATTGCGCGCGAATGCATCCTTCTCAACTACGGCGACCCTTCCATGGTCCGCCTGTCGCCCCTGGAACTGGAATCGTTTAAGAAATTTGCACCGTTCGTAAACCGGAATAATGCCGAAGAATTTGTCGAAGAAATCAACAAAGCGCATTTTCATCTGGAAAGAAATGCAAACGCCAAAATATTATTTGCCGATCTTTCGTTTGCCATGCATCGTCTCCTGCAGGTAAAGAACTAGAAACCCGGCTTCAGCCTGAAAGCCGATTGACGGATCCCGTGAAATACAACCTCCGAATTCATGTTTTACTCCTTGCCGCATGCCTTCTTCCCGGCTTGTCGCAAGCTCAATGGAAAGACACCATCGCCTACAGCCTGAAGCAGAAACCAAAAATATTTTTTAACCTCACCGCATTCAATTCGGTAGTAAGCGGTGAGTTCGTTGCTTTTTCGGGTATCCGGGTAGGTCTTAACTACAACAAAAGGGTGAAATTCGGTGTCGGCCTTTATGGGTTGAATACCCAGGTGGTCAGCTCCATACGCGTGGAAGGCGACTCGGCATACGATACGAATGCGGAGCTGAAGCTGGGATTCCTGGCGCTATCGGCTGAATACATATTTTTTAACCGCTATCCATGGCAGTTTTCTTTTGTCCCTTTCCAGCTTTCGCTGGGCGAAGGACACTACGAATACATCAGCCAGCCCGATAAGATCCGAACGAGTACGAAAAAACAATCAGTGATCCTGTATGAACCCGCCGTCATGGGCCAGTTCAGTATTTTCCGGTGGATCGGCCTTGGCGCAAGTGCAGGCTACCGCTTTCGGATTTATACCGATAAAGAATTAAAGGAAGACCTGAGTTCTCCTACATTTTCCTTCGGCCTTCGCCTCTTCGTGGACGAGCTGTATAAGATGGCTTTCCCTCACGGAATCTGCCCGGGAGATAAAAAGTCCAATAAATAATTTTTCTGCAGCAGGAACAGCCATCAGAAAACCTTACTTTTGTTAAGCATGAATCCTCATTTAAATCCCGACCAGGAAGAATTTTCGGATACCGACAGGGATATTGACAAGGCGCTGCGTCCCAAAGGATTTGAAGAGTTTACCGGCCAGCAGCAGACCATCGACAACTTAAATGTATTTGTTTCGGCGGCACGCCAGCGAAACGACGCGCTCGATCATGTGTTGTTGCATGGCCCTCCCGGATTGGGCAAGACCACGCTGGCATACATCATCGCCAACGAACTGGGAGTAAACATCCGGACCAGCTCGGGGCCTGTACTCGACAAACCCGGCGACCTGGCAGGGTTGCTCACCAACCTCGAACCCAACGACGTACTTTTTATTGATGAAATCCACCGGCTCAGTCCTGTCGTGGAAGAGTATCTGTATTCCGCCATGGAAGATTACAAAATTGATATCATGATAGAGACCGGTCCGAATGCACGCTCGGTACAGATCAAAATCAACCCCTTTACCCTCATCGGCGCTACCACTCGTGCAGGGCTGCTCACGGCTCCCCTGCGAGCACGCTTCGGAATTACATCACGCCTGGAGTATTACGAATCCAAACTCCTCAATACCATCCTAAAACGATCGGCCGGTTTGCTCTCCGTAAAAATCAACGAAGAATCTTCCTTCGAAATTGCCCGACGCAGCCGCGGCACACCCCGCATCGCAAATGCTCTTCTTAGAAGAGTGCGCGATTTTGCCCAGGTGAAAGGCAACGGTAATGTTGACCTGGAGATCACCCATTACGCACTCTCGGCATTGAATGTGGATCACAACGGGCTCGACGAGATGGACAACCGAATTCTATCCTGTATCATCGATAAATTTAAAGGCGGTCCCGTCGGGCTCTCCACGATTTCTACGGCAGTGTCCGAAGAAGCCGGTACCATTGAAGAGGTTTACGAACCGTTCCTGATCCAGGAAGGTTATATCCGGAGAACTCCGCGCGGCCGTGAAGTCACCGACCTCGCCTACCAGCACCTCGGCCGGACGCCACACCGTGAAAAAGGTACTTTGTTTGATGAATCCTGAACAGGCAACCAGCCGGATCAGGCAGGAAGCATTACGCCTGGGTTTTGACTTTATCGGCTTTGCCAAAGCCGACTTTCTGGAAGAAGAAGCCCCCCGGCTGGAACAGTGGCTCCTCCAGCATCGCCATGGACAGATGAAGTACATGGAAAATTACTTTGATAAAAGACTGGACCCACGGAAACTGGTAGACGGCGCCAAGACGGTGATTTCGCTGCTTTACAACTACTATCCTTCACAGGCTCAAACACCGGCTGACGTACCGAAAATTTCAAAATATGCTTACGGAGAAGATTACCATATCGTCATCCGTGAAAAACTCAGAGAGCTTTTATTTTTTATAGAAACAACTTCGGGCGCTGTCCACGGCCGTGTCTTTGTGGATTCGGCACCTGTCCTCGAAAAAGCGTGGGCTGCACGCAGCGGCCTGGGATGGGTAGGCAAAAATTCCAACCTCATTTCCCCGCAACACGGCTCCTTTTATTTTATTGCCGAAATTATCCTGGATCTTGAACTCACGCCCGATGCTCCCATTAAGGATTATTGCGGCACCTGCACACGATGCCTCGACGCCTGCCCTACAGGCGCTATCATCAAGCCTTATGTTGTAGACGGAAGCAAATGTATTTCCTATTTCACCATTGAACTGAAAGAAGAAATCCCGTCTTCCTGGAAAGGCACTTTCGACAACTGGGCTTTTGGATGTGATGTATGCCAGGATGTTTGTCCCTGGAACCGCTTTTCAAAACCTCATCGGGAGAAACGATTTGACCCGTCACCGGAACTGCAACAGATGCAAGCAGGGGAATGGGTTGAAATGACGGAAGAAATTTTCCGCAAAGTATTTAAAGACTCTGCCGTAAAGCGAACAGGCTTCAAGGGATTGAAACGGAATCTCGAATTTATCGGCCGTAAGAAAAACGGTCGCTGAGCGGAGCCGAAGCGAACGGATCAGGAAAACTTTCTGAACACTTCGATGACGATACCAGAATAGGCGGCAAAAGTTCCCATACACCATATCTTCAACATCCGTCTTTCATCGTGACGGAGTACGCGTAATGCTTTGATTAACTCTTTCCGGAAGAGCGACCGATCGAAACTAACTTTAGTGAGGATTTGCTTTGTGTATTCAAACATAACCAACAGATTTTGGAAGATTAAAAATAGGACGTTTCTTCTCGAAAAACAAGACATTTTATCAACATTTGTCTCAAATTGGTAAATAAAATAAATATTAACTTTTCCGGCGGCCTATACGCTAGAAAATCAAGCCTTTATTTTTCGTCGTTCCAGCGGTAGCTGCTCTGTTCCAGCCCCGCCAGGTCAATAACCCTGTCAATCACCGTAGCAGCAAGGGCTTCAAGGGTTTGTGGCCGGGAATAGAACGACGGTGAAGCCGGACAAATTATGCCCCCGGCTTCGGTAACGGTTTTCATATTCTGTATATGCAGGAGGCTGAGCGGCGTATCACGCGTGACCAGGATCAGTCTTCTTCGCTCTTTCAGAATGACATCGGCAGCCCGGGTGGTAAGGTCGTTGCTGATGCCGCCGGCAATCCTCCCGAGGGTTCCCATGGAGCATGGGCAAACCACCATGATATTGTATCGGGCCGAGCCCGATGCAAAGGGTGCATTGAAATCATCCTTCCGGTAAACGGTGAATGGAATTTTTTCGAAATCCTTATTACCCAGTTCGTGTTGCCATACCGTACGGGCATTATCCGAAAGGATAACCCCGACATCCTGCCACTGCGATTTCAAAGCAGCTAGCTTGTCCAACAGAACCTTGGCATAAATAGACCCGCTGGCACCTGTGACGGCAACTACGATTTTGTTCATTAATTCGGAGTCCAATTAGAAGGTGAGTTATATTGCGTAGTTAATATTCAAAACGAGTTCTACACTAACTTATTTGCTGCAAACCATTTTCTTAGTATCAATCAATTTACCATCTGCAATTAGGCTATAGGAATAAATGCCGCTTGAAAGATTTTCAGCATATACTGTAAGAGAACCCTTGCCTCTTTCTTGAACTTCCACAACTTTCATTACTCTACCCGATTTTTCATAAAACATAATTTGTGCCTTTTGAATTTCATCAGGAATAGTAAAAGTAATTGTTGTTTGTTCAGCGAACGGATTTGGAGTATTCTGATCCAAAATTATTGCGGATGAATTTTCAAGCGTTACAGAAAGTCTAGCTGATCCGGTTCCTCCAGCTGAAGTCTTAGTGCAACAATCCTCTATTTGCTTTTTAATATCTTTTAATTCATCCTTTAATGAATCAATTGATGCCTGTTGTTCCTTTGTCGCTGCAAGAAGCAAAGGAATTAGTCCTGTATAATTTAACGCTTTAAAAGTTAAATCAGGATTAACAACATTTCCTGCTGTATCTAAAATTGCCGGCGCTGTGATTGTTTTAACAAGGTTTGGCAATACTCGCTCTACTTCTTCGGCAATCAATCCATATTGTAAACCAGCAGGTAAAGCAAGTTGGGGATTTCTAGCTTGGTCAAATGTATACGTCTTAGGCGTTAAACTACTTAATAAAGAAATTGAACTCGTTGCGGGTACGGTTTGAACGTTCAATTTAAGCGTTGAATCAGAAGGATACCATGTATTGGCTGCATATATATTCCCTTTAAAAAAGGCAGAATTTGTTGATACACATCCAGTAGTGCAAGGTGGAGTTGTACTTGAAGGTATATCTTTTACATATAGCAAAAACTGCTCACTTCCTGGCGTTCCAGTTGCTGTCGTAGGATTTGTATAGCCAATTCCAACTTTAACCTGCGTTGACCCACCCGAAGAACCAAGAACCAAGCAATTGTCACATTCAACCTTGCAGTTAGCACCTAAAGCTGTAGCATTACTTAGTCCTGAGGATGTGCCACTTTGGGCACTTGCGTTATACCCAAGTAATGTTGAGTACTCTGATGAACCAGGAGAATACGCGACATCATTCGTAGATTTACCAATAAAAGTATTTCCATTTCCAGTTGTATGAGCGGAACCTGCAGAACTACCAACAAAAGTATTGTCGGCTGAAACGGTTGGGTACCCAGCAAAACTTCCCAATAATACATTATCATTTCCGGTTGCATTATAATACCCCGAATATACACCGGCGATCAAATTATTACTTGCACTTTGAAGAGAAATCCCGGTTAGATTGCCAAGACATATATTACTGGTACCAGTAATCCCTGCAATATTGCCTTTCCCTGCAGATTGTCCGATAAATGTGTTGAGACTACCAGTTGTATTATTTAACCCAGCCCTATCACCCATAAATGTATTGTCAGTTGACGATGTACCGCTATTATATCCAGCATGATAGCCAACAAAGGTTGAACGATCACCACCGGTTGTTCCTCCGGCATCAACTCCGACAAATGTGCTTAGGTTCCCAATTCTCAAGACAGTTTGATTTCCAATCTTATAAACATCTGCAGATGAATTAACATTAATATCACCTCCAACATGAAGTTTATTATTAGGCGAAGTTCCAACACCAATCCCAACATTATTAGAACCGATTGAGCTTTCATAAATTCCCGAAGTTCGACAAATTTGATTTCCAGTAGCAGTCCATTTTGTAATGTAGTTTATATCTCCAGCAACTACTGTTGTGCAAGGGGTTACACTATTTGATCCGCCTTGATCATTGACAAGAATTACATCACCATTTCCATCTACAGATAGCACCTTACCATTGAATGGGGATACCAAAGAACCAGACTGCATATCCGTGAAACGCAATCCACTATATCCAATGGTGCTAGTTGAATAAGTATTATTAGAATTAATTTCTAAAGTATTTCCTGGAGTGGAAACATTAATACCAACATATCGGTTACTTGGTGAGCTCTCAGTTAAACCATAGGGATGAATATAAAGATCACCAATACTTGTTGTTTGAAAATCTGTAAATATTCCTGGCTGCAAACCGCCTGTTTGAGTATAGGTAAGTCGGAGTTGCGGTTGATCAAGACTTGTATTGGGGTAATTTCCATCGAAAAAATCCTTTGCATCAAGAATTTCCAATCTACAGATTGGATCAGCGATAGGAACATTATTATTATAGAAATCTCCAATTCCCATATTCCCCTTTGAAGTAATCCTGGCTGTCTCAAGTCCATGCCATGTTGCAGACGGAGAATCGCTATACGAATTTGCTAATTTTCCAATGCTTGTAAAAATAAATCGCAAATTTTGAACGTTAGATTCTTGTGATTGCGTGATATTATCTCCCCAGTTAATGACTGCATCTAGTCTATCAGTCTGTCCTTCTTGTTTTAATCCGACATACATATTATCAGATTGAAAATTCATATAAGTACCTACATCCATCCAATATCTCCATCCAGCATAATCATCCGGAGATGAATAAATAGGCACGTCTGTACCAAGATTGAGTAATGAAATCATATTGTGAAGTGCATTTCCTTGCCTAGACCTACTAATTGAAACTTTATTTGTAAGAAATGATGGAGCGGATGCAGGAAAATATGAGGTCGGCCCTTGGAAAATTCTCATTCTTTCAGTATTCAATGTAGTGGGGCTAAAATAATTATAGAATGCAGTAGCGTCCTCATCCTGTTGAATAATTTGGGCTTCAGTTCCATTATTACCAACTAATAAACCATGATTTGCAAGACTACTTGTTATTTGGTTCGTCCACTGCGTGTAGGAAACAGTATGTGTGTTATCATGAATATGTAACAATTGTTTGGGCATGTCGGATTGTGTAACAGCCCCAATTGTAAAACCAAAATCACCTATCCCGACAAATCCATTATATTGCGGGTTATTGCCATACACATCTTCATAAATCTGCATTCGAGCAATTGATTGTGTATACCAATTAATTGGAAATGGACTACCTGTATTGTCATTTCTAATTTCTAATGGCCTAAACGTCCCAAAACTCCATCCTAAAAAATCTCCCGTACCGCTTGGTACATTAAAAAAAGCTGGGACTCCTGTTGAAGTACTTTGACTATACATCAAGTTGTTGGACAGATTGAGAATAAGAACAAAGCTTGCAAGTAGTTTTAATTTCATATATGATTAATTAATTAATTAATGTTGGACAATAAATTTAATTGATAAAAAATCTTTCAACCCAAGTATTTTGATTCTTAGATAATACAGGCCATTTGAATAGCCCCTTACATCTAATCCCATATTTTTCTGAGGAGCAAAAAAATCTTGCCTGATTAATTGTCCTGTCTGACTATACAATTCAATTCCTTCGATTTGGTTGCCTTGGATCACCAATTCTCCAAAAACCGGATTAGGGTATATTGAAATGCCATTTTGTATAATAAGATTATTAGTTCCTAAAGGAACAGAATCAGTTAAGAAAACGTCATCAACGAAATAATATGAAATGGCTGATATAGTATCATAATTAATATAAGAAACCACAGAATCATCAAAAAAATTTCCAATAGACAAATACTCATATGCAGAATCCGCTATAAAATATCCAGATACCTGAGTCCAAACACTTGTATCAGAAATTATACTGTCAGAATATAAAAAGGAATTATTTGTTGGCTTTTGAGGATTAGTGGAAAAAAATGGAACAGTTGAGAGATTAAGTCCCAATTTATTTACAGCAACATTCATGTGCATTCCAGATTGGCCAACCCTATTAAAAAACACTGATGCGTAATATTTTTGGCCTACCGTTAAAGGATTTGTAAGCTGAATACCAATATATTCGCGAACATTAGAAGCTATATTATTAAATGCACAAAATCCGGCGTATGCACTTCCGCTTTTAGCATATTGAAAATCAAAAATATTTCTTGGGACATAAAGATTGATGATGGAGGATGGATTTGCACAAGAATTAAAATAATCAGGGGTCACGGCATATGAACTCCAACCAATTGCTCGATCAATTTGGCCTATGTTATCAGGACATGAAGAAGTGTCCTCAAAACTCCAGTTAGGTACTAAGTTTTGCGAATTGGCTTTTTGATCAAAAAAAATAAATGAACATGTAAGAAAACAAATAAAAAATATTTTATGCGAATAATATCCTCCGCTGGCACGGCCTTTTGCACTCCAAAAAGTAGTAAAAATATTATTCCGCATCAGATATTAATTTCCATTTCTTCCACGAGCAACATTACAAAATACTTGGGACGAAAACCATGTAAATTACTTTCAACTTATCCCTAATATTAGGGATTATTTTTAATCTATTTTGGAATAACTATGTGCATCTAATAGATAGGAATTTCATTAATCTCTCAGTTATTACTCGCCGAGTTTCATCTTCAAATCCGGCAAAGTAATTTTTTGTCGTTTTGAGGTCTAAATGATCTAATGCCTCACTAATACATTCTCGTGTTGCGATAAACATACCACCCCCGCTGGCACCCGTGATGGCTTCTACGATTTTGTTCATGAGTTCAAGGTAAGGAAAAGAATGGAAGGATGGAAAACCGGAATGTTGGAATGCTGGAATATTGGATCCCTGATGAAGCTGGAGGAGGTTGGCTCATTGATCAATGACCAATGAGCAATTTTCAATGGTACATTCGTCAATGACCAATGATCAATGATCAATTTTCAATGGTACAATCGTCAATTTTAAAATCGTCAATTCTTCACCTTCAATTTCCTCCTCTTAAAAATCATCCATCCACCAAGCGCTCCAAGTGCATTAGCTAACGCATCCCGCACGTCGCCGAAACGTTTGATAAATACAAAGGTCTGCAGGACTTCCGTCAGCGCTCCGTAGCCGATCGTAATCAGGAGCGCCCACATTACAGCATGACTACGTAAAATACCGGGTGCGGACTGGTGATAAAAAGCAGCCAGCAGCAAATAACACAGAACGCCGAAAATCAGCAGGTGTGTAATCTTATCGGGTTTAAGCCATTGCCAGAATGTAAGTTCCGGGATTTTGGTTCCGGGTATTCCGCACAATACCATGATCACCGCTGCCCAGAGAATGGCCGGTGTCAGTTTCTTCAAAAACATTATCGGAATCTGTTACGCCCCTACTCCTACTGTCTTGCGGTATTCGTCAGCGCTCATCAAAGCGTCGAGATCGGCAGGGTTGGACAGTTCAACGCGAATCATCCAGCCTTCACCGTAAGGATCTTTGTTTACCGCTTCGGGATTGGTCTCAAGGCTTTTGTTCACCGCAACGACTTTTCCCGGTACCGGCATAAAAAGATCTGAAACCGTTTTCACAGCCTCGACGGTACCAAAAACAGCTTCCCTGTCAAGGGTTTCTCCTTCGGTTTCTATTTCTACATACACGATGTCGCCCAGCTCGCTCTGTGCAAAATCGGTAATGCCTATCACAGCCTCCTTGCCATCGGCTTTAAGCCATTCGTGGTCTTTGGTGTACTTCAGGTTATCGGGAAAATTCATGGCGTAATTTTTTTTCAAAAATACAACTTCAAAGCAATTCGCCAAGTGCTATTATAGGCAAAGCTGTTACAAGTTATGGGATATTCCTGCCTACTGCAACTGCCTACTGCCGCTTCTTTGGTGCCTGAGCGAAGTCCCTGCCTGCCGGCAGGCAGGGAAGGCCTGCCGCTTTACTGGGCCAGGGTAAATCTCAGCTTGATACCGGCCGAAGTCTCCGAAGTCGGATACGATGCCGATACAAACGGGTTGTTCACGTTCCGGTCGAAGAAAGCGCGCACGTTAAACCGCTCGTTGATATTGTAATCGACGGATATTTTGATGGTAACGGACTTATTACCGGCGCTGGCCTGGTTGGTATTTTCCACCAGCTTGCGGATAATGGTGGTGTTGTCGCGGATACCGAAGTCCCCTTTCAGGTTCACATCATTCTTAAGGCGGGTCTTTTTGCCGCTCACTTTAAAGGGCAGCTTGAGATTTTTCCATCGGTAGCCCAGCCCTACGACATACTCGATGCCCCGAACTTCGGTAACCTGGATATTCGAATACGTGAGCGTCAGCGTGCGGTCGCGCCGGATTTCAAACCGGCACTGGAATGAGTTCTTCAGTGTAGCATCGACACTGATAAGCGGGCTGAACTGCTCCGATATGGAGATCAGCTGGATATCGTAACGGGGCACGAAGTTATTAACTGCATCACGCGAGTCTGGCACGTCGGGAGCCGATTCGTGATAAGTCAGGTTCTGTGTAAACGAATTGATGCTGTAATTAGACCGGTAACCATGGGAGATGCTGAATTGCTGGAACATTTTCCTGGCCCAGGCCATTTTAGCGAGTCCATCATAGGTAATTCTCCAGTTGGGTTTCGGAACCTTCGGGAACCGGTCAATGATATTGCCCGAAGGTGTCTTGCCCGTGTATGCCGAGAGAAATGAATACGTCAATACTTCCTGCTGCGTGGCGCCGTAGCCGTCGCGGTATCCTGCTGTATCAAATCCCGCTGAATTTCTGTTCTGTTCGGCAAGCAATGAGGATACTTCACGCCTATGGCTGCTGAAGTTGTCGAAGTTGGCATTCGAGAAACCGATTCCGTCATTTACGAAGGAGGTATTCCAGGTCAGGTAGGAGATGCTGAAATTCCCGCTTTCTGTTGGACTGTATGCGTCGTAATTACCCGTCGGGTCGGCCCTGAAATATTCGTTGTGATTGAGGGAATAATTCCGGGTTGCCGTCAGATCAATCTTAAAGCTTTTGACGGGTTCCAGTGTAGCCCGGGCAGAAAAATTCTGCTGGAAGTTTATGCCCAGCTGAGAATTCAGTGTGGTATCATCGGTAAGCCAGTGATTTCGAATGATGTCACCTTTGAGTTTTTCGAGGTCCTGGCTACCACTGATAAAACCCCATCCGGGAGCAGGAGGTCCGCCCTGCCAGTTCCAATCCATACCGAGGTAATCGGGACGCGGACGGAAACCGGGCACCAGGATACCGTTGGTTTCAGTATACGAGAACGATGCTGTCTTCGCGCTCATCACCAGTCTCAGCAAGGACTTGATAATGGGTTCAAGAATGCTGGGTTTGGGTATCGTATCCTTCTGAAGCGCCAGGGAATCTTTCGGTGCTCCCGGCGGTAATTTTGGTTTAGGCATCGGCTTGGCCGCCTTGGGCACATCCTGGTTTATTTTCCTGAGATAGGTGTTCTTGTTATACAAACTTACCAGGTTAAAATTCGCGCTGTACTGGATGTTCTGGGAATTCTGAATGGTGTTGCCGAACGAGTTTACATCGTAATTGTTGGTTGCTGCATAATAGGAAAGCGCCCCTGTATTCCAGGTGTAATCGGCGCCGTACCGGATGTTACCCGATATCCAGTCGGTGAGCGGAATTTTATTCAGCGGCACATTATAGGTCAGGTTAGCCGTATGATGATAGTTGGTAAGCCGTCCGAAACTCCAGAAGTTATTCCGCACTGAATCTTTCTCCTGTTCGGTGTCCAGGCGACCAGCCGGTTCATCGACGGTGGCCAGTGCTGAGGCGTTGAAATCGAATTTGAGTGATTTCGTAATGTCCCATTGAAACCCGTACATCCGTCCCAGTGTATAGGTTTTCACAAACGTTGGCGGCAACGTATAAGCCAGGCCGGTATTGTTTCGCAATTGCGTCTCCTGGTAACCACGGTTGATGGTGGCCAGGAACGTGAGGTTGGAAGGAACAAAATTGAGATTGAAATCTTTGACCAGCTTCAGCCAGGATGAATTGAGCGCCTTCACATCGTTGAAGGGCATAATAGGCTTGGGCTGCGTGTTGTAATTGTAACCCACCGATCCCTGGTGATTCTTGCCCACGCTGTATTCCGTGGTCACATTGCGCTGGTAAATCTCATTGTAGGCATAGCTGAAATTCAGGTTCTCCACGTCGTACACCTTGGGCTTGGCTCCCTTGCCCACCTTGGTTTTCCGGACGTTGGTGAAGTTGATGCTTTTACGCTGCGTATAATCCTGCGCCGCCTTCTTTATCGAATCCCTGGCATTGGGATTGGGTGCATCGTCGAGGGCCTGGTTGAATTTCACGTCAGGGTCGAGTGGGTTATACTGCGGGTTGATGATTTGTTCGCCGTAACTGAAAAATACCGGAACACTGACACCGGATGTAGGAGGAAGAAATTTTCCCAGCTCGATGGCCGTGGAAAAATCATACGATGACTTGTCTTCCTTGTCGCGATCACTCACTCTCTTTTCAATGCTGCCCCAACCGGCTACGCTGTGGTTACCCACGAGTGTCATGGTACCCAGGTCGGCCAGCTTGGCGGCTATATGTGCCGTGGATGCCCAGCCCCCTTGCTCGTCGAAGTCGGACAGTCGAAGTTCGTTAACCCATATCTCGGCACAGAGGCGCGCCCCGGTTCCGTTCACCGATTTCGGATTGCGGATACCGATCATGATGGCACGCACACTGCTGAGGTTGGGCGAACCCCGGACGGTAATTTTATTCGTCCCGTCAAAGACGACATACGGTGTGAGTAGAGACACGTTGTTGCCGGCTGCTATGGCCCCGTTGCGCTGGAGCTTGGCATCGATAAATTTCTGCAATTCAAGATCCAGGTTGTTGCCTTCGGGCCAGATATCATAAGGATTGGTGGAGCCCCAATGCGTAACGGTAAGCGGTATTTCGTATTCGTAATAGTTTTGGTTGAAGTCACTTCCCAGTCTCACAAACATCGTCAGATCGCCGTTCTTTAAATCATCGCTGGCACCGGAAGCTTCTACGTGAGCGAACATTTTCAAACGCTTGTAAGAACGCATGTCCACTTGCGTGGTTTTGTATACGGCGCGTGCATCACCGTCTTCCAGGTCGCAGACCTTGAGGGATAGCGACTGCTCGTTCAGGTAAGTCGTGGTGGGGCCATAGGCGGCTTCCTGCTCGATGCCGGGAGGCAGTACATACTGCACGGGACTACGGGCAGAATTTTCTTCGTAGTTAACAGCAGTGACATCAAACTGTGTAATACCGGGCACCTCGGGTGGAGGGCTGAATTCCGTTCCTGACAACAACGAATAATTGTATTTCCTCCAGTCGCCGCGGATAAGTTCCAGTTTCGCAAACCGGCAGATGATGGGCTCCTCAAAATCTTTCATAAACATCCGGATGAACTGGATGTTCTTGAAGTTGTCAATTCCCCCTACAACTTTTTCCGGCGCTTGTACGGGAATTTTGAACTGGTACCATTTCACGGTGCCCGAATGTCCGTCTTCGTAATTCACCGGGGCTAACACCACATCGGTAATGTAATTCTGACCCTGCACCATTTTGTTCGGCCGCAGATCCACGTGGTATTGATAATAGGCCTCGTAGGAATCCATGTTGTTGTCGCGGTTGGCGTCTTCTTTGTCGCCCGTAGTGGTCAGGGAAGAAGCATAATACCCGTCGATTTCAGGAGGCGCCGGTGAGTTGCCTTCCGTTCC
>Ga0190274_10001424_pt1 | contig 14020 bp, 16 predicted proteins | sample Popmic531T_FD_133002 | JGI IMG/M metagenome (GOLD analysis project Ga0190274, IMG submission 133002) | Populus adjacent soil microbial communities from riparian zone of Yellowstone River, Montana, USA - 531 T | ecosystem: Environmental > Terrestrial > Soil > Riparian zone | place: USA: Montana...
AGATGACCAAATCTCAACGCCGCGCTGGCCCAGGATGTCCAACCGCCCACCAAAGTAGCCAAGCACTGCGCCGACCGACACACCCATCAGGTAACTGAGAGCCAGCACGAGTAAGGCAAAGCTCATGGACGTGTGGAATCCGTAGGCGAGGCGGGCAAAAACGTCGCGCCCGCTATCGTCGGTTCCGAAGATGTGATCACGCGACGGCGGCGAGTCGGGCCTGGCGACCAGAGACTGGGTTGCGCTGTAGGGGTATGGGGCCAGCAAGACCCAACCTGAGCCTTCCGCGACGAGCCGCTTCTTCAACTCACGGTAGTCCGGCTCGCCGAATTCCTTACTCCCGAATTCCGACGCGGGATAATAGCGCGCGATAGGAACGTACGTTTTTCCCTGATAGCGCACGAGCAGTGCTTTGTTATTGATGAGCACGGGCAGGAAGAACGACAGCGCGTACGCAGCAACGAGAATCCAAAATGAGTAGTACCCGCGCTTGATCGTTCGGAACTTGCGCCACCTCATGTTCTTGATGGCTGCGCCCTATCGGGCTTGCATTCGCAGCCGCTCATGCTTGAAAACGAATTCGGGGATCGACGACCGCGCAGAGAACGTCTGAAAGAAGATTCCCAAGAAGCATCAACAGACTGGAGATCACCATGATCCCCAATGCCACCGGATAGTCTCGCTTCACCAGCGCGTCGTACCCTAGATACCCCATACCGTTAATGTTGAAAGCCTTCTCAATGAGGAACGATCCCGCCAGAATCAGGCTGATCTGATGGCCGAGGCCAGTCGAGATCGGAACCAGCGAGTTGCGCAGAGCATGTCCGAAGATCACGCGCCTTTTACCAAGGCCCTTGGCGAGCGCCGTGCGGACGTAGTCCTGCCTGAGATTTTCGAGCAGCGCGTTCTTCGTGAGAATCGTGAGCCGCGCGAATTCTCCGATCATGTAGCAGAACACGGGCAGCGCCATGTAGTGGAGCTGAGACGTCACTTTGTGAAGAAAATCCAGGGATTCCCAGTCGTCCGGGCGAAACCCACCGAGAGGAAAGATGCTCCAGAAACTGCCGCCGCCAAACAGAACCAGAAGCGCCGTGCCCAGGGCCCATCCCGGCACACAATACCCCACGAAGATGACCACGCTGCTCGCAAAGTCGAACACTGAACCGTGCTTCACCGCTTTCCAAACGCCAAGCGGCACGCAGACGAGGTAACTCAGCAGAAACCCTGTCATGCCGAGAAAGACCGATATAGGAAAACGCGACTTGATAATGTCCCAGACCGGCTCTCGGTACACCCATGAGTTGCCAAAATCGAGATGAAGGAGATTCCAAAACCATGTCGCATAGCGAACATAGATCGGTTTGTCGAAGCCATAGTATTCCCGCCACTGTTCCCTTGCGTCCGCAGGTATCTCCACACCGTTGCCCTCTCCCAAATACTGAATAAGCTGCCGTTCGACAGGACCGCCGGGAACCATGTGGACAATGAAAAAGATAACGAGTGTGATTCCAATAAAGGTGGGGATGATCAGGAGCAGGCGTCGGATGAAATATCCGGTCATGTCTTTATCGCTGCGCCCTATGCTTGGGGTTTCGCGCTACCGCGCTCACGTTTCGCCCGGACTTGCATTCGCAGCCGCTCATCTCGGGTTGGGCAGTTCCTTATAGCTGAGCCAATACTTATCCTCGAGCGGACCGACATCGAGCTTGATCGACGTATCGGCTTGAGCCTTCTTCAACTGCTTTTCCTTTTCCGGATCCAGCCACCACAGGCGTTCCACGCCCGGCCCCAGCCCGAGGTCGCCATTGAAATCGCCGATACGTGTGAGATATCCCTTAGGTTGGCCGAACTTGTTCCAGAACGCCAGCCGCTCCGCGGGCGCTGTCCAAAAAAGAACGTAGTGATACTGGTTCACCAGGACGGCATCCAGTTGCCGCAGCAGATCAACATGCTCCTTTTGGTCGAACGACGCCGCGTATTTCGCCATCAAGTCGTCCATCGCGGCACCCTTAAGACCAGTAAAGTTGTTGTTATCGCCTACGTCCGCCAACCTCGAATGCCAATTCTGCTCTGGATCCGGAAACGCCGAGAACCCAAGGCCACGATAAGCCAGGTCGAACCGCCGGTCCCGGCGAACGAGTTGAACTCCTGTCTCAAACGGAACGCCGTTTAATTCCAGGGTGATTCCCACTTTGCGCAGATCTTCCTGATAAACAGAAAGAGGCCTTTCCTGCCCGACGTCATGGACCACTTGCAGGACCAACGGCTTTCCGTCCCTCATCAAACGGCCCTGGGCATCATGGTCCTTCCAACCGGCAGCCTCGAGAAGCTTGAACGCCTCCTGGGGGTTGTAGAGATTTTTTGGGTTTTCGGGATTTTCGAATTCTGTGCCCGGAAAGTAGGTATTCAGGGGAACGTATTCGTTGGAGTACAACTGCTCGATAATCTTCTGTCGGTCCACGAGCAGCGTCAGCGCTTTTCGAACACGGATGTCGTCCAGCGGAGGACGACGGGTGTTTATGGCCAGTCCGTTCATTGCCAGCGGAGTGTTGTTGTACACCTTGCGCTTCTGAATCAACCCGCGCTCGAGGTTGTCCGAGTTGAGGTCCTTCAACCACCAGACGGTTCGATTTACGAAAAGAAAATCCAGATCACCCTTCTTGAGCATCTCGACAGGAAGCGCCTGGGGATCCTTCACGACAATGAGCTTCACTTCGTCAAAGTTGTTCAACCCGGTGTTGCGGCGCTCTTTTTCCGCCCAGTAATCCTTTCTGCGTCGGACCGTTATGGATTTGTCTTTTTGAACATCTGCGGGACCAATACTGTAGGGGCCGGTTCCCGGCAGATACGCATAGTTATACTTCTGTAGGTACTGCGCGCCCGTGAGGTCCTTCAGGCTGCTCGCCGGATAGACGAGCAAAGAGGTGGCGAAATCCTTGAGATTCCGCCAATCCGCCTTCGAGACCTTCACACTGACGATCTGGCGGCTCTCCGCAACAGGTTTCGCGAAGCGCGCAAATTGCGCATTCCGCGAAGGATCTTTCAACGTCTTATCGGTGATCAGTGACCAACTGGCGATGACGTCATCGGCAGTCACGGGCTCGCCGTTCGAGAAGCGCGCGTCCGGGTTGATGCGGAAACGAAACGTCAATTTGTCTTTGGAAATCTGCCAGTGCGTTGCAAGCGAAGGAATGTAGTCGAGCGATGTCGGATCGACGGCAAGCAGGGTTTCATAAATAAAATCGCCGAGCAAAAAGTTGGTGTTCGTGCTCGAATCGGGACCGGCCATACGGAACGTCGCGGGAAAATCCAGGATGTGTTCCCGAAAGACACCGCCTTTTACAGCGCGCGGATCTCCGATGAGATTGAACTTCGTGTTGGTCTGCCAGCCTTCGCCGGTAAAGCCAGGCCCCCCTTGTTCCGCAGCGACCTCAGCACTTGCGGCAGGCGACACGGGAACTGGAGCGGATTGCGGGGCGGACGCTGGCGCAGGCTTCGATTCTTTTGAAGTGTCCGATGGGGAACAAGCCCCGGCCAAGCCCAATGACGCCGCGAGAAGGAGCATTGCGATCTTTCGGGTACGGAGCATCAGCCCAGCCTCCAATCTGGGAGGGATTCTAACTCGAAGTCATCCGCTATTGGCTTTGTTCGCCGCAGTTGATTATCCAGGGAATCCCAAACCTGTCGACAAACGTGCCGAAACGCAGAGCCCAGAACGTCTGCTGGAGTGGCATCTGGACCTTCCCGCCTTCCGAGAGCCCGTTGAAGATGCGTTCGGCCTCGAGCGGATCCTTCATGCTGAGAGTGATGTTCATTCCCCTGGGTTCTTCGTATTGGCCCGGCACGACGTCCCCGCCCTGTAGAATCTGACCGCCGACATCCAGCGTCGCATGTGCGATTTTCTTGCCCCATTCCGGCGGAGCCTGATCCGCCATGGGCGTTCCCTCGTACGTAACGCTGAAAGTAATCTTCCCGCCAAGGCACTGCTCGTACAACTTGAACGCCGCTTCACAATCGCCGTTAAACGATAGATAAGGATTCATTTGCATTGGCGGAAGATATCGCAACAACGCTCTCTGACAAAGAATTCAGAAGACCTCGGGAGTGGGGCATCTAGTAGAATTCCGGGCATGCTTAAGAACAAACGTCTAGTCGCGGGGATCCTGTGCGCCGCGATCCTCATGATCTTGTGTCCGGCTTTCGCCGACGCGCATAACGTCTCAAAGCGCGACGCAACCTTTGTCGAGGCGAACAAAGGAGCGGCGATCGGGCCGTTTATGTATCTCGGGGCGAAGCACATGGTGACGGGTTACGACCACCTGCTGTTTCTGGTCGGCGTCATCTTCTTTCTCTACAGGCTCAAGGACGTCATCACCTATGTCAGCCTGTTTACGATCGGACACAGCGTCACGCTGCTGGCCGGGGTCTTTGGGCAGGTGCAGGCGAATCCGTTTATCATCGACGCCATTATCGGGTTCTCTGTTGTCTACAAGGCTTTCGACAACATGCAAGGCTTCAAGAGGCTGTTCGGTGTCCAGCCCAACACGAAGGTCGCGGTCCTGATCTTTGGCCTCTTTCATGGATTCGGCCTCGCCACGAAGCTGCAGGAGTTCGCACTCACACAAGAAGGACTTGTCGCCAACATCGTCAGCTTTAATGTCGGCGTTGAAATCGGCCAGGTTCTCGCGCTGACCGGCGTGCTGATTGCGCTGAGCTACTGGCGCACACGGCCGGGATTCCTCAGGCATTCCTTTGCAACGAACACTCTGCTCATGATCGGAGGATTTCTGCTTGTGGGCTTTCAACTGACCGGTTACCTGGTGAACTCATGAGCAAACAAGACAGCATTCCTCAAGCGCCTTCCCTCGCGAAAATCCTCGCGGCCACCGTCGTTGCGATGATCGTGGCGGCCATCGTTCTGGTTGTAGCGATTCTTCCAGCCGAATATGGCATCGACCCGCTTGGCACCGGAAAGGCACTGGGCCTGACCGAACTCGCGAAAGCCGGCGAACAACCCGAAGCCGCGCCGAGCGCAGACGGTGCAGCTGCAATCTCCCCTGTTCTCGTGCCGTCCCCTACGGGTGATGCGCCAACATACAAGAACACTTTCATCGCTCAACCCAAGCGCTACAAGATCGATTCCCGGGAAATGGTCCTGGCACCCGATGAAGGCATGGAAATCAAATACAACATGAAGAAGGGGGCCGGCCTGGTCTTCTCGTGGACCGCCAGCACCAAGCTGGCTTTCGAGTTTCATGGAGAACCCGACAAGAAACCCGAAGGCAAGGGCGGCACCGACTACTACGAGACCTACGAACTCGATGACAAGGTCGGTAAAGACCAAGTCCACGCAACGTTCATTGCGCCCACCACGGGCATCCATGGATGGTTCTGGCACAATAAAACACAGGAACCCGTGACGCTGAAACTGGTATCCGCCGGGTTCTACGATTGGCTAACGGAAAATCGTCACGACAAGTTCACGACCATCGATCCAAAGGATCCCCAATAACCGAGTCATCCCACCAACTTGAGAGGGACGCCCTGTCTGCGCGTCCCGCAACTCATTGAAATAGCTACCTGGATCCCTTTGGCCGACTGCTTGCTCGTCGGAACGCGAGGGAGGGCCACGCTATGAAGACCTTCACTAAAGCATCGTTGTTCTTGACTCTTTTCCTATTGGCTGAAGCGGCGTTCGCCCAGGTATCGATTGGCATCCAGATCGGTCAGCCGCCACCGCCGCCCCGCGTTGTCTATGTGACTCCCGCGCGCCCGGCACCAGACTTCGTTTGGATTGAAGGCTACTGGTACCCGTCCGGGAAACACTACAAGTGGAAAGAAGGGTATTGGGTGCGCCCACCCTACGCACAGGGTGTCTGGGTTGTGCCTCACTATTCCAACGGACGCTATTTCGAAGGCTACTGGTTGGACAAGGCAAAGGATAAAGACAAAGGCAAGTCCAACGGCCGGGGCCGCGGGCACAATAAGTAACAGGAAGGGGTGCTTTGAAATCGCAAAATGCAAAATTGAAATCTGACATTTAAGGATGCTTCGCGGCATTTCTTACCAAGAGAAAGCTGCGAAGCCACCTCAAATTTGAAATTTCAATTTTGCATTTTGCAATTTCAAAGCACCCCTTCCCCCGAATTCATCCGTCACATACAACGATCCTGTTCGCCGGCAGGTTTCTCTCTGTACTTATCATGACAGTGAGAACACGCTTCCGTGATCGTGCCGGCAGCATTCACGATCTCGTCCGTGCTCTTGGCCTGAGCCGCTTTGTAAGACGCCATTCCAGCATCCCGAAGTTCCTGAACAAACTTCTTCCAATCCTCGTTATCAACCGGAACCGCGCGGCCATTCGAACATTTACGTCCGGGCATTGTCAGCAGGTTCGCGGACTCGGCGAGGGCGATACTGCTGTTTTCCACGGCTTGCCAGCCGCCATACGTGCTGGCCAACGGATCCGTCGCCGTGGACGGGTCTTTGGCCTGCTTTACATCCAGTTTGTCCTGCGCGGCAAAAACAACATTTGAGTTAGGGAATAAGACACCCCTCATCACCTGACGAAGGTCGCCATGGACTTGACCTGCGGGGGCGGCAACTGGCACGGCAGGAGTCGGCGCGGGCGTTTCAGACTTGGGAGCCTCGCTGCAACCGGCACACAACAACAATAAGAGAATTAGAAAACGTATTCGCATGATGTACACCTCCATGAGGAAAGTTTTTAATGAGCGGCATTGTAGCAGTACACTCGCAGGGATGAGTTCGCGTTCGACGACTGTATTTCCGGAAGTCGAAGAAGATACCAGGAACAAGGTCCAGCCGCTTTACCACGTGATCCTCCTGAACGATGAGGACCACACGTACGACTACGTGGTCGAAATGCTGGTCAAGATCTTCGGAATGACGGAATCCAAAGCATTCGGCCACGCGGTCGAAGTCGACACAGCGGGGACGACTATCGTTCTGACCTGCGAGTTGGAAAAAGCGGAACTGAAGCGAGACCAGATCCACGCCTATGGCGCGGATTGGCGGCTGGAGCGATCGCTCGGATCGATGGCTGCCATTGTAGAACCCGCCGCGTAGCGTCCCCTCCGCCTGAAGCGGGGTGGCTGCGCGAAGCGCAGCGTAGTCTATTCCCAGCGCTTCGAGCCCGGCATCTCGATACCCCAGAAATCCAGGACGCGGCCGACGGTGTGGTCCACCATCTCGCCAATCGACTTCGGCTTGAGATAAAAAGCGGGAACCGGAGGCATCACAATCGCGCCAATTCTCGAGGCATCCAGCATCAACTGACAATGGCCGGCATGAAGCGGCGTTTCGCGAAAGAGCAGCACCACCCGCCGCCGTTCCTTTAACGTGACATCCGCGGCGCGCGTAAGGAGATTGTCGTTCGCGCAGTTGGCCACCGCGGAGAGCGTGCGCACCGAGCACGGCCCGACAATCATGCCGTCGGTCGTAAAAGAGCCGCTCGATATCGCGGCGCCAAGATCACGGATCGGATAAACCTTAGTGGCCAGCTTTTCGACGGCACTGACGGAGTAATCCGTTTCCAGGGATATGGTGGACTTCCCCATATCCGTGATTACGAGATGCGTTTCAATGGAAAGAGACTGCAAAACTTCCAGAGCGCGGATGCCATAGATCGCACCCGTCGCGCCGGAGATTCCGATAATCAGTCTCATTCTTCCCGGCTCACTTCGCATTCCGGGCAGCGACAGAGTCGGCGCAGATACTCGAAGCTGTAGATGCCGGTGTGATGTGTATCGCTGAATTCGAAATGGACCGCGTACTGGCCGACAAGTTCGATCTTCTTGAACTCGAGGCTGTCGGGAATATGCATCGGCAGGACGATGCGCTTCCCCGTCATTTCGTCCTGGCAGGAGGCACAGGGGCAAAGTCCGCGAAGGAGCGGTGCAAGATGACGGGTCTCATGGCCATCTGCCCAGAGGATCTGCAGTTCGCCCGGGCTGAGTTTCTTGATCTTTGTCGGGGTAGTGGCATTCAAGGCCATTACCTACTCCACTTCAAGGATGGGCAATGACGCGTAAGATCGAATGCTGACTTGTGCCGCGATTTTCTTACTGATCTCACGCAGGTTCTTTGCGCTTTCCGACTGCGGCTGCGAAACAACGATCGGTGAACCGGCATCGGATTGCTTGCGAATTGCCACGTCCAGCGGAACTTCGCCAAGGAATGGGATGCCCATTTCGGTCGCCGCACGTTTTCCACCGCCTTCGCCAAAGATGTAATCACGCGAGTCGCAGTGTGGGCAAATATAGTAGCTCATATTCTCGACGATCCCGAGAATGGGCACGCGTGTCTGCTCGAACATCCGAAGGGTCTTCATGGAAATACGCAAGCCCACGTCCTGCGGTGTAGTGACGATGACGGCGCCCGTCAAGGGGACCTGCTGCGCCAGTGTCAGATGGATATCGCCGGTGCCCGGAGGAAGATCGACGATCAGGTAGTCCAGTTCGCCCCACTCGACATCGAATAGGCATTGCTGCAAGGCTCGATGCGCCATCGGTCCGCGCCAGATCAGCGGTTGATCGGACTTCACGAGCAATCCCATCGACATAAACTTGAGACCGGCCGAATCGAGCGGAATCATGCGGTTGTTGATGCTCTTTGGCGGCTCATGGATACCGAGCATGATCGGCATGGTCGGGCCGTAGATATCGCCATCAAGGAGGCCCACTGCGGTGCCTTCCAAAGCAAGCGAAGCGGCAAGATTCACGGCCACCGTGGATTTTCCGACACCGCCCTTTCCACTGCCGACCGCGACAATGTTCTTCACGCCCTTCAGCGCGGTCTTATCCATCGACGGGGTCGTCCGTACCTCGGCCGTCATGTTGACGTCCACACTCTTCACGCCCGCGAGGCCCCGTACGAGCGCAATCGCTTCGTCACGCATCTGATCCTTGACGGGACAAGCCGGCGTGGTGAGGTTCACGTCAAAAGCGACATTGCCGCCATCGATCTTGAGGTTACGGACAAAGCCGAGCGAAACGATGTCCTTGTGCAGATCCGGGTCCTGAACCCGCTTAAGAACCTCGAGAACCTTCTCTTCGGTGACCGCGCCTTCTTTGTCTTTGTTCCAAATTGCCATGATTCCCCTGTGAGTGAAAAGTGAACAGGCTATTGTAGCACCGTGCGGCGCCTGCAGCTTAGCGTCGGTGCTCATGCGGATGTGGGAGGACTCTTGCGGATAACCGGACATGAAACGTAATCGTTCTCTAGCCGGCTCTTTTTCTCTGATTCGCCCGGCTATCGAGTGAACCCTGCGTCCGTCACAATATGTATGGAGAATGTTATTAAGGTACTCGGCGCGGGACTTATTCTTTACCTGGCCGGTTTATTTTTTATGATTCTGGTGTCGTGAAGAAGTAAGAGAACACGGTGCATGAATCGGGGCCGTGCTGCTAGCACAGCCCCGAATTCGGTGGCGTAGTCAGTTAGGTTGTATGCGGGTTGGAATCTGCCGCGTCCCATGCCGCCTGGCGTTGGTTCGCTACGTTGTATTGCTCCTGAAATCCCGGAAGGTTGTCCGACACGAAATCCTGAAACTTCCGTGCTCCCAGTCCCACCAATGCCGCGATAGTGGTATCGAGAGTGTTCTTAATGGTCTTCACATGCCTGGATTCCGACAGGTGTCTTTCCGGCCTTGGACGGGGTTCCGAAAAGCCGGTAGGGTCCACCATCTCGGCCGAATCCGCCGAAGCAGAAGAACGGGACGTACACAGCAGGCCGATGACAAGACCACCCGCCGCGGCCGCGCCCAGGATCAAGCCGGGATTCCGTTCATACCACGCCCGCGGATCCGCAGCGTCCTTGATGCGCGACTCGATTTCTTCGAGATTTTCGCCGAGTTGCTCTCGCTCAGTCTCAATGTGTTCGATTATTCGACGCGTTTCTTGAACCATTTCAGGTTGTCCTCCAGGCTCTGGATCGTCCGATCCGGCGTCATACTCGTTGCCTTCAACAAATGAAGTCCCTTCGTCATTAGCGCCAATCCTACGATGCCGAGCACAATGCCCACTGAAATCGCCGCTAACCAGGGCGGCATGACCGTTGACAGACCGTAAACCGCGGCCAGCAGAAGGAATCCGAGAGCAAACATGCTGGCAACGCCCGCTGCAATCAAGTACGTCCCGGCATGTTTCACATCGCGAAAATCCTGCGTAATCTCCGTTTGGACCAGACGAATTTCCGACCGGATGATCTCGCCAACATGGCGAAGGATGTCTTCGATGATGCGCGAAATGGGTCTTCCGCTCGGCGTTGTACCCATGTCAGCCGCAGCTGCGGCCGGCACAGCCCTCAAATCCCTTGCTTGCTTCATAAGAACCTCCAGTTCTCACGCAACCCTCATCGCTTCAGCGCGCGGCCAATCAGGAACCCGAGTGCGAGTGAGGTGATGATGGCCTCCGCGGGATGGCGCCGCGCGACGTTCATCACGTCCTTGCCCATATCCGCAAAATCGTGCTCTTCCAGGTACGCGGCGGTGGAGTCGATGCCTCCCGCGACCTTGCGTGCCGCATCCGAAGCTCGACCGTTGCCTAGCTTGCCCGCATTGTCTTGAATCGCCGAGGCGGCCCGATGCAGTCCTCGAGCGGCATTTTCCCGTTGGCGTCCGGCACTTTCCGAAGCAGCGTTCGCCAGTTCATTGGCTTTGTCTTTGGTTTGAGAGGCGAAGTCCGAAACGCCCTCTCTTACATCAGATGCAACCTCTTTCAGGGTGTCCGTCGGGTTGTTCGAATACTGTGGTGTGATTTCACGACTCATGTCTGGCCTCCTTAGATTGTTCGCACCATTCTAGAAGCAACCTGATGTCCAATCGGTGGGGTCAGTGAAACGCAGCGATACCAGCAGGAAATCCTGAAGGGTCGGTCGGAGCGGAGAACCGATTTTGTCGAGGTGTCTTGATTCTCGACAGTTTCGGGGCGTCCGGCGACGCCCCGCATTCCACGCAGAGTCTTATCTTCGACCGCGACCCTGTCCGCGATTGGGGTTGGCCGGAGCCGGCGCCGGCTGGGAAGACCGAGATTCCGGTCGGCGTTCCTGCGCTCGCGGCGCCTCCGCTGCGCGGCCGACGCCACGATTCGTTACAGCCGGAGATCGCAATGGCGCAACCACAAACTCCGGCTGACGGCTTCGGGCGGCCTCTTCCCGGCGGGACGGAACCTGTGGAGGAGGAACAGCACCGGCCGGCGCATTGATCCGTTCCGGACGGTTGGATTGGTTGGGTTGGCTGGGCTGTGTCGTGGCCTGTGCTGGTTGACCGCCGAAAACTCGACTGTTCTTCTGTGGCACCTGTCGGGTGTTCAGCCAAACGTCCTGCCGCGCCTGCGACTGCATCGTCGCATTGGGCTGGACGCTGGGCTGACTCACCTGACGGGAATTATCGGGACGAGACACAACAAACTGCCGATTGTCGTTATTGCGGCGTCCATCATTTCTCGCGACGACCTGCCTATCAGACAGGCGACGCGCATCGCGAGTCGGCTCAAATGGAACACGGCCCCGGACATCACCCGCCCGGCTCAGATCGCGCTCATTCGCCGAAACATAGTTATTCACAGTCGTTCGCTGGCGTCCGAAATCCCCCACGCCAATGCTCGTGACGCCGCTATATCCATTCACGAAGCGCGCGTTGCGATAAGTATTGATCACGCTGACATTGTTGACGAAGTTGCCCGCCGAAACATTGCGTCCATACCACGGACGGTAGGGTTCGTAAGGCGCCAGCGGCACCCATCCCACGTTGCCAAATCCGAATGCGACGTTGAAGCCAATATTTCCGCCCCAGCCAATGAAACTCACGAGGGCCGGACGCCAGTAATGGCGCGGAGCAGCGCCTCCGGGATACCACACCCATCCATGGCGGGGAGCCTGATACCAGCGCCCGTAATGATAAGGAGCCCATCCCCAGGGATCGGCACTGACCCAGGTCCAGCCATAGTAGTCGGCGTGATACCAACGGCCATCGCGGTAAGGCGCCCAGTTGGCGGCAACGTTAGGGGCCCAGACCCAGCCATACGGCGGATCGTAGATCCATCGGCCATGGCCATAGAGATCATCGGCGCCATAGATATCCCGGCTCACGTACTTGTAGCTATCGCTTCGCTCGAGATCTCGATCGCGCGAGTCATTCCAGGAATCCCAATCGTCATGAGGAAGGAAACCGACGAAGTTGCGTTCCGGGTTCGCCGGGTCACCTTTCACAATGAGGGTCTGTCCCGAACGGAGCGGGGAGTAGTCGCGTCCAACGAAGACATCGGACTCGCCGGAGCGCACCGTAATCTCAGTGGAGAAGTCGTCTCGGACGGTGATTCGATATGTGCCCTGCTGCTTCGGACGGATCGAAGCCGTCGGTGTGCTGATCTCGACCTGGGCATTCGAGTCGCGAAGAACGCGGAAGGTCATCGTGCCCCCGGCAAGCTCGACGCGGAAGTTGCGATCTGCGAGCAGCGCCATGCGGACTTCGGTGTCCGGCGCAAGCCGGACGATGTTGGCCCAATCCAACTGGATTTCCGCGCGCGCTCCGCGCTCGGTGAACACGTGGTCCCGCGCCACGAGGGGCGCATTCGGCTCCGCAGCAATGTCTTCGCCGGAATCGCCCCGACGAACGGTGACATCACCACCGATTAGACTCAAGCGGGCCACTCCATGATCCGGTTCTTCACCGGGATCCTGGGCTATTCCGGGCACGGTTAAAGCGCCCAACAAGATCACCGACAACACTAGATGTCTCATGGCCGGGTACCTCTCCGCCGCGCTTAGACGCAGGGGTTATGTATTCGTAATATTATGCCCGTTCTAGACTTTTGTTAACGAAGGAAGGGGCACCGCGGAGCGGTGCAAGGAGTGTAGCCGGGGGTTGAGCGAGCATCGCGAGCGATACCCCCGGTCAACGTTGACCGCAAGTGTCTTCGCACGCCTGCGGCGTGCGGGGATTCTTTTGGACACCCCATACCGGGGGTTGCGCGCTTCGCGCTTACCCCCGGCTACGTTCCTTGCACCGCTCCGCGGTGCCCCCGTCTACCGCCGCGATTCAAAGTGCTTCTCCATTTCGTCCAGCGAGCGCGGCCAATCTTCCTTGAGCAGCCGCGACATCGCGCGATCCGCAAGCAGGCGCCCCTCGGTCTGGCAGCTCGCGCAGTAGTTGCACTCGTTTTCCGCATAGACGATCCGCTGCACCGGCGAGCCGCAGACGGGGCACGGCTGGCCATACCGGCCGTGAACGGCCATCTCGGGACGAAAGGCGGTGACCTTCGTGGGGAAATCGGCGCCTGTGTCGGCACGCAACCTTTCGGTCCACTCCAACAGCACCGTGCGCGTGGAATCCCACAACCGGCGAGCGTCTTCACCTGAAAGCTTTCCGGTCTGCTTCATGGGCGACAGGCGGGCGCGGTGAAGAATCTCATCGGAATACGCGTTCCCAATTCCGCTGAATAGCCGCGGATCGGTCAGCGAGCGCTTCAACGTATGGTTCTCGCTTCGCAGCACTGAGGCGAAGTCTTCAAAACTGGAATCCAGGACTTCCAATGCCTTGCGGTCGAAGGACGCCAGCGCTTCCCTGCCGCGCACGGCGTGAATGGATGCCCGCTTTTTCGATCCGGCCTCGGTGAGAATCAAAGTGCCATTTTCAAAGTCGAATGCGGCAACACCGACTTTGCCGGGCACAGGCGCGCGCGGCGCCTTCCATTGAAGACGTCCCGCAATCATGAGATGAATGACAAGAAAGTAGTCGCCCTCGAACTCGAAGACGATTTGCTTCCCCAATCGATGAATGGCTCGAACCTGACGGCCGGCAAGATCCGTGACCGGCGGGGCTACGGATCGCAGCGCAAACGGGCTCGCGATCCGCACTCCCTCGAGAACCTCGTTTCGAATGCGGGCTTCCAGCGCCTCGATGTAGACGACGATATCTGGAAGTTCCGGCACTACTTCACATTGCCATCCGCGTCGCGCAGTTCGACATCGCCCAGCCCCAGTTCCTTCAGCCCACCCT
>Ga0190274_10001425_pt1 | contig 14017 bp, 19 predicted proteins | sample Popmic531T_FD_133002 | JGI IMG/M metagenome (GOLD analysis project Ga0190274, IMG submission 133002) | Populus adjacent soil microbial communities from riparian zone of Yellowstone River, Montana, USA - 531 T | ecosystem: Environmental > Terrestrial > Soil > Riparian zone | place: USA: Montana...
GCCGCAAACCTTGTGGCAGTCTGCCTGACCTGATGCTCAAACGAGTAGCTTTTCCGATGATTCGGGCTGCCGCCTTCGCATGTTTCGCCATCGCCATGCTTGTTGCGGGACCCGCGCGCGCGCAGGGCGAAGTGCCGTTCCAGCAATGGCTGCAATCGCTGTGGCCGGAGGCTCAGGCGCAAGGCATCACGCGCAAAACCTTCGACGATGCGACGCGTGGCTTGAAACCCAATCTTGCGCTGCCGGACCTGATCATCCCGGGCAAACCGAAGGAACAGCCGAAGGGCCAGGCGGAGTTCGAGCGCACGCCGTCCGAATATCTGTCCGAGACACAGCTTGCGCGGCTGAGCGAGCAGGGCCGCAAGCTCGCCGCCGAACACGCCGCGACGCTTGCCGCGATCGAGCAGCGCTTCGGCGTGCCGCCCTCCGTGCTGATCGCGATCTGGGGACGCGAGACCAATTTCGGAAATTTCAAGCTGCCGCACAACGCCATCGAGGTGCTGGCGACGCAGGCCTATCTCGGGCGCCGCAAGGACATGTTCCGGCAGGAATTCCTGCTGGCGCTGAAAATCCTGCAGGAGCAGCACGTTTCCTATGCGGCGATGAAAGCGTCCTGGGCCGGCGCCATGGGTCACACCCAGTTCCTGCCGACCGACTTTTTCAAGTATGGCGTCGACATGGACGGCGATGGTCATCGCGACATCTGGAATTCCATCCCCGATGCGCTTGGTTCGGCTGCAAGCCAGTTGCTTGCGAAGGGCTGGGACAAGGGCAAGCGCTGGGGCTTCGAGGTGAAACTGCCCGGCAATGTCGATTGCTCGATCGCCGAGCCCGATACCAGGATGCCGGTCGCCGAATGGATCAAGCGCGGTTACGCGCCGCTGACCTACAAGCCCTCACGAGAGGAATTGGCTGAGGAAGCTTCGCTATTCCTGCCGGCGGGTTTGAACGGACCTGCCTTCCTGACGCTGAAAAATTTCTACGTGTTCAAGGCCTATAACTTCGCCGATCTGTATGCGCTGTTCGTCGGCAATCTTTCGGACCGGATCGCGGGCGGGAAGAATTTCGCAAATCCCTGGGGCAAGATCGTGCAGGCACGGGCCTCCGACATCGAGCAGATCCAGCGCAACCTGACCAAGACAGGATTCTACAGCGACAAGATCGATGGCAAGGCCGGGATGAAGACCCGCGCCGCGCTCGGCGCCTGGCAGAAAGCAAAAGGCGTGACGCTCGATTGCTGGCCTTCGCGCGCGCTGGTCGAGCAGACGCAGTCGCAATAAGTGGCGTTTGAATGCCAATAAAAAAACCCGGCGGGCTTTCGCCGGCCGGGTTTTTGAACTCATCAGGGCTTGATCAGCAGGCCGGAACCCGGCGCACACGCCAGTAATAGCCATCCCAGTAGCGCTGCTTCACCCAGCCGCATTGCGGAGCGTAATAGGCCGGTGCCGGAGCGTAATACGGCGGGGGCGGCGGCGGGGCATAGTAGTACGGAGCAGCGGCGCCAGCGACAATTGCGCCAGCCGCCAATCCGCCCAGAACTCCGGCGGCGACCCAGGCGCCGTCCCGGGCGTCGGCCGCGCCGGGATTGGTGACCACTGCACCTGCGATCGTCAGAGCGGCGACGAGCGCAATGAACATTTTTCTCATGAAGTTCTCCTTCGGGGGCCGCTGCCGGAATCACCGGCGCAGATTCGCGACCCATGCTGCAAAACTAGCGGCAAAACGACCAAGCCCAAACAGCGTCCCACGCCATTTTGTTCCAATTTTGATCACGCGTCGCGATGCGTCGCGCGATTGTTGGAACCGGATCACTGTTGGATGGCAGCTCGGCACCAGACCGGCGCCGGGCATAGCGCATTTCGGTTAAAACTCAGTAGCAGACCCGGATCTTGCGCATCGACCAGCCATAACCGTTCGTGACCGGACGCTGGCGGATAACGCAACCGGGCGGTGGATAAGTCGGAGCAGGGTAATAGCCGGGACCGGGGTAATAGACCGGCGCCGGATAACCCACATAGCCCGGATAATATGGATAGGCCCCGCCGATGATGGCGCCGGCGGCGAGCCCGCCGATGATGCCGGCGGCGACATATCCTCGCCGCGCCTCTGCGGTCTGCGGCGCGCCGAGGGTGGCGGCGACGAGCAAGGCCGCGGCAGTCGCCGCCAGGACAGGCCTTTTCATTCTGAACTCCTTCCAATCTGGACCGACGACCTTATGTCGCCGCCCCGTGAACCTGCGCTGAATGCCGCAGATTGCCCTAACGCCCAAGCCACCGCCATAGCGCCTGCACGATTTGCCGGGGCGCCGCACAGGCGGTGCCCAGCTTGGCGCGCACCGAATGCGCCGGGCTCCGTATTGGCCGGTTGGCGCGCACGGGCTTTGCGACATGCACACGCGGTGCCGGACGCTCTACAGAAGACGACTTGCCGTTGCCGCGTGTCTTGTCAGTGCGTGCGATGGGGCGGGCTGGGGCGTGTTTGCGCCGCAAATGCGAAAGCGCTTGCGGGCCGACCCTGGCAAGGAAATCCTTCTCGCGCTCATGGGTCAACTTGCTGATGGCGCGCGCAAGCGGCAGCCAGCGAACCGCGCTCACGTCCTTCATCAATTTAGCCACGGGCTCGCGGCTTGCCTCCATGCGCCAGAAGCGGACGGTCTTCGGCCGGCCCGAGGTCGTATAGGCGAGCGAGCCGAGAAACTCGCGCACCTTCATGTCGTGACCGGTTTCCTCGATCGCTTCGCGTTTGGCGGCGGCGAGCGGAGTCTCGTTGCGGTTGAGCTTGCCCTTCGGCAGCACCCAGCTTTTCTGGCGGCGCAGCCGGACGACGGCAAAAACCGGCTGTGCCCGCCCGCGGGTGACGATCCCGCCTGCGGCAAGTATCGGGCTGTGAGCTGCTGCGTTTTTCTTCTTCTTCTTCTTTTTCATGACATATCGTGACGCCGAATCTTGACGGCGACGCGACATCATAACTGAATCGGATGCGATCAAAGAGGCCCGGAGCGAACTTATACTCGGGTTGTGCGCTTACGCCGCGTCGTCGGGATTGAGCCCAAAGCGCTTGCAGAGCGAGCGCACCACATGCGCATCGCTGCCGCCGTGGATGGCGCCGACCACGGCTGACTTCACCTTGCCGCCTTCGGTCCCGACCACTGCGATGTAGAGCTGGTTGCCGCTCTGGCCAGGAAGGGTGCTCTTGGCATCGACCGTCGCGCAGTAATTTACGTCGCCCGTGCCGGCGCTGCCGGGAAATTTTGCCCAATGGAACTTGGCCGCGCGCGGGTCCTTGATGACGCGCCCGACCGCATCCGTGATGACCTTCTTTTCATCCGGCTCAAGGTCGCGGCTGCCAAAGGCAGAGCCGCCCTGCTGGGATACGCAGCCCGCTACCGAAAAGACAGCCATGACAACGGCCGCCACGCTCACCAATTTCCGAACCATCGCCCGCCCTGAACCAAATTCCGCAAACCGAACCGCTACGCGGTCATTGCGGCTTGATTCCGGCTTCCTTGATGATCGGCCACCATTTGTCAATTTCGGCTTTGTGATAAGCGCCGAGTGCCTGCGGAGTCAGCTGATCTGACGGGAATATATCCTGCGCGATCTTGGTCAGCTTCTCGCGGGTGTCGGGATCGGCCAAGGCCTTGACCAGAGCCTGATTGAGTTTGGTCACGATCTCCTGGGGAGTGCCCTTCGGCACCCAGAACGCATGCCAGAACGAGAAATAGAAGCCGGGCAAGCCGGCTTCGTCGGTCGTCGGAATTTCCGGCGCGACGGCAATGCGCGACTTGGCCGTAACCGCATACGCCTTGATGTTGCCGCCACGCACCTGAGGCATCGATACCGCCGGCGTGTCCAGCATCACGTCAAGCTGGCCTGCGACCAGGTCCTGCATCGATTGTCCGGCGCCGCGATAGGGCACCATGGTGTAGTTTGCGCCGATCGCCTTCTGGAACAGCAGGCCGCCGACATGGCTTGGAGTCCCGATACCGGAATTGCCCTGCGAGGCCTTGTTCTGGTTGTCCTTCAGCCAGCCCACCAGATCTTTCAGGTTTTCCGCAGGCATGGTCTTGCGGGCCACGATCAGGAACGGCTGGGTAGAGATCAGCCCAACCGGCTCGAAGTCGTTCACGAGATCAAAGTTCAGCGGATAGATCGCACCGCTTGCGACATTGGTGCCCCATTGCCCGATGCCGATGGTGTAGCCGTCCGGTGCGGAGCGTGCGACACGGCCGACGCCGATGCTGCCGCCGGCGCCGGTGGTATTCTCCACCACGATCGGCACGCCGCCCAAATGCGGTCGCATCGCTTCCGCCATGATACGGGCGATCACGTCGGTCGATCCGCCGACACCGAGCGGCACGACCATCGTGATCGGACGCGACGGATATTCCTGCGCCTGTGCGTGCGACAGCGACAACGCTGCGAGCAGCGCGAGCAGAATGCGTTTCATGTGCGTTTCGCTTCCCTGATGGTTTTTCAGGAAGCTAGCATGGAAACCACATCCCCTGGCGAGGGGACGCAGTGCGGAATCGTCTCACGATGTGAAAATCGTCAGGACCAGAGCCGCGACCACAACACGGCGATCAGACCGATTGTTGCGGCAATGACGACCGGCGCCGTGCGGGTCCGCCATTCGCTGCCGAACGGACGGTGCCGACCGCAATAATAGCAGCGATGGAATTTGACCAGGATCGGTTCGTTGCTTGGAATCGCGGTACCGCAACCGATACATTCGCGGCCACAATCGTGACCGGGCGCTACTTTCGGGTCCGAACGCGACATACGAAACTCCCATCAACGCGCACGCAGGCAAAACGCGCAGGCAAGAAGCGCAAGCAAGACGTGGAATTCCGTGGCGATGGTAGGAGTGCCGGTTTGACAAATTGTTAACCGGCGGTGCCTTTCGGGCTCTCGATCCGGCCGCGATCCTGAAGCCAGCGGGCCACGAGCCAGCAGCCCATCGCCCAGCTTGCGCCGGCGCACCATCCGGCCAGCACGTCGGTCGGCCAATGTACGCCGAGATAGATCCGGCTTGCGCCGACCGCGAGCGTCAGCAGGATAGCGATCGAGATCAGATAGACTTTCAGGCGCGTTCGGCTTTGCTCGCGCGCGAGCAGGGCGCCCAGCGTGAGAAACGTCACCGCTGACTGCATGGCGTGTCCGCTCGGAAAACTCATCGACTGCACGTCGACCAGATGCGCGACAAGCTCCGGCCGTGGCCGTGCGAATAATACCTTGAGAATCTCGCTCAATGCGATGCCGCCCGCGGTGGCAACCAGCACGAACAGGGCGGCCGCGCGCTTGCCGTCCATGACGAGATAGCCGATCACCACAAGCGTTGTAATGGCGACGAACGTGAAGCTCCCGAGGCTCGTAACGTCGCGCATGACGTTTTCCAGCCAGGCGGGACCGATCGGGTCCGCCAGGTCTGCCGGATTGCGCAAGGCGCGAAGCAGCTTCTCATCGAAAGAATACGTGCTGCCGCTCGAGATCACGCTCGCGATCTTGGCAAAGCCAAGAACCAAGGCCGCGATCAGTGCGAGGATCGCGAATGGCGCAAGTTCGGCGAGCGATCGCGTGCGAATTTGCTTTTGCGCATTCGAAAGAATCCGGATCACAACACACCTTTAAGACTTTGCCGCCGCGCCGAATCGCGGACGCGATTCGTTCTAACGGAACAGACGTGAACCTTGTTCCGCTCTGGGACAAAATGGAAGACGGAAAGCTATCGGCGATTCGTCAGCGCGCGCCCGCGTCGCGCGCGACTCTCGAAGCCGGGCCACTTACTCGCGGGGCCGGCTGCGTGGGCAGCGGGCAGGATGCAAACGCCGCGTCGATTGCCGCCGGTGCGCCGTCGACATTGAATTCGGCCGTCGTCATGCCGTTGATCAGCGCCGTCACCGTCACATCGAGACGCTTGGCGCCGCGCAGATCGGTCGCCAACTGCGCAACATCTTTCTTGTCCTCGATCATGACGGTCTGGAAGTCCTGCAGGATACGGGCATTGGGTCTGCGCGCGGGATTGTTGTCGGCCTTGTAGGTCACTCGCGAATTCCGATCGGAACCGACGTCGCTCGAGAAGTGGAGCCGCACCACCGGATCGCCGTCGAAGCACAGCAATTGCAACGATGCCATCTGCTGAGCGGTCGGAGACTGCTTGCTCACATTGGCGTTACGGCTGCGCGTCATCAGCACCGCGCTTTGCACAGGCTTGTCTGCGACGCGATCCGCGCGCTGCTCGACTTTCCATTCGCCGGCAAGCGGAGTGCCGAGATTGCCGCCGGCGCAGGCGCCGAGCGCACAGGCAAAAATCATCGCAGCGACAGAACGCACCAGCAGACCCCCCAAGATACCTCCAGTCTGCACAGGTCGATTACGAGAGGCAACGGTTGCGGGGGAGCTGGCTCGGGCCGCGCCGGCGATGGCATGCCCGCGGCTGGCGCCGAGCCATAAAAAGTCCGGAAATTGCCAGGCCGAACTTTGAAAAGTCCGGTAAGCTTTCACCGTCACTGTGCCGATTCGGCCATAGCGACCGAAGATCTTGGAGGGGCGAACCGGTTAGTGGCGCGAGCTTTGCTTGTCAGTTCAGTGTCAATCACTGCTGAAAGAAAAAAAGCCATGTCACATCCGCTGACCAACTGTAACGAGTCACCGAAAATTTCGCTTCTGGTGTCGTTGTCCCGGAAATTCGGGGCGTTTTTGAAGGCCAGGGGCCGCCCGCGCGCCACTTATGCGATTGCGCTGGCGGCCGTTACGGCGCTCGCCGTTGCGGGCGTCGCATTCGCCGCTGACTATCAGTATCACTCCAATCCGTGGCTGTTGTCATGGATCCCGGCGACCTGCTGCGTAACCAACGATTGCTGCTGGGAAGTCTCGGAACGTGAACTGCGCGCGTTGCCGGATGACGAGTGGGAAGTCCGCTCGACCGGCCAAGTGCGCAAGCGCACGGCCTTTTCGCCCGACGGCAAATTCTATCGCTGCGCCTGCGATTACGACAACGTCGACAAGCACTGGGTGAAGCATCAGGGCGCCAACACGCGCTGCATCTTCGTGCCCATGCGTTCGGCACAGGCTTCGTTTCCGAAGCACGCGCGCGCGCATTGATGGAGTGAAATACCGCCGGGATGACGAGGTCCCGGGGTGCTGAGGCCGAATGTCGTTCGCATGGAATTGCGAGCCGAGGGAGGTTTGCATGTCTGCAACGCATCCCGGCAGCGACAATCGCACACGGCTTGCGCCATTGACGCGCCCTCGCGCGCGCGGAAGGATCGCGGTGCCACATCTGATGGCTGGAAAGGGGCGCTCATGATTCTCGGAATGTCGGTTGCCAATTTCACCGTGCTGCATGTCGCCATCAGCATGATGGCTATTTTTGCAGGCTTCATCGTGGTGGGAGGCATGTTCTCCAATACCGGCCTCGCCGGCTGGACGGCATTTTTCCTGTTCATGACGATCCTGACCAACGTGACCGGCTTCCTGTTTCCGATCGGTGGCTTCACGCCAGCGCTTGCCGTCGGCACATTGTCGACGCTGTTGCTCGTGGTCGCACTGATCGCGCTCTACGCGCAGAAGCTGACCGGCTCGTGGCGCACGATCTATGTGGTCACCGCATTGATCGGGCTTTATCTCAACGTGTTCGTGCTGATCGCGCAGAGCTTCCAGAAGGTCACTTTCCTGCAAGCCTATGCGCCCACCGGCAGCGAGCCGCCATTCCTCATAGCGCAGGTCACAACGCTGATCGTGTTTGTGCTGCTCGGCTGGATGGCGCTCAGGAGATATCACCCGATGCGTCTGGTGATGTAGCGTCACATCGTTTTCGAGCGAAGGAGGCCAGCCCCGGGAAGAAACACTTTCGGACCTTGCCTGAAATTTGCAAGAATGACGCTATGTCCCGATCCTCGTTCCGAACCTCGGCATTTGTGGCGGTAATTGGCTTCAGCGCGTTCCTTGTTGGGCCGAATTCCGCTCATTCGCAATCCGCCGATCTCGTGCTTTGCGACCGGGTCGCGGCCGATCCCGCCGATCCGGACAAGCCGCGCGACGTGAACGGCGTGACCGAGATCGCCTCGTCCGACATCGCTACCGCGATCAAGTTCTGCAAGAACGCTTCCGCCTCGTCGCGGCGCGCGATGTATGCGCTTGGCCGTGCCCTCGCGGCGGGCGGTCAGACGCAGGAAGCGATCGGCGCCTTTCGCCGCGCTGCCGACAAGGGCTCGACCGCCGCGATGGTGGAACTCGGCGTGATGTATGCGACCGGCGCCGGCGTGCCAAAGGACGAAGCGCAGGCGCGCAAGCTGCTCGAACGCGCCGCCCAGGCGGGCGATGCGCGCGGTGTCGCCAATCTGATGGCGCTGACCAAGGGCAGCGGCGGCCCGGCCGATCCGGTGAAGGCTCGGGCGCTCCTGCAATCGTCGGCGGAGCGCAATTCTGCCGAGGCGCAATATCAGCTCGGCATCATGAATGCGGACGGCGTCGGCGGCGCGAAGGACGAGGCTGCCGCGCGCGCGTTGTTCGAGCGGGCGGCGGCGCAAAACCACGCCGGCGCTCTCGAACGGATGGGAAATTTCACCGAAAAAGGACTCGGCGGCCCGCAAGACAAGGATGCCGCCAAGGCTTATTACGAAAAGGCGGCCGGGCTCGGCAGCGAGGAAGCGAAAGTGGCGCTCAAGCGCCTGCAATGCCCCTACGTGCTGAGGGACAAGCGCGGCGCTGTCCTGACCCATCTCTGTTTCTGACGGGATCGGCAGTCAGTCCTAGTGCCCCGCTTTCGAAGTTCGTCATACGTGGCAGCCCACTGTTACACGAACTTCGGAAGCAAAGGGGCACTAGCTATCCTGCACGTCGGTCTCCGGCCGATCGCTGCCTGAGGCCGTTTCTGTGTGCCATTTGCCGTTCTCGTCTTCCCACTCGATCGCTTCGGTGCGGCCGGGCACGCGCTGCTCGCGCGCGGCAGCCTTCGCGGCCGCAAGCGCAGTCGCATGGGTGGGAAAGCTTTCGGAGAAAACGTCGCCGACCTTGTAGGCCCAGCCGCCGTCGTGCTGGACCAGGCGATAGGTGACGTGGGACATGGCGGACCTCATCGAATTCAGTTGCGGGACATAACGAAGCATCGCAGCACCGCTGCTGACAGGCAACCACTGGGCGAAGCGGTCAATTCGTCGCGCCAGATACGCTCGCAACCGAGTCGCGGAGTTTCTGTACCTGCCGATTGAACGCAATCATCTCGTCCACCGTCATGCCCGAACGCTTCAACAGTTCTTGGGTGAGACAGTCGGTTTTGCCGTGCAGACCCCAGCCGACTTTCGATAGCGTGACTTTCACCTCGCGCTCGTCATCCGGATTGCGCCGCCGCACGAGCAGGCCGGCCTGTTCCATCCGCTTCACGAGGGGGGTGATGGTGCTGGGTTCGAGCCCGAGCCGGTCCGCAATTTCGCCGATGGTCTGATGGTCCTGCTCCGCCAGCACGACAATCACCAGATATTGCGGGTAGGTCACTCCGAGACGATCCAGAAGCGGCTTATAGGCGCGGTTTATCGCGATCGATGCGCCGTAAAGCGAGAAGCAAAGCTGGCTGTCCAGCGGCACTAAGCTATTGTTGCCCATGGCCTTTTTCCTTCGCGAACAGTGTGCTTCACGAAATACTTATCGCAACAAATAATAGCTTGAAAACCAATTCTCCAGCCCTAAATCAGTTGTCGATATAACGATTGCCTCGATACCCAACGGTCGCCCCGGGCGATCGCACCAAGGAAACTGCCATGTTCATGATTTTCACCCTGCTTTTCACCGGCGCCGCGGCTCTGATCAGTCTGCTTGGGCCGGTACAGTCCCGCCACTTTGAGGCCCGCCAGACGGTCCCGGTGCGGGGCGGCTTTATCGATGCTTCCGGCTGGGAAGGCGTTCGAAGCGTTCTCGAGAAGGACGGCTTTAACCTCTGCACGGTCCAGACTTCGATCAAGTCGGCGGACAAGCCGGTCTGCAGCGATTGTGGCGGCGCGGAGCGCAGCGAGAAGGTTTGAGCTCGATCTTCAGCCGGTGACGTTCCCGCCAACCGCTTCGTGAATCGCGCGGCAATGCCGCGCGATATTTTCATGCGCGACCACGAATTTCTTCAGCGGCGTGTCGATATCGTAGAAATAGATGTTGGCGATGAAGCCGTAGATGCTGGCATCGATGCCGGTCGGCCTGTCGCCATGCAGGTAGCCCCGTTCCGGGATCAGGTGCGCGAGCACGCGGAGATCGGCGAGCCCGCGTGCCATCGCCATATCCGGCTCGTAGCGGCCGATGCCCTGGAAATGGTAGCGCTTGGCGTTGAATTCCTTCGCCTTCAACAAGTCCTCATGCGTCAGGTGCGGGTGCTCGCGCATCAGCGCATCGCGAAAGGCCGGCCAGTGACGTTCGTCCTTCCAGCGTGAATAGGACATGACCCAATAGAGATCGTCGAGCATACGCGTGATCAACAGATCGGTGTCGCGCTCGGCGGTCGTCAATGCGGCGTCGATCGTGAGGCCGTATTTGCGCGTGACATGGGCGATGATCGTTTCGCTGTCGCCGATCTTCTCGCCGTCGTCCTCGATGTAAGGAAGCTGGCCGCGCGGCGCTGCGGACGCGTCGAAGATATGCTCATGCCGAAACGGCACATCGGCGAGCTTCAGGAAAGCAAACACCTTGAGGCCATAGGCGTTGTTGTCGGCTAAGCCGAACAACGTCGGATAGGAATAAAGCGTCAGCATCTGGACTGCGCTTCCGAGGTGACCGGTAACACTCTTTTTAGATTGGACATGGGCGCCGATTCGCGGAAGCGATTCGTTCCTTGAGAACAAAGCAGAACATAAAGCGAAGAACCGAAGGCTGCCGGCGCAAATCGCCTGACCACCGCTAAGGCTTTCGTCCGGTCAGGTTGATCACTGCCGACATGCCGGCATGCCCGGCACCCTCGTTCATCTCGCGTTCTTCCTCGACGATGGTGAGGTCTTTGAAATCACCGAATGCCTGTTCGAGCATCGCGCGGGTGTAAAGCTGTTCGACATTCTTCGGGCCGCCGGTGCCGTAGTGCAGCTGCTTCGGCGTGTAGCCCTCGAGGATCAGCAATCCGCCCGGCTTCAGTGCGCGCCGCATGCCGGCCCATTTCAGCGGGCGCTCGCCAGGCATCGAGACCTGGGTGAAGATTTCGGCCACGACATCGAAGGCTGCGTCGGGATACGGCCATGTGTGCATGTCCGCTTCGATGAAGGTCGCGGTGACGCCGCGTTCGGCCGCCAGCGCACGCGCCTTTTTCTGGGCGGCGGGCGAGAAGTCGGTCGACACCACATCAAGGCCCTGTTCGGCGAGCCAAACGCCGTTGCGGCCTTCGCCGTCGGCGACCGCGAGCGCCTTGCCGGATTTCGGCAACAGCGGTTTGCATCGCGCGAGGAACGCGTTCGGCGCCTTGCCGAATTCGTATTCGGGTTTGGAGAAACGGGTGTCCCATCGGTGAAATTCGGGGGATTGGGTCATGTCGCTATCCGGCATCCATGGAGCGGGTCGGTGCAGCGCGATCCGCTATTCTGTTATAGAATTGTAGAGCGGGGATTCAAAGTGCAACGACCGTCATGACCCGAGGTCAAAGAGCGACTCGATCCTGTGTCATTTTTCTTGCCTGTCTGGCGTGGTCGGGTTCGGCGATGGCGCAGATGGAGCCGACGTTGCGCTCCCTGCTGTCGGAATATCGCTGTCCAGTGGTGGATCGACTTGAGCGCATTTATTCGCATGGAGACCCGTCTTCCCACGCGGATCGATTTCTGGCGATCACCCATCCCGGCCATCCGCACGGCTATGTGCAATGCATGTTCTTTGAAAACCGCCGCCGCCTGCTATGCGAAGCGTCGTCCGGCTTTTTTCTTGCTCCGCACGACGCTCCGCGCACTTTCCATTTGCAGCCCGACGCCATTTCAGCACTCGGGCGGCTTGGCTTTTCAACCGACGGCTCGCAAGGCAATTTCCGGCTCGAGCGTGAACTCGGCGAAAAGCCGGACTTCAATGCGCTGGCGGATCTGATTTTGAGGGCATTGCATGATGGTTATGGCGCGCGAGCGGATTCAGGTTTGCGCGCCAATGCACCATTCGCAAGAGGACGAAGTCCCGCCTGCATTCCGATAAGTTGACGGGCTCGTAGAAACCGTAGCCCAGATGGAGCGCAGCTACATCCGGGAGCATTGCGGGGGCAGCCCCGGATTTCGCTTGCGCTCCATCCGGGCTACGCTTGCTGGCCCGCTATTTCAATGCCAGAACTACTGGCCCGCCTACCGGATCGGTGACGCCGAGCCCGCCGCCGAGGTCCTCCAGGGTGTCGCGAAACGAATTGAGAGTCTTGATCATGTTCGGCCGCGCATTGGCGATCGAATCCATATCGTCCCATTCGGCAATGAGGCAGTAACGACGCTCGCCTGTCTTGATCATGTTGATATGGCGCAATCCAGGCCACTCGTCGTGCACATTCTTGTGCGCGTCCAGAAATTCCTGATCGCGTCCGGGCTTCACCTTGAAGCGCACTGTGTTGAAGGCGGTCACGACATTCTCCCCCCGGGTCCTCGGTCTGTGCCTCGGTATATTTTCGCTTCGGTCCGACCATCCTGCAAATCCGACGGCAGTTACTTTCGCAGGATTTTCTCCATGGTTTTTCCCTTAGACAGTTCGTCGATCAACTTATCCAGGTAGCGAATTTCCTGCATGACGGGTTCTTTGATGTCTTCCACCCGGACACCGCAAACCACGCCCTTGATCAAGGCCCGCGACGAATTCATTTGAGGAGCTTCCGCGAAGAAAGTCACGAAGTCCTTCTGCTTCTTCATCTGGGCTTCCAGGTCTTTCTGACTGTATCCTGTCAGCCAACGAAGGATTTCATCGACTTCCTTTTTCGCGCGTCCCTTTTTCTCCGCCTTGGCAACATAATACGGATAAACGCTTGCGAAGCTCGTTGTATAGATTCGGTGCTTCTTCACCCGATTCGCCCCGCATGAATTCCGACCCGCTGTCGTTTTTTCAAAGGGCCTTGTTGCTTTCCTTCACTTTCTCCGCATCGACATAGACCTGCCCGCCCAGAGCGTTGAACTTCTCGCTCATCTGCGCCATGCCGTCTTCGATGACACCTTTCTGCGAAACGCCAATGCCGTTCGGATCATTCAGCGTCGCCGCATAATCCCGCACGTCCTGGGTGATCTTCATCGAGCAGAATTTCGGCCCGCACATCGAGCAGAAATGCGCGACCTTGTGCGCCTCCTTCGGCAGCGTCTCGTCGTGATAGGCGCGCGCGGTGTCCGGATCGAGGCCCAGATTGAACTGGTCCTCCCAGCGGAAATCGAAGCGGGCACGCGACAGCGCGTCGTCTCTGAGTTGCGCGGCCGGGTGGCCCTTGGCGAGATCGGCGGCGTGCGCCGCAATCTTGTAGGTGATCACGCCAACCTTGACGTCGTCGCGGTTGGGAAGGCCGAGATGCTCCTTCGGCGTGACATAGCAAAGCATGGCGCAGCCGAACCAGCCGATCATGGCAGCGCCGATGCCGCTCGTGATGTGGTCATAGCCCGGCGCGATGTCGGTGGTGAGTGGTCCGAGCGTGTAGAACGGCGCCTCGCCGCATTCCTTCAGCTGCTTGTCCATGTTGATCTTGATCTTGTGAATCGGGACGTGTCCCGGCCCTTCGATCATGACCTGGCAGCCCTTCTTCCACGCGACTTGCGTGAGTTCGCCAAGAGTTTCCAACTCGGCAAACTGCGCGCGGTCGTTGGCGTCGGCGATCGAGCCGGGACGCAGGCCGTCGCCCAATGAGAACGACACGTCGTATCTGCGCATGATGTCGCAGATCTCGTCGAAGCGTTCGTACAGGAACGATTCCTTGTGCCGCGACAGGCACCACTTCGCCATGATGGAGCCACCGCGCGAAACGATGCCGGTGACGCGGTTGGCGGTCAGCGGCACATAGGCGAGCCGCACGCCGGCATGGATGGTGAAATAATCCACGCCCTGTTCGCATTGCTCGATCA
>Ga0190274_10001426_pt1 | contig 14006 bp, 10 predicted proteins | sample Popmic531T_FD_133002 | JGI IMG/M metagenome (GOLD analysis project Ga0190274, IMG submission 133002) | Populus adjacent soil microbial communities from riparian zone of Yellowstone River, Montana, USA - 531 T | ecosystem: Environmental > Terrestrial > Soil > Riparian zone | place: USA: Montana...
CAGGCGCTTGAGAAACTCAGCAAGCTTGAAGATAAAACTTCATTTCATGCCGATGTTCCGGAATTTTATCTGCCTCCAAAAGAAGATGTGTATAATACAATGGAAGGCCTTATCTGGCATTTCAAAATCATAATGGGAGAAACAGATATTCCAAAAGGTGAAGTGTACCATTGTGTGGAAGCTGGAAATGGCGAACTTGGCTTTTATCTTGTCAGTGATGGAGGAAGAAATCCTTACAGGCTTCACTTCCGCAGACCATGTTTTATATTCTACCAGGCTTATCCTGAAATGATAAAAGGTAATATGTTGTCGGATGCAATTCTTACAATGAGTTCAATGAATGTAATTGCAGGAGAGCTTGACGCTTAGAAATGATAAATGATAAATGAAAAATAATAAATAGTGATTTCTATGAAAGCAAAGTAATTCTTTGTTATTCAAAAATTCATTATTTATCACCTATCATTTATCATTAAAAAATTATTAAGTATGATTAAAGATAAAAATGATGTAATTTTTTCAGACGATGCTTCCGCATTGATTCAAAAGATCATGCGCAGGTATCCTGATGGAAAACAAAAATCAGCGATTCTGCCTGTGTTGCATATCGCACAAGCGGAATTCGAAGGATGGCTTAGTCCTGCTGTAATGGATAAAGTTGCTGAGATTTTAAATATTCAGTCAATTGAAGTTTATGAAGTGGCTTCTTTTTATTCGATGTTCAACTTAAAGCCTGTAGGTAAATGTGTGATTGAAGTTTGTCGTACCGGCCCTTGCTGGTTGATGGGAGCGGAGGATGTAGTGAAGTACCTGGAGAAAAAATTGAATGTGAAAGAAGGACAAACTACATCTGACGGAATGTTTACACTTAAAACAGTGGAGTGTCTTGCTTCCTGTGGAACAGCTCCAATGATGCAGGTAGGTCAGACATATCACGAGAATCTTACAACTGAAAAACTGGATACCATCCTTGACGATTACCGTTCAAACACACACAGTCATATTTCTCACTGGGCTAAAGACAAGATCAAGGCATAACGATGGGAAAGAAATTACTACTTACAAATGTGAATGTTCCCGGAATACGGGGATTGAATACATATCGTGCAAATGGTGGTTATGCTGCGCTTGAAAAGGCTTTGCGGATGCAACCGGATGAAGTTACCGAAGAAGTAAAAAAATCAGGATTGCGCGGCCGCGGCGGAGCAGGTTTCCCCACAGGAATGAAGTGGAGTTTTCTTGCAAAACCTGCAGGCGTTGAACGTTACCTCGTTTGTAATGCCGATGAAAGCGAACCGGGTACTTTTAAAGATCGTTACCTGATGGCACTTATCCCTCATGCATTAGTTGAGGGTATGATAGTTTCAAGTTTCGCACTTGGAGCAAAAACATCCTACATTTATATAAGAGGCGAGATGCTGGAAGTTTACCACATCCTCGAAGAAGCAATTGCAGAAGCTTATGAAGCAGGATTGCTTGGAAAAAATATTCTGGGTTCAGGATATTCACTCGATTTGTATGTCCATCCCGGTGGTGGTGCTTATATCTGCGGTGAAGAAACTGCTCTTATCGAATCACTCGAAGGTAAACGCGGAAATCCTCGTATCAAACCTCCGTTTCCTGCTGTGAAAGGTGTGTGGGGTTGTCCGACTGTTGTGAACAACGTGGAGACAATTGCTGCTGTTCCTCACATCCTCAATATGGGTGGCGATGAATATGCGAAAATAGGTATTGGAAAAAGTACAGGCACGAAACTTATTTCTGCCTGCGGTCATATTAACAAACCGGGCGTATACGAAATTGAACTCGGTTTGCCTGTTGAGGAATTTTTATTCTCAGAAGAATATTGCGGAGGTATCCGTAATGGAAAACAATTGAAAGCGGTTGTTGCAGGAGGATCATCTGTTCCGATTCTTCCCGGTGAATTGTTTTTGAAAACCGCGAAAGGTGAACCAAGACTGATGAGCTATGAATCGCTTGCAGATGGAGGTTTTGCTACCGGTACCATGCTTGGTTCAGGTGGTTTTATTGTGATGGATGAAGATACCAGCGTGATTAAAAACCTCTGGAATTTTACTCGTTTCTATCATCATGAAAGTTGCGGACAATGCAGCCCTTGTCGTGAAGGAACAGGTTGGATGGAGAAAATTTTGCACAAGTTTCTCGATGGACATGCTACACTTGCCGACATTGATTTGCTCTGGAACATTCAGGGAAATATTGAAGGAAAAACAATTTGCCCACTCGGTGATGCCGCTGCATGGCCTGTTGCCAGCGCTATTCGTCATTTCAGGAGTGAGTTCGAGGATTATGTGAAAAATCCGCATAAAATAAAAGATATCAGACATTATTACCGTGTGAACAATCTTGATCCTGTTGCAGGATAAGCATTGTATTAAAGCGCTACCGAAATGCCTAAAGTCACAATCGACAATATTGAAATAGAAGTTCCGGATGGAACCACAATCCTGCAAGCTGCAAGAATGATTGGCGGCGATGTGGTGCCTCCTGCAATGTGTTACTATACTCCATTGGAAGGAAGTGGTGGCTATTGCAGAACATGCATTGTGAAGGTTACACAAGGATCCGCAAAGGATCCACGTCCTATGCCGAAACCTGTTGCATCCTGCCGCACTCCGGTCATGGATGGTATGGTAGTCGAAAACAGGATTGCACCTGATTTGATTGAAGCACGTAATGGAGTAGTGGAATTTCTGCTTATCAATCATCCACTTGATTGCCCTATTTGCGATCAGGCAGGTGAGTGTCACCTACAAGATTTGAGTTATGAAAACGGACTCTCTAAATCCCGTTATGAATTTAAGAGAAGAGAGTTTGAGAAAATAGATATTGGTGAGACTATAAAACTTCACATGACACGATGCATTCTGTGTTACCGTTGTGTGAAAGTTGCCGACCAGTTGTGTGATGGAAGAGTGCATGGAGTGATTAACAGGGGAGATGTTTCTGAAATCAGTACTTACATAAAAAATGTAGTGGACAAGGATTTTTCAGGAAACATGATTGACGTATGTCCTGTAGGTGCACTTACCGATAGAACTTTCAGGTTTAAAAGCCGTGTTTGGTTTGCAAAACCAATGGATGCCCATCGTGATTGTAAAAAGTGCAGCGGAAAAGTAGCATTGTGGCTGAGTGGAAGTGAAGTGCTGCGTGTAACAGGTCGTAAAGATCGTTATGGTGAACTTGAATCCTGGATCTGTAATGAATGCCGTTTCGAGAAAAAAGAAATAGCTGACTGGAAAGTAGAAGGTCCGCGTAATATTGAAAGGCACTCTGTAATTTCTCAGAATAAATATTCGATTTTAAAACAACTGAAGATAGATGTATCAATGCAGAAAGAACTTTCTGAAAAAGCACATCTTGATCAAAAACAATAGACTACCAAACTGATAATGGAAACCGCTGATTTAATTTTTAAAGCCATCTTCGTTGTTGCTGTCTTCTCAGTATCATTGGTGATTGCCATGTACTCCACTTATGCGGAACGTAAAGTTGCGGCATTTTTCCAGGATCGTCTCGGACCAAACCGTGCGGGACCGTTTGGATTGTTGCAACCACTGGCTGATGGAGTAAAGATGTTCATGAAGGAAGAAATTATTCCTGCCCAGGCTGATAAAAATCTTTTCATTTTAGGACCTGCACTTGCAATGTTCACCGCCTGCATGACTGGTGTAGTAATTCCCTGGGGTGACAGTTTAATTATTAATGGCAAAGAATTTATCATGCAGATTACCGATGTGAATATCGGAATCCTGTATGTGTTCGGTGTGGTTTCAATCGGTGTGTATGGTATCATGATTGGCGGATGGGCCTCGAATAATAAATTCTCATTACTTGGTGCCCTTCGTGCTTCCTCCCAAATGATCAGTTACGAGCTGGCCATGGGTATGTCAATTATTGCTTTGGTAATGATGAGCGGCACACTTAGTATTCGTGAAATTGTTCAGTTGCAACCGGGAGCACACTGGAATGTGTTTGTGCAGCCTCTTGGGTTTTTATTATTTATCATTTGCGCTTTCGCGGAAACAAATCGTACTCCGTTCGACTTACCTGAATGTGAAACAGAGCTGGTAGGAGGGTATCATACAGAATATTCAAGTATGAAACTTGGATTCTATCTCTTTGCGGAATATATTAATATGTTTATCTCTTCTGCAATCATTGCCTGTCTTTATTTCGGAGGATACAACTTTCCGTTTATCAACAGTCTTGGTTTGTCGCATAACATGGTTTCAATTCTTGGGACAGTTGTGTTATTCGGAAAAATATTCTTCTTCATTTTCTTCTTCATGTGGATCAGGTGGACCATACCTCGTTTCAGGTACGATCAGCTTATGCGTGTGGGTTGGAAAGTATTGCTGCCGCTTGCAGTGTTGAACATCGTGCTTACTGCTGTGTACCTTCTTTGGAAACACGATCTCTGGAGTACCTCTTTGAATTAATAGAAAAGCATCAAAATGCAATTAACTAACAGGTCGAAAATAGTTGTCAATAAGCAAATGAGTTTCATCGAGAAGCTCTACCTTCCTGCTATTGTGGGTGGGCTCATGATTACAATGCGACACTTTTTCCGCAAGAAAACCACTATCAGTTACCCGGAGGTTCAGCGCGAGTATACACCTGTTTATCGTGGTCACCATGTGTTGAAACGTGATGAAGAAGGCCGCGAGAACTGTACTGCTTGCGGATTGTGCGCTTTGGCTTGCCCTGCAGAAGCAATAACCATGACAGCTGCTGAACGACTTCCGGGTGAAGAGAAATTGTACCGTGAAGAAAAGTATGCTTCTATTTATGAAATAAACATGCTCCGCTGTATTTTCTGCGGACTCTGTGAAGAAGCATGTCCTAAAGAAGCAATCTTCCTCACCGATAAAATTGTGAATGCCGATTATAAAAGAGATAGTTTTATTTATGGTAAGGAAAAACTCGTGGAGCCTGTTGACGCGTCCAAACGGGTGGATATATCAGGACGGTTAAAAGCACATCGTAAAAGTTAAAAAATAGTTTCAGAAATCGGGCTTAATTGTTAATTTCGCCCTCTCAAATACACATAACAGAACACCCACAACCAACTACCTACCACCCACTACCAGTTCATGTCACTTTACGCATTCTACATTTTAGCTTTTCTTTCCGTATTCAGCGCGCTGATGGTGGTGTTTTCGCACAAACCGGTTCACAGTGTGTTGTATATCATTTTCTGTTTCTTCACAATCGCAGGTCATTACATTCTGTTGAACGCCCAGTTTCTTGCTGCGGTGCATGTGATTGTATATTCCGGAGCCATCATGGTTTTGTTTTTATATGTGATTATGATGCTGAACCTTAATTCCGAATCAGAACCTCATAAATCCAATCTTATAAAATCCGCCGCGGTTATCTCCGGTGGAATTTTACTGCTCGTTTTGGTTGGTGTATTAAAAAGTGCCGACGGACTTGAAATGACATCTACGACGGATAATCAAATCGGAATGGTGAAAACCCTGGGAATAGTATTGTACGATAAATACATGCTTCCTTTTGAGGTTTCCGCATTGCTGTTTCTTACAGCTATGATAGGTGCTACCATGATTGGAAAAAAAGAAGTGAACTGAACGAAACATGAATCACTCAATACTCGACATAGTCAGCATCAATAATTATCTGATCCTTTCGGTGATTCTTTTCACCATAGGTGTGATGGGAGTTTTGTTCAGGAGAAATACGATTATTATTTTCATGTGCATTGAACTTATGTTGAATGCCGTGAATCTTTTGCTTGTGGCATTTTCCACAATGCATGCCGATCCGGGAGGACAGGTAATGGTGTTTTTTATTATGGCAGTTGCCGCTGCTGAAGTAGCAGTAGGTTTGGCAATTCTTGTAATGATTTTCAGAAATGTAGGTGGTGTCGATATCAACCTGCTCAATAAGTTGAAGTGGTAATTAAAATTGTAAATACGATCAGTTGAAGTGAATAATTTGCTGTGGCTTATACCTGTTTTACCCTTGCTGGGTTTTCTGATCAACGGAATCGGCAATAAGAATGTACCCCATGCCGTCAGCGGCTGGATCGCAGCATTGACTGTACTCGGTAGTTTCGGAATTTCACTTGGTTTGTTTTTTCAATTGCTTGCCGATCCCAATGCTGTAGTTCAGGTTGATTATTTCCAATGGATGAATGCCGGAGCTTTTGATCTGAATTTCGGGTTTCTTGTAGATAGACTTTCAATTGTAATGTTACTCGTCATAACCGGAGTTGGATTTCTGATCCACGTATATTCCATCGGTTACATGCATCATGAAGAAGATTACGCCAGGTATTTCGCATATCTCAACTTGTTTGTTTTCTTCATGTTGCTACTCGTGCTCGGTTCGAGTTATGTGTTGATGTTTGTGGGTTGGGAAGGAGTAGGGCTCTGTTCTTATTTGCTTATCGGATTCTGGTTTAAAAATCAGAGTTATAACGATGCTGCAAAGAAAGCCTTCATCATGAACAGGATTGGTGATCTTGGTTTTTTACTTGGGATGTTCCTTATTTTTCAAACTTTCGGTTCACTCGATTATAACAATGTGTTCACATCTGCTGCAAAGCTTCCGTTCGATCAACCAGTGCTGACCGCAATCACATTGTTGTTGTTTGTTGGAGCGATGGGTAAGAGTGCACAAATTCCTTTGTATACCTGGTTACCTGATGCCATGGCCGGACCAACTCCTGTTTCAGCATTGATCCATGCAGCTACCATGGTTACAGCAGGTATTTATATGGTAGTGCGTTCAAACGTGCTTTATGTAATGGCTCCTTTCAGCTCTGAAATTATTGCCTGTATCGGACTACTTACAGCTGTAATGGCTGCGTTGATTGGATTGAAACAAACTGACATAAAGAAAGTGCTTGCATATTCTACAGTCAGCCAGTTAGGATTTATGGTGGTTGCTATGGGTGTGGGTGCTTATACAACAGCATTGTTTCATGTGGTTACGCATGCATTCTTTAAAGCATTGCTTTTCCTTTGTGCAGGTAGTGTGATTCACGCCATGGGTGGTGAACAGGATGTGCGCCGCATGGGAGGGTTGAAGAAAGCATTACCTATTACACATTTAACTTTTCTTATTGGAACCCTTGCTATTGCAGGTGCTCCACCGTTTGCAGGTTTCTTTTCGAAAGATGAAATTATGGCGAATGCGTATGTGCATTCACCGTTTATGTTTGCCATCCTTGCCATTACAGCTGTAATCACCGCAGTATATATGTTCCGGTTGTATTTTCTCACGTTCTTCGGAGACTTTCGTGGTACGAAACACCAGCAAGAACATTTGCATGAATCACCTGCAACAATGACAATGCCGTTGATTGTACTTGCAATATTGAGCACTATCGGAGGTTTTATTGGAATGCCTGAAATATTTCATGCACCACATTTCCTGAACGATTTCATGAGCCCTGTGACTGCATTTGCAAAAGGCTATCATTCCGGTCACGTTTCTCATGAGTTTGAATACATCGTGATTGGAAGTACACTTGCGATTCTTGCGATTGTAATTTACATGACTTATAAAAAATATGTGACTGATGCACATGTGCCTGTAAATGATTCCGAATTGAAAGGGATTCAGAAAGTGTTGGCTAACAAATTTTATGTGGATGAATTCTTCAATGCCGTTTTCACAAAACCTATGGATGTCCTGAGTCGCTTGTCATACAAATGGATTGAGCAGGGATTTATTGATAAAATAGTGAATTCTTTCGGAGCATCTACAAATGGTGCTTCTTCAATGCTTCGATTCAGCCAGCAGGGAAATTTAGGTTACTATCTGTTCGCTATGGTTTTTGCAATAATGCTGTTGTTAATATTTATGCTGGTTATCTGATCTGGAAATGCAAACATTGCTGATGTTCTTATTTCCCATTTTAGGGATGCTTGTGGTGAGGTTGCTGTCTGACAGTAAATCAACAGCCCGCGCTGCGTTGTTGCTTTCGCTTATTTCGCTTGCGGATACCGTTTGGAAAATCACACTCTTTGATCCTAAAGGCGGAGTGCAATTTGTTTTCGATCAGTATTGGGTGGAAAGCCTTGGTATCAGTCTGAAGTTTGGATTAGATGGAGTAGGAATGCTCATGGTGTTGCTTACCAATGCACTGGTTCCTTTAATTATTTATTCATCCTTCGATAGGAACATAAAAGACTTTAAAAATTATTTCAGCCTCATCTTTTTCATGCAATTCGCATTGCTTGGAGTTTTCAGCTCAATGGATGGATTCCTGTTTTATGTTTTCTGGGAATTAGCGCTTATTCCAATCTGGTTTATCTGCTTATTATGGGGTGGTCAGGATCGTGTGAGAATCACTTTGAAGTTTTTCATATATACCTTATCGGGAAGTTTACTGATGCTGGTCGGGTTGATTTATCTCTATCTTCAAACGCCGGGAACACATTCATTCGATATAGAAAGTTTTTATGCTCTCACATTAACACCGCAACAACAAAGCTGGTTATTCTGGGCGTTTTTCGCCGCATTCGCTATAAAAATTCCGATATTCCCTCTTCACACATGGCAGCCTGACACTTACACAACAGCACCAACACAGGGTACCATGCTGCTTTCCGGTATCATGCTTAAAATGGGACTTTACGGAATCATTCGTTGGATGCTCCCTGTAATACCTGAAGGCATTGCAGAGTGGTCATGGCTTGCGATTTCGCTGGCTGTGATAGGAATTGTTTACAGTTCCGCGATGGCAATTGCTCAAAAGGATTTCAAACGTCTCGTGGCATATTCTTCCATCGCTCACGTCGGACTGATTGCCTCAGGTATATTTTCGGTAACCATGATGGGACTGCAGGGTGCCGTATTTCAAATGATCAGTCATGGGGTGAATGCCGTCGGATTGTTCTTTGTGGTTGACATCATCCAGTACCGCATGAAGGATCGCGACATGAATGAAATGGGTGGCATTGCTCATCGTTCAAATTCATTTGCAACATGTTTTATGATTATTTTATTAGGTAGTGTTGCATTGCCGCTGACTAACGGTTTCATTGGTGAATTTATGTTACTGGCCGGGTTGTTTTCATACAGCGCATGGCTTGCATTGTTTGCAGGATTGACTATCATCTTTGGTGCAGTATACATGTTGAGAGGTTATCAGAAAATAATGCTCGGAGGCGAAACCGAAGCGTCATCATCGTTTGAACCTTTGATGTTAAATGAAAAAATATTGCTTGGAATAATTTCTTTGCTGATAATAGTTACCGGCGTGTATCCTAAACCGTTATTAGATATTGCAGGCCCATCCTTACAGACTATCCTGGAACAGGCCGGAATGAATTTATAAAATGACCGGAATTAATTATATTAAATGAATACGTTAATAACCATCACAGGAATCGGCATTTTAGCAATGCTTGCGGAAATACTCAATTTCCGTAAAGCGCTGTTTCCGCTGGTCCTGGCCGGTTTGCTTGTGGCATTGGGCTTTGCCGTCCTTGACTGGAATACCAATGTCAGATATTTTAGCGACATGATGTTTTATGATAATTATGCTGTGGCATTTTCTGCAGTCATGATAATTACGGTAGTGTTGTGGTTTTTACTAAGTAGTGATTACATCCGGAACAGCTCTCATCAAACTGACTTTACCTCCCTCATAATTTTTTCACTTGCCGGTGGAATTGTCATGGTGAGTTATGCCGATCTCACAATGTTGTTCCTCGGACTCGAGATCCTTTCAATTGCAATGTACATCATGGCTGCGGCCAATAAATCGGAACTCAGATCTAATGAAGCTGGTTTCAAATATTTCATGATGGGTGCATTTGCCACAGGTTTCCTTTTGTTCGGAATTGCATTGATTTATGGTGCAACCGGCTCTTTCAATTTACAGGAAATCGCTGCATACGTTGCTGAAAACAAGAGCAATCTTCCTGTTATTTTCAATGCCGGAATTTTATTGATGATGGTAGGTCTGGTGTTCAAAGTGTCAGCTGCTCCATTTCATTTCTGGGCACCTGATGTATATGAAGGAGCTCCTTCACCGGTTACGGCATACATGTCAACTGTTGTGAAAACAGCGGCATTCGCGGCATTTCTCAGGTTATTCAATGTTTGTTTCAGTGACCTTTCCGGATGGTGGGGACCGGCACTTGCAATTTGTTCTGCATTGAGCATGCTGGCAGGAAATATCCTTGCAGTTTATCAGAAAAGCATCAAACGAATGCTCGCATATTCAAGTATCTCACATGCTGGTTATATGCTGATGGCTGTGGTGGCAATGAATGAATTTTCAAACAGCTCGTTGCTGATGTACACAGCCGCATATTCAGTAGGTTCCATTGGAATTTTCACCCTGGTGCTCAACATGACACGCCTCCAGAATGAGACGGTAAATTCTCTGAAAGGATTTTCTTCCATCAATAAAGGACCTGCTTTCATAATCTCCATCATCATGTTATCGCTGGCAGGAATACCACCAGTGGCCGGATTTTTTGCCAAGTATTATGTGTTCACAACAGCCCTGAAAAGTGATTATACCTGGCTTGTAATTTTGGCTGTAATAAGTTCATTGATAGGAGTTTATTACTATTTCAGAGTGATTATTGCCATGTATCAGCCTGCCGACCGTGACTCGGTTCAGATAGAATTTTCACCTGTGCACCATGTGGTTTTATGGTGTACACTCATTCTTACAGTTGCTTTAGGTGTAATTCCCGGATTTTTGATTGGATTGTTGTAATTTACTGTATTCTAATAAATTACAGATTTTCTTCAGTTTCTGAACTTTCATCAGTTTGTGCAATCTTTTACCCATGTTTCGCTAGGGAAAATGACTGATCTGTAAGCTGAAATTGCCTATATTTGTTTGCCAAATTATTTGTTTTCGGGAATTTCCTAATTATCAGCTGTACAGGAATTTATATGGGGTTTAGATTATTACACAAGGTAGTGCGCAGATTCTTTTTCGCCTTACCGGCCGGTGCGGCTTTTAAGACATTTGCCGTACTTCTTTTTACTACATTACGTTTATGCGCAGCCGTTAGTGATTCCAGGCCTTTGCCTTTCCCGGTTTCATTTGTGACGAGCGACTATAACGGCTTTGGCGTTTCCTGTAATGGAGGTTCTGATGGAGAAATTGATTTAACAATCAACGGTGGAGTAGGACCTTTCACGATCACCTGGTCGAATGGTGCACTTACTGAAGACATCACGGGATTGATTGCCGGAAATTATGTGGTGACAATCATCGATGCTACACAGGATACCACCATTGATTCAGTTTTGATTACCGAACCTCCTGTTATTGCAATTGCTTTCACAACTGTGGATTCAGTTAGTTGCAATGGTTTATCAGATGGAAGTATTGATATTACTGCGATAGGTGGTACAGGAGTTTTTACCTATGAGTGGAGTGGAGGAAGTACATCTGAAGATACTACAGGACTTGCAATTGGAAATTATACAGTCACAGTTACCGATAACAACGGTTGTTCATTATCTGATAATACATTTATCCGTGAACCGGATGTTATAGTTTCAAATCTGGTAACACAGGATGCTAACGGTATTCCGGATGGCCAGGCATCAGTCACACCAACAGGTGGTACCGGAGTTTTCACGTACCAATGGTCAACAGGTGCAATCCTTTCTTCCATAATTGGATTGTTGCCCGGAAGTTATACTGTCACAATTACCGATGCAAATTTGTGCACTGCCACTGAAGTTGCAGTCATCAACAATGCACTTGGAATTTGTACCATCATCACTGATTCCGTTTTGCAGGTTAGTTGCAATGGAGCTGACGACGGAGCTATCTACATCAACACTTTCGCAGCGATTGCTCCCATTACTTACGAATGGTCAAATGGAGCGATAACACAGGATGTGACCGGACTTGCTCCCGGAACTTATACAGTTACAATTACTGATGTGGTTCTTTGTACTGCTACGGAAACATTTGTAATCACTGAACCTGTAGTCCTGGATGTAGTGCTTACTCCAACACCTCAGACCTGTGGCAACAGTAATGGATCGGTTACTTCAGTGGTTACCGGTGGAACAGGAACCTATACTTACCTATGGTCGAACAGTGCAACAACTTCTTCCAGCACCGGATTGAATCCAGGAACATACACAGTCACAGTTACTGATCAAAATGGTTGTACTGTTGTTGATGCCGCTGTTGTCACATCGATTACTCCTCCACAAGTAGTTGTCGATTCAATTCAACATGTAAATTGCTTTGGAGGTGCGACCGGAGCTGTATATACTACAACTATCAATGGCACACTTCCATATACTATCCTTTGGTCCAACAGCAGTTCTTCACAGGATATCACAGGATTGATCGCCGGCACGTATACCATCACCGTTACCGATGCAAATCTGTGTACTACCACTGCCAGTGGAATCGTCACACAACCTTTGGCTGCTTTGAACGATTCTGTACATACTACAAATCCTACCTGCGGACTAAGTAACGGCTCAATTATTTCTTATCCATACAATGGTACTTCTCCATACACTTACCTGTGGAGCAATGCACAAACTACTCAGACAATTTCAGGTCTTGCTCCTGGTACTTACACAGTAACCATAACCGATGCTAATCTTTGTACCCGTCAGCGAGTGGCTACTATCACCAACGTGGCTGGTCCTGTAGCATCAGTAGATTCAATTCGTGCAGTTAAATGTTTTGGAGGTTTAACAGGTGGAGTATTTATTTCAATTGTTGGTGGAACCGCACCGGTAACTTATTTGTGGTCGAACAGTGCTACCACTCAGGATATTCAAAATGTGGCAGTTGGTACCTACACTGTAACTGCAACTGATGCCAACCTTTGTACTTCTGTTACAAGTGGAATAGTAACCCAACCTCTTGCGGCATTAAATGATTCTGTACGTACCACTAATCCTACCTGCGGATTGAACAACGGTTCAATCATTTCATATCCGTACAACGGAACTTCCCCATACACTTACCTCTGGAGTAACGCACAAACCACACAAACAATTTCAGCACTTGCTCCCGGAACATATACGGTGACAATTACGGATGCAAATCTTTGTACCCGTCAGCGGGTAGCTACTATCACTAACGTGGCGGGTCCGGTTGCATCTGTAGATTCAATTCGCACAGTAAAATGTTTTGGTGGATTAACAGGTGGAGTTTTCATTTCAATCGTCGGTGGAACCGCACCGGTAACTTATTTGTGGTCGAACAGTGCTACCACTCAGGATATTCAAAACGTGGCAGCCGGTACCTACACTGTAACTGCAACCGATGCTAACCTTTGTACTTCTGTTACAAGTGGAATAGTAACGCAACCTCTTGCGGCATTAAATGATTCTGTGCGAACCACGAATCCTACCTGCGGACTGAATAACGGATCAATTATTTCTTATCCGTATAACGGAACCTCTCCATATACATACCTCTGGAGCAACGCACAAACCACACAAACAATTTCAGCACTTGCTCCAGGCACATATACCGTTACAATTACCGATGCTAATCTTTGTACCCGTCAGCGGACTTCTGTTCTTACAAATATTGCAGGTCCTGTTGCTTCTGTGGATTCAATACGCGCAGTAAGATGTTTTGGCGGACTGACCGGTGGAGTATTTATTTCAATCGTCGGAGGAACAGCACCTGTCACTTATTTATGGTCGAACAGTGCAACAACCCAGGATATTCAAAACGTGGCAGCCGGTACTTACACTGTAACTGCAACTGATGCCAACCTTTGTACTTCTGTCACCAGTGGTATCGTCACCCAGCCACTTACCGCGTTGAATGATTCCGTGCGAAGCACAAATCCTACCTGCGGACTGAACAATGGTTCAATCATTTCATATCCATACAATGGCACATCTCCTTATACCTACCTCTGGAGCAATGCACAAACTACACAAACAATTTCAGCACTTGCGCCAGGCAGTTATACAGTGACCATTACTGACGCAAATCTTTGTACCCGTCAGCGTACTTCTGTAATTGCAAACATTTC
>Ga0190274_10001427_pt1 | contig 13999 bp, 14 predicted proteins | sample Popmic531T_FD_133002 | JGI IMG/M metagenome (GOLD analysis project Ga0190274, IMG submission 133002) | Populus adjacent soil microbial communities from riparian zone of Yellowstone River, Montana, USA - 531 T | ecosystem: Environmental > Terrestrial > Soil > Riparian zone | place: USA: Montana...
AAGGCGCTTGCGCGCTACAACGGCAGCGTCGGGCGTCGCGAGTATCCGGACCTGGTGGTGACGCGGTGGACACGCACCTGGAACGGTGCCGACGATCTCGGCCTTCCCGTCAGTGCCAGCCGGTGAGCACAACCACGGTCGAAATCCTCGTGGTCTATTACTCGCGTCAGGGAACTACAGCTGAGTTGGCCCGACAAGTGTGCCGCGGAATCGAGTCTGTTGCTGGTGCAACTGCCCGCTTGCGCAGCGTTCCCGCGGTCAGTGCCGATAACGAGCGCCCGGTGACCTCTGTTCCGGAGAGCGGCGCACCCTATGCGACCATGGACGACCTGAAGGAAACGGATGGCGTCCTGGTGGGCAGTCCGACCCGCTTCGGCAATATGGCCGCCGCAATGAAGCACTATATCGACCAGACCTCTGCCCTCTGGGCGCAGGGAGCCCTGGTCGACAAGCCCGCTGCTGTTTTCACCTCGACCATGTCGATGCACGGCGGACAGGAAAGCACGCTGCTGTCCATGCTCACGCCCCTGTTGCACCAGGGCATGATTGTCATGGGACTGCCCTATACGGAGAAGGCGCTATCCACCACGCGCGGTGGCGGCACACCCTATGGTGCTTCCCATGTCGCCGCGGCGTCCCCCGGGGGGCGGCTCCTGGATGAAGAGGCGCAGCTGGCCCGCGCACTGGGCGCACGAGTGGCGCGCACCGCGCTTGCCCTCAAGTCGGGTCGCCGGTTACCTGGCGGATAAACGGAACCGTTATTCGCCGCTGCTCCGCCAGAGACGCGGCGTCAAGCCGGTCGAGCAGCGCCTGCATGGTTGACATGTCCCGCGCAAATCTCCGTTGCAGGTAGCGTACGGTCTCGTCCGGCAACTCAAGGCCGCGCTGGGCGGCGCGCAGCTGCAGTGCTTCGCGCTGCTGCGACTCATCCAGTACCCGCAAGGCAAAGTGCGTCATCGAAGACAGTCGCGAACGCAGGTCCGGCAACTGGATGCCCAGTCCCACCGCCGGAAGTGCGGCTGCCATGGCCAGGCGGGTGCCGCGAGATTCGCAGTCATTATAGAAATTGAACAGGCGCCGTTCCCATGCCTCGTCGCCGATGACCAGGTGCACATCATCCAGTGCAACGGCGCTGAGCTGGTCGGCTCCGTCCAGGACTTCCGGTCCGCTGGCCAACAGCTGCCCCAATGGAAAATAAGCGCTACCACCAACGGCCGCGCAAAGTGCCTGCAACAGGTGCGACTTGCCGCTGCCGGCCGGACCATGCAGGTACACGCGGTCCGTGAATCCTGTTGCCATGCGCTGCAGGGAAGCCAGCGCCAGGCCGTTATCCCCCGGCAGGAAGCTGGTAAAGATGGTGCGGTCCTGCAGGCGCACACCCAGCGGAATCTGTTTCATCCGCTGATGGCCCTTCCCGCCGCTGTATGCTCAAACGCGCGCTGGACGAAACGGATCACGTAATCCGCGCCGCTGGCCATCGTGGTCAACAGCACGATCACGGCCAGCGCATCGAGCATCTCCCGGGGCGGCAAGCCCACGGCACTGGCAAGGATCACGGCCAGCAGGTAGCTGATCTGCACACCGGTGTTGATCTTGCTGATGATCGTCGGCCGGCCGCGGACCGGTCCGAACCACAGCCAGAAAATCAGCGCACCACCCGCGATCACGAGGTCGCGCGCGGCGGCAATCGCGGCCACCCACCAGGGCGCGATTCCCAGCCAGGCCGCCACGATGAATACGGAGACCAGCAGCAGCTTGTCCGCTGCGGGGTCCAGGAAACGCCCGAGCTCCGAAGTCCAGCCAAAGCGCTTGGCCAGGTAACCGTCCAGCCCGTCCGACACGGCTGCGACAGTAAAAAGGATCAGGATGTGCGCCTGGTCGCCCGCCAGCATTGCCTGCAGCAGCGGGACGATGAGCACAACGCGGAACAGGCAGATGAGGTTGGGTATATGGCGCATGACGCGGCAGGCAGCTGGCTCCTATACAATAGCCTAAGCCTGCCAAGGGCCGACACCATCCAGGCAAACCTCTCGACATGCAAGACTCCCGTGGCCTGACATACCGCGACGCCGGCGTCGATATTGACGCTGGTGATGAACTGGTGGAGCGGATCAAGCCGCTGGTCCGCCGTACCCAGCGACCCGAGGTACTGGCCGGTGTTGGCGGATTTGGTGCCCTGGTTGGCCTCCCGCAGCGCTACAGGGAACCGGTGCTGGTTTCCGGCACAGACGGCGTGGGCACGAAGCTGCGGCTGGCGATCGATACCGGACGTCATGACCGCATCGGAATCGACCTGGTCGCCATGTGCGTAAACGACGTGGCGGTGCAGGGCGCGGAGCCGCTGTTCTTCCTTGATTACTACGCGACCGGAAAACTGTCGGTGGACGTGGCTGCCACGGTCATTGCCGGCATCGCCGAGGGTTGCATACAGGCGGGTTGCGCGCTCGTAGGCGGTGAGACGGCCGAGATGCCCGGCATGTATCACGGTGCGGACTATGACCTGGCCGGGTTTTGTGTTGGCGTCGTCGAACGCAGCGAAGTGATCGACGGCAGTCGGGTTCGAGCTGGCGACATTGTCATCGGGCTGGCTTCCTCCGGTGTCCACTCGAATGGTTATTCGCTGGTGCGCAAGCTAATCGACATCGCAGGTGCAACTGACAAGACGATCCTGGACGGCAAGCCGCTGTTCGATCGATTACTCGAACCCACGCGCATCTATGCAAAATCGATGCTGGCGCTGGCCGCGGCAGTCCCGGTCTCCGGTTTTGCGCACATCACCGGTGGTGGACTGACGGACAACATTCCTCGCGTCCTTCCGGAAGGGCTTGAGGCCGTACTGCATCGCAGCCGCTGGCATCGTGATCCGGTGTTTGACTGGCTCGCGGACACCGGGCGCATCCCGGCTGCTGAAATGCACCGCACGTTCAACTGCGGCATTGGCATGGTGGCAATCGTTGCGGCGGAACATGTCCAGCAATCCCTGCAACTGCTGGCTTCAATGGGCGAACGCGCCAGTGTCATAGGCGAAGTCCGTAGCGGGACTGCAGGCGTCGTAATCAACGAATGAATGCGCCGTCGCGACTGCGGCTGGCAGTCCTGATCTCAGGCGCAGGCTCCAACATGGTTGCCATCCAGCGCGCCTGTGCCACGGGCCAGATAGCCGCGGAAATCTGCGTCGTGATTTCCGACCAGTCCGCAGCGCCCGGTCTGCAGCGCGCTTCCGAGCACGGAATCGAAACGAAAGTCATCGATGCCACAGTGTTTCGCTCCGACAGCGGCTTTGATCGCGCCGGTTTCGAGGATGCACTCGAAGAGGCGATCGATGACTGTCATGCCGAGCTGGTCGTACTCGCGGGGTTCATGCGCGTCCTTTCCGCCGGGTTCGTCGCGCGCTACGCCGGTCGGCTGCTCAATATCCATCCGTCGCTGCTGCCGCGGTACAAGGGTCTTGACACGCATGCGCGCGTGCTGGCGTCAGATGACCGCGCACATGGGGCGACCGTGCATTACGTTACGCCGGAACTCGACGCCGGCCCGGGAGTGCTCCAGGCCGAGGTTCCGATCCTGCCCAGTGATGACGTGGCCAGCCTTTCAGCCCGCGTTCACGAGGTGGAGCACATCATTTACCCGCAGGTGATCGGCTGGATTGCCGCCGGCCGCCTGCGCTGGAATGGAGGCGCGCCGACCCTGGATGGTGTAAGACTCGATAAACCCGCACAGCAACAGTAGATTGGCAGTGTATCCATGTACCGAATCCCCTTCCTGCTGGCTGCGATGACCGTGACCCTGGCGCAACCCCTTGCAGCCGCGGAACTGCAGCCGTTCAGCGCCAGCTTCAATGTCACCTGGCATGGCATGTCGGCCGGTCGCAGCAACCTTGAGCTCAAGCGCCTGCCCGATGGACGGTGGTCGTACGGATCACGCAGTTCTGCACAGGGCCTTTTTCGACTCGCGTTGCCTGCCGAACTGACATCGCAAAGCGTCTTTTCGATACGTGACGGCAAGGTCGTGCCAGAACGGTTCACCGGCGAGGACGGCACCGACAGCCAGCGCCGCGATCAGGAGCTGGTGTTCGACTGGGAGCGCGGACGCGTTACCGGCATTGCGGAAACCAAACCAGTGGATCTGCCTTTGCAACCCGGGATGCAGGATGGAATGTCGGTGCAGGTCGCACTCATGCAGGCGTTGCTCACGGGAAACACGCCATCCAGGGTCCTGATGATCGACAAGACCAAGGTCAAGGAATACGTCTACACACAGGAAGGCACGGCAACCGTCCAGACCGCACTGGGTCCGCGGCAAACCATCATCTATCGAAGCGCCCGCCCCGATGCCACGCGCGGCACGTGGTTCTGGTGCGACCCGACAATGGGCTACATCCCGGTGAAGGTGGAGCGGCGCGATGGCACCAAGGTGGAATGGTCCATGACGCTGGCAAGCGCGACGGTGGCCGCGCCCTGAAAGCGGTTCGCGTGACCCCGGGCCTTCAGGCCTTGGGCAAGGTCACGCCTTTCTGCCCCTGATACTTGCCGCCCCGGTCACGATACGAAGTCCCGCATACCTCGTCGGACTCGAAGAACAGCATCTGGGCCACGCCTTCATTGGCGTAGATCTTCGCCGGCAATGGCGTGGTGTTCGAAAACTCCAGCGTCACATGGCCTTCCCATTCCGGCTCAAGGGGCGTGACGTTCACGATGATTCCGCAGCGCGCGTAAGTCGATTTACCCAGGCATACCACCAGAACATTGCGGGGAATGCGGAAATACTCCACCGTTCGCGCCAGCGCAAACGAGTTGGGTGGAATGATGCAGACATCCGACGCCACGTCCACGAAGCTCTGGGGATCGAAGTTCTTCGGATCGACTATCGTGCTGTTGATGTTGGTGAAGATCTTGAATTCGCGCGCGCAACGCACGTCGTAGCCGTAGCTGGAAGTGCCATACGACACGATTCTCGCTCCGCCAGACTCGCGTACCTGGCCAGGCTCGAACGGCTCGATCATTCCCTGCGATGCGGCCATGCGGCGGATCCAGTGGTCGGACTTGATGGTCATGAGGCTCTCTCGACAACGATTTCAGGAAAAACGGAGCTGCGCTCGCGGGGACGACAGGCAATCGCGCCGGCTGCGCGTCTTGCAAGGTCGCGGTACGCAAGCCCACGTGGCGTGTCCGCAGCGGACACGACTGACGGCCGGCCGGCATCGACTTCGGCCCTTATCCGGGTATCCAGCGGCAGCCGGCCCAGCAGGCGCGTGCCGGATTCAGCGGCAAGCGCTGCGCCGCCGCCCGTGCCAAAGATCGCGTCCTCATGACCACACTGTGCACAGTGATAGACACTCATGTTCTCGACGATGCCGAGCACCGGCACCGAGACCTTTTCAAACATGCGCAGTCCCTTGCGCGCGTCTGCCACGGCGATTTCCTGGGGAGTGGTCACGATGATCGCGCCTGCCACCGGGACGCGCTGTGCCAGCGTGAGCTGCAGGTCGCCGGTGCCGGGCGGCATGTCGATGACCAGGTAGTCGAGCTCGCCCCACTCGGTCTCGCCTAGCAGTTGGGTGAGCGCCTGGGTCACCATGGGCCCGCGCCAGACCGCGGGCTGTTCCGGATCGATCAGCAGCCCGATGGACATCACCTTGATGCCGTACGCTTCGAGCGGACGGATCCGCTTGCCGTCAATCGTGGTTGGACGTTGGCCTGCCAGGCCCAGCATGGTCGGCTGGCTGGGCCCATAGATATCGGCATCCAGCATCCCTACCCGAGCCCCCATGGCCGACCAGGCCAGTGCGAGGTTGGCCGCCACGGTGGATTTGCCCACCCCGCCCTTGGCGGAACCGACGGCGACAATATTGAGAATGCCAGGCAGCGGCTTCAGCGGCTTCTGCACGGCGTGCGCGACAATCGCCGACTGCAGGTCCAGTTCCAGCGGTTGCGCGAAGCCGGCAGCTCGCAGGTGGTCACCCAGCGCCGCGGCAAGTTCCACCGCGTAGCCCCCTACCGGTACCGGCAGGCGGATGCCGACCCGGATCGAACTGTGATTCACGTCAAGGAACGACACCGCTCCCAGCGCCCCCAGTGCCTGTTCGATCCACGGGTCCGGATACTGCTCGATCGCCGCCCGGACGCCAGCAACCAGCTGTTCTGCCTCACTCATGTCGGAATGCCCTGCGCAACTGGTACACGTACCTGTAAAAAGGCGCCAGATTCTAGCAGCGAGCGACACGGATCACGCGGCGTGTAGGACGCCTATGGCATAATTTAACGGTTGTACGGACAGCCAAACGGCCATATGCAGTAATGGGTTTTTTCACGAATCTGCGTTCTGACCGGCTGATCACCCAGATCAAGTCGAGCAACGAACCCCTTGGAGCCGAGACACTCAAGGCCGTGGCCAGCCTCAAGGGCCTTGGCGCCGGCGTGATTGAACCGACCATCCAGGCACTTGCGGATGCCGACAAGAACGCGACCGTGGCATTGGTCGATGTCCTTTCCACGCTGGTCTCCAACAAGACATTCCCGGTGTTCGTCCAGGGCCTGTGCGACGGAGGGCCGCGGATAGCCGCCGGTATCGCCTGGGCCCTGAGCAGCAGCCGAAATTACACGCCAGGATTGCTTCTGGAGGCCCTGGGCGCCAAGGGCGTGGCCAAGCCCGCGCTGATGGATGCCATCCATGCCCAACGGGACCGATTCAACGTCCGCGAGCTGCTGACGGCTGCCTATGCGCAGGACCCCAACGAGAAGGCTGCCCTGTTCCGGGTGGTCGGCGAGATAGCCGACGTCGACGCGATCCCGGAGCTCCTGAGCCGCGTGGAAGGCAAGGATCCGATCGCGCGGATGCACATCATCAACATCCTTTCGCGTTTCAGCCGGCCAGAGGTCAAACAGGCCCTGGTCGCGCAGCTCAAGGACAACAACAAGATGATCCGTTCCGCCGCACTGGCGGCCCTGTCGCGCATGGACGGCCCGATGGACATCCCGGCCATCTGCCACCTGCTGCGCGACGGGGAAATCGACGTGCAGAACCGGGCGATTGACGTGCTGATCAAGGCCAATGACCCCGACACCATCCGTCACCTCATCGATGTGCTCAAGGATGAGAACGAGTTCGCGCGTCGCGCGGCGGTCGAGGTGCTGAACGAGATTGGCGACGCCAAGTCCGTCAAGTTCCTCCTGGAAGCCATCAAGGACGACGACTGGTGGGTACGTAGCCGCGCCGGCGATGCCCTGGGCAAGATCGGCGGTCCGAAGGTAATCGATGCGGTCCTGCTGCTGGTCCGCGATCGCGATGACAACATCCGTCGCGCTGCCATCGAGATTCTCAACCAGACCAAGGACGAGCGCGCGGTCAATCACCTGATCGATGCGACCAAGGACACGGACTGGTGGGTCAGCGAGCGTGCAGTGGATGCGCTGGCGGATATCGGCAGCAAGCGCGCATTGCCACGCCTCACCGAGATGATCCAGTCCACACCGCCCCGGTCCCTGCCCGTCGTCATACACGCCATTGGCAAGCTGGGCGAAGCAAGGCATGTGGAACTGCTCCTGCCGCTGCTGAGCCGCCCTGAGAAGGAAATTCGCGTCGAGGTCATCCAGGCGCTGGCTCGCATCAGTGACGCCCAGCGCTCCGAACATGTGCGCCTGCAGTTGCAGGCCCTGACGCAGAGCCCGGAGGAAACCATCGTCAGGGCCGCTGGCGCGGGCTTGAAGGAGTTGCAGCTTCGCCTGGCGGGCGATGGCACCGGCCGCGCCGTGCTCGGCAGCGGGGTCAGCGCTTCGCAGACCTACGCGGCGGGCGCTTCCGGCACCCGTGCATCCGAGCCGTCGCGTCCGGTTCCGATGGACGAGGCCGAACTCAAGCCGATGCTGCGCCAGGTCGAACAGGGCACCCCAATCAAGCTGGATATCGGCACCCTGAAGAAGGGCGACATGATCGAGGGCCGATACAAGTTCATGGACAAGATCGGCAAGGGCGCCTTTGGCACCGTGCTGCTGATGGAGGACACGGTCGTTGACGACCGCCTGATCCTCAAGTTCCTGAACCCGAATGTGTCTGAAGACGAAGAGATGATGAAGCGCTTCGTCCACGAACTGCGGTATTCGCGAAAGATCACGCACCAGAACGTCATCCGCATCTACGACTTCCTGCACATACAGGGCAACTACGCCATCTCGATGGAGTACTTCCCCTCGCACACACTGGGCGCTGAAGTCGTCAACGAGAAACCCGTCGAGACCAAGCGAGCGGTGCGGTTCGCCACCGACATGTGCAAGGGCATGACCGTCGCGCACAAGGTCGGCATCGTCCATCGCGACCTCAAGCCCGCCAACATCCTCATCAACACCGAAGGCCTGCTGAAGATCGTGGACTTCGGCGTCGCTGCCGCACACCGCGAGGGCGATACGCAGCTCACGAAGACCGGTTACGTGATCGGTTCGCCGAAATACATGGCGCCGGAACAGATCCTGGGCCGCAAGGTGGACGAACGCGCGGACATCTATGCCATCGGCGTGATCATGTATGAGATGTTCACCGGCGTGCCTCCCTACTCGCGCGGCGACCACATGGCCGTGATGTACCAGCATGTCCAGGGCAAGGCCCGTCCGCCGCAGGAAATCAATCCGGAACTGCCACCGGGCCTGTCCGACCTCATCATGAAGTCCATGGCCGTCGACAAGGCCAAGCGTTTCCAGAGCATGGAAGAATTGAGGGTCGCGCTGGAACGCTTTGCATGAAGTAAGCTAGGCGTCCATGGCACGCATAGACGCCTTTTTGAAGCTTGGTACGCAGCAGGGTTGCTCGGACATCCATCTCGCGGTGGGCGTACCACCCATGTTGCGCATGTATGGCGAGTTACTGCCCATCAAGTTCCGCGACCTTCGCGATACCGAACTGGAAGGGTACATTTCCGAGATCATCCCCACGTCCCAGGCGGCGCGCTTCGCGCAGGGCCATGACGCGGACTTTTCCTATGTTTCAACCGAGGGCGGACGCTTTCGGGTCAATGTGTTTCGCAAGGATTCCGGCGTGGGCGCCGTGTTCCGCGCGATTCCGACCGAGATCCCCACCCTGGAAAAGCTTGCCCTGCCGGCCGTCGTCAAGAAACTGTGCGATCACCACCAGGGCATGATCCTGGTGACCGGGGCCACTGGCTCCGGCAAGTCCACCACGCTTGCAGCCATGATTGACCTGCTCAACACGACGCGGCGCCTGAACATCATCAGCCTCGAGGATCCGATCGAATTCGTCCATCGCAGCAAGACCAGCCAGGTCATCCAGCGCGAGCTGGGCACGCACCTGCCGAGTTTCGCCGAAGGTCTGCGCGCCGCCATGCGCGAGGATCCGGACGTGATCCTGGTGGGCGAAATGCGCGACGCGGAGACGATCTCGATGGCGATGACCGCAGCGGAGACGGGTCACCTGGTGCTGGGCACGTTGCACACCACCGGCGCCGTGAAGACCATCGACCGAATCATCGATGCCCTGCCGATCGAGGAGCGTGAGCAGACAAAGAGCTTTCTTTCGCAGAGCCTGCTGGCAGTAATCACCCAGGTATTGGTCAGGACCGGGGACGGTCAGGGCCGCAAGGCAATCTGCGAAGTCATGGTGATGACCAAGGCCATTGCCAAGCTTATCCAGACCGACCAGACCCACCAGGTTCCCAGCCAGTTGCTGATGGGCCGCGAGTTCGGAATGCAGCTACTGGACCAGGCGCTGCTGGCAGCCGTGACGGCCCGTGAAATCGATCCGGACGATGCCTATGCCTATGCCACGGACAAGCGCGCCCTGCAGAAATTCGTGACTGACACGTCGCTGGTGCCCAAGCTGGATATTTCGCCGACCGGCGGATCCTCTGCGGGCGAGAAGTAGCACGCCATGGCTGAGATTGACGCCTATCTCCAGGATGTACTGCAGCGCAAGGGATCCGACCTGCACTTCATCGCCGGCGATCCGCCCCGCATTCGCGTCAATGGCGACCTGACTGCCCTGCGTCAGGAGATCCTGACTGCCGAATTTGCCCGGCGATTGCTTTACGAAATCATGCCGCCCAAGGCAACGCAGCGATTCGAGGCGCATGACGGCGCGGACTTCGCCTACACCCTCGGGGAAATGGGCCGGTTCCGCGTCAACGTGATGCGCCAGCTCAATGGAATGGGCGGGGTATTTCGTGCCATCCCTTCCAAGGCACTGACCATGGACGAGCTGAAGCTTCCGGAAGCCGTGCGCAGCCTGGCACGTGCCAACAACGGATTGATCCTCGTGACCGGCAAGACCGGGTCTGGAAAGTCCACGACGCTCGCGGCGATGATTGACGACATCAACAAGCGCGACAAGGGCCACATCCTGACGATCGAGGATCCGATCGAGTTCGTGCACCAACGGCGCAGCTGTCTCATCAGTCAACGCGAGATCGGGGTCCACACTCCCAACTTTGCCTCGGCGCTGCACTCGGCATTGCGCGAGGACCCGGACGTGGTCCTGGTCGGCGAAATGCGCGACCTGGAAACCATCGGCATCGCGGTTACCGCCGCGGAAATGGGTATCCTGGTCATGGGGACCCTGCACACCAATGGCGCGGCACCTACCGTGGATCGCATCATCAATGTATTCCCGTCGGACAAGCAGTCCCATGTGCGGACCATGTTGTCGACCTCGCTGCGCGGTGTGGTTTCGCAACAGCTGCTGCAGCGTGCAGACAAGTCCGGCCGCGTGGCGGCGCTGGAGATACTTGTCAATACGCCGGCCACGGCCAACCTGATCCGCCAGGGCAAGCTCGACCAGCTTGAGAACGCAATGCAGTCCGGCGCCCAGAACGGAATGCGGACAATGGACAGTTCCATCCAGGCATTGCTGGACCAGAAGCTCATTGCCGGTTCCGAGGCGTACAAGAAAGGCATCAACAAGGCCCGGTTCGAGGCGGTGAAGGACCAGTCTTGAGCCAACGCACGATCCTCGTCACCAGCGCCCTGCCCTATGCCAATGGCGCCCTCCACCTTGGCCATATCATCGAAGCCGTCCAGACCGACATCTGGTGCCGCTTCCAGCGCCTGCGTGGCAACGACTGCATCTATGTCTGTGCCGAAGATTGTCATGGCACGCCGATCATGATCCGCGCGCGCCAGGATGGCATCACGCCGGAGGCGCTGGTCACTGCCTACGCCATCGAGCATCAGCGTGACTATGCCGGATTCCTGATCGGGCTCGACCATTTCCACTCGACGCATAGCGAGGAAAACCGGCGCTACTCCAGTGAGATCTACGAAGCGCTGCGCGAGCGAGGCTCAATCGCGCGGCGCACGGTTCGACAGTCCTATGACGAAACAGCCGGCATGTTCCTCCCGGACCGGTTCGTGCGTGGCACCTGCCCACGCTGCGGCACAGCGGAGCAGTATGGCGACAGCTGCGAGAATTGCGGCGCGACCTATTCACCTGCGGACCTGAAGGACGCGGTTTCCACGATCACCGGCACGAAGCCGGTATTGCGCGATTCCGAGCACCTGTTCTTCAAGCTCGGCGACTACGAGGCCGATCTGCGCGAGTGGCTGGCGGGCAAGGGCCTGCAACAGGCTGTCCGCGCCAAACTCGACGAATGGCTCGACACCGGACTCAAGGACTGGGACATCTCCCGCGACGCTCCTTATTTCGGCTTTGAGATCCCGGATGCGCCGGGCAAGTTCTTCTACGTCTGGTTTGATGCGCCGGTGGGTTACATAGGCAGCTTCGCGGCGCTGGCCGCGAAGCGCGGCCTCGACTTCGACGCGTACTGGAAGGCGGGCGCGACCACCGAGCTGCATCACTTCATCGGCAAGGACATCAGCTACTTCCACACGCTGTTCTGGCCGGCCATGCTGCAGGGTGCAGGGTTCCGCCGCCCCACCGGCGTGCATGTGCACGGCTTCCTGACTGTCGACGGACAGAAGATGTCCAAGTCACGTGGCACGCATATCTCGGCCCGGCAATACCTCGACCTCTTGCCGCCCGATCACCTGCGTTACTACTTTGCCGCGAAGCTGGGCAATGGGCTGGATGACATCGACTTCAGCCTGGACGACTTCACCGCCCGCGTGAACTCCGACATCGTCGGCAAACTGGTCAACATTGCCAGCCGCTGCGCGCCATTCATTGAACGCGGCGGCGGACGACTGGCGGAACAGTTGCCCGACCCTGCTCTTTACGGGACTTTCAGCTCTGCCTCCGAACGGATTGCAACGATGTTCGAGTCGCGCGATTTTGCGGGAGCCGTGCGCGAGATCATGTCGCTGGCCGATCGCGCCAACCAGTACGTGGACCAGCAGAAGCCCTGGGTCCTGGCAAAGGACCCCACCCGACAGGATGAGGCACGGGCCATAGCCACCCAGGGCATCAACCTGTTCCGTGTGCTGATGACCTGGCTGTCCCCGGCAATGCCGGGTATTGCTGCAAGCGCATCTGCTTGGCTGGGAGCTGGTTCGCTTGCGACCTGGGACTCTGTACGCCAGCCTCTGCTGGGTATTGCCGTTGGAAAATATCCCCTGCTTGCGGCGCGCCTGGACCCAGCTGTCGTGAAACAGCTCGTCTCTACGCCCGCTCCCGCGACCACTCCGGCCGCCAAAGGAAAGCCCGTGATCAGCATTGATGACTTTGCCAAACTGGACCTGCGTGCTGCCAGGGTGCTGGAAGCCTCGCGTGTCGAAGGCTCTGACAAATTGCTGCAATTGAAGCTGGACCTGGGGGCCGAAACGCGAAACGTGTTTTCCGGGATCAGCGCCAACTACACACCCGAGTCCCTCGTCGGCCGCTACGTGGTGATGATCGCCAACCTTGCGCCACGCAAGATGCGCTTCGGAGTCTCCGAGGGTATGGTGCTCTGCGCCAGCGGTGAAGGCGAAGACCACCGCGGCGTATTCCTGTTGTCGGCGGATGCCGGCGTCACGCCTGGCATGAAGATCAGTTGACCCGGGATCGCGCAGCGGCGATCTATGGCGCACTACGCGCCGCGAACCCCGACCCGCGCAGCGAGCTGGAGTTTTCCACGCCGTTCGAGCTTCTGGTCGCCGTCATACTTTCCGCCCAGGCCACGGACCGCAGCGTGAACGTCGCAACCCGGAGCCTGTTTCCCAGGGCGCGCACTCCCCAGGCGATTCTTGACCTGGGGGTCGCCGGGCTTGCGCCGTATATCCGGCACATCGGCCTTCACAATGCGAAAGCCAGGAACATCGTGGAATGCTGCCGGCTGCTCGTGGCGAGGCACGAAGGCGAGGTGCCGCGAGACCGCGAAGCGCTTGAGGACCTGCCGGGAGTCGGGCGCAAGACCGCCAATGTTGTGCTCAACGTGGCGTTCGGCGAACCTACCCTGGCGGTGGATACCCATGTGTTCCGGGTAGCCAATCGCACCGGGCTGGCCAGGGGGAAAACTCCCATGGCCGTGGAGCAGAAATTGCTCAAGGTTACGCCGCCAGAATTCCTGTCCCATGCGCATCACTGGCTGATACTGCATGGCCGGCACGTTTGTATTGCGCGCAAGCCCCGTTGTCCGGATTGCGTTATCGCGACCTGGTGCGCGTACCCGAAAAAGACAGGAAACACACCATGATCTTTGCCAACTCGGGACAGGCGGAATTGCGGCGCCGCTATTTCGATGCCTGGCAACGCCGGCTTTCCAACCTGCCACTGGAGCCACTGGATGCCCAGATCGTTTCCGTGATCGAACTGCATCCGGAGTATCACGCGTTGATGGAATCACTGGACTCACTGGCCCGACCGTTTGCCGTCGAGCAGGGCCGGGTCAATCCCTTTCTGCATATGGGATTGCACCTCGCGCTGCGCGAGCAGCTGGGCACCGATCGACCGGCGGGTATCCGCCAGGAATACCAGCGCCTGACACGCACCACGGCAGATTCACATGAGGTAGAGCACCGGATGATAGATGTGCTCGCACAGGCCCTCTGGGAGGCGCAGCGCGCGGGCCTGGCGCCGGATGAGCGACTGTACCTGGAGCGCCTGCGCGGGCTCTAAAGCCGGA
>Ga0190274_10001428_pt1 | contig 13997 bp, 20 predicted proteins | sample Popmic531T_FD_133002 | JGI IMG/M metagenome (GOLD analysis project Ga0190274, IMG submission 133002) | Populus adjacent soil microbial communities from riparian zone of Yellowstone River, Montana, USA - 531 T | ecosystem: Environmental > Terrestrial > Soil > Riparian zone | place: USA: Montana...
CCCGCCGCGGCCCGGGTCGGTCGCAAGGGGGCAAGGTCCGCTGCCCGGCTGCTCACCAGTATGGAAAATCCCTCGCACGGCCGCCCCCGTGCCAGGCGAGTGCATGGGGCCCGACCCACGGCCCCAGCTCCCCCCACGGCTCCCGAACGACCCCCGACCCACCGCCCCAGCCCCCCCCACCGGACCCCAACAACCCCCACCCACCGTGCCAGGCGACAGGACGGGGCCCGACCCACCGCCCCGGCTACGCCGTCCGGGACCCCGGCCCCACCGCCGCCGATCCCTACCCCCGCTGGCACCTCGGACAGTACGTGGTGCCGCGACCGCCCAGGAACGTCTTCCGAAGTGGCGTGGCGCACCGGGGGCAGGGGCGACCCGCCTGGCCATAGGCGATCAGGAACTCGGCGTTGCGGCCGCTCTCGCCGTTGACCATGCGGTAGTCGCGGAAGGTGGTGCCCTCACGGTCGATGGCGTCGGTCAGGACCTGGCGGATGGCGCCGTGCAGGGCGTGGGCGCGGCCGAGGCCGACCCGGCGGGAGGCGGGGTGGATGCGGGACAGCCACAGGGCCTCGTCGGCGTAGATGTTGCCGACCCCGGCCACCGGGCGCTGGGTGAGCAGGTAGGGCTTGACCGGGGCGCGGGTGGCGGCCAGGTCGCGGGCGAAGCGGGCCGGGTCGAACGCGTCCGACAGCGGCTCGGGGCCCAGGCGGGCCAGGCTGGGCAGCGACCCGTAGGCGCCGGCCTCGACCACCGCCAGGCCGCCGAAGCGGCGCACGTCGCGGAAGACCAGCTCGCGGCCGTCGTCGAGGGCGATCCGGGCCCGGGCGTAGGCGTCGGCCGCCCCGAAGTGCAGCACCCCGGTCATGCCAAGGTGCAGCACCAGCTCCAGGCCCTGGTCGAGCGGGCAGAGCAGAAACTTGCCGCGCCGCCCGACCCCCTCGACGGTCCGGCCCAGCAGCCGGTCGGGGGCCACGAAGCGCCGTTGGATGTCGGCCCAGACGGCCAGCACCCGCCGGCCCCGCAGCTCCGGCTCGAGCTGCCGGCGGACCGACTCGACCTCGGGAAGCTCCGGCATGCTGCAAGCCTACCGAGAGCCCGTGTCAGACCTCGGGACCGGCACCCCGGCGGGCCAGCAGCCGATGCCGGCCAGGAACCCGGCCAGGCCGGGGGACAGCCGGTAGGCGGGCAGCTGGTCGACCTCGACCAGGCGGACGTCGCTGGCGTCGTCGCCGGCCACCGGCGCGGCGCCGTCGTCCAGCTCGGCCCAGAGGTCGACGATCAGGTAGTGGAAGCCCTCGCCGATCCGCTCCACGACCCCGGCGATCTCACCCACGGTGGCCTCCAGGCCCGTCTCCTCGCGCAGCTCGCGGGCCGCGGCGGCGGCGATCGTCTCGCCCCCCTCGACCCGCCCGCCCGGCAGCGACCACCGGCCCTGGTGGGGCGGGTGGCCCCGCTCGACCAGCAGCAGCCGGCCGCGGCGGTCCCGGGCCACCAGCCCGACCGCCACCACCGGCCGGGGCGGCTGCTCGTCCATGCCGCCATGGTGGCACGGCCCGGCGCCGCCGGGGACCAGGTTGCTCCTCTGTCAAGCGGCGGCGGTGGCTGTGGTGGCCGGTGGTGTGCGGATCAGCCGGGTGCGGTGCCTGGCGGCAGCTTGGCATACCTGGTGCCGCAGAATGGCAGGGTTGCTCGCGGATCCTTGAGCGTCACGGGGTGGCCAGGTGCGTTTCGCGGTGTGCTCTTCGACTCGGGCGACACCCTGATCCGCCCCGTCGGGGGTCGCTGGAACCCCCGGTTCGACTTCGAGGAGATCGTGCTGCGGCACCTTCCCGGGCTTGCCGTGGAGTCCTTCCCGCCAGCCTTCGCGGCCGGCCAGAAGCTCCTCGATGTCGGCCCGTCCACGCCCAGCCTGGCCGACTACCACCTGGCGATCCTGCGCGCGCTCGGTGTCCGCCGGCCTCCCCCGAAGCTGCTGCGGGAGCTCGGGCAACCCAGTGCCCGCCCTCCCGTCGAGCCGTTCCCCGAGGTCCCTGAGGTGCTGGAGCGGCTGCGGGCAGGTGGTGTCCGCATGGCCATCGTGTCCGACAGCTGGCCAGGCCTGGAGAGGCTGTACCGCCGGCTCGGCCTGGACGCCTACTTCCAGGCATTCGTCATCTCGGCGTCCTGGGCTGCCGCAGCCCGATCCCCGCATGTACCGGGCCGGCAGCGACGCGCTCGGCCTGCCCCCGCGCGAGTGTGTCTTCGTCGATGACGCTCCCGACCTGGTCGCCGCGGCGATCGAGCTCGGCTACGGCGGGACGGCCATCATCCGCACATCCGAGCCACCCACCACCGTCCCGTGGATCGGCACGCTCGAGGAGCTGGTCCCCATGACCGGCCCAGCTTCGTCAGACACGCGTCAGGCGCAGTAACGCGCCTGCTGCCCGATCGCCCGGTAGGGGCAGTCGGCCAGGCCGAGCAGGTACAGGACGGCGGCCCGGTTGGGGGAGGTCTCGCGGCCGATGACCTCGTCCGGCGGGTAGAACCCGGGCGAGCTGGAGCGCGGGTACATCTCGAAGGTGAAGGCGAACACCCGGTGGGTCCCCCAGGCCCAGTCGGGCAGGGTGCCGTCGGCGATGTACAGGTCGCTGGCCTGCTCGGGGGTGTAGCCGTTGGTCCCGGCCATGGCCCGGCCCATGGTGGCGAAGGTGTTGTACTGGTCGGCGCTCATGCCGGTGGCGGTGTTGCTGTAGGTGTAGCCGTACGGCCACAGGACCAGCTCCGAGTAGGTGTGGAAGTCGATGGCGACCCGGAGCTGCTGGGTCCCGCCCGCCACCCGGGAGGCCACGAAGTCCCGGATCGCCCGGGTCTCGGGGGCGGAGAAGGCCGACGGGCCCCGGTAGGTGGACGACGACGGGCTGCCGCTGGAGCCGCCGCAGCACCCCCACCGGTAGGCCCAGTTGCGGTTCAGGTCGGTGCCGACGGCGCTGGAGCCCGAGTTGGGCTGCCGGTTCTTGCGCCAGGACCGGTAGGCGCCGGTGGCGATGTCGTACTCGCTGCCGTCGGGGTTCAGGTTGAACACGATGTAGATCTCGCGGGTGTTCACCGTGGTGGTGATGGCCGAGTCGCTGCCGTAGCGGCTGGTCAGCTCGTTCAGCAGGTACAGGCACATCTCGATGGTGAGGTGCTCGCGGGCGTGCTGGCCGCAGGTGAACAGGGCCTCCGGCTCGGCCTCGTCGCTGGCCACGTTGTCGCTGACCTTGGCCGCATACAGCTGCCGGCCCTGGTAGGAGGTGCCGACGCTGAACCGGCGGACCAGGCTCGAGTAGGCGCTGGCGACGGCGCCCACCTCGGCGTTGATCTCCGCGTAGTCGTGGTAGCCGCTGTCGGCGGGCGGGAACGCCCTGGCCTCGCCCGCGGCCGGCGCCCGGGCGGCCAGCGGGGTGACCTTGTGGCCGAGGCGCCGGATCCGGGCCACCTCGGCCGGGGTGGCCGTCACCACCAGCGCCGACGGCTCCACCAGCTCGACCGCGGCCCCGGTGGCGGCGACCGCGCTCCGGGCGGCCCGGCCCGTCACCCCCTCGACCCGGTAGCTCCGCTCGGTCGCCGCCGGCTGGGCGCCGGCCGTCCCCGAGACGGCCAGCAGCACCGCCACGGCCAGCAGCCCGGCCAGGATCCCAGGAACCCGTCGACGCGCCCCCATCGGTCCACCTCCCGCGCTCGCCCCCAGAAGGATGACTAGAGCAAACGGGTAATTGTGTCAATAGGGGAGAACCCACGCGACCTGGAAGCAGGGCGACCTAGAAGGTGGTGGCGCTGGAGAAGGCGAACCGGTCGATGGCCAGGGCGGGGGCGCGGGCGGCGCCGTAGCCGTCCTCGGCGGCCAGCTCGGTCTCGGCCCCGACGGCCCGGACTGACGACAGGGCCTCGAGGATGGACTGGGTGAAGCGCAGGTTGCGGACGGCGCCGACGACGCGGCCGTCCTCGACCAGGAAGGTGCCGTCGCGGGTCATGCCGGTGATGGTGGTCTCCATCAGGTTGACCAGGTTGGTGTAGTGGAAGCGGGTGACCAGCAGGCCCCGCTCCATGCCGGCGACCAGGTCGGCCTGGGTGGTCTGGCCGGGCAGCATGGACAGGTGCATCGGCAGGGCGCCCTCGGACGACGGGGCCGGCAGGCCGTGGCCGGTGGGCTCGACGCCGTGGCCGGTGGCGGCCCGGAAGTCGTAGACCAGGCCGGCCGCCACCCCCTGGTCGATCAGGGTCACCCGCCGCTTGGGGACGCCCTCGAAGTCGAACCCGACCCCGATGGTGTCGGCCGCGGTGGCGTCGTCGACCACCGTGACCAGGGGCGAGCAGACCCGCTGGCCGAGCCGGCCGATCAGGAAGCTGCGGCCCTCGTCGTAGGCCTTGGCCCCGAAGCCGAGCCAGCCCAGCCACTGGACCAGGACCGAGGCCGCGTTCGGCTCCAGCACCACCGGGTAGGTGCCGGGGGCCAGCTCGCGGGGGTCGCGGCTGTCCACGGCCTTGCGGGCGGCCCGCTCCCCGAGGGCGGCCACGTCCAGGTCGGCCAGGGCCGGCTCGGTCCCCTCGGCCCAGCCGGTGCCCGACCCGGCGTCGGCCAGGATCGAGAAGCTGGCCGCGGTGGTGGCCCCGGCCGCCCGGACCCCGCGGGTGTTGGCCAGGGCGATCTCCAGCTCGCGGGTCTCGCAGGCCCCGGCGGCGGCGACCCCGGCCGGGAGCCGCCGGATGACCCCGGCGACCAGCCCGGCCCGGGTGGCGGGGTCGGCGGCGGCGGTGGCCTGGTCGTGGCGGCCGGCCCGCGGGTAGGTGGCCGGGCCGGGCATGCCGGGATAGCCCGGGTCGGGGGGCATGGTCCGGGCCACCTCGACCGCCCGCCCGGCCGTGGCCCGCACCGCCGCCGGGTCGGCGGCGTGGGTGGTGGCGGTCCCGACCCGGTTGCCGTCGACCGCCACCCGGACCCGGACCCACAGGTCCTCGCGCCAGGTCGACTGGTGGATGCGGCTGGCGGCGAAGCGGGTCAGGCCGCCGGCCTGCCGCCACACCAGCGCCTCGACGTCGTCGCCGCCGGCCCCGAGGGCGGCCTCGGCCAGCTCCAGGAGCCGCTCGGAGCCGGTCCCGGTCACTTGCCGACCCCGACATGCACCCTCCGGAACCGGGCCGGGGCGGCGCCGTGGCCGACCCGGGCGTTCTGGAAGGGCTGGCCCTTGCCGCAGTTGGGCACCCCCCACACCACCCAGGCCTCGGGCCCGCAGACGGCGTCCAGCGACCCCCAGAACTCCGTCGTCCGCCCGTCGTAGGTGGCGTTGCGGTACAGCCGGCCCAGGTGGCCGTCCCTGATCTCCCAGGCCGCCTCGACCCCGAACTGGAAGTTGACCCGGCGGTCGTCGATCGACCAGGAGCGGTTGACGCTCAGCAGCAGCCCGTCGGGGGTGTCGGCGATCAGCTCGTCGAGGCTGCCCTGGCCGGGCTCCAGGTGCACGTTGGTCATGCGGATGAGCGGCATGCTGCCCCAGCCGTCGGCCCGCATGGCCCCGCCCGAGGCACCGCCGGACTGGGCCGCCGTCTCCCGGCTGGTCAGGAACCCGGCGACCATGCCCTCGGTGACCAGCGGGACCCGCTGGGCGCCGACGCCCTCGTCGTCGAAGGCGAAGGTCCCGAGCCCGCCGGGGGTGGTGGCGTCGGCCGTGACCGACATGGCCGGCGAGCCGTAGCGCAGCCGGCCTTGGTCCTCGGGGCGCACGAACGAGGTGCCGGCGTAGGCCGCCTCCATGCCCAGGATGCGGTCCAGCTCCAGCGGGTGCCCGACCGACTCGTGGACCTGGAGCGACAGCTGCTGGCCGTCGAGGATGACCGTGGTCATCCGCTCCGGCAGCTCGGGCGCGGACAGCAGCTGGACCGCCTCGGCGGCCACCCGGGGGGCGTTGCCGACCAGGTCGGCGGCCTCGACCACCTCCCAGCCGCCGCCCTGGTACTGGCCCCGGAACGAGTTCGGCCAGCTGCGCTGCTGCAGGTCGCCGTCGCCGACCGCGACCGCCTCGATGCCGGCGCCGGTCTGGGTCACCGTCTGGTCGACCCGGGTGCCCTCGGTCGACCAGAGCACGGTGCGGCGCCGCCACAGGTCGACGGTGGCCTTGGCGTGGGTCAGCCCGGGCACGGACAGCTGGGCCTCGCAGGCGGCCAGCAGCAGCTCGACCCGCTCGGCCAGGGGCACGGCGAAGGGGTCGCGGTGAAGCGGGGTCGACCAGCTGGCGACCGCCGGCTCGGCCGGGGCCAGCCGCACCGGCTCGCCGTCGACGGCCGCCGACGCCCTGGCCACCTCGACGGCCCGCCGGGCCAGGTCGCGCGCCCGGCCCGGGTCGACCATGGCGCTGGCCGCGAACCCCCAGCAGCCGTCGACCAGCACCCGGATCCCGAGCCCGCTGGAGTCCTCGGCCTCCAGGTCGTCGACCCGGTCGTCGGTGACGGTGAGCCCCTCGGTCTCCTCCCGCACCCAGCGGGCGTCCGCGTAGCCGGCCCCGGCCTCGACCGCCGCCGCCAGGGCGAGCTCGGTCAGCTCCTCGGGCTCCATCGCCCTCCTTCACTCCCACCTGGCGGGGATGCTACTAGGAACCCGGACCCCGACCGAGTTCTTCCGCAACGACGGCCAGGTCGGCCACGAACCCCTTGTAGGCCAGGGCCCGGGCCTCCTCGTCGGGGGCGCGCAGGACGGAGGAGGGGTGGACGGTGGCCAGGACGCGGGGGGCGAGGTCGGAGTCGAGGAACTCGCCCCGCTGGCGGCTGACCCGGAACGAGCTGCCCAGCAGGGCCTGGGCGGCGGTCGCGCCCAGCAGGACCAGGACCCGCGGCTGGACGACCTGGAGCTCGGCCTCCAGCCAGGGGAAGCAGGCGTGGACCTGCTCGGCGTTGGGCTTCTTGTGCAGCCGCAGCTTGCCCCGGCGCTCGAACTTGAAGTGCTTGACCACGTTGGTCACGTACGCCAGCCCGCGCTCGATGCCGGCCTCCTCCAGGGCCTGGTCGAGCATGCGCCCGGCCGGGCCGACGAAGGGGCGCCCGGCCCGGTCCTCGCCGTCGCCCGGCTGCTCGCCGACCAGCATCACCTCGGCCTCGCCGGCCCCCTCCCCGAACACCGTCTGGGTGGCGTCGCGGTACAGGTCGCAGGCGGTGCAGCCGGCGGCCGCGGAGCGCAGGGCGCCCAGGTCGGGCCGGTCGGGGATCAGGTCGCGGGCCGGGCTGGGCGGCCGCTGGCGGGCTGGCATGGCGAGCACCTCGGCGGCAGAGGCTGGCTTGCTCCGCCAACCGCCCTACCACCTGGCCGCGGGGTCGAAACGCCCGGCCGCTACTCCCGGGGGCCCGGCCGCTCGCCCGCGGCCACCGTGGAGGTGGGCTCGCCCACCACCCGCCCCTCCAGGCCGGACGTGATCAGCAGCAGGGCCAGCAGCACGACCGGGAACAGGGCGACGACGGCGAGCATGAGCAGCGACACGACCGAGCAACCTCCTCGTCAGGTTCGACGCACGCAGTCTGCCAGGAACATCGGCGGCCGGTGGGGCGAGCCTGAGGGCCGTTATGGGATCGGTACGGAGCGGGAGCCTACCGCGACTGCGCTATCGTCGGCGCATGCCCGGCTTCGACCTGCACACCCACTCGACCTTCTCGGACGGCACCCTCGACCCCGAGCAGGTGGTGGAGCTGGCCGTCAGCCGCGACCTGGCCGGGATCGCCCTCACCGACCACGACAACACCGGCGGGGTGGAGCGGGCCCGGGCCGCGGCCAAGGGCGGGAGCCTGACGGTCCTGCTCGGCTGCGAGCTGTCGGCCGAGCACGACGGCAGCCCGGTCCACGTGCTGGGCTACGGCTTCGACCCCGACGAGCCGGCGTTCGCGGCCAAGCGGGCCTGGATCGCCGAGGGCCGGGTCGGGCGGGCCCGCAGGATGGTGGAGCGGCTGCGCCAGCTGGGCGCCCCGGTGGAGCTGGAGCGGGTCAAGGCGCTGGCCGGCGGCGGCGCCATCGGGCGGCCGCACATCGCCCGGGCCATGGTCGAGGCCGGCGTGGTCGAGGACATCGACGCCGCCTTCAGCGCCGACTGGATCGGCACCGGCGGCCGGGCGTACCTGGCCAAGGACGCCGTCACCCCGGTGGAGGCGGTCGAGCTGATCCACGGGGCCGGCGGGGTGGCGGTGCTGGCCCACCCGTCGGTCCACGCCGGGGCCTCGGCCGTGCCCGAGCCGGTCATCCGGGCCATGGCCGCGGCCGGGCTGGACGGCCTGGAGGTCGACCACCCCGACCAGCCGCCGGCCGACCGGGCCCGCTGGCGGGCCCTGGCCGCCGAGCTGGGCCTGGAGACGACCGGCGCCTCGGACTGTCACGGCGCCCTGTTCGGCTACCGCATGGGCAGCGAGCGCACCCCCGAGGCGACCGTGGACCGCCTGCTGGCCCGCGGGCCCGGCTGATCAGTCGGCCACCAGCAGCGCCTATCGCGCCCTCCTTGGCTCCGCTGCTCGCTTCCCCACGCCGGTGGCGGCCAGACCAGCCCCGCGCGCCCGCGCCGAAGGGCGGCTGTCCCTGCCGGCTGGGCCGTCGTAGACTTCGGGCATGGAGCTCGAGGTGGGGCCGTTCGACCCGACGCTGCACATCCGGAGCAGGGACCATTACGAGGCGGTGCGCCGAGAGGCCCAGCTCCTGTCGCTGGCGCCCGAGGCCGCGCCGGCGCGGCTCGAGGACCTGGTCGACCGGCTCAGCGGCAAGTTCCCGCCGAGCCCGGTGGACGAGGTCGCCGACCGGGCCTACCTGGCCAAGGAGCCCAGCTTCAGCGTGCGCTGGACCCTGCCCGACGAGCTGGTCCCGGCCGCCCTTGACGCCTGCGACGAGATCGAGGAGCTGCTGGACGAGTTCGACCTCTGGGCCAGGACCGAGGACGTGCGGCTGCTGGAGGCGCCCGACGACATCAAGCGCTACCGCAAGGCCTACCTCGACCAGGTCCGGGCCCAGCTGACGGCGGCGGCCAATGGCTGACGCCGGCACCACCCCGGCCGGGCGGCCCTGGTCGGTGGCCGGCCTGGTCCTGGCCGGCCTGGGGCTGGCCATGTTCCCCCTGGGCGGGCTGGTCGGGATCGTGTGCGGCGGCATCGCCCGCTCCAAGGGCGACCAGTCCCTGGGCCTGGTCGCGATCGTGCTCAGCATCATCAGCTTCTTCGCCAGCTTCTGGGTGGCCGCCCTGGTCCTGAACTAGCCGGACGCCCCCAGCAGCACCCGGTGCATGGACCGGGCCATGGTGCCCTTGTCCAGGTAGGCGAACGCCCCCGCCTCGCGGGCCTGGCGCTCCAGCTCGGGGCTCTCGAAGGCGCTGAGGACGACCACCTGGGTCGCCGGGCGGGCGTCCTTGATCAGCCGGGTCGCGTCGAGGCCGTTGAGCACCGGCATGCGCAGGTCGATGACCACGATGTCGGGCTCGAGCTCGACGCCATGGCGACCGCGTCGGCGCCGTCGCCGCTCTCCGCGACGACCTCGAAGCCGGTCTCGACCAGCAGGTCGCGCAGGGCCTCGCGGAGGCGGACGTGGTCGTCGGCCAGCAGCACCCTCGGCCGCGGCGGCATCCGCCGCCCCCCCGCGCCGCTCACCCGCCCACCCCTTCGCGATGCCCGCTTCGGAGCGTGAAGGATAACCAAGTGTGGTAGGCGGGGCGTAGCCTCGAAGGATGAATGGCGCAGAGCAGCAGAGCCTGCCAGGCATGGACCTGGAGCGGGTGACGTTCCTGAGCCCCTCGGCCCTGGAGCGCTACCGGCTCTGCCCGCGGCTGTACCGGTTCCTGTACGTCGACGGGCTCTGGCGGCTGTCGCGCTCCAGCGCCTCCCAGTCGTTCGGGACCAGCGTGCACGCCGCCCTGCGCGAGTTCTACCGCCTCCCGGTGGGGCGGCGCAGCCTGCGCATGCTGCTGGAGCTGTTCCGGCGGCTGTGGGTGCGCGACGGCTACGGTGGCAAGGAGCAGGCCCAGCGCGAGCGGGAGCGGGGCGCCGAGGCCCTGCGGGCCTGGTACGGGCGGGCCGACACCACCGTGGTGCCCCATGCCACCGAGCTGGGCCTGCAGGCCGCCTGGGGCGACATCGTCCTCAAGGGCCGGCTGGACAGGGTCGACGCCGATCCCGGCGACGGCCGCGGGCTGGTGGTGGTCGACTACAAGACGGGCCGCCGACCGGTCAGCCAGGAGGCGGCCGACGCCGACGAGGCCCTGACCATCTACGCCGCCCTGGTCGAGCGGCGGCTGGGGCGGCCGGTGACCCGCATGGTGCTCGACTATGTGGTCGCCGGGCAGCAGGTGGTCACCGGGCGGCCCCCCGAGGTGCTGCGCCGCCGCCTGGATGACGTGCTGGCCACCGGGGCCACGCTCCGGGCCGACACCGAGTTCCGGCCCAACCCCGGGCCCTGGTGCGCCGGCTGCGACATGCTGTCGCGCTGCCCGGCGGGCCAGCGGGAGGTGGCCGGGGCGACCGCCCGGTTGGACTGAATGCCGCCGGTCGTTGTATTCAGAGAGCGTGGAGGAACCGACGCGCGGCCGGCTGGGGCGCCCAACAGCGCACCTGCTGCTCCCGTGCCGCAGCGACTCGGTGCCGACGGTCCGCGCCCTGCTCTCCCGCGACCTGGAGCGCTGGGACGTCTCGGCCGAGGTGGCCGACGCCATCCTGCTGGCCAGCGGCGAGGCCGTCACCAACGCGGTCGTCCACGGCTCCTGGGGCCAGCAGGACTCGGTGATGGTGATCCGCTGGTCGATGGCCGGGGACCGGTTCTCGTTCTCGGTCCAGGACCGCGGGCCGGGCTTCGACAGCTCGCGGGCCTCGATGTCGCGGCGCGCCCACCCCTCGCAGAACCGGGGCCGCGGCCTCTACACCATGCATGCCCTGATGGACCGGGTCGTGGTCGACTCCGGCCTCAACGGCACCCGCATCATGCTCGAGAAGGCGCTGGGTGCGCCGCCGGCCGGCTAGGGCCGTGGTTTTCGAGGGCCGAGCCGCATGGGCTCGGCCCTCGAACGCCTTACTGGGACTCGGCCCGACGAGGCTCCTCCACCGTCGGCCACATCCGCAGCTCGTCCGCCAGGGCGCGGATCTCGTTGTCCGGGTAGCGCCGGTGGCCCCCCAAGGTCCGCAGGAAGGGCAGCTTGCCCTCCTGGGCCCACCGGGACACGGTCTTCGGCGACACGTGGAGAAGACCGGCGACCTCGGAGGTCCGCAGATACGTCGGCCGGCTGGTCCGGCTCATCGTTCGACACCCCTTCACGGTTGTCGTCCCGGTTGAGGACTTTCTGTTGTCCCCGGGGGAGACTACCGCTCTTCAGCAAACCTACTGAATCCGTTGTTCTACCTAGCAAGTTCGATCCTGTCGTACTGCCCGCTACGTACGATTGTGAACTTGCTCCGAGCCCGTATCGTTTCGGGCCCCCACGGCGCCTGCACTGATACGGGAGGCGCGGCGTCGTGGTCTCCGGGGGACCTTCAAGGCCGGTGCGTCGGGGGAGCCGGTCGCTGAGGCGGACCACGGCGTCGCGTTCATCCGCCCCCTACGCGCCAACGCCCAGATCAGGTCACCGGGACGATCCTGGCCGCCAGCAGCCGGCCGCCCTCGACCCGGAGCAGCCCCATCGTGCCCCGCGGCTGGCGGCGGCGGTCGGTCGGCGACCCCGGGTTGAAGATCCGGACCCCGTCGGCGGTCTCGTCCAGCGGGATGTGGGAGTGCCCGAACACCACCAGCTCGGCCCCACCGAAGCGCCGGCCCAGCCGCCGGGCGCGGCCCGGGGCCGGCCCGGCGTCGTGCACCATGGCCGCCGGCAGCCCGTCCAGGTCGAGCCGGAGGGTCTCGGGGGCGCCCCAGGCGGCCACGTCGCGGTCGTCGTTGTTGCCCAGCACGGCCCGCACGGGGGCGAAGGCGGCCAGCTCCTCCAGCACCCAGGCCCGGCAGACGTCGCCGGCGTGCAGGATCAGGTCGACCCCCTCCAGCCGCCGGGCCACCGCGGGCGGGCAGGCCTTCCAGTAGCGGGGGGCGTGGGTGTCGGACAGCACGGCCACCTTCATGATCGACGATGATGCCGCAGGAGCCGACCGATGGAGGGCCGATGGGAGCGCTGGACGGCAAGGTGGTGGTCGTCACCGGGGCCGGGCAGGGGATCGGCCGTGAGGAGGCGCTGGCCTGCGCCCGGGCCGGGGCCGCGGTGGTGGCCGACGACCTGGCCGGGGCGGACGACACGGCGGCGGCGATCGCCGCCGAGGGCGGCAGGGCGCTGGCCCTGGACCTCGACGTGGCCGACTTCGAGGCCGCCGGGCGGCTGGTCGCCGCCGCCGTGGAGCACTTCGGCGGGCTCGACGGGGTGGTCAACAACGCCGGGGTGGTCCGCGACCGGATGGTCTTCAACATGGGGCCCGACGAGTTCGACCTCGTGCTCCGGGTCAACCTGGGCGGCACCTTCTGCATGACCAGGCACGCCGCCGCCTGGTGGAAGCGGCAGGGCCGGCCCGGGGCGATCGTCAACACCACCTCGACCTCGGGCATCCTCGGCAACCAGGGCCAGTCCAACTACGGCGCGGCCAAGGCCGGGGTGGCCGCCTTCACCGTCATCACCGCCCTGGAGCTGGCCCGCTACGGGATCCGGGTCAACGCCATCGCCCCCGGGGCGCGCACGGCCATGACCGAGGGCGCCTTCGGCCAGCTCGACTTCGCGGGCGAGTTCGACCCCCTCGACCCGGCGAATGTGGCCCCGGTGGTGGTGTGGCTGCTGTCGGACGCCGCCGCCGAGGTCTCCGGCCAGGTCATAGGGATCACCGGCGGCCTGGTCGAGCTGTACGAGGGCTGGCACGTGGTCGCCAGCCAGGAGCGGCCCCGCCGCTGGGCTCCGGAGGAGCTGGCCGAGGCCGCGCCCCGCCTGTTCGGCGACCGCCCCACCCGCGCCCCCTGGCGCCCCTCCAGCCTGCGCCGGATCATCGACAACGCCAAGGGCGCCCAGCAGGCCTGGAGTCGTCCTCCGGCCGACGATCGGTAGATGCCGACCGGCAGAATCGCCGGTCGGTCAGAGGGCGGCCGAGCAGGCGCGGCCGGCGGTGACCGTCTCGACCCCGGCCAGGCCGGGGACCGGGACGGGGGTGGTGCGGCGGCTGGTGGTGGTGCCGTCGCCCAGCTCCCCGAAGCCGTTGCCGCCCCAGGTCGACGGCGTCCCCGGGCCGGCCGCCCCGGCCGGGACGGCGGCCAGGGCGAGCAGCGCCGCCACCAGGGCGGCCAGGAGGAGGGACCGGGTTCGCATGCCCCGATGGTCGGGCATCGGCCAGGGCCTATCCCATCCGCAGATGCAGTAGACCCGGCCCCGGCGGCATCATCGCCGGGAGCGAGCAGCGATCCCACCCCCGGAGGAGCCTCATGGACGACAAGCAGGTCCTCGACCGCATCGGCGCCCTGGTCGAGGAGGAGCACACCCTCGAGCGCCAGGCCACCGGCGAGGGCCTCGACCAGGACCAGCAGGCCCGCCTCGAACAGCTCGAGGTCCAGCTCGACCAGTGCTGGGACCTGCTGCGCCAGCGCCGCGCCCGCCGCGACGCCGGCCAGGACCCCGACATCGCCCAGGTTCGCCCCGAGGGCACGGTCGAGGGCTACCTGCAGTAGCTCAGCGCTCCCGGCCACAGGTAGACGTCGGGCCTGCGGACAGTGCCAGGCGAGTGCATGGGGCCCGAACGCCACCGGGCCCCGGTGCCAGGTAACGGCATGGGGCCCGGTGGTCGGCTCGTGGCGTCAGGCGGCCTGGGTGGCCTCCTGGCCCTCGGGGGCCAGGGCGTGGGCCAGGACCTGGTCGATCTCGCTGGCCAGGTGGAAGGTCATCTCGGCCCGGACCGACTCGGGCACGTCCTCGAGGTCGGCGCCGTTGCGCTCGGGGAGGATGACCTCCTTGAGGCCGGCCCGGTGGGCGGCCAGGACCTTCTGCTTGACCCCGCCGATGGGCAGGACCCGGCCCTGGAGGGTGACC
>Ga0190274_10001429_pt1 | contig 13997 bp, 18 predicted proteins | sample Popmic531T_FD_133002 | JGI IMG/M metagenome (GOLD analysis project Ga0190274, IMG submission 133002) | Populus adjacent soil microbial communities from riparian zone of Yellowstone River, Montana, USA - 531 T | ecosystem: Environmental > Terrestrial > Soil > Riparian zone | place: USA: Montana...
GACGATCGCCAGCCGCCGGCTCGGCTGCACGTCGAGGTGGCGGTCGGCCAGGGGCTCGGCGAAGGTGCGGTTGTTCTCCAGCAGGGCGTCGATCGTGTCCATGGCGCGGCAGCCTAGCCGCCGCCCACGTCAGTTCGAGATCGGCCCGGACGGGTAAAGGGATTCCGAACTTGCAAAAGCGACCAAAGGAGAAGGGGCGATGGAGGCGAGCAGCGCCAGCAAGGGCATCTTCGACAGCGCCAACAGCGACCGGCGCGAGCACGTGATCGAGTTGCTGACCAAGGCCTACTGGATGGAGATCGAGACGGTGATGAGCTACCTCGCCGCGTCGGTCAACCTGGACGGCGTGCGGGCGCAGGAGATCAAGGAGTCGCTCAACGGCGAGGTCGAAGACGAGCTCGGCCACGCACGCCAGTTCGCTGACCGGATCAAGGAGCTCTATGGCGTCGTCCCCGGCTCCGAGGCCTTCGCCTCCGAGCAGAGCTTCCTGCAGCCGCCCGAGCACCAGACCGACATCGTCCACGTCATCCGCGGCGTGATCAAGGCCGAGACCGGGGCGATCGAGCACTACACGCGGATCGTCGAGGAGACCGATGGCGTCGACCCGGTGACCCAGGACATGGTGATCGCGATCCTCCGCGACGAGCAGGGCCACCGCCGTCTCTTCGAGGGCTTCCTGCGCGAGTACGAGATCGAGGGCATCGCCTGAGTAACGCCCGGTGGCGGGCGGTCGCCTAGGCTCCGGTTGCGTGGATTCCGAAACGCCCGACCGGATCGAGCTGCTCGCGATCGGCCATGTCGAGTCGCCGCTGGTCGAGAGAGCGGCGGCGCCGAAGCAGGGCGACGAGGGAGCGCCGGAGGCGGTGCTGGTGTTCGCGGAGCGGGTCGGTGCCGGTCTGCTCGACCTGTCGGTCGGCGACGAGGTGCTGCTCCTCACCTGGCTCGACCGGGCCGATCGCGATGTTCTCGCGGTCCATCCCCGCGGCGATCCCGCCCGGCCCCAGGAGGGCGTGTTCAGCACCCGTTCCCCGGACCGGCCGAACCCGATCGGCCTGCACCGGATCGCGATCCTCGCGATCGACGGAGTGCGCCTACGGGTAGCCGATCTGGAGGCAATCGACGGCACGCCGATCCTCGATCTCAAGCCGGTCCTCGACTCCGGTACGGAGCGCTAGCGTGGGCGCGATCGAGGGGCTGCTGATCCGGCCGGCGACCGCGGCCGACATGGAGCTGCTCTTCGGGCTGATCCTGGAACTGGCCGAGTACGAGAAACTCGCCGACAAGGTTGCCGGCGATCCCGAGGTACTGCGCCGCACCTTGTTCGAGCAGAGGGCGGCGGAGGCGCTGATCGTCGAGCGCGGCGGCGAGGCGATCGGCTACGCGATCTTCTTCACCACCTTCTCCAGCTTCGAGTGCCGTTCCGGGCTCTGGATCGAGGACATCTACGTCCGTCCCGACAGGCGGCGCGACGGCACCGGCCGGGCGGTGATGGAGCACCTCGCCGCCCTCGCCCTCGAGCGCGGCCACGTCCGCCTCGAGTGGACCGCCCTCGACTGGAACGAGCCGGCCCTGCGCTTCTACGAGAAGCTCGGCGCTACCCGGCTCGGCAACTGGGTCACCCACCGCCTCGACGTCGACGGCATGCGCCGCGTCGTCCATGGCTGAGTCGCGATTGGCGCTTTTGTCATCCCATGGTTGACAAAAGCGCCAATCGCCCCTAATCCGCCGCCGCCCGCCTGAGCAGCAGCTCGCGCTCGCGCGCGTTCTCGGTCAGCGCCGCCGCGCGTTCGAACTCCGCCGCGGCCTCGGCCCGGCGGCCGAGCTTGGCAAGGAGGTCGCCGCGGACGCTGGGGAGGAGGTGGTAATCGCGCAGGGAGGGCTCCGCCGCGATCGTGTCCAGGAGTTCGAGCCCCGCCTCCGGGCCGAAGGCCATGCCGACGGCGACGGCGCGGTTGAGCTCGACCACAGGCGAGGGGGCGAGCTGGGCAAGGGCGTCGTAGAGGGCGGCGATCCGCACCCAGTCGGTCTCCGCGGCGGTACGCGCCCGGGCGTGGCAGGCGGCGATCGCCGCCTGCAGGCCGTAGGGGCCAAGCGGTCCCGGCATGCGTTCGGCGCGCTCCAGTGCCTTCAGGCCGCGGCCGATCAGCAGCAGGTCCCAGTGCGAGCGGTTCTGGTCTGCCAGCAGCACCGGCTCGCCGCCGGGGCCGAGCCGGGCCCGCGCGCGCGAGGCCTGGATCTCCAGCAGCGCGATCAGGCCGTGCGTCTCCGGCTGCCGTGGCGCCAGCGCGGCGAGGATGCGGCCGAGGCGCAGCGCTTCCTCGCAGAGCGAGGGTCGGATCCAGTCCTCGCCGGCGCTGGCCGCGTAGCCCTCGTTGAAAACGAGGTAGATGACTTCGAGCACCGAGGGCAGACGCGCGTCCAGCTCCTCGCCGCGCGGCACCTCGAAGGGCACGTTGGCGTCGCGCAGCGTCCGCTTCGCCCGCACCAGCCGCTGGGCGATCGTCGACTCCTTGACCAGGAACGCGTGGGCGATCTCCGCCGTGGTCAGGCCGCCGAGCAGGCGCAGGGTCAGCGCCACCCGGGCCTCGCGCGAGAGCACCGGGTGGCAGCAGGTGAAGATCAGGCCCAGCAGGTCGTCGCCGACCTCGTCGTCCAGCGCGGCCTCGGACTCGGCGCCGTCGATCGCCATCCGCATGCCGACCTCGCGGACCAGCTCTTCCTCCTTGCGCGCGAGGGTGGTGCGCCGCCGCACCAGATCGATCGCCCGATTCTTGGCGGTGGCCATCAGCCAGGCGCCCGGGTTGTCCGGGACGCCCGACTGGGGCCAGCGCTCCAGGGCCGCGACCAGCGCGTCCTGCGCCAGGTCCTCGGCCAGGCCGACGTCGCGCACCATCCTCGCCAGGCCGGCGATCAGGCGGGCCGACTCGATTCGCCAGACCGCCTCGACCGCCGCGTTCGTCGTCGCCTCAGGCACCCGGGTCGGCTTGCTCGTAAGCCTCCTGGACGTCCCGCGGGAAGTCATCCATCTCGAAGACCCGGCGCACCTCGATCGTGCAGTCGCGGCCGGGGCAGCGGCTTGCCCACTCGACCGCCTCCTCCTTGGAACGGGCCTGGATCATCCAGTAGCCGCCGACGACCTCCTTCGCCTCGGCGAACGGGCCGTCGGTGACGGTCGCGTTGGCCTCGGAGTCGAAGCCGACCCGGGCGCCTTCGGCCGGCGGGTGCAGGCCCTCGCCGGAGAGCAGCAGCCCCGCCTTGCGCAGCTCGTCGTTGTAGTGGCCCATCGCCGCCACGTCCTCGGCCGACGGGTTCCACTCCTCTTCGCTGATCTGGGGGTACATGAACATCATGAATCGCATCGCGTGCCTCCTTGCTGTCGGTTGGAGACGGCTCCAAGGCCATCCTCTACCCGCACGACGAACGAGCGGCGCCGAAATCGACAGGCGGCGAGAGAAATTCGCCCGCTACTCGTCGCGGGGGGTGATGCGGAAGGTCGAGACGACCTCGGCCTGGTGGGCCTCCGGGTGGGCGACGTAGGCGCTGGGGCCGCCACCGAACCAGCCGGCCGCTTCGTTGTTGCCGACGAAGATTCCGGGGTGGTGGTTGCCGTCGGCATCCTGGACCCAGACCTTGTCGCCCTCCTTGAAGCCCTCTTCGATCGCGTCGCTCATGCCGGCGAGTCTATCCCGCTCCCGTCGATCCGCCGGCGCGGCCGGATCCAAGAAGCTCAGCGCCACGGCTGGCAGCGCCGAGCTCCATCTCGCGCCAAAGCGCGCAAGCGCGGATTGGCGCCCGCGCGACTCGCTCTCACGGCGGCTGCGGGGGAAAACGCACCGTTACCTATGGCGGGTGGGTAAATACCCCGGTGTGCTTGCACTGACGCGCTCTCCTGGCTATCCCTGAGCTGGGCAGGGCATCCAGAGAGAGGAGCAGTTCATGATTCGCAAGCTCAAGGCATTGGGCCTTGCCCTTGTCGCTGCTGTCGTGCTGAGCGCCGTAGGTGCCCCGGCCGCCTCCGCGACGACGCACGACTTCGAGTGCAACGCGTTGCCGGGGAAATCGTGCTGGGTAACAGGCTACCAGCACACCCCGTTCGTTTTCGAAACCAACACCGGCAAAAAAGCCGGATGCAAAAACGTCGGATATGTCGGCACAATGGTCGACAGAACACAGGACGACCTCACCCTGACTCCGACCTTCAGCGAATGCGAATTCGCCGGTTTGGAAGCCACGGTGAGTGTGAACGGCGGCTGCACCTTCACATTTACAGGGCAAACAGATGAAGTGGGCGACGCTGAAGTCCACATATGTCCCACCGGCGGCAACATCACGATCAAAGTCCTCGGGGCGCCTGCACCCTGACCATCGGCGCGCAGACACGGCGCGGTGTCCACTATGACAACGTGATGGTGGGAGGGATCGAGGAGATCACAATGACGACAACAGTCAAAAAAATCGCCTTCAGCAAAGCCGGCATTTGCTCCGAAGTCGGCGAAACGGCCGAAATGAGAGGGTCGATGACACTCGCCGCCTATGAAGATCTCGGGGTCAACGGACAAGGGAACCCGATCGAGGGCAACCAGCTCCACTTCACAACCACAGTCAAAGTTCCGTAAACCGGACCTGGGCCTCTAGCAGGGCTTCATCCGCGCCAGCCTCTGGCGGTAGACCCGCATCGACCGGTGCTTCCAGTCGCCGTGGGTCTGCCGTCGCAGGCGCGGCACCAGCTCATGGTGGAAGGGCGAGCCGAGGCTCTCGTTGTGGCCGATGACGTTGCTGAGCGCGATCTGGAAGCGGCAGCGCAGGTACTGCGTCAGCCAGAGCGAGGCGCGGAGCTGACGGGGATTGTCGAGCACGTCGGAGTCGCCGTAGCCGGTGTGCTCGATCCCGATCGCGGTCCAGTTGAGGCCGACGGTGTGGCGACAGCGCGTGCGCAGGTTGACCAGCTTGTAGATCCGGCCCGCCGAATCGATCACGAAGTGGGAGCAGACGTTGGGCAGCTCGCCCAGCTCGACGTCGGGGACGTCGGGCGCGAAGGCGTTGTAGACGGCGGCGGCGGTGCTCGCCTGAGCCATGTGCTCGACGATCACGCGGGGGTGATGGAGCCGCCACCTGGGCTGCCCGTAGTGACGCTCGGAGTAAGCGGCCATCTCGCGCTTGCGTTTGGGACCGAAGGGGATCGAGCGGTTGACGATCGGCGGTCGCGAGATGCTCGCCGTCGCCGGGTGCGAGGCATTCGCCCCGATCGAGGTCGCCGCGAGGGCGCAGAGCAGAGCCGCGACGCAAGCAAGCACTGCACTGGCAACCGCCCTCATCGCCCTGATGCTAGATGGCAGGGCTTGGCTCCTGGTTGTGTGTCCCCTTCTCTAGCGGTACCTTATTTTAGGTAAAAATTTCGATCTGCTCCTTGGGAAGGATGGGATGGACCTAGCTGCGTTCGCCGGAGTGCTGGTGGCCCTGCTGGCACTGGGCCTGCTGTCCGTCTCGCTGCTGCGGGCGCGACGCGAAGCCGGACGCTTCCGGGTTCTCGACGAAATCGCGCGCGTCTCCGACGGCGCCAACGACCTGGCGGAGACCCTTGACGCGATCTGCGACGTCCTCGTCCCCAGGGTCGCCGACTTCTGCATGATCGACGTGATCTCCGACGGCGAAATGGAGCGTGCCGTCACCCGCGTCGCCCCGGCGGGCGGGGAGGATGCCCAGCAGGCTCTGGCCGACCGCGAACCCTCGACGCCGCCGCCGATGGTCTCCGACGGGGCCGATGCCTCGCTGGAGCCGCGCTTCATCGAACGCATGGGCGAGGCCGAGCTGCGCGAGCTTGCCCACGATCCCGACGACCTCGAGTTGCTGCGCAGCATCGGCGTCCGCTCGGCGATCACCGTCGCCCTGCGCGCCCGCGGCCGGCTGATCGGCACCGTGACGATGGGAACCGCCTGGTCGCACCGCCGTTACCGGCGCAACGATGCCCGCTTCGCCCGCGTGCTCTCCGGCCGCCTTGCCCTGGCGCTCGACAACGCCGGCCTTTTTTCCGACCTCGAGCGCGCCGAGCGGGAACGGGCCGAGATCGCGGCGACCCTCCAGCGTGGCCTGATGCCGCCGCCGCTACCCGAGATCCCGGGCTGGTCGGCGGCGGCGATGTACCGCCCTGCCGGTGCCGAGAACGAGGTCGGCGGCGACTTCTACGACGCCTTCCCGATCCCCGGCGGCTGGATGTTGGTGATCGGCGACGTCACCGGCCGCGGCGCCCGGGCCGCCTCGGTTACCGCCCAGGCCCGCTACACCCTGCGCACCGCGGCCTGGCTCAGCGGCGACCCGCTCGTCGCCCTCGCCACCCTCAACAGCGCTCTGCTCTCCCGGGCCGACTCGGCGCTTTGCACCGTCGTCGCCATCGCTCTGTCCCCCGATGCCACCCAGCCGGTCCGCCTCGCGGTCGCCGGCCACCTGCCGCCGCTGCTGATCGATGGCGACGCCGTGACCGAGATCGCCGAGGCGGGGCCGGTGCTCGGCGCTTTCGGCGACGCCAGCTGGAGCCTCGAGCAGGCGGCCGTCGGCCCCGGTCAGCAGCTCGTCGCCGTCACCGACGGCATCGTCGAGGCCGGGGGGGCGACCGAGCGCTTCGGCGAGGCCCGCCTGCGCGCCGAGCTGTCGGGCTCCTCGAGCCCGGCCGCCTCGGTCAGCAAGCTGGAGGGTGCCCTCGACCTGTTCACGGCAGGCGACCTCGACGACGATGCCGCGGCCCTCGCGGTGACGCCGGCGCGCCGCCGCCTGCCCGTCTAGCCCGCTTCGCCAGCCGCCGCCGCGCCGCCGTTTGCCTTGCATCGGCGACGGGTAATCGGAGAGTACGCACAAGGACTGCCCGCCGGCCCAAATCCCAGCGGCTTTCACCGGGCCTTGCCCCGGTTCCCGCTCGGGTGAGAAGACCAACCGTCCCCCCGACGGTGAGGCGCTTGGGTCGGTGGGCCGAACTCGCCGGGTGGCTCGCCGAGGGGTAGACCTGAAGGACGATTGGACTCCGCCAGCCCGGGTATCGAGTGGGCATGCCATCGATCGGAAAAGCCATCGCTCGCAAGGCGGTCAAATCGACCGCGAGACATACGGCACGCGGAACCGCTTCGAGGCTCAAGCGGACGCCGATCCGGACGACCACGCTGTTGGTCGCTGGTGCTGCGGCCGGGCTCGTCGCCGGTTGGGCGCTGGCCCAGACGACAGGGACGGCCGCAGAAGCCACGGGCGGAGGTGCGGCATGAGCGTCGCGGACGAAAGGCACGAGGACGACCGGCTCGCCGACCTGAAGCGGGTCGAGGAGGAGGCGGAGGCGGCTGCGGCCGAAGCCGCAGGCATCGGCGGTCGGGCCCCGATCGAGAGCGAGGATCCCTCCCAGCAGCCTTTGATCGAGTCCGGCCAGGGTGAGTCGGAGGGCTTCGAGCTGGCCGAGGCGCGGTTGCGGGACATTGCCAGCCACGGGGACGAACATCGCTTCCCCGACCGCGATACGCCCCCGCCCGAGGAACCAGAGTCGGCTGAGTTCGGGGAGGCGGATCAGACGATTCCTCCGGACCGCTAGCGGTGGCGCTCGGCGCTCGCTACCACCGCGCCTAGCTGCGGTGCCCCACGGGCGCCGGTGTGCGCAGCGCCTCCAGCACCTCCTCCGCCAGCTGCGACCCGTCTTCGGGGCGCAGGGGCGTCGCGTTGATGCGGAAAACGACGCCGTCCTCGTCGACCTCCTCGAGAGAGACGCTCGGCCGATAGCGCGTCGCCACCGTGATCGCCTGGAGCAGGCGCTCCTCGATCTGCCGCGGACTGGCGCTGGAGTCGAAGCGGGCACGGACGTCGACCTTGTCCGGCTCGCGCAGGGGGACGACGACCAGGTTGATGAGAACGCTGTTGGGGACCAGCAGGCGGTCGGCTCCCTGGACCAGGGTCGTATAGAAGAGGCCGAGGGAGCTGACGGTTCCCTCGATCGATCCGGCGAGTGCTCCGCCGACCAGGCGCACGCGTTCGCCGACGCGAAAGGGCCTGGTGCTCTGCAGGACGATTCCGGCGAAGAGCCCGCCGAGGGTCTGCTGGGCGGCGAGGCCGAGGACGATCGCCGTGAAGGCGCCGCCGACGGCGAGGGTCGCCGCGTTGACCCCGGCAATGCGCAGAGCGAGGATCACCACCGCGGCGATCGCAAAGAGGCGGATCAGGAAACCCAGGGTGCCGGCCGTCGCTGGGTCGAGGCGGCGATACAGCGGTGGCGAGATGCCTCGCACCAGCCAGTGCGCTGCCGCCGAGCCGACGACGATCAGGATCGCCACGGTGGCCATCCGCACCCACGGGCCGTAGCCCGGCAGCAGGCTCTGGCGGTTGTAGTAGACGACCAGCGTCCCGCCCAGCACCAGCAGGGCGGCCAGCAGACCGCCCAGCGCCCGCCTCGACATCCGCGGCGCCAGCTCGTCGCCGAGCCCAAGCGAGTGCCACGCATGACTGCGCGTCTCGAAAAGATCGCGGGGCAGCTTGGGCCGGCGCGCAGCGGGCATCGAATACCGCTACCCGGTGGCGATCGACCTATGCCTTCGAAGCGAAGCTCAGCCGCGCAGCGCCGCGAGAGCTTCGTCGCGGGTGCCGTGGATCGGGATCGACAGCTCCAGGCCGGTGATCTCCAGAACGCGGCGCACCTGATCGTTATAGCTACAGAGGACGACCCGGCCGCTGCCCTCGCCGTCGGCGCTGACGTCGAGCCGCTGCCAGGCCCGCACGATCAGGGCGATGCCGGTCGAGTCGATGAACTCGCACTCGGTGAGGTCGATCAGGACCGAGGTGTCGCCGGCCGCGACGGCCTCTTCAAGCGGCCCCTCCAGTTCAGGGGCGGTGCTCAGGTCAAGCTCGCCACGCACCGCGATGACGCGAATTCCGTCATCGAGCTGGGCGGCGGATGCCTCGAAGGGCGCCGGATTCACGCGCCGATGCTACCGCAGGGATCGACCCAGGCTCGTGCCCGGTTTGCCTGTGACGGCCGGGGGTAGGGAATGAGCGGCGGCGAGGAAAGCTATGCTCGCCCGCGAGACCCGACGATGGCGCTCAGCGCTGGGGACTGGCTGAATGTGAACACCACCACCGACGATCGATCGGGGCTGCAGATGTCCCTTCCCGCCCGGGCGGACAACGTAGCGGTCGTAAGGCACTCCCTCGCGGGTTTGGCTGAGCAGATTGGGATGGACGAAGCCGGGATCGCCGATCTCAAGACCGTCGTCACCGAGGCTTGCATGAACGTGGTCGTGCACGCGTACCCGGAGGACGAGCCGGGCCCGCTGCTGGTCGAGGCCGAACCCGAGCTGGGGGGACTCACCGTCACGGTTCGCGACTACGGCCGGGGGATCCAGCCTCGTCCCGGTGCCGAACGCTCCAGCCTGCGCATCGGCCTCACCCTGATCGCCGCCCTCTCCAGCAGCTTCGAGATCAAGGGCGGCGTCGATCGCGGCACCGAGATCCGCATGCACCTGTCGCTGCGGGGGCGCGAGCGAGACGTCGAGCCCGAGCGGATCGGGCCGGCGACCCCGGTCCCCGCCGACGCGACCGAGATGAGAATCGGCCCGCCGGAGCTTCTGGGCCCGATTCTCAGCCGTGCCTTTGGCGCTCTCGCCGCCCGCCGCGAAATCACCGTCGACCGCCTCTCCGACGCGATGCTTCTCTCTGACGCCATTTCTGCCAACGCCCCCCATGGCTTCAGCGACGGTCACGTCGTCCTCAGCCTCGCCGATCGCGAGGAGGGCGTCGAGCTGCGCGTCGGCCCGATGGAGGTCGGTGCCGCCACCCGCCTGCGCACGAGCCTCGACCTGCCGGAGCTCGGTGGCTCGCTGGCGGCGTTGGCGGACGAGCTGCGGATCGAGCAGGGCGACGGCGGCGAGTTCCTCGTCGTCGGCATCGCCGCGCTCTCGGCCTCTCCGCCGGGGTCCTAGCGCCTCCTAGTCCCCCTGTTCGGCAACCTCGGCGCGGATCCGCTCCAGGGTCCGGCGGAGGATGCGCGAGACGTGCATCTGGGAGTGCCCGATCCGCTCGGCGATCTGGGACTGGGTCATGTCCTCGACGAAGCGCAGCTGCAGCACCAGACGCTCGCGTTCGTCGAGGTGGGGCAGGGCGCCTTCCAGCGCCAGCTTGTCCTCGATCAGCTCGAAGCCCTCGTCCTCGTCGCCGATCCACTCCGAGGCCGGCGATTCGTCCTCCTCGCCGCCCACCGGCCGGTCGAGGGAGAGCGGCCGCCGGTTGTGGTTCGCCTCCAGCACCTCGAGCACGTCGCTTGGGTCGACCTCCAGCTTGGCGGCGATCTCGCCGACCGAGGGCGAGCGCTGCAGCTCCACGGTGAGCGCTGAGATCGCCTTGTCGACCTCGGCCATGCGATCGTGCAGGCCGCGCGGCACGCGGACCGTCCAGACGCGGTCGCGAAAGTGCCGCTTCAGCTCGCCGAGGATGGTCGGCGAGGCGAAAGCCGTGAAGGGGATGCCACGCTTGGGGTCGAAGCGGTCGATCGCGTTGACGAGCCCGAGGCTGGCGACCTGGAGCAGGTCGTCGAAGGACTCGCTGGCACCGCGGTAGCGCAGGGCGAGGTTCTTGGCAAACGGGAGGTAGCGACGGACCAGCTCCTCCCGCGTTGCCGGGTCGCGGCGCTCGGCGAAACGGGCCCAGAGGGCTTGCTCGCTTGCCAAGCCGTCCCCTGGCCCCGGGGACGGATCGTGTTGAGCTGGTCGAATCTCTTCCTTCTTAGCTGCCATCGATGCCTCGGCCCGGGTTGTCATCCGGCGCCGCCCTGAGGGCGTGGATACCGAGCCGTGCAGCGCCAACCGGCCGAATCAGCCAGCGTAGCCACACCATAGCGGGGAAGGGCCGTTGCCCTGGTCGCTCACCGGCTCGAGCTCGTCGAGTGACTCGGCGGTGAGCTCGACGCCGGCACCACTCGGTTCACCGAGTGGTGCCGGGCCGACGTAAAGCGTTTACTCCGAAACCGCCCCCGGCTCGCCCTTGACGTCAGCGCCTGCCTCGGCCTGCGCATCGGGTTCCGGGACGGGTGACTTGAAATGGAGCAGGTCGACCTTGGCGAGGATGGTGGGCTCGTCGCTGCCGGCGATTCGCTCCGAGGCATTGGCCTGGATCGCCAGCAGGCGGTCGAGCGTCTCGGCGAGCAGAGTGGAGGTTTCTGTCCAGCCCTGCTTGTCGACGACCATCGGGGTCCGGCTCAGATGGCGATCCTCGAGCTCGTCGAAGGTGTCCTTGGTCACGGCCTCCTCGATGTCGTCGAAGACGGCTTTGAGCATCGCGCCGGAAAGTCCCGGCCGCAATGCAGCCGGCATCCGCGCCCATTCGCTGTCGCTGAGGAACTGTCGTCGGGTTGCGCGGTAGAAGTGCTCGGTGGCACCGCGGCGCTGCTTCGTGTCAACCAGCTCGATGCAGTCGTATTTCTCCAGGACCCGCACGTGGTAGGCGACCAGGTTGAGGCTCTGGTCCAGCTCCTGGGAGAGCAGATTGGGGCTGGCGACCCGCTCATTGAGAATGATCAGGATCTGCACCCGCAAGGGATGGGCGAACGCTTTGGCGACGATCTGTTCGACGCCGTCTTTCTTTTTCGTTTTCGGCAAGGGGGCTTCTTTCGCTTGTTTTTCGGGGTGGCGGCCGATCAAAACACTCTAGAGGTCGCAGGTCAGGAATTCCACAACGCTTCCGCAATTTTCGTTTATTTCTTTTCTTTTTGCTTCCCACGACTTGATTGATAGAAATATTTAGAGTATTACTCCGTCTGCAGGACACCGCACAGGGGCGGAATGGGGAGATCGGGAATTCGCGAGGGGAGGTGGGAAGACGTGAAGATCGCAACGATGCAGGAGCGGGTTACTCCAGCGGCCATCAGCAAGGGGTCTTAGCCAACGCGGCAGGGGACGGCGGTCGCGCGCCTGGCGGGCCGAGGCGATGGCGCCTTGGAAGCTGGCTCAGGCAGCGATCGCGATCGTCGTCCCGAGCGCCGCGCCGGTTGCACAAAATGGCGCCGGCATTGGGAGTGGGATCGCCGCGCTGTGCGTCAGCGGTCCAGCAGCTCGTTGAAGCGAAGCGCTGCACGTGTCGGAATCACGAATGTCTCGTGGCTGTGGAGCAGGCCGGCGCCGGTGAGGTCGCGAACGGCGCGTTCGATCGCGTCACGCCGAGCGAAAGCGGGGGACTCGCCGGCCATTTCTCGAACCAGTTCGGCGAGGTTGACCAAGACGGGGTGGAGCTCGAGCAGCTGCCGCAGGACGGCGGACTCGGTGGCGGCGTCCTCGGCCGCGGGTGTCCAGCTGTCGTCGGTCTCGTCCATGCCCTTCCCAGTCGCTAAGCCCCGGGCTCGGTGGAACTCTCCCCCGCCGGACCGTCGTCCTTCTCGCCGAGACCGAGCACCTGGCGTGCCCAGGGGGCCTCGATCGTTGCCCGGTAGAAGTGCTGCATCGATCCCCGCACCGGCTTGGTGCCGACGAGTGAGACGGCGGCGCAGTCGGCCAGCACGCGGACGTGGTAGCTGACGTTGCTCAGCGGCTGCCCCAGTGCACTGGCGATCTCGCGCGGGCTGATCGCCTCGTCGTCCGCCATCTCACGCAGGATGGCCCGGCGCAGCGGATGCCGCAGTGCCACCAGCAGGTCGTTGTCGTCCGAACGGTTGAGATTCGTCATCTCGGCCTCGCAATATAGAGCAAACGAAACGTTCTGTCTGGAGAGTATCTGTCTGCGGGCAATTTCGCGTGACCGAGACCGGCTGTCACGCGTCCTCGCGGACCCCGCCCATCTCGCTGAAGACCGCGGTGACGCCGCCGTCTTCGCGCTGCTCGGCGGCGATCACGTGGGAGACCGCGTTGATCAGCGCCAGATGGGTGAAGGCCTGGGGGAAGTTGCCGAGGTGCCGGCCGCTCTCGGCGTCGAGCTCCTCGGCGAAGAGGTCGAGCCAGCCGGCGGCCTCCAGCAGCCGCTCGCAGAGCTCCCGTGCCCGCTCGCACTCGCCGATCTCCGAGAGCGCCGAGACCAGCCAGAAGGAGCAGATCAGGAAGGTGCCCTCCCTGCCGTGGAGCCCGTCGTCCGTTTCCTGGACCTTGTAGCGGAGGACGAGCCCGTGCTCGGTCAGGTCGGCGGCGATCGCGTCGACGGTGGCGCGCACGCGGGGATCGTCCGGGGGCAGGAAGCGCAGCAGCGGGATCAGCAGCAGCGAGGCGTCGAGGGCATCGGTCTCGTAGTGCTGGCGGAAGACGCCGTCGCGGACGCCGCGCTCGAGGATCTCGGCCTGGATCTCGTCTGCTTTGGACCGCCACTCGTCAGCTAACTCGGCGAAGCCGATGCCGCTGGCGAGGCGGGCGCCGCGGTCGACCGCGACCCAGATCATCAGCTTCGAGCTGACGTAGTGCCGGGGCTCGCCACGCGACTCCCAGATCCCCTGGTCGGGCTCGGGCCAGGCCGCGATCGCCGCTTCCACTTGGTGACGGATCAACTGCCGGTCAGCCGGCGTCCCGCGCCCTTTGAGCGCTTTCTCGTGCAGGTAGATCGAGTCGAGCAGGGCGCCCCAGACGTCGTTCTGGCGCTGGTCGTAGGCACCGTTGCCGATCCGCACCGGCTGCGCGCCGCCGTAGCCGGAGAGGTGGTCGAGCGTCCTCTCGGTCAGCTCCCGCTCGTGGCCGATGCCGTACATGATCTGCAGGTCGGGATGGTCCTTGCAGACGTCGACGATGAAGCGCATGAAGTCCCGCGCCTCCTGGTCGAAGCCGAGCGTGTGCATCGCCCAGAGGCTGAAGGTCGAGTCGCGGATCCAGCTGAAGCGGTAGTCCCAGTTGCGTTCGCCGCCGGGAGTCTCCGGCAGCGAGGTGGTCGGCGCCGCGACGATCGCCCCGGTCGGGGTGTAGGTGAGGCCCTTGAGGACGAGGGCCGAGCGCTGCAGGTGGATTCGCCAGGGGTGGTCGGGGAAGTCGCCGTCGCGCAGCCAGTCGCGCCAGAACTCTTCGGTGGAGTCGAGCCGC